>Ga0316611_1000088_pt1 | contig 38824 bp, 33 predicted proteins | sample MIS2016202_MG_FD_207675 | JGI IMG/M metagenome (GOLD analysis project Ga0316611, IMG submission 207675) | Microbial mat bacterial communities from Middle Island sinkhole, Lake Huron, Michigan, United States - MIS.2016.202 | ecosystem: Environmental > Aquatic > Freshwater > Lake > Sediment... | reverse complement strand
TCGAATTAGAATTGGCGATTATCGGGTTCGTTATGAAATTCTTGATAAAGATGAAACTGTTGTGTTGTTGCAATGCAAGCATAGACGAGAAGTTTACAAAAATCGATAAATAGCGATCGCCCAACCAATCACAAAAACACGATCGCCCAATCACTCACCAAAACACGATCGCGCAATCCCCACCCAAAAACACGATCACCCACCTACTCACCTCACAAAACACGATCGCCCAACCACCCACAAAAAACGCGATCGCCCAATCATCCACAAAAAATGCGATCGCCCAATCATCTCCCTACCCAAAACGTGATCAAAACTAAGGACTTACCATAGAACATCACCCGTCTTATCAATCTGAATAATTTGATCGGAAGATATTACTTCTGCAATTCCATCTGAGAAGTCTGAAGCTTGATCAAACTGACATTGGATTACTATTTGCCCTTTTTTATCAATATATCCCCATTTGCTATTGATTTTAACTCTTGCTAATCCATCATAGCTTATTTGGGCTTCATCAAATTCTATCTTGCCAAGTAGACGACCAGTTTTATCAATGTATCCCCATTTATTGTTTGTTTTAACTGGCGCAATCCCTTCTGAGAAACTAAGTACCTCGTCAAATTGAGGATTTATAACTATGTTTCCTTCGATATCTATATAACCAATTTTTTTGCTAATTAAAACTGGAATTAATCCATCTGAAAAATATCCAGACCATTCAAATTTAGGTTGGATTAACATTCTTCCTGTACTGTTAATATATCCATATTTATTCCCTACTTTGACTCTTGCAACTCCATTAGAAAATTTACCAGCGCTATCATATCTCGGCTGTATTTCCACATTCCCAAGACTATTGATATATCCCCATTTCTCACCTATTTTCACTGATGCTAGGTTTTCAGAAAAATTGTGAGCATAATTAAACTGAGGAACAATTATTACATTGTCTTCTGCGTCTTGGTATCCCCAGAGTTCATCTATCCGAAAAGGTATTAACATAATATTCATATTGTCAATTTGTGTAACCTATAAATTAATTGAAATCAATACTTGGGATAGACTTTGCTTGCCAACTAAATTATCAATTAGATCTTTATTTTAATTTACTATAGCAAGAAATCTATAGACTTTAGTTGATAAAAAATACAAATTGCTATTCCCAAAGTATTGATATGTTTTTCAATCTGAGATTCTATTTTAACCTCTCAACTAACCGATCGCCTACTCTTAGAGCATTAGCAATAATCGTTAAGGCAGGACTTACCGCCGAGTTAGATGGAAAGAAACTACTAATAATTAGAAATTTTTAGTTATCCCCTTATTCATAATAACTTGTTGAATAACCTTAATTTGCTGTTCTTCTTCCTCTGGGGTTTGAGGAGCTTGAAACCAAACAGCTTCAGCATCAGGAGTACGACGACGATAAAGCTCTCGTAATGGCTCAACCTCATGCCGATGGGATAAAGCATAGCTTTTTAGTTCAGTAACAGTCATCGTTTCAAAGTTCGATTGCATCTAAAAACCTCCATTGACCTTGGATATTAACAAGAATTTGTAACTCTTCCCCCGCAAAAATGAAAACCACTTTAGTTTGGGGATCAAAACGGAATATTTGAATATCTCGATAACAAGTAGAAAGCAGTTGACAAATCCACAGACAAGTTTGCGCTTGAGCATTACTTGGCAAATAAACCTCTTGATTCGATCTTTATTTCATATTTTATAGCCCATACTATCATTTCGCCACCTTTTGGGGCGATCGCCTTTTAGGGCGATCATTGTCAACCCTCAATTAACTATGATCAGCCTATTTCAATCGCTCAATTAACCGATCGCCTACTCTTAGAGCATTAGCAATAATCGTCAAAGCAGGACTCACCGCCGCATTAGATGGAAAGAAACTGCCATCGACAACATAGAGATTATCGAGATCGTGGGCGCGGCAATCGCGATCTAAAACGGAAGTTAAAGGATCATCACCAAAGCGACAGGTTCCGCATTGATTAGCGACCACCTGCAACGGCGACTCAGAACGGGGATGCAGGAAACCAGCACGGAAGCCATCTAGGGACTTTTCGATATTTTTTAAAACATCAGTCCAGCGATAAATTAGGCGATCGTGGGCTTCCGTATTGTTGGGATTGTAATCGATATGGATTTTATTATTTTCAAGGCGCACGCGGTTATTGGAGTCTGGTAAATCCTCCGTTTGCGCCCACCAGCCGATCGAATGGGTGGCTAACTGCTTCAATCCAAAGTTGGGCATGAGCTTCGCCACAATGGAAAATACGGGAGGAGATTCCGCAAAAATGATGTCGGTGAGTAGTCCGCCAGAGTTCTGAATATGTCCCATTGGATAGGGGAAATCCGCATCACCCCAATAGAAATCATTCACATAAATAGACTTTTGGAAGGAGCCATTATTGGGCTTGGTGCTAAGTTGGACTACTGATGACAACAGGCTTTTCATCAAATTCCGTCCCACTTGATCAGAGCTATTGGCAAGCCCTTTGGGATGAGAATCATTTGCCGATCGCAATAGCAATGCCGCCGAATTGATCGCGCCACAGGCAAGCACAACGATATCGCCTAAAAAGAGATAGGACTGTCCGCCCACTTCCGCTTCTATTCCCTTCACCGATCGCCCCGATGGATTGGTATGTAAACTGATTACTTTGGCTTGGGTTTTCAAGGTGACATTTGCTGACTCTAAGGCAGGGACGAGGCAGCTTTCTTCAGAGTCGCTAGTGGGGTCATCCTCTTGACGGGTTAAGCCGAGGGGAATTGTCGATGGATGCAAACCTTGATTGGCGATCGCCTCATAGATCTTCTGCATCTCAGGCTCATGGCTGACCGCAGGATATGGATAATCAGCGCTGTGAGTTGGTTCGGTGCTGTCAGTTTGTGGACTACCATGCACCTTATAGAGATTTTCCGCTTCGGTGTAATAAGACTCAAATTCGTCATACTTCACGCACCATTCTGGCGAAATTCCCGCTTGATGGGTGACAGATTCAAAGTCCTGCTCGCGCCGCCGCAAGAGAGCCGAACCATAAATTTTGGTATTCCCACCGATCGCATAGTTAGTTTGTGGTGAAAATGGTTCGCCTGTGTGGTCATACCATTGTTCAGGAGCATGGTAGCGATCGCGTTGAAAGATATCGATATTACTGCGATTCTGTTCTTCGAGGGGCATAAAGTCACCACGTTCCAGAATCAGAATTTTCTTACCTGTGGAAGCCAATTTATAGGCAAGGGTTCCGCCCCCCGCACCAGTTCCCACAATAATCACATCGTAATAATGGTCATCAATAATCATTGGTTTCTCCTTTGAATAAATAATTTAAAAATAGAAAAACAAACATAAAAAACTGTAGGGGCAGAGCATTTGCGCCACAATTTCCAAACTCTCCACAAAAATCTCAATCCGCAAATGCTCTGCCCTCTTCGCTTTCACCGATAAATTGTCCCTACGTCTGATGTTTTGAAAATTGTCTTCACATTGCACGGTTTTGAATTTTCTGTCTGCGTTGCGAGGTTTTGGGCAAAGCATTCCCAAATAAAGGGGATCTAAGAATTTATAGATTGGGGTGGGAATGCTATGCCCCTACAGTTTTATAATTTACGATTCGCGGTTCTTTTATTGCCAAACGTAAATCAACGTAAACAACGCAATCCAAATCACATCGACAAAATGCCAGAATAGCGAAGTTGCCTCAATGCCATACAAACCCTTATCATATTCTTTGGGAAGAAACGATCGCACTAACATGATTAGCTGCAACAGCACACCTGTGAAAACGTGCAAGCCGTGAAAACCTGTTAGCAAATAGAAACTACCGCCAAACACGCCATCACCAAAGCCAAAGGCTAAACCACTCCATTCCACTGCTTGACCGTACAGGAAATAACTTCCCATCGCGATCGTTAGCAGCCAAAAGGCGCGGAATCCCCAAAGATTATTTTTATGGAGAAACTTTTCGGCGAGATAGATCGTAAAACTGCTGGAAACTAGAACTACGGTATTAATCGCAGGCTCTCGAATTTCTAAGCCTGTTACGCCTACGGGCAGCCAATTGAGGGCAGTAGTTTTATAGACAATATAGGCAATGAAAAAGCTAATGAAGATGACGCTTTCTGAAAGTAGGAAGACCACAAACCCAAACATTCGATTATCGGGATGATCGTGATGGGTGGCTGCGTGGGCAACTTCTAAAATCGGATTAGAACTGTCTATAGAAGTATCAGTTGGTTGCATGGACGCTCTCCAATTTATCAGGATTAGAAACTAAGGGTTCATCTTTGCCATAGCCGTAGGGTTCCGAGATTACAATCGGTAACTCCTCAAAGTTCTCATGGGATGGTGGCGAAGAAATCAGCCATTCCAAACCGATCGCTCGCCAAGGATTTTTAGGAGCTTTCTCGCCCTGTACCCAAGAGCTAACCATATTTAGAATGAAAGGAATTGTCGATACACCCAACAGGAAACCGCCTAAACTGGCGATCACATTCCAGAAGGCAAACTCTGGATCGTAGGAGGCAACACGGCGAGGCATTCCCTGCAAACCGAGGGGATGCATCGGAAAGAAACAGGCATTTGTACCAATAAAGGTGAGGACAAAATGCAACTTCCCTAAACCTTCGGAATACATTCTCCCTGTCATTTTTGGGAACCAGTGATAGAGCGCTGCATAGATGCCCATGACCACTGCGCCATAAATCACATAATGGAAATGTCCAACCACGAAGTAAGTATTGTTCACATGAATATCAACGGGAACCGAAGCAAGCATGATGCCTGTAATTCCTGCGAATACAAACATCACCATCGCGCCTAATCCAAATAGCATCGCTGTATTTAGCTTAATCTTGCCGCCCCAGATCGTCGCCACCCATGCGAAAACCTTGATCCCCGTCGGCACAGAAATCAACATTGTCGTTGCCATAAATAGCATCCGCATCCAATCAGGAGTACCACTGGCAAACATATGATGCACCCACACAATCACACTTAATCCCGTAATAATTAAGGAAGACACCGCCACGACCTTGTAACCAAAGAGAGGCTTACGCGCATAGACAGGGAAAATCTCTGAGAAAATCCCAAACACTGGCAAAGCGATTACATAGACGGCAGGATGGGAATAGAACCAGAAAAAATGTTGAAAGAGAATGGGGTCGCCACCCTTAGCGGGATCAAAGAAACTCGTACCAAAAGTTAAATCCGATAGCAGCATGACTGCGCCTGCGGTCAGGGCTGGCAAGCCAACTAACTGGATGATTTGCGCGGCGAGGACTGTCCACACAAACACAGGCATTTTGAACCAAGTCATGCCCGTAGTTCGCATTCGGAAAATGGTGGTTACAAAGTTAATCGCGCCCATAATCGAAGAAACTCCCGAAATGGCGACAGCAACTAACCAAAGGAACTGACCATTAACAATATTACCCGTAGGATTTTGCAAACTCACTGGCGGATAAGCCCACCATCCTGATTGCGAAGATCCTCCAGGCACAAAGAAGCTTGCCATCAGGATCACGCCAAATACAGGAACCATCCAAAAGGCGATCGCATTTAACTTAGGAAAAGCCATATCACGAGCGCCGATCATCAATGGCACGAGGTAATTTCCTAATCCTAGCAACACAGGAAATGTCCAGAGAAACAGCATGATCGTGCCGTGCATCGTGAACATGGAATTGTAAACGGTGCGATCGACGAGATCCGAGTCAGGGGTAATCAGTTCACCCCTGATCACCATTGCCAACACGCCGCCGATCAAGAAGAAAAAGAAAGAAGTAACAATATACTGAATCCCAATCACTTTATGATCGGTACTAAATCCAAAGAACCTGCGCCAGTCTTCGGGTTGCTCAGACTGGGGGGGAAGATCGGCGATCGCCTCAATAGAAATGTTTGTCATGATTTATCAATTAAAAAGTTTAACGGTTGAATTTCCCTGCTTTTGTTGAATCTAGACGTAAGATTCAGTCTAGTTTTATAGTCTGGTGCAGTGATTTGCTCCGCCTCGTGTTATGGCGGATAGTAATCGACACTTTTTAGAAACTGTTCAACAGATTGTATTTGTGTTGAGCGAAATGGACTGAGAACCAATAGATCCTTATCTCCACTAATAATCAAATCAGCTTTACCGCTAAGCGATAACTCTAAAATCTTGTCATCCTTGGGATCACGGCATTCTTTAACAACATCGATTACTTCAATCAATATTCCTCTATCTATGAAGCTATCCAAAAACTCTTCTCGCTCCTCGTCCGTGATATATTTTCTGAATTTTGCACGACTGAGAACTTCGTCAATTTCTTCTATTAGTTCTAATGAAAATAAAATGTTACCGTTTTGAAGTGCATACCTAATTGCCAAATCGGGCTTACTGCCCTCAAATAGCAAGGAGCTAATAATCACGTTGGTATCAAAAACGTATCTCACTTTACTCATTTAACAAATCACTCAAAACTTCTGGAGTTAATCCTCTAGCCTGTGCTTTACGACTGATATCACTCATAACAGCCTCTAGCGATCGGCGCTTTCTGGCAAATTCTTTCAGCCTCAAGCTAAGAAGAGCGTCAAGCTTTTGACGATCAGCAAAGATAGCTGACTCATAAATCCTTGCCGATTCTGCATCAACACAGATTTTAATTTCTTTGGTTTCCATAAATTTTACCTCCATACTCAATTAGAATAATTCACCACAGGCGGAGCCGCAGGGATAACCGTTGCCCAATTATTCGCGTTGGTGCGTTTTGCATACTCATTGGATGCGCGGTTGTAAGCTACTGTAGGCTCGGAAATGGCAGCATCCGCTAACCATTTTTGATAGGCTTCGGTTGATTCCACTACCACATCGGTTTGCATCGCTGCGAAATAAGTACCGCTATATTGCGAATCTCGCAATCGGTATTTCCCTTCACGAATGGGCGTAAATTCAAAATCAATATCATGCCCAGGGATCACATCTTGCTTCACTCGAAAAGCAGGAATAAACAAGCCATGCAGTACATCTTCGGAATGGAGAACGAGCTTAATTCGGCGATTATTGGGTAAATGTAATTCTGTACTGCTGACATTGCCTGTGCCATTGCCATAGCGAAATTCCCATGACCATTGCCGCGCTAGGACTTGGATTTGTTCGATTTCTTCAGGTTGGGAACCGCTAACTTCAGCCGCCTCTGCGACCATCGCTCCGTGATGCGAATGTTCCATTGGTCCTAAGATCGACATCTGGTCATAGATTTGATAGCTATAGGCCGCAATCCAAATCACTAAAGCAAAGGGAATTGCCGTCCAAATGATTTCTAATTTGACATTGCCCTCAATGTGGGGACCATCACTAAAATCGTATTTCTCGGCGCGTTGAAATAAGATTGAATAGGTCAAAGTGCCAACTACACCGAGGAAAATAAAGGTTCCCAATGTCACCAAAAAGCTAAATAGGTTATCAACTAATACTGATTCAGCCGAAGCTTGGGGCGGAAACCATGTATAGGCGGCCTGCCCCATCCAGAGACTGATCAGGGCGATCGCGATCGCAATCCCACCTAAAGTTAAAATCGTGCGAAGTTTCATGGTTATCCCTATAGTGAATTAAGATCTTGACCCATGCGTAACAGGCGATCGGCGGTGATATGCACCCCAAACTCTGAGGCAAGCTGTGCGCCCAAAGTTCCATGCACAAACATGATCGCGAAGATTACCAATCCTGTTAACAAATAGCTCCACTGCACCTGTTGTCCCATATCCTTGCGCCATAGGAAGCGCTGAAAGCCTCTCCAGACAGTCATTCCCACAATCAGAGCTAATAAAAGGACTCCGCCCACGCCATGCCAGATCATCGTTTCCATTGCCTGAAAACCCCAAGCACTTTTGATGTTCTCATCGGGAGTAGCAAGTAATATTTCATAAAAGCCAGCGCCGACGGTAAAGAACGTGACAATTGATGCGGCGATCATGTTATACCAGCCGACATCAAAGAAATTGGATCTTGCCGCAGGGATCGCCATAAATTTGAATAAGGGCTTTTCTAAAACGAAAAATACGCCCACAAAATCAAATCCGATCGCTACAATAAATAAGCCGAGGGTCAAATGAACAAGATTCGGATGGATGGGAATGCTGTAGGGTAAACCATTCAATCCCAATTGACCATGTAATTGATCGATTAAAGTTGCCATCATTTTAAACTAGCCTCCTTTAAAGCTTCGACTACTGGAACAGTATGCAGTCCATAAACCCACACCAATAAGTCACCTAAATAAACTTGAAATAGAACAATTCCTGTTAATAGTACGCCGACTCCTAAAAAAGATATAGGTAAAGTCTTTGGATCACGCACCCGTAAGACATAGCGCCATCCTGTAATCGCGGCAATAATTCCCGAAAGCGACCAGCCAATGATCGTATGCAGATTTAAAGTCGATTCTACTGAACTATAAGGTTCAGCGAGTCCTGCTTCAATTTGTCCGAAAATAATGGCAATAAATATGGAAATGGTAGCAAAGAAGAAATTCCACCAACTAACTTCATATAAACGTGGATTGCGGGTGAAATAGCCGATCGCATCGCATACTACAGCAAATAACACCATTGCAATTACAAAATGCACCACAATCGGATGAATTGTATCGGGATAAGGTAAGTTATGGTCATTTAAGGGCGGAAGGTATTCCAGCATAGATGTTTTTAGTGGTTTTTCAATGCTTAATGAAGTAATTGAATTTTGTGCAGTGATATTAGGCTAAAGCAATCATCATGAGTCTAGCCTAATGTTCATCCAGATTTAAGGATGTTTTTAAGATTTGAATTTAAAGTCACAAGATTTGGTTTGTGGTTAAAGACTTATGGTTTAAGTCCCAAAAAGAAATCCGATTGGAGGCGATCGCTAGTTTCAGAGTAGACAAAAACCGCACCACCCAATTTATTGATCGCTTTTAGAATTGGTTCAGGAACTTTTGGCTTTTCTGTCTTTTTGTCATCATTTGAAGATTGCTCAGGGTTCGGCATCAAATCCGTTACAAAGATAAGCTGAGCCACTTGTTTGGCAATGGCATTAGCATTCAGATAAAAATAGCCAAAATTTGGTTGAGGCATATCTGCGATCGCATCGCGAAAATCATCGGACTCAATAAGGGCAGGCTTAGGAACTGGAATAAAAGCTGATGCAGTATTTGCCCCTAAAGTGAGTAACAAAGTCTGCCGATCGCGCCATCCATAGGCAAACACACTTTGAGTTTTGCCGCGCTCACTAGGATCAGAAAATTCAAAACTTGTCAATAAAATATTACCCACTTGACGCTTTTTCACTTGAATGAAGTCTTTGTCAAAATTAGCCAAATATTTAGTTAATTTAGTGAGGGCAGCATTCGCAGCGTCAGGTTTTGAGGTGCGGATTAAAGCTCCTACGGTTAGATCCACACCCATTTCTTTAAAAGGAGCGCGATCGCTGGGAAATACCACTAATGCATATTCGCCATCGATCCAAGGGATAACATCCTTCTCAATATCTAGATCTAATCCTGAACCGACAATCAGAGGTGCTAACATTCGCAACCCTTCCACAAAGATCTTGTAACTGGGTTGGAGTTTTGACTCTTCCACAAGCCATTGCCACTGATGATTGAGATTGCGGCTCGTAATCGCTCCATACACATTGAGAGGTAAAAATGATAGAAGCCGATCGCGATTTTCGGTATCCTTGGGCTGTGGCGATCGCACTGCCGAGAAATAACTATTGCTCTGACTCCGCAAACCTTTGGGCGTGACCCATGTAAACAGATCAAAACTACTGTACTGTCCCAAGGTATACTTCAAACCTTGAAGATATTCCGCACGATTAAACCCTGGAATATCAGAAGTCTCAGGTATGTCCGCAGCAAGGAGTTCATAGACTTGTTCTAGCCCTTGACTACTGCCATAGCCTGCAATCAGAGAACGGTTCCACAATGGGTTATTTAGCGATCGCCGAAAAAGTTGATTATCCGCAAGGGATGGTGACGGAGCTTCAGGGTTAACAACAGCATGATCGATCAGCTTTTGCATGGCTGGGAGATCGGAAGCAATTGCGGCAAAGCCACTGGGCAACTTGGCGATAAAAACGCGCTTAAATCCGAAATCTGGTAGTTGAGAGTCGGTAGTTTCCTCAGTTTCATTCTCATCTTCCTGTAATTGCCATCCCAAAACTTCTATATTTTGATATAGAGTTTTAGTGGGTTTGGGCAAATCTAGACCATTTAACTTGTTGATGAAGTTCTCAAATTGCTGATTATCCTTAATCACAGATAGAGACGCAAAGTTAAATACTGCTTCCTTATCGTTGCTACCGAAAACAGCGATCGCTAGTTCTGTTCCTAACCAAGGTTGCATATCCTTAGTTAAGGATATTTGCGAAGATTTACCCACAAAAGCCAGCAATTTATCTATAGCCACAATGGGGCTTTGGGAAGGGACTTGAAACTGTTCAAGAACATCCCAAGAACCTTGGTCTATATCTACAACTAGCAAGCCAATCACATCTTGAGGAACCTGTTTGGCAAGATTTAGAGAACGTTGAACAAAAGTACTCGCTCTTACATTTTGAGAAGTCGGTAACGTACTCGGATTCGTTGAGGCTTGACTGATAACAATAGGGTTAGATGTAGACACCTTACCCATAGAAGTAGCGATCGCGGGTACTGCCGATACACTTGTCGTAACCGCTAAAATTGTGGCAAACAAACTCCTCACGGAACACCTTCTTGAAGATAGATTATATGTACTATAATGCTTTGTTCTTAAACCCTAACTACAAAATCCTTTAAAAACTTTGCAAAGCAAAGTTTTTAAAGGATTTTGTGTGGTTTTTAAAGCTTATGGTAAATTGCAGCCAGAAAGCTTAGCGAGAAATGTTAAATACTGCGACTGGAACTCTTGAGCTTTACTATCTTTAGATTGATGCCAAGAGGCAAGCCACATCGGTGTAGGAAAATGACCATCGGGCGGATTCTGAGAATGGGGCTGATTAGACGCAATCCAAGTAGCATTTTTACGCCAACCGACGCGATCGCTAAAGGCTTGCCAAGCTTTTAGCGCTTTATCTTCTTCAATTACTGCGCCAAAAATATTACTGACTTCATCGGCTGACGTATTTCTAGAAACACCAGTAGAAAAGCTCGTTTCCAAAGACTGTGTGGATATCTCCGCAGGAACTAATTGCAATAGCTGTTGAGAAGCTTTAATTTGATTAGCTTTCTGCGCTAAAACCTGTTCTTGAGCCTGTTTAATTTCCTTGATCAAAATTGGTGCAAGCGTCCGAAATTGATTGTTAGGACTAATCACGGCGGCGCGTACTGATTGAATCATCACTGACCAAGGTACTAGACCAAAGCGATCGCCCATTTCCTGCAACTGAGTACAAATATTGCCAAGATTTTGACGACTTTTAGGACTATCGGGCTGCTTGAATAATTCCAGCATATTCCGTAGTTTTATCGGAACTTCAGACTGGAATAATCCCAACATGGCTCTGGTGTCAATTTTAGGCTCTGATGCCGTAACCGCAAATTTTGGAGTACTGTCTTTCCCTGACACCAAGTTTTGCAAATGCTCTTTTAAATTTGCAAAGATTTGATCGGAACCCGACATAATTCCATCCACTGCATCCTTAGTCAATCCATAGGGGCTTTGCAAAAGTTCTACTAACTCTTGTAATTTATCAAATGCTTGTAAAAAGAGTGTTTGGAGATGTTGATCAACTTGAAAATTATTATTCTCGCGCATCACCTTGAAATAGTCTTCAAAGTTGTGGGCAACATGTTGAATGCTACTAAAGCCCAACATCGCGGCTCCACCCTTAATGGAGTGGGCGGCGCGAAATATCTCATTTACCGCCTCCTGATTCCCCATGATCGATTGCAAATCAAGTAATCCCGATTCGATGGTTTGCAGATGCTCCTTAGCTTCTTCGATGAAGTACATCGTAATCTGCTTTTGCTTATCTTGATCCATGACAATGACCCCTATAATCTCGAAGTTATCTTGAAGTGAATATGATTAAGAACTCGTAGTACAAAGTGTGGCTAATTTTGAATTAGCCTAGAATGGATGACATATAGATTTGATTTTGGGAACTAAATCCATAATGTCCTTGGCTATGTTGTTTCCAAAGACTATCGATAACTTGCAAGACTTCACAAGGAATTTGCTTGATATCCTCTGCGGATAATACGGAGCCAACATTTTTGTTAGCCGCTTTACAGATCACATTCCATGTTTCTTGATTAGCTTCTTGCCACTGACCATTGGCTAGTAAAGTTTGTAGGTTATTGTAGTTAGCTCCTATGCTAGAGGCGGTTGGCGTAGCGATCGCGGCTGGTGCGAAATTACTAGAACGACGGAATCTTAAGGTAATTGCGCCATTACTTTGTCCATCACCAAGCAAAACTGCTTCGCCTGAAGCCGTAAGCTTGATTGCTATTTCGACTTCATCTAGAGTTAGCCCATTCGGTTGACTGACCGTACTTTCATTAGCAAGTTGTTGCACTAGGTTAGCAACTCGCTGAATACTATCTTTCACCTTGCTGGTGCTGATCGATTTGATCGATTCACCATGGCTGCGATCGCCATTTGCCACAAATTCAATTAGTATTTCTTCGCTATTCATGACATCCTTGTTTGGGCTAGTTACTAGATTAGGGTTCTGCTATTTAATAAAGAACCAGTGTTTTTGTGACGCGACTTCGCCACGCCACAAAAAATGGGTAGTTACAGAATTATTTTAGAGCCTTGCTTAAACTATTGTCTTTATCAATGCTCTGCTCATCACTATTATCGTTCCCATTATTGTTAGAGCTATTGTCTCCAGAAATTTCTTCCTGTTGATGGTCGTTATTATGGCGACTGTTGCCATTACTTGCATTAGCATTAACACTGGTATTAGTGACATTTAGCGCATTCGTTACAACTGTTGTTGTACTGTTTAAGACACTTGCATGGTTTTTAGTCGCTGTAATTCTAGCAGCGATCGCTCGTTTTGTTAGTGCTGTATTGTAAGCAGTTGTAATAGCCAACCGATCAACCATGCCAATTACTCGTTTAGGCTGATTGCGATCGACTACGGGCATCTGCCGTAAATCTCTAGTTGCCATACGTTTGAGAGCTTCAGCAAGGGACTCATCGGCAAAGGTGCATAGCACTTCGCGTGTACAAATATTCTGCACGGTCATTTCTTCAAAAAGCTGATCACTGGTGGGAGCAGACAAAATTCGCTTCAGGTCTTGCGTCGTGAGAATACCCTCTAAATGATTGACATCATCTAATACTAAAGCGCTGTGATGATAGCCACTGGTGATGAACTGCGCGGCTTGCAATAAAGGCATCGAATATTTGACCGAGGCAGGGTTGAGGGTCATGACTTCCGCGATTTTGATTTTTTCGAGGACTTCGATATCGGCGGGTAAATCTGACCATTGCATGATCATGCGATCGGTTTTTGATGTATCGCTCTGATCAAGCACCCATGCACATAGCCCTACGGCTGCCATGAGGGGCAGCACGATCCGATAGTCGCGGGTCATTTCAAACAGTAATAATACTGATGTTAAGGGGGCGCGAACTGTCCCTGCCAATACGGCCGCCATGCCGACTAGGGCATAGGCGGGAGAAGCCGCGATCGGGATGGAGTCGGGCAGTAAGTGCGCGATCGCCTGTCCATATAGGCTACCCAGCACCGCGCCTAGAAAAATTGAAGGGGCAAAAATTCCGCCGACAAAACCGCTTGCGGAACTAATGGCAGTTAATAAAAGCTTGATAACTAATAAGATCGCCAGTAGAGGAATTGTGAAAGGCGTATCTTGCAGGATTGATTCGACGGTTTCATAGCCAATGCCGATCGCTTCAGGAAAAGTTAAAGCGATCAGACCCACACATAGTCCACCCATTAATAATTTGACTGGCATGGCGACATTTTGCATAAAGGGCGCGATCGCCCATTCCCCTGCAAAGAATTTCTTCGCCTGTTTAATCGCGCTCGTAAACAATAGTGCTACGACACTAGCCAAAACCCCTAGACCTAGATATAGCGGTAATTCCCAATAACTCCGCACTTCATACACAGGCAAGCTAAAGGCGGGGCGTTCACCGAGGCTAATTTGTGAAACTAGGGCGGAAATTACAGAAGCAATAACGACGACGCTAACATCGGAATTGGGGCTAGATTTACTAGTGCGGTATGAATCGCGTAGCAGTACTTCAAGGGCAAAAAATACCCCTGCGATCGGCGCGTTAAATCCTGCGGCTAAACCTGCGGCTCCCCCTGCACCAATTAGTAGCCGAATCCTTTCGCTAGAAAATTGCAACATTTGCCCCAATATAGAGCCAATGTTGCTACCTAGTTCTACGCTGGGCCCTTCAGGTCCTAGGGAAGCACCTGCGCCTAAAGAAAGTGCTGCTGCAACTGTTTTTAAAGAAGCCTGTGCATAGGGTAACTGCCCCACATCACGGACAACTTGCGCTTTGTCTATAGATTTAGTCTCTAACTGCTCTAGTTTAAAGCGGACAAGGCTAACAACTAGCGCCCCTAACATCGGGATAAATATAATTATCCAAGGTAGGTTTTTACTAAGAGTCACTGCCAACTCATGCCAGTAGATTTCTTGGGCAAATAAAATTAGCTTGCGGAAAAGTGTAACACCAGTGCCGCTAATCAAGCCGACGGCGATCGCCGATACGAGCATAACCGTCTCCGCAGATGGCTGAAGACGGTTTAAGACATTCACCAATAAGCGGGAAAGCGACATGGTGGAGAACTCGATGAGATGAATTTGGGGACAATTCTTGGGAGTTTATTTATGGGTTTATTTTAAATAAACTCTCAAAAATTTATTCTATATTTGCTGCTTCGATTTCTTCAGAGATCTCTAAATCAGAATCTAAATCAGAATCTAAATCAGAATCGGGTTCTAACTCTGAAGTTGAGTCTAACTCTGCGGTAGATCCGTTACGATCGCCATCTGACGGTGTGACAACTGCCACCAAATCAATTTGCTGACGATAATAATCTACACCCTTAACCTGCACCTCTACGCGATCGCCCAAACAATATTGACGACCACTACGGCGACCTACCAACAGCGTGGAGGCTCTTGCCCTTCCTTTGCCATTAATCAATGGGAACTCATACCAGTCATCTTTGAGAGAACTGACATGCACCAAACCTTCCACTAAAAGTGACTCGATCTCGACAAAGAATCCGTAGGATTGCACACTGGTAATAATGCCGTAGAAGTTTCCGCCTGTATGCGATCGCATAAATTCGGCTTTACGCAAACCATCAAGATCGGAAATAGCGCGATGATACAAAGCATCCGACTGATTCAGCTTTGGTAAAACTGCTTCTAAATCTTCAATTAACTGGCGTTCTGTTTCAGGAGGCAATACACTCCAATTCACCTGTCCATGAGCGCTAGAACTGCGTAAATTCACACCATCTTTAATCCGAATGCTGCGGCGATCGCGTCCTTCTTCAAAGACTGTATGTAAAGTGCGTTGAATCAACAAATCTCCATAGTGGTGCTGGGGAAATATTCCATGCACATAGGGATGTTCGAGCAGACCTAACCCAAAATGTAAAGAAGCTGCCATTACATATTCATTGGGTTTAAACATTGACAGCAACAGATATTTGAGAATATCGCGGGTTGCTTCCTGCTCAAGCTGATTGATCTGTTGCAAAATTCCATGCAGATCAGCCACCTGAATTTGTTCGGGCGTTTCTAATTGAGATGAAATACCCATACTTTCTAGTAGCTTGATCCAATCATCCACTTTGCCTTGGTCTGGTGGAACTTGACGTACATAAATGGCAGGAATTGCTAAGAATTGGAGATGTGAAGCGATCGCTTTGTTTGCCAAGATCATTACTTCCGTCACAGTGCCAGAAATCGCCAAAGTTAATGGAATGATCGTTAATCCGCGTACGCCTTCATCGGCTTCTTGAGAAGGAATCTGGGGCAACACCAATCTAATGGCATTGGAACGCTCTTGGAGCAAACTGCCTACCTTTGCAATTAGATGCACCAACTCTTCTACTTCTGTATCAATTTCTTGGCTAGGTGCATCCTCGTCAACCGCCACCTTGCCATCAAGAATCTGCTGCGCTCTCTGATAACTGAGATTAGCCCGCACCAAAATCGCTGAAGGCTGAATCTCGAAGGAAAGCATATTTCCTTCATGATCTAATTTCATCAGCACCGACATTGCGAGATATTCAGGCTGATTAAACACATTCATCTCAGGTAACATCGGCAAAACCGTATCACCCAAGAAAAACGATCGCAGACGCTTGTGGGCTTCTAGATCTAAAGGTGAACCCGCCGTCACATAGGTAGCCACATCAGGAATATGCACACCCAAATCCCATCCAGTTTCATTTTGGGTAATGGAAATCGCGGCGGCGTTGCCGATTCTGACGGTCAAGGTTTTACGCAGATCTAGGCGATGTTTTAAGTCGGCTTTTCTCACGCCCCTAGGCAAGCTTGCTGCTGCCGTTAAAGCCTTGGCACTAAAACGTCTTGGTAAATTATGCTTGCAACATACCAAATCAATATCATTGGTCGATTCCGCGTCGTCTCCCAAAACCTGCAAAATCCGACCCAAGGGCAGATGATTACCTAAGGAAAATCTCACCATTTCCAAATGCACTAATTTTCCATCGGCAACACTCAGATCAGGGGTTTCATCATCTGGTACTAATTCAACTTCAAACAAAAGCCGATCATCAAGGGGAACGGCGCGATAACTACCATCGGTATATTTTACGGTTGACAGTAAAGTTGGATTCGATCGCTCCAGAATTAAGCGGACTTCCCCCTCAGGCGATCGCCGCCTTACCCCATCTTTAGTGACCCGCACCAACACGCGATCGCCATTCCAAGCATTACTTAAACGACTTTCGCGCACATAAATATCCTCAGTACCCTCCACATCTTGGATTGCAAAGCAAAAACCTTTACTGGAACAGCGCAAACGCCCTTCCACTAAACCTTCTTCCTGAATACGGCGGTAACGTCCTTTGTCTTTTTCGAGAATGCCGATCTTTTCGAGAGCGTCAAGGGCTACTTGGAGCTTACGAACACTTTTATTATCGTCACTAATCCCAAGTTTCTTTTCGATCGCTTTGGGCGTAACTAGCTTGTCATCAGAGAAGTTATCTAACAGTTGAGTAATCGAGAATTCCATGAGGCGAAGGTCGAGCGATTGTTTAGGGTGAGCAAATTAGAGCAAGAGAGGGGATACCAAGTAACAGACTACAAACACAAATTTAGAAACACCGACCACCACCGCAAATCATTACAAGTAAGGATTCTATACCTATATTTCGATACCTATATATACCTATATATGGGGAGTGAAACACATATCTCTGTAAGACATACTGAAGAGCTTTCTAAAGATATATGTCTATGGGTATGTATTTAGGTTGTCTAGCAATGGTTCCTTGTAGTGTTTACGAGACTTAGATGGCTTACGAATTTGCAGAGTTAGCTTATATAGGTTTCCCCTACTCATAATATTTTAGCCCAATTACTCCAGCAAATATCGTCACAGAGCAATTTTCTTTAAATCAAAAAACATGAGTTTGGCTAAATCAAGGCTAGAGAGCAGGACTACTAAAACTGCTTTGATGGCGCGATCGCTATCTCTACCTTTGTGCATATGCTGCAAGTAATGCTTTACTGGTTTACTACATATATCGTAAATGCAAAACTAGATGTATCGAGCAGCACTTAACTTTTAGTCGCTAGTGTTGCTATATTTAGAACGGCTATATAGATTAGAATAGTCACATTGTGAGGAATGGTAAATAAAATGTCTAAGTTTTCCAAAAAGAATTATAGTCTAGTCGCCCCAGCCGTAATCTCTGCTGCGGTTGCTGCATCTGCGCTCATTAGTGGTGCTGCTAATGCACAAGCTTCTTCGACTGGGCTGAGTGCTAACCCTATTGCTCAAAACGTTACATCAGTATCTCAACTCAGTGATGTTAAGCCTACTGATTGGGCTTTCACCGCATTGCAATCCTTGGTAGAGCGCTACGGTTGTATCGCTGGCTACCCCGATCGCACCTTCCGTGGCAAACAAGCAACTAGCCGCTACGAGTTTGCTGCTGGTTTGAATGCTTGTATGGACAAGATCAACGAAATTATTTCCGCAGGTCTCGCTGACAAGGTTAGCAAAGAAGACCTCGCAACTTTACAAAAGCTACAAGAAGAGTTCGCTGCTGAACTCGCCACCCTTCGTGGTCGTGTCGATGCTCTTGATGCTAAGACCGCTAAGCTCGAAGCTCAACAGTTCTCCACCACCACCAAACTACGCGGCGAAGCAATTTTCGGTCTGGCTGGTGCTTCTGATAGCAGTGGTATACCTCCAACGAATACAAATGTTGTTTTTCAATATCGTGCTCGTCTTAACCTAGATACCAGCTTCACTGGTAAGGACTTGTTGAGAACTCGTTTACAGGCTTCCAACACCAATGGTGTTGGTAGTATCGCCCCTGCTCTTGGTGTTGCTAACGCTACTCGCTTATCCTATGAAAGTGGTTCAGCAGCTAACAACTTTGAAATCAACCGCTTGTACTACAAGTTCCCAGTTGGCAATGCCTTTACTGCTTACATTGCTCCCATTGGTCAAACAGAGGACATTATCAATCCTTTGAACCCTCTCGAAAGCGATAGTCAAGCTACAATCTCTCGCTTTGGTCGTTTCAGTCCTTTGATCCGCATCGCCTCTGGTAGTGGAACTACTGGTCTAGCGGTTGCAGGTTTTGACTGGAAGCTTTCTGATAAGGTTAATTTCCAAGCTGCCTACAGCGCATCTAATGCTGCTGCTGCAATTGGTAATGGTGGTGTAACTGGTGGTGACACAAAGATTGCGGCTCAGTTTGTACTTAAGCCTTCTGAAAATCTAACCTTTGGTGTTGGCTATGCTAATGCTTACAACGCAGCAAGCGCTAATGCGGCTAGCCTTGGTTCTGGTCTAAATTCAGAGAATGCTGCTGGTCTTGTGGGTACACTTAGCGGGATTAAGAGTAATACTGTTGTTGGCAGCTTGATTTGGGACATCACCAAGAAGTTTACTTTTAACACTTGGGGATCTTGGACTTTTGCTGACTTCATCAACTCTGCTGGTAATGGTTCGGCAACCTACACGAGCTGGTTGGCATCAATTTCTGGTAAGGACTTGTTCAGCGAAGGTGACTTGGCGGCTATTTCCTTTGGTCAGCCTCTCTATATAACCAGTGCTAGTAATTTTGTCGCTAATAGCCCTAGCACCCCTTACCAACTCGAAGCTTTCTATCGCTTCCGTGTTTCTAAGAACATCAGCATCACTCCTGGTGTATTCTTCGTATTCAATCAAGGTAGCAACACCCTCAACGGTACTGCTACTGTTGGTGTAATCCGTACCACCTTCTCCTTCTAGGATTTAGTGTTACCTCATTAAAAAAGGAGAGCCGCTAAGCGGCTCTCCTTTTTTATAGCTATCGCCAGTCTGGTTAGAGTTGCGGCGATGGTTTTAGCGATCGCCTAGATCTTGAAGACTTTGTGTTTTTTGCGGACTCTGTAGCAGATTTTTGTAATTTTTCAATTTGTTTGATACTCAATCCCGTAAATTGAGAGACTAAATCGACAGACACATTAGAAAGCAGCATTTTTAGCGCAATTTGATTTCTTTCTTCAGCCTTGCCTTCAGCCTTGCCTTTAACTTTACCCTCAAGTAAAATATCTTGGTAAATCACTGACTCTTTCATGATTTCGCTCCTTAATAAATGCTGAATCACGTCCTTATTTAATGCTAACCCAGAAATAATTGCAGTTGCAGCGCTGACATTATTTTTTATTTGTCTATCTTCGATATTGTCAATTATTTTTGCTGCTTTTCTGAGAGTTTCGATGGGATCTTCTGTTTTACTTAAGACTGATAAGGGCAGTAATCCTAGATAATTCTGTAAAATATCAGTTGGTTGTTCCCATAGACGAATCACATTAAATTCGTGGTTTAATTTCTGAGAACTAAAACTAGTTTGGTAAACCAAAGGTGAACTAGTCGATTTTAAGTAAATTACAGTTTGATGAATTTCTCTGTTTGGATATTTACCGTAAAGTCTTAACCAATAATTTGCCATCCGATAAGCCATTGTCTCATCAGTTCTAGTCTGAAATTCTAAGTGCAGAATAACTTCTGATGATTCTAGAAATATTACTGAGTCGGCGCGAATTGGTTCTAGAGTAAGTTCCGATGCTTCTAGTTTAGTTAATGAGATTGGTCTACCCAACAACCAACTAGCAAAATCTGAAGGAAATGTCTCGGCTAAGAATTTACAGGTATTGTCATATCCACTCATAGTAAAGATCGCGTTGATTCAGCTACTTGAGGTATTGGATCATTAGCCAGCTTTTCTAAGGCTGCCTTTGCGTCAGCACCACCGAGATGGGCAAGGGATTGAGATACACGATGTCGCACTTGCCAGTCAGGATCATCAGCCAAGGCAATTAAAAGAGGGACTGCTTCAGGATTACCGAGGTCTCCGAGGGAGCCGATCGCCGCAATTTTAACCAAATCGTTAGAGCTTTGTAAGGCTTGGGCGAGGAAATCAAACCCTTGGGGTGCGCCTAGCTCACCGATCGCGGCGACGATACTAAATTGCAGCATCCAGTCATTGGTGGACTCGTAGGCAGTTTCTAGCAGATCAAAAGCTTGGGTAAGTTGTAGAGAACCAAGGGAAGCGGCGGCGGCGGCGCGGACATCCATTTCCGAGTCAACCCGCAGGCGATCGCTTAAAATTTCTAAGGATGTTTCTAAATCAACAGTGCCAACTGTACCGATTTGACTCACGGCATCGTAGCGGATACGGGCATTGGAGTCGATCGCGGCGATCGCTAATAGGATAAATCGCTCGGACATGGGAAGAGAGCGACTAGCATGGATGGTTCTCATCCTTAGACCGATATCATCCGTAGCTAGTTGCTCTCTTAAGGTTTCAAAGGTTTCGCTCACAAGAAAATCTCGCAATTAATACGCTAACGTTTCTAGTGTCTCACGTAAGTAGCTACGCACGAGATCATCAAGAACGCCTTCTTGGGCTACTAAAATTTCTTTAGGTTCACCATGACGAGATCGCTGCCACTTGTCGAATCCTGAACTTGTGGCGATCGCCCGTTTAAGCTCGCTCCAGATTTTAGGATCTTCGGCAGCCTCGCGCAAGGGTAGAGCCAAGTCATTCACTGTTGAGGATGAGTTCATAGAGATTTCCTAAGCTTGTGTAGGGGGTACAAAGATTTGCTGAAATATATTTTTAGTTAAGGGATTTAGTTTAAAAATAAATCAACTATAAATTAACTAATGAATTAACTAAAAAAGATTATTGACTTATTAATATGGATTTTATCACTTCAATAAAGGAGACATAGATTTAGAATTAAATGTATATCTATAGATAGAAATCAATTATCCAAATCATAATGACTACTTCAAATCCTTTTATTGATCCCAAAGTTGCATCGCAGGCTACAGAACTAAATCCAAGTTATGCCATACCTGTTGTACTAGTGCTGGCAAGTATACCGCTTATCTGGGTACAACCGATTGCTGCGGGTATAGTTTCAATTTTGGGATTGTTTCTAGTTTATCAAGCAGCTACGATTCGTTTAGTATTTACTGCGACAGATTTAGAGGTTTATCGATCGCAACAAAAATTCCGTACTTTTCCTTATCATGAATGGCAAGATTGGAAGGTATTTTGGTTTGGTTTTCCAGTTTTGTTTTATTTCAAAGAAGTCAAGAGTATTCATTTCTTGCCTATTTTATTTGATGTAAATGGACTAAGAACTTGTTTGGAAAAATATATTTCTCTCAAGAAAGATTAATTATTTAAGTAGGCAAGGAGCTTAAGCCCCTTGTTCTTCTACAAGCCATTAGAGAGATTTTTAAAAGCGGCGCTTTTAAAAATCTCTCCGTACTACTGAAAGCATTGATAGGCTGGGATGAATTATTTTTTAGGAATTGATTTTGGGACTTCGGGCGTAAGGGCGATCGCAGTTAATGTAAACAATGAGATTGTGGCTATATCCAGATCTGACTATGAAATTCGGGATTGTCAATCATGGCAAAATACGCTGTATGCAGTAATTGATAATTTGCCCCATCACATTAAACAAAATATCCGCAAAATTATCATTAATGGGACTTCAGCAACGGTTTTAATTTGCGATCGCATGGGGAAAGTAATTACTCCACCAATGATTTATAGCGATGCTTGTCAAGCCGAAGTTTTAGAGCAAGTAAAAAAAATTGCATCGCTTCAGCATTCAATTCAGCATTCAGTTTGTAGTGCTACTTCGAGCTTTGCCAAATTAATGTCTTTGCTTGCAAATGAAGAACAAAATCCTTCATTTACAAGCTACAGGGCTTTTCCATCAAATAAGACTGATTCCCCGCCAAAGGCGGGGAATCAGTCCCTATATTTCCTACATCAAGCTGATTGGTTAGGTTATTTGCTGCACGGCAATCTCGGTATTAGCGATTATCACAATGCTCTCAAGTTGGGTTACGATCCCCAAGCTTTGACTTATCCTGATTGGCTCAAGAATTGGAATTTACAATATCCTAATTTAGTTTTGCCAGAGGTCTTTGCACCAAGTACAACGGTGGGCAAAATTCAAGTAAATATAGCCATAAAACTAGGTTTACCCCTAGATTGCGAAATCGGTGCTGGTACGACGGATAGTAATGCGGCTTTTCTCGCTTGTATCGGTACTACTTCCCCAAAAGTTGGTACAGCCGTAACATCCCTCGGATCAACGATGGTGTTAAAGGTTTTAAGCGATCGCCCCGTCAATAATTCCCAATATGGTATTTACAGCCATCGCTTTGAGCATCCAGAATTGGGCTGTTTGTGGCTAGTGGGTGGAGCCTCGAATGTGGGTGGGGCAGTGTTGCGACAATTTTTTAGCGATCGGGAATTGCGGGAACTCAGCGATCGCCTTAATCCTGATCTTCCCAGTCCCCTTGATTATTATCCTTTACCAAAAATCGGCGATCGCTTTCCGATTAATGATCCTAATTTACAGCCACGCTTAGAACCGCGTCCCGATGATCCCGTCAAATTTTTGCATGGCTTATTGGAAAGCATGGCAAGAATTGAGGCGCGAGGCTATCAAATTTTGCAAGAATTAGGGGCTTCACCAATTCAACAAATTTATACCGCAGGGGGTGGGGCGCAAAATCAAGTCTGGACAAAAATCCGCGATCGGCACTTAAAAACATTAAGCAAAACATCAGAACAAATTCTTATACAAAAATCCGTACAAACTGAAGCGGCGTATGGTGCTGCGTTATTAGCTAAAATATCCCTATGATTACCCCACTCAAGCGCAAAAATTTTGATGAACTGATTCCTGCTGTTCCCACCTCTGAGCAGTATCAATACTATTCGGGCAACGGGCAGAATGTATTTCGGCGCGTTGCCATTTCGATCGCCAGTGTGATTATTTTCACGATTCTCTATAACCGTGTGCATGAAAATAATCCTAGTAGTTTTGCCGCCTTGGCAATGTTTGTCTGTGCGGCATTGGGGGGACTTTATTGGATGCTCGAACCTGTGGCTTTAGCGAGTATTCGCAATGCAAAGTTGCGCCGCTTTGCCTATTGTGGATTTTGGCAAGCGGAAGTGTTGGATGTGTATGTCTCTCAGGAAGTTTTGGCAAGGGAAGAAAAGGTAAATTCACGGGGGAGAATGGATGTTAGCTATGATGCTGAAAGCTTCTTAAATATTGAGCTTGGGGATGAGACGGAGTTTGTGACGACTTTACGCTTACCGATGAAGCGGGAACTCAAGAGGATTCGTCCAGAGCAGACTGTATATATGTTGCTATTTTCTAACGATCGCCGCTTTGGTCGTGTTAGCCGTCAAACCTCGGATGCTTATATTCCGCAATACAATCTTTGGGTTGGTGATTATCCCTATTTGCGCCGTGATACTTTTGTTGATCTCACTAAATATATGGTTAAGCGATCGCAAAAAGTAACGAGATAAAGGCAAAAACTTCGTTTTTACCTTTATCTCAAACTGCGATCCCAAACCTTAAGAAACTTGGAATATGTGCGCTATGTCACCGCTACCCATGAGACGATCCCATACTCTGAGATCATGAATTGACAAAGATCGTAATTATTTGTAGGTAAAAACAATGTTAAGTATTCAAGCACACAAAACTAATCCAAATAACCTGCGAAATCAAGCCGAACAATTAACTTGTATTTATCGTAACGAAAGCACAATGATTCAAATTGTGCGAATATCTCAGCCTAATAGTGATTTTCTGGAAAGATCAGTTTTGCCGAATCAATATATTCGCTTTTCTACATCAGTAAATGCCCTATTAGAAGTGTATGAAAGTATTATGTCTGGCTTAGTTCATGCCGATACGATTCCTTGCTCTCAACTAGCTCTCCACACAGGCATAGATAAATCAATTAATTCTCTCAATGCAAAAGTGATTCATCCGTAAAATCAAGAACTAAAGTTCTTGGCTCAAAGCTAAAGTCAGTTAAAACTGACTGAAATATTTCTTAAAATTATTCTTAACCTGTTTCAACGGGTTTTAGCTTTAAGCCATGAGATTGATCTCATGGCTTATCCTAGATCGTCGCGTCCCGAAAAAAACTACAATAACAACCAATAAGTAGCTAGGCGCAATCAAATATAAAACCCTAAAACCTGTGGCGCACGCGCAGCGTGCGCCACAGGTTTTAGATCTTGGTTTTTAATTAGGCTCGGCTACTTAGCAATTGACGATAAATTACAAGAAATTAAGACTGTGACATATAAAGTTGGACTGCTCGGATTAGGAACCGTTGGCTCTGGTGTTGCCAAAATTTTCCAAGACCCTAAGGGTCGCCATCCTTTACTACCTGATATCGAAATTGCGCGGGTGGGGGTGCGATCGCTAAATAAGCAGCGTGATGTGGCGATCGCCTCCAATATAGTTACAGATGATTTGGAGTCTATTGTTAATGACCCTGCGATCGATATCGTGGTGGAGGTAATTGGCGGGATTGAGCCAGCCAAAAGTTTGATCTTAAGGGCGATCGCAAATGGTAAGCACGTTGTTACGGCAAATAAAGCTGTAATCGCGAGACATGGTAACGAAATTTTTTCGGCTTCTAAACAAAAAGGCGTATATGTAATGTTAGAAGCCGCAGCTTGTGGCGGTATTCCCGTCATCCAAGCGCTGAAACAAAGTCTTGGCGGTAATCGGATTAGTGAATTAACAGGCATCGTTAATGGCACAACCAATTACATTCTCAGCCGTATGTATTTTGAAGGTGCAGATTTTGAAGCAACCCTTGCTGAAGCCCAAAAATTGGGCTATGCCGAAGCTGATCCCACTGCCGATGTCGATGGTTATGATGCTGCTGATAAAATGGCGATTTTGGCGAGTCTTGCCTTTGGCGATCGCATCAAACTTGAAGATATTTATCGTGAGGGAATTCGCTCGATCACCAGTTCCGATATTGGCTATGCCAAAGAACTCGGCTTTACGATTAAGCTGTTAGGCATTGCCAGAAGAACCGATGGTAATCTTGAAATCCGCGTCCATCCGACTTTAATTCCGCTTCAGCATCCTCTAGCAAATATTCACGGTGTCACTAATGCCGTTCGGATCGCGGGCGATCCGATTGGTGAAGTTGTATTTTCAGGACCAGGAGCAGGGGCGGGAGCAACGGCTAGTGCGGTGGTTGCCGATATTATCAATGTGGTCGCCGCTTTAAAATCTGTCCCCAATCACATCAATCAATTAATGGGTTGCTCTCACGAACATTACGCCAAAATTGCCCCTATTGAAAATACGGTGACGCAGTTTTATGCCAGATTATTGACCCACGATAAACCGGGGGTAATTGGCGATCTTGGTACTGCTTTTGGCGATCATCATGTGAGTCTAAATGCAATTTTGCAAAAAAATACGATTCATGATGGCTTAGCAGAAATCGTAGTCGTGACTCAAAAAGTAAGCGAGTTAAATTTCCAAAAAGCGATCGCCGCCATTCGCGAGTTAACAACTTTGCATAGTATTCCTACGATCTTGCGAGTTTTGTAGATATTATAATTTCCCCGCCGAAGGCGGGGAAATTATAATATTGTGTTCTCCCCGCCTTCGGCGGGGAGAACACAATATGGTTAGAGTTTTGGCAGTTCCCAAACATTAATATTTTGATCTTGGCTACTACTAATCAATTTAAGATTGTCGGACGTAATTACTAAAGATGTCACCAGATCTTTATGACCAATCAAATCCAAAATTATAGCCCTAGTTTTAAGATTCCATAGGTGAATGGAATCAGGGGTTTCTTTGCCACCACTGACAAGATATTTACCATCACTAGTAATCGCGATCGCGCCGATCGCTTCTTTATGGCCAGTCAGGATAAATAGCTGATTGCCTGTGGCGATATCCCATACTCGAATCGACTTGTCATTACTACCGCTAATTACTTGTTTGCCATCAGGTGTGATCAAAACCGAGGTAACTCCCGATAGATGTCCTGATAGGGTTTTTAATGGTTCGCTTGTCTTGCCATCCCAAATCCTTAAGCTCTTATCGCGACTGGCACTGACAATATATTTACCATCAGGTGAAATCGCCACACCCCAAATTTTGTCAGTATGTCCTTTGAGCGATCGCACCAGCTTACCAGTCGAAATTTGCCAGACATTTACCGTATTGTCATAACCACCACTGACGAGCAGATCGCTAGTGGAGGCGATCGCTAAACTATTAACTAGATTGGTATGACCACTCAAAGTTTTGATGACTTTAGCTGAAGCAATATCAATGATTTTGATATTTTTGTCTTGACCTGCGGTAATAATCTGCTGATTCGAGAGAAAAACGACAGCGCGAACCCACCCCCCTTGATCTTTAATTTCCTTAATTGAACTCGTACTATCGCCGCCTACCTCCCAAAATTTAACAGTGCCATCATCACTAGCACTAGCAATGGTTTTACCATCAGGGCTTAAGGCTAAACTTGGAATGTTGTCAGTATGTCCAGCCAAAAATCTGGTGGGAGTCAACCGTTTCTGTTGGAAAACAGGCAATTGAAAACTCATTTCATCAAAGTTGCCAATGGCGGAAACTTTGATCGCTGTACCAATACTCAAACCCATAGCCGCCGCAAATACTACGGAGACCGTTAATAAAATTGGTGAAGTTGGTTTACGGGTCGAATCCTTGATCGCCTTCTTAATTGACTTCCGCTTTGCATTCGTTTTGCCACTGGGCGCAGTCTTGTCAATCTGTTCGATCTCTTTTAAGATTTTGGCGATCGCTTCGCAGTTCATGGGGCGATCGCTAGGCTTCCGCGCAATTAAGGTGTCAATCAAATCGGCTAACTCTTCGGAAATCTCAGGAGCGTGCGATCGCCACTCAAACACATCGCGATCGGGATTATAAGTATCCAGAGGATATTTTCCCGTCACCAAATGAATCATCGTACAACCGAGCGCATAGAAATCCGACTGCGGTACGGCAAAACCTTTTTCTTGTTCAGGAGCCGTATAGCCCACCGAACAAATACTGGTTACACCCTGCACCCCACCAATTTTAGCGAGATAGGTATGAGTCGCTTCGCGAGCCGTCCCAAAGTCAATTAAGACTAGCTGTCCTGAAGGCGACAGCATGATATTGGCAGGCTTAATATCGCGATGTAAATACTTGTTTTTATGGACTAATTTTAAAATATCAATTAGTTGCCGCATCCATGCGATCGCCCGTTTCTGGGCGATCGGTTGTCCCTGTCGCTGATTAATCCATTGCTCAAGGTTCAAGCCCTCGATTTTTTGCATGACAATTCCATGCAACATTTTCCCATTTTCGAGATAGTGATGTACATAGGTCTCAATTTTGGGAATTCCCACATGTTCGATCTGTCCTAAAACAAAAGCTTCTTGCTGAAATAGCGAGACAGCTTTACTATCTTCGTTCAAATCTTGTTTGAGGACTTTCAGGATTTTTGCCTGTCCTGCGGGATTTTCTACTTCATATACAATCCCAAACCCCCCAGCATCACTCAATAATTTAGTGACCGTATAGCAATCATCAATCAACAAGTTAGAGCCACACCCTTGACAAGTCGAATAATTGTCATTGTCGGGATGGTCAGGGATCGGACACTCAGAATTAATACATAGACGCATGGTGTTTTAAGGCTGACCAGTCTAGACATAATATAATCTTTAGCGCAGTCAAATATATATAGCAATTATGAGAGTTTGTCCCTTTGGGGCAAACTCTCATAATTTAGAACCTATGGCACACGCGCAGCGTGCGCCATAGGTTCTAGGGTTTGATAATTGCCTTTAGGGTTAAAAATTCATGATCGAATACATCACAACACTTGTTATTAATGCGGCGATCTTTGCTCTGTTTAGTTTAGGGCTAAATTTGCAATGGGGCTTTGCAGGATTAGTTAATTTTGGTCATGTTGCCTTTATGACCGTTGGAGCCTATACAACCGTGTTGCTCTGCCTCAATGGGATGCCTTGGTTTTTTGCCTTTCTGATCGCGGCGGCGATCGCAGGTTTACTCGGCATTATTATTGGTAGCACCGCCCTAAAATTACGCGAGGACTATCTAGGAATTGTCACCATTGGCGTGTCGGAAATGGTGCGATTATTTGTGAATAATGAGGAATGGCTAACTAAAGGCACAAGGGGCGTACAGGATTTTCCACTGCCGCTTGTAGATTTAGTATCCCGCCAAAATTATTCTTTTGTCCTAGCTGCTTTATTATTGGTCGTTCTCGCCATTGTCTATTGGCGGCTAGAGTGGCTAGTGCGATCGCCTTGGGGAAGAGTTCTCAAAGCAATCCGTGAAGACGAAGAAGTTGTGAAAGCCCTCGGTAAAAATGTATTTTGGTATAAGTTACAGGCTTTTGCGATCGGTGGAGCGATCGGCGGCATGGCAGGAGCTTTTTACGCTTGGCAATTAACTACGGTTTATCCTGATAATTTCATTCCCCTGCTTACCTTCCAAGCATGGACAATTGTAACTATTGGCGGCGCTGGTAATAATCTTGGTGTAATCCTTGGTGCAGCAATATTCCAGTTTTACAATGCTATCCCCAGATTTTTACCTGAGCAACTGCGTGCTGATGGCGGTAGATTTGAGGCAATTCAATTAATGCTGATCGGCGTTACTTTAATCTTGTTAATGGTATGGCGACCACAGGGGCTTTTAGGGAATAAAAAAGAATTAACCTTAAATCGTTAGGAAAAATACAAACCAAGAAGTTAGTGGCGGCGCGGAGCGCCGCCACTACAGCGCTTTGCGCTCAAATCCAAACAGGAAAAAAATTAAAAGTGTTGCTTCGCAACACTTTTAATTTTTTTCCTGTGGTTCGTTTGATCGAAAATTGCTGTAACTTCTTGGTTTTGCTATTTATTTTAAGAAGCGAACTAATGCTTCAGCTTTATCCCATGCTGCACCGCTTTGGAGAATCTGTGAGGCAATCTCTACACCTTCATTCCAACTATTTGCCGCCCCACCAATTCGCAAAGCCAAGCCACTATTAAGAGCCACGCAATCTGCTTGAGCGCGATCGCCTTTTCCTTGCAAAACAGCTTTTAAAATCTCTGCATTTTCTTGCACATTACCACCCTTGAGACTCGCCAATGGTGCGGGAGTTAATCCCAATTCTTGAGGGTTAATTGCTTCTTCTATCACTTGACCATTTTTCAAAAATGAAATATCTGTAAGATCACCTAAACCTGCTTCATCTAGCCCTTCGCGACTATGTAAAACTACAGCTTGTTGGCGATCGAGCAATCGCAAAGCCTCAGCTACGGTATGGGTTAAGGTCTTATTGTAAACCCCCAAAACCTGAGCAGTGGGATGGAGTGGATTCACTAACGGGCCTATTAAATTGAAAATAGTCCGCACTCCTAAACTCTTACGAATTGCACCAACGGATTTCATGGCTGGATGCCAATTTGGAGCAAATAAGAAAGTAATTCCGACTGCGGAAAGAGCTTCATAAATTTTTTCGATGGGCGAGGCGAGATGAATCCCGATCGCTTCTAGGACATCGGCGGAACCCGAGCGACTGGAAACCGCACGATTCCCATGTTTGGCGACGGGTATCCCTGCGGCTGCCGCCACAAAAGCAACCGAAGTAGAAATATTAAAAGTGGAAGCACCATCACCACCTGTCCCACAGGTATCAATCAAAGGCTTTGAGCGATCGACGATATGACCAAACTGATCATGGGATTTCTTCCCTTCACTTTGAGATTGCAGCACATTCGCCATCGCAGCTAATTCCGAAGCCTCAACTCCTTTTAGTTGCAGCGCGATTAAAATTGCTCCCGATAACTCTGGGGCGATCGCACCTTCTAACCAGCCATGCATTAGAGATGTTGCTTGTTCACTAGTTAAGGACTGTCGATCAATAAGTTGTTTCAGCAGTTGAGACCAATTCTGTTCCATAATTTTTTAGTTCTTTTTAGTTCTTTTTAGTTCTTTTTAGTTCTTTTTAAATGCAATCACTATACAGCGCTTCGCCCTGACATAAAAACCAAATAATTTAAAAAAATCTGGCTACGCTAGATTTTTTTAAATTATTTGGTTTTCTTTTCATAAATATAAACTTAATCTATACTGCTTTATTGTTTTTATCAAATAGAACTAAAACTGTTTTTACGATTAGCTGAAGATCGTACCAAATACTCCAATTTTTGCGGTATTCAATATCATAGTTCACAACTTCAGCAAAGCTTCTTACACTAGAACGCCCATTTACTTGCCATACACCCGTAATTCCTGGTCTAACATCTAATCGATTCCATTCAGTGTATCGCTCATCCTGATATTCAACTTCTAATTCATAGGAATTAATTTCGTTGAAAGTGGGTGGTCGAGTACCAACTAAGCTCATATCACCAACTAAGACATTCCAAAATTGAGGAAATTCATCCAAACTAGTTCGTCGTAAAAACTTACCGATTTTGGTTACACGGGGATCATTGGCATTTTTGAAAAATTTATCATTAGCACTATTATTAGTCGATACATTTTTTCCTGAACTATCTAAATTGGTTGACTGTGATCCTGCCCTAACTTGATTGACAACCTTCTTCTTTAGCTGTTCGGCATTTTGAACCATTGATCTAAATTTCCAAATCTTAAAAGGTTTGCTCAATAATCCACAACGGATTTGGGCAAAGAAAATATCTCCTTCGCTTTCTGAAATGATCATAATGGCGATCGGCACAAATAAAATCGCAGTAAAACCTAATCCAATTAATGCTCCAACTATATCAATTAATCTTTTAACAAAATTGCGTACTGAAGGATGTACAGGAACACCTGGATCAATATCAATAGAAGGAAAGAAAAATTTTAAAATCGGATAAATAATCTTCAGTACAGGGATTTTTCTGAGGTATCTTTGCGTGCGAAATAGGAATAAACCAAAGGCAGTAATATTGCTAACTCGATTCTCTTGGATCAAACGAGAAAATCGAAAATTATTAGTAGTTGGCTCAACTATAAACAATTTACTAAGAGAAGAAAGTGATATTAATGAGCTAACAGCTTCACTGACACTCCAAAGCACTAATTCCGTTTGATTAGATTTAGCTAGTCTCAGACAATTAGTTAATACGCCCAGCCCTGCGCCATCCATGAAGGTTGTATGGCTCATATCAATGACAATTTTTTTGTAAAATTCATCGATATTACAAATAGTTTGAAAATCCCCTAGAAATTCTCTCGCAGTGGAGAACTCTAATTTTTCAGGACTATAAATAAAGGCAACTTCATCAAAGGTAACTATTGAGGCTTGTTTGTAATCTCTTGGATCTTTACCATTACTTATGCCACTATCACTAACAGGAATATATATTGACTTAGGATAGCGATCGGCGATGATTTTACTTCTAACTACAAGTAAATCAAGGACATTTAACTTCATTAATAACCAAGCGGGTAAACTAAGATCTTGGAGACGAGTTTTTGCTTCAATATATACAACTTTACTGCGACAAAACCACTTGGCAATTAATAAGTAAGGAATGGCAAAACCTGACCCCGTAGCCAAACATAAATCTGGATTCTCCCGTGGGACTATCTTGATCGCTAGGATGAGATTGCGAATCATGTTGGGAATATTATCTTTAACAGGAATATATCCCCAATATTTAGTGTTGTCTTCTATCTGGTTTTCGGTTGCTGTAGTCCGAACTGAGATCCAACTGCGATCGCCAAATGCCTCCCAAAAAGCTTTCATGCTCTGCATATAACGAAAATAGCCGCCTGAAGAAGTGATCAGCATCAACTTCTGAGATGGATTCCCAATTAAATATTTTTGCTTGAGATAGTCACATAGCTGAGTCTCGTCAACCTTAGGAATAACCTCTGAAGTTTGTTGTAACTTCAGGAACTTAACTAAATCACCAGGAGATCGAGCGATCGCTACTCCCCGACTTTCAAAGTCGTCAGCAACTTCCATTTGATGATTATCCACATGCTCTCTAAATCTCTGTAAACGTGGTACTAGCACATACGGAGTATCTTTATCTTCTAATAATTCAGCAAGGCTCTCATCACAATGGCTGATGATTAAACTAGCTCTATCTACGAAACTTAAAAAGTCTTGCTCACTTAGCCACCGATAAGCGATTGAACCATCGGGCAAATAGCTAGAAGATCCATATTGTACTAATACTTCTTCATTGATTAGTTGGTACTTGATCAGTATGTCTATCCATTGCATTAAAGCATTAAACTGATATTGATCTGTGCCAACAGTGATTAAAAGCATTTCTCAAACCTTATTACATCTCAAACAATCAAATTGCAGTATCTTTGGCTTCTATCTGTTAAATGTGATAAAAGCTTTTAATCTAGTTTATAGACAGTATAGTGTTTTTAAATCAGCAGGGCATAATATTCATCATCTCCTCAGTTTTGTATGCAAAATAGACTTGATTAAAATAATAAGTTTATAAAAAGTTTACATTTTGATTGCCATTTTTACAACTACTCCCTTCCCAGTATCAAAATAGACATTAAAAATCAAGAATTAGCGTTGCGGCGCTTCGCGCCGCAATGTCTAATCTTTCACTGGGAAGGGAGTATCAATAAACGGTATAAAGTTGATCTCCTAGAGATATAGTATAGTAAGCATCATTGGTTGGAGATTGCTATATCAACGATTACAATAACAAATGAAATAATTAGAAAATGGTAAAGTATATGCCAAGAGCTATTTGGAACAGTGTTGTATTAGCAGAGAGCGATCGCTGTGAAGTTGTTGATGGAAACCAGTATTTCCCTGCTGATTCCTTAAACATGGAATATTTCAAACCCAGCAATACCCATACAACCTGTGGTTGGAAAGGGGTAGCTAGTTATTACAATGTTGAAGTAAACGGTGAGACCAATAAAGATGCCGCTTGGTATTATCCTGAGCCGAAGGATGCCGCTAAGCAGATTAAGGGACATATTGCATTTTGGCGGGGCGTAAAAGTACAGCCATAAAGGTATATTTCGGGAATCTCCGATAAATTATAGAAGAGCGCACTCGATGAGTGCGCTCTTCTATAATTTATTTACCCAAGCAGGGAATGGCGAAAGTTAGTCATATTTTTTATTAAATTGTTTCTTAGCCTGCTCATAGACCTCAAGGGTGATCTGCTGAAAATTGTTGTCTTGAGCATATTTTTCGATCTTTTTAAAGGCAAAAGGACGCACAAAAAATGGGATGTCTTTGAGCTTTGCTTCAGCTTCAGTAGTCCATGTAATCTTTTCACTCATTGATTTTGGGTTGTATTTTTTACAGCTATGGTTAACACTTTACAAAGTTTAAATCATTAGTTCTACTTGATTTGGGTTATACCTTTTTGAGAAAGGCGATCGCCTCAACATGAGATGTTTGTGGAAAGAAATCGATGGGCTGAATGCGGGTAATTTGATAGTGATCGCCTTCACATAATAATTTTAAATCTCGCGCTTGGGTGGCAGGATTGCAACTGACATAGACAATGCGATCGGGTGCATTTTCGCGGAGAAAAGTAATTACTTCAGGTTCGCAACCTTTACGAGGGGGATCGAGGATCACGATATCGGGCTGCAAATTGAGAGTGCTGATTAGTTCCTCGACTTTGCCAGTATGGAACACAACATTATCAATCCCATTTAGTTCAGCATTGAGCTTGCCTTGCGCCGTTGCCTGTGGCTGGATTTCGATCGCGATCGCCTGTTTGACCTGTTCGGCTAAAGGTAAAGCGAGCGTGCCAATGCCCGCATAGGCATCCAAGATAACTTCCGTTCCTTCTAATTCCAATTCTGATTCGATAATATTGAGCATTTTCTCAGCCTGCTCAGTATAGACCTGAAAGAATGTGTCACCACGCAAACGGAATGTTAAGCCCGCAAATTTTTCTAAGAGATAGTCTTTACCCGCAATGCAACGGCTCTCGCGTCCGAAAATGGCATTGGTTTTATCAGGGTTGCAATTGAGGATTACGCCGACAACTTTGTCGTAGCGCTCTAGCCATTTCTGAGCGAATACTCCCAAATTCGGCACATCCCAATCACGGGTAACGATTGTAATCAGAATTTCGCCCGTATGTCTACCAATGCGAAAGCCTAAATGGCGCAATAATCCTGTATGAGCATTCTCGTCATAGATTTCCCAGCATTGGTTATGGATATCCATTTTTAGCTCGGCAAGCATCGGATCGAGGCGTTCATCTTGGGCAGGGCATTGATTGAGATTGACGATTTTATGGCTCCCCTTTTGGTAATATCCTGCTTTAAGATTGCCATCTCGACCAGTGGCGAGGGGATAGGTAACTTTATTGCGATAGTGCAAGCTATCCTTTGCGCCGACGATGGGAGAAATGAGTTCTTCTAAAAGATCAGCATCAAAGCCGCCAATCCTTTGCAATGCTTGGAGAACGATGTTTTGCTTGGTTCGCAGTTGGGCGGGATAGCTGACGGCTTGCCACTGACAACCGCCGCATTTGTCGGCAACAATGCAGCTAGGACGGACGCGATCGCTGGATGGTGTGACAATTTTCTCAATGCTTGCGTTGGCAAAGTTCTTTTTTACAAACTCTAGCTTTACCTCGATGCGATCGCCAGGGACAGTATTAGGGACAAAGATGGCGATATTTTCATAACGTCCCACCCCATCACCACTATCGGCGAGGTCATCAATGGTAAGCGTAATTTTTTGTCCTTGTTGCAGCATATTTTCCTGAAATTGATAGTGGGAATGGGGATTTGGGCGATTTCTACTGCCTAAATTCTAGTCAAAATTTAATCTGTGCTTACTTATGCCCAAAGGGAATTGCCATCCTTGACATTTTTTTTGAGAATGATGAGGTGTCATTTCATTTCATTGGCATCATACATCTTAGGACTTACGCAAAACAACCAAACCTAGGGGCAAACGTAGGGGCAATTCATGAATTGCCCCTACTACTCATTAAATGTAGGATGGGTTAGCGATCGCGTAACCTATCACCTTTACCTGATATCTGTCCATGAATGCCGTTGAAATTGAAGAAGCAGTTTCTAGTTTAGCTGAGTTGCCCTTTGACGCTGCCGAGTTTCCCTTTGCATTTTTAGAGGCTTTTGGCAATAAGAAAGTGACGATCGTGCGGTTACAAAGAACTGCTAAAGAATCTACTAACCAATCCGATCTCGGTGGCATTCTCCAGCGTAGCAACATTCATATTAAGGTGTGTCCAATCGGTGAAGTATCAGCAACTTTGACGGCTTTGCGGACAAGTCCCGCCACGACTAAGCATAAGGCAAAGTTTATTCTGGCAACTGATGGGCAGGATTTTGAGGCGGAGAATCTGGTGGATGGGGAGACGATCGCTTGTGCATATCCTAAATTTGCCGATCATTTTGGCTTTTTCTTGCCCCTAGCAGGGATTACGACGGTTAAGCAAATTCGCGAAAATGCCTTTGATATTAAGGCAACGGGGCGACTAAATCGGCTTTATGTGGAGTTGCTAAAGGATAATCCTGATTGGGATCAGGGCGATCGCCGAGAGGACTTTAATCATTTTATGGCGCGGTTGATTTTCTGCTTTTTTGCGGAGGATACGAATATTTTTCATGGGGATGGGTTGTTTACGCAGGCGATCGCCAGAATGAGTGATGGTGAAAATACCCATGAGATTTTGGCGGATTTGTTTCGGGCGATGGCGACACCGCTACAGGAACGCGAGGCGTTAGGGATTCGCAATTGGGCAAATGTGTTTCCCTATGTGAATGGGGGGCTGTTTAGCTCTCATCCCGTGGATCGCCCTCACCCCCTAGCCCCCTCTCCCAAGGAGGGAGAGGGGGGACAAGAAAAATCTCTTACTCCCCTCTCCCCTACTGGGAGAGGGGCTGGGGGTGAGGGTGTCCCTCGTTTTAGCAAGATTGCGCGATCGTATTTGTTGCATATTGGCAATTTGGACTGGAAGCGGATTAATCCTGATATTTTTGGGTCGATGATTCAGGCGATCGCTGATGATGAGGAGCGCGGCACGTTGGGGATGCACTATACGAGTGTGCCGAATATCTTGAAGGTGCTAAATCCGTTGTTTTTGGATGATTTACGCGCTCAGCTTGAGGCGGCGGGAGACAATGCTCGTAAGTTGTTAAATTTGCGGCTGCGGATGGCGAAGATTCGGGTGTTTGACCGTGCTTGTGGGTCGGGGAATTTTTTGGTGATTGCTTATAAGGAGATGCGATCGCTTGAGTATGAAATCAATAAACGCAGGGGTGAGGGCGATCGCAAGTCTGAGATTCCGTTAACCAATTTTTGGGGGATTGAGATTCGCCATTTTGCGGTGGAGGTGGCGCGGTTGGCGTTGATTATTGCGGAGTATCAGTGTGATGTGTTATATCGGGGTCAAATGTTGGCGCTGGCGGAGTTTTTGCCGTTAAAGAGTGACAATTGGATTACTTGTGGTAATGCGTTGCGGTTGGATTGGTTGAGTTTGTGTCCGCCAACTGGTAAGGGGGTGACGGTGCAGCGTGAGGATTTGGATTTGTGGCAAGAGACGCGGGATGAGGCTGAGATTGATTTTGAGAATGAGGGTGGTGAAACTTATATTTGTGGGAATCCGCCGTATTTGGGTTCTACTTGGCAATCGAAGGAACAGAAGGATGATTTAAAGCAAATTTTTGATGGACGTACTAAGTTATGGAAGTCGCTGGATTATGTGGCGGGTTGGTTTATGAAGGCTGCTGATTATGGCACTCAAACCCAAGCGGCGGCGGCGTTTGTTTCGACTAATTCCATTTGTCAGGGGCAACAAGTACCAATTCTTTGGTCACTAATTTTTGCAACTGGTCATGAAATTGCTTTTGCTCATACTTCTTTTAAATGGGCAAATTTAGCGAGTCATAATGCTGGGGTGACGGTTGTTATTGTGGGAATTTCTAATCATGCTAGAAAGGTTAGATATTTATTTTCTAATGATGAAAAGAATCAAACAATTGTTAGAGAGACTGATAATATTAATGCTTATTTGGTTTCGGGTACAAATATTCTAATAGATAAAAAAATGGAATCTATAAGCCAATTATCTATCATGGATTATGGAAACAAACCGACCGATGGCGGAAATCTTCTACTGTCATCAAGCGGACTGCAAAATCTCAATCTTTCCATTGATCAAAAATTGCTTTTTATTCGCCCTTTTTTAGGATCTGCGGAATTTATTCGTGGACAACAGAGATTTTGTTTATGGATCTCTGATGAAGATGTTGCAAAAGCAAATGAGATTCCAGAAATTAGTAAACGTATTGAAGCTGTTCGTTTGATGCGTTTATCTAGTTCAAAAGTTGCAACCCGTGAAGGTGCTAAATATCCGCATAAATTTGATGAGAAGCGACAAAACGGAACTGAAAGACTGCTGATTGTACCAAGTGTTTCTTCAGAAGGACGTGAATATTTACCTATAGGATATTGCCCTTCAGGGACTATTATTACAAATGCCGCCTTTGCTCTTTACGATGCTCCACTTTGGAACATGGCATTAATCGCCTCACGCCTACACTTAGTCTGGATCGCCACCGTCTGCGGCAAACTAAAAACCGATTTTCGCTACTCCAACACCCTCGGCTGGAACACCTTCCCCGTTCCCACACTCACCGAACAAAACAAAACCGACCTCACCCGTTGCGCCGAAGACATATTGTTAGCTAGAGAGCATTATTTTCCTGCCACGATCGCCGATATGTACGATCGCGACAGAATGGACAGCGAATTTCCATTAGTCAGACAAGCCCACGAGAGAAACGATGAAATAATTGAACGGATTTACATCGGGCGGCGGTTTAAAAATGACACCGAGCGATTAGAGAAGTTGTTTGAGATGTACAGCAAAATGACCAGTAAACAAGAGACAGGGAAACCATCTAGCAAACGTAAAACCAAGTCATAACTGATGTTACGCAGAACGCAGATGATGAATCTCTTGCTTCTAGTCAAGCAGGGCAACCACAGGGGGATTGCCCCTACCTGCAATAATTCATATTCTGTAGGGGCTGCGCCCCCGTGCCAGCCCCAAACCTTGGCTATCGAATGTTACGCAGAACGCAGATGATGAATCTCTTGCTTCTAGCCAAGCAGGGCAACCACAGGGGGATTGCCCCTACCTGCAATAATTCATATTCTGTAGGGGCTGCGCCCCCGTGCCAGCCCCAAACCTTGGCTATCGAATGTTACGCAGAACGCAGATGATGAATCTCT
>Ga0316611_1000087_pt1 | contig 38836 bp, 33 predicted proteins | sample MIS2016202_MG_FD_207675 | JGI IMG/M metagenome (GOLD analysis project Ga0316611, IMG submission 207675) | Microbial mat bacterial communities from Middle Island sinkhole, Lake Huron, Michigan, United States - MIS.2016.202 | ecosystem: Environmental > Aquatic > Freshwater > Lake > Sediment... | reverse complement strand
ACGGGTATTTTGGTCAGTTGCCCGCAGAGATTGTCAGTCAGTGGGGCATTTAACCCCGCTGCCTGACGCTTGTTTCCTCCCCCACCTGCGGTGCGAGGTGGGGGTTTCCACAAGGAGTTTTTGATGAAAGACGCGGCGATCGCCCCCTCCAAATCCAGCCAACGCCCCTACCTGATCCTGCTCACCCTCCTAGCCATGGGGTGCTTTGGCCTCTTCTCTACCCTAGAGGTGAATGAGTGGCTCAAAGTTTACGGCTTAATCCTCAGCCTCCAAGGAGGGTTTGCCCTGGTGTACTTTGCCCTCAAAGGCCGGCGCGATCGCCCCCGACGACGCTCAACCCCAGCGGCTCACCCTAAAAAAATGTGATCAAATCCTGACCCCTTGCCCTCCACAAACTAAAAACCATGCCAGAACCGACCTTATCCGAAGCCAATAGCAAAAAAGTTGCCGCCGGAATTTGCGGAATTCTTCTCGGAACCTTTGGGGTGCATAAATTCATCCTGGGATATCAGACCGAAGGTTTGATCATGTTGTTGGCCACAATCTTAAGTTGTGGCATCGCCGCCGCCGTCTTTGGGGTCATTGGCCTGGTAGAAGGGATCATCTACCTCACCCAGAGCGATGAGGACTTTTTAAAAAACTATCTCCTCGCCAAACGGGGTTGGTTCTAACCATCCGCTCACTGTAATCCTGTCGTAGGGGCGTTGGCGTAAGCCTGCCGTAGGCACAGAAATTTTTCGCCCCCACCAAATCCCCAATCCCCATCACCCCAACCGCAAAAACGGACGCTGTTCCCAGCGTCCGTAAACCCCTATGCAGGCCCTAGTCGTTAGGCTAAGGTTTCAGGGCAATATCCTAAACCACGGGTAAACTGACGGCGGAATGCTTCAATATCCGTGCGATCGGGGTCGCCATGGGACACCACTGCCACTTGATAACGACGCATCACATCCACCGGCGGCTGACCCGTCTCCAAACTCCACAGCGCCATCTGGACATGAATATCCGGGGTGTAGGGAATCCCCAACTCATTCATGTAGGCGGTGAAATCTCCATGCTGTTGCGGCGAGATGGGATCATTGAGTTTGACACGGACGACCCAGCCATCAATTTGATGAATCACTGACACAAAAGCCACAGAGAGCGATCGCCGTTGAATCAAAAATTCAGCGAGGCGGAGGGTTAAACTGGCATTGGCGAAGAAATAGAGGTAATACATATTCGTTTGGCTCACTCAGGCGTTACATTAGGGGTTTGTCTATCTCTATTCTCTCCAACTGGCCCCATTCTGTGTAGGGGAGAGTTCCCCGATCCATAATGGGTGACTCTACCCAACCACCATCAGTCCGAGGCACCCCTCTAGTTCAATCTCTAGATATCCGAATTTTTCGGACAGTATTTTTACGGGGGGGACTCCCCGCATTAGGATGATATAGACACTAAAATACTGACCACCCCACTAAAAAAGCGAATGGCCATAACAGATCACATACTCGCGAGTTATCAGTACGAATTACCTCCGGAGCGGATTGCTCAAAATCCCGTAACTCCAAGGGATCAATCGCGTCTGCTTGTGGTCGATTCCCCCACGCACCACGCACACCAACATTTTCACCAACTGCCAGATTGGCTCAAACCCGGTGACTTGCTGGTGTTGAACAACACCCGCGTTTTACCCGCACGGCTCTATGGCCGTAAGTCCACAGGCGCACCTGTCGAAATTCTCCTCTTGCGAGAAGTCCGGAAAAATTGCTGGTTAGCCCTCGTGAAACCCGGCAAACGGTTCAAAATGGGGACAGAAGTCTGCTTTACCCCCAAAGAAGAAGGCAGCGATGATGCCTCCCTCTGGGGAAGAGTCATTGAACGGGACTTTACCACCGGAGGGAGAATTTTGGAGTTCACCCTGCCCCCCGGTAAAACCATGGAGCAAATGTTAGACGCGGTGGGGTATATTCCCTTTCCGCCCTATGTCACGGAAACCACGGCTGATCCCGAGCAATACCAGACCGTTTATGCGCAAGAAACAGGTTCAGCCGCATCGCCTACCGCCGGCCTGCACTTCACACCGGAACTCTTAGCCCAACTGACAGATCTCGGCGTTGAGCAAACCTCCCTCACCTTACACGTCGGGGTGGGGACATTCCGTCCCGTGGAAACCGATGATATTCGGGAACACAAGATGCACGCCGAATGGGCCACCATCAGTGCGGAAACCGTCGCCAAGATTAAAGAAACCCGCAGCCGAGGCGGGCGGGTGATTGCGGTGGGAACGACCTCCGTCCGTGCCCTTGAAGGCGCGGCCCAGCAGCAAAAAGTTGGGAAGAAAAAGCTCTTAACAGAACCCTTTGAGGGATTTTTGGATACGTTTATTTATCCCGGCCACGAATGGAAAATCATTGATGGGATGATCACCAATTTTCACTTGCCGAAATCAAGCCTCTTGATGATGGTCAGTGCTTTGGTGGGGCGCGAACGGTTACTGAGTCTGTATCAAGAGGCTTTAGCAGAAGAATATCGTTTTTATTCTTTCGGGGATGCGATGTTGATTTTGCCTGATGGGATGGTTTAAGGAAAATTGCCGTTTCGTCAGCCATGGGTGTAGGGGCGAAAAATAGAATTTTTTATTTTTCGCCCCTGCGATGGTGGGCTTTTAGGCGAGGTTCACCAGTTTGAGGCTGAGATCCCAGAGGAGTTTGGCTTTTTCGGTGTCGCTGGCTTCGTCGGAGACTTCTTGAGAAAAGGAGCGCCGGCCGGGTTTTTGACGGTTGCCCCAACTCCAATAGATCCCGGATTCTTTGAGTTCGGGATCATGGACGGTGGCGGCTACCCTTTCCCCTGCTAATTCTTGGGTGACGTAGCCGCCGGTAATGTTCTTCTGGAACCAGGGGAAGATGGTGCGAAAGAGGGCAAAGTGGTTGCGGAAGAGGGGGGTATCGGCGACACAGCCGGGGTAGAGGGAACTAAACGTAATGCCGGTGGCTTCGTGGTAACGGCGATGGAGTTCCCGCATTGTGAGGACGTTGCAGAGTTTGCTGTCTTTGTAGGCTTTGCCGGATTTGAATTTTTTGCCGTTGATCATGGCGATCGGGGGTTTAAAACCGTCTTTAAAGCCTTGGAGGTCGCCTAAATCCGGGGGGGCAGGGATGGGAATTTTACCGCCGAGTTCTTTGGGGTTGGCGGTGACGGTTCCTAAAATTACCAGGCGTTTATCGGTGGCGTTGGATTGTTTGAAGTCCGCCAGCATCAGGTTACAGAGCAGGAAATGGCCGAGGTGATTGGTGGCGACGCTCAATTCATAACCCTCAGCATTGCGCTCTGGCTCCTTGAGGAGGGGGAAGTAAACGGCGGCATTGCAGACGAGGGCGGTTAAGGGCCGATTGAGGCTGCGGTACTTGCTGACAAAATTCCGGACACTTTGGAAGTTGGCGAGATCGATTTCCAGCAGACTATAGCGATCGCGCGGTATCCCCACGGATTGAGCGGCGGCTTCGGCTTTTTGGAGGTCACGGCAGGCCATGACGACGTGCCAATTGGGCTGTTGGGCTAGGGCTTTGGCGGCATAGAGGCCCACGCCGGAGGATGCGCCGGTGATGATGGCGGTTTTCTGTTCCATAGGATTCACGGGGTCAAGTCACAATCAATGTTTTTCATGATGGCACAATGGTGCGATCGCCCCCGGAATTGTTACGAAGGGTTAAATTGGCCAAGATCAACGCCGGATCCGGTTGAGATTAAGACCGTCAGATCCTGCTATTACAGTGACAACCGGGGCAAAACTAAGGGAAAATGGCCCCATCTTTTCAGTGAAAACCTGCTCCTCACCATGCCCAGGGCTAACCTTGAAATTGCCATTGTTGGCGATGTCCATCATCAATGGTCAATGACCGATAACCAAGCCCTCGAAGCCTTAGGGGTCGATCTCGTCTTGTTTGTAGGGGATTTCGGCAATGAAGCGGTGGAGGTGGTGCGCTGCATTAGCCGCCTCCAACTCCCCTATGCAGCGGTGTTAGGAAACCATGATGCTTGGTACACCGCTTCTACTTGGGGTCGGAAAAAGTCCCCCTATGATCACCGCTTTGAAGACCGGGTACAGCAACAATTGGATTTGTTGGGGCCGGCCCATGTGGGGTATGGGGTGCGGAATTTTGCGGATTTAGGCTTATCGGTGGTGGGGGGGCGGCCCTGTAGTTGGGGCGGGCCGAAATGGCTCAATGAGCAGTTTTATGCCCAGCGCTATGGGGTGCATAGTTTGGCGGAATCGGGCGATCGCCTCTGTACCGCCGTCGATCAAGCCACAGAACCCAGCCTCATTTTCCTCGCCCACAATGGCCCCCTGGGGTTAGGGGATCAACCAGAATCTAGCTGTGGTAAGGATTGGAACCCCCTTGGGGGGGATTTTGGCGATCCCGATCTCACCGCCGCCATTGCCCACGGTCGCCGCCAAGGTAAAGCGATCCCCATCGTCACCTTCGGCCATATGCACCACCGCCTCCGCCATCGCCGCGATCGCCTCCGGGACATCATCAACACCGCAGGGAAAACCCTCTATCTCAACGCCGCCCAAGTCCCCCGCATCATCGAAACCCGAGGGGAAACCCAGCACAGTTTTTCTCTCGTCACCCTCACTGCTGGCCAAGTTGTTCAGGCTCGCCTCGTTTGGGTTAATCCGGGAGGGGCGATCGCCACCGAGCAGCCCCTCTACAGTACGGCGCAAAATGCAAAACTTTAGCCCTGACCCCCAGCCCCTCTCCCCGGTTGGGCGAGGGGAGCAGGAGACTTCACGAATCCTTCAGGATTGCTATATGATATTAAAACCTCAGGAGAGGTGGCAGAGTGGTCGAATGCGCTCGACTTGAAATCGAGTGAAGCGAAAGCTTCCGTGGGTTCAAATCCCACCCTCTCCGTTGCAATCCGCGTCAGCGTACCCATCGCCCCCTTCCCATCCTGGGTCTAATCCCAGGCCATTTCCGCATAAAATTCCGTATCCCATACCACAATTGCATTAAATTGCATTAAAACGCAATTAAAATTTATCCCCACTTCACCACGGGGCCGCGATTATAGGGTAAGTTAACTTGAGAATCCTTTGTGCTCGCCGATAAGGAAACATTATGACCGCTTGCGAATATATCCCCGGTTTAGAAAATGTGCCTGCTGCCCAGTCTGCCATTAGTTATGTTGATGGGCAGAAGGGTATTTTGGAATATCGCGGCATTGCCGTCGAAGAATTAGCCCAAAAAAGCACATTTCTCGAAACGGCGTATTTATTAATTTGGGGGCATCTGCCCACAGCGGAAGAACTCAACGCCTTTGAATCCGATATTCGGTATCACCGCCGCATTAAATACCGGATTCGGGACATGATGAAGTGTTTTCCCGAGTCGGGCCATCCCATGGATGCCCTCCAAACCTCCGCCGCTGCCTTGGGGCTGTTTTATTCCCGGCGGGCTTTGAATGATCCCAAATATATTCGTGAAGCGGTAGTCCGGTTGCTCGCCAAGATCCCGACGATGGTGGCGGCATTCCAATTGATGCGCAAAGGGAATGATCCGATTCAACCCAATGATGAGCTGGACTATTCCACCAACTTTTTGTATATGTTGACCGAGCGGGTTCCCGATACGATCGCCGCCCGCGTCTTTGATGTCTGCCTGTTGCTCCACGCCGAACATACGATCAACGCCTCCACCTTTTCCGCCATGGTGACGGCTTCGACGATGACCGACCCCTATGCGGTGGTGGCTTCAGCGGTGGGAACCCTAGCGGGGCCGCTCCATGGGGGAGCCAATGAGGAAGTGATGACGATGTTGGCGGAAATTGGCACGATTGAAAATGTCCGCCCCTATATTGAAGATTGCATCGCCAACAAAAAGCGGATCATGGGTTTTGGCCACCGGGTTTATAAGGTCAAAGACCCGCGAGCCACGATTTTGCAACAGTTGGCCGAACGCCTCTTTGAACAGATGGGCCATGACCATTTCTATGCTATCGCCCTCGAAGTGGAAAAAGTGGTGGAGGAAAAACTCGGCCACCGAGGCATCTATGCCAATGTAGATTTCTATTCGGGGTTGGTCTATGGCAAGCTCCGGATTCCCACGGATTTGTTTACGCCCATTTTTGCGATCGCCCGTGTGGCCGGTTGGCTCGCTCACTGGCGGGAACAGTTAGATGCGAACCGCATTTTCCGCCCCACCCAAATCTACAGCGGCAAACACAATCAGCCCTATATTCTGATTAAGGATCGTGTGGGGAGTGAGGAGTGAGGAGTGAGGAGTGAGGAGTGAGAAGTGAGAAGTAGGAAGTAGGAAGTAGGGGAGAGTATTAAACCTGACTCTATCCTCTCTTCTCTACTTCTCTATCCTCTCTTCTCTAATTCTCTATCCTTCCCCCTGCAACCATCCCATAGCATTAACGTCTCAACTGTGGTGTATGATCACAAAATTCTTCACACTCTTGAGATTTTTCCGATGTTCAATCGTTCACAAGCCGGTGGCTTTGCGTTAACTTGCCTGCTATTAACTGGGGGGATGGCTCCGATGGCGATCGCCAATCCCCAACTGGAAACCTACGCCGTTGATGCGGTGCGGCTCACCCCCGAACCCATCCCGGAAGCGTTCCCCACCCAAGCCGCCGCCATGCCTGCCGCCTGTGTTGCCCAAATGGGGAACAGCATCGATAGTATTTTGCAGCAAGCCCCCTACCGCAATGGTAAATGGGGCGTGCTGATTGAAAGCCTCCCGACAGGAGAAGTGCTTTACAGCCGCAATGCTGATGAGTTTTTTATTCCCGCCTCGAATATCAAACTCTTCACCACCGCCGCTGCCCTCCAACTTTATGATCCCCAATCCCCGATCCGCTCCACGAACCTCAGCAGTTGGGTCTATACCACGAATCAGCGCAGTGATAATGCCTACGCTGAAACCCTCTTTCGCGGCATTGGGGGGACTACCGCCATTCAAAATGCTTTGGAACCCTTGGGGGTCAATCGGGGGGCCTTCCGGCAGGTGGACGGCTCTGGGTTATCCCGCCAAAACTTGGCTACACCGAGGGCGATCGCTACCACCCTCCGAGGAATGTATGAGCATGGCTATGGCTATGATGTCTTTTTACGCTCCCTCCCTGTGGCGGGTCAAAGCGGCACACTCACCAATCGCCTCCGTTCCACCCCCGCCCTCGGCATTGTTCACGCCAAAACCGGCACGCTCAACGGTGTGCGGGCTCTCTCTGGCTATGTGGATCATGCCCAATTCGGGACGTTGATCGTCAGTGTGATGGTGAACTATCCCGGCCAAACGGGGCAAGTTTTGGTGAATGGCGTGGATAACATTATGGTGCAGGCGGCTCGTCAGTATAGTTGTGCGACCTTTTAGGGTTCAGTGAACACCTTGATAGCGGCTCGCCGTCGGGCTTCGGGGGAGGGCGATCGCAAAATCGGCTCATCCCCCTGGGGAACCTCAACGGTAGCGTTAGCTAACGCTGCCGCCTCCAATTCCAACTGTTGAGCAATGCCGATCTGTTGTTCTAGCTCTTGGGTCGAAGACACCAAACCGCTTAAGCCGCGAATCAGTCGCTCCACATCCCGCCGAAAACTGGGATTTCCCGTTAGTTCATCCAGATCGGCGGTGATTTTTTGCGTGTTTTCAAAGGTGGCCCGGGCGGCGTTCATCGTCCGTTGCAGCGTCAGGATCGTGGTGGGGTCGTTAAAGGCATCGGCGGCGGTCTTTAACGCATTGGAGGCTTCAGCGGCGTTGGCGGTGAGGAGTTCCAAATTATCCAATAACTCGCGAGTATCTGCCGATTCTAATGTGGTGTTGAAATTGCGAATCAGCACCGTTAATTCATTGCTGGTGGAGCTAATACTATTGAGGGTTGTGCCGATATTGGCTTGATTTTCGTTAATTAGCCGATTGACATTACCGGCGAGGGCATTGAGTTCTTGGGCTGTGCCTTCGTAGGCGGCGGCGGTGCTGTTGATCTGACGGGCGGAGGTGGCGGCGATGGTGGTGATGTCACGGGTGGCGGTGGAGAGGTCTTGGGCCGTGGTGGAAAAACTGGTGGCGGTGCTGGAAACTACCCCTAATTCCCCCCGTACCGATTGGGAGAGCCGCGTTAACTCTGCTCCCAAAGTTGCGACTTGGGCGGCGGCGAGGCTGGCGTTGCTGGTGAGGCTGTTAATATTGTCGAAAAATTCGGGGTCGGTGAGCCGTTCACTGAGGCGGATCGTGCTGCGGATGGCGGCGTTGAAGCTAATGCCTGTCACCCCTTGGAGGCGATCGCCATTACAGATCACAATTTCCCGGTTACAGCGGCGGCTCAAGGGGGAGGGCAGTTGATCCGGATTGGGAACCTGGCTTAAGGGGGTAATATCAATGGTGGTTTCGCTAATTAACCCCGATTGGTTTGCTTCCACCTGGGCATTTTTCGACATCAGCAAATCCGCAGGGGAAATTAACACCCGCGCTTCAATGCCGTTGGTGGTGGGGGTGAGTTCCTCAATTGTCCCCACCTTCACGCCCCGATACCGCACCGCGCCGCCAACAATCATGCCGTTACTATCGCTCAATTCGATGTAGATCGTGTAACTATCCCGGCTAAATCGGACACCGCGCAACCACAGGCTCAACAGACCAAACAGGGCTACGCCCATTAGGATAAACAGGCCAATGGAGCCTTCTCGAAGGGTTCGCGATCGCATCGGGGCATCTCCTCACAACAGATTAATCCTAAGCCAATTTCAAAGGATGGCATTAGACTTAGGGGTTTTTTCCGGATTTTTGATCCTAAGCAATCATTGGGATCGGCCCTTCAATGCTGGCGCTGAAAAACTGCCGCATTAATGGGTTCGGCGTGTGATCAATCTCCGTCACCGGCCCATCCCATTGCACCTGGCCGCCAAATAAAAAAATCACCCGATCCGCCGTGCGCCGGATCGTACTGTCTTGGTGTGTAACCATGACATAGGTGTCACAGTTCCCCGTATCCCGTTGCAAATGGCGCACCAGGTCTTCAATCACCGTTGAGGCGATGGGGTCGAGGCCAGCGGTGGGTTCATCGTAGAGGATCACCTCTGGGTTATTCGCCGGGTTTTCCGGGTTGATCATAATCGCCCGGGCAAAACTGACCCGTTTTTTCATCCCCCCGGACAGTTGCGAGGGAAAGCGATCGCCAATATCCCCCAACCCCACCAACGCCAACCGCTCCCGCACCAACTGCTCAATGATCGCCGTTGGTAGCCGCGAATGCTGAAACAGGCTAAACCCAACATTTTCCACCACGGTGAGCGAATCAAACAGGGCTGCCTGTTGAAACACCATGCTGATCGTAATCAGGTCGGGGTGGTCTTCGATTAACCCCTTGCGTTGTTGGCCCTTAATGTAAATTTCACCGCTATCGGGTTCGAGCAATCCGGCAATGATCCGTAAAATCGTCGATTTCCCTGTCCCGGAGGGGCCAATAATCGCCAGAGCCTCACCAGGGTAGATGTCTAAATCTACCCCGTTCAGGATCACACTTTTCCCAAACCGTTTTGTCACCTTCTTGAGTTGAATGATCGGCTCTGGAGCCATGGGCGATCGCCTCCTTAGCCGTTTACCTCAGCCTCTACGCCGAAAACACGGTTAAAGGCCTTCTCCACTTTATAACCGGAATCAATGGATTCGAGGGGGTCTTTCCGTAAACGGTGACGGAGGCAGAGGGTGACAACCCGGCGAATATCATCAAGGGTGACGGTGGTGCGACCTTCGAGGGCGGCGATCGCCTTCGCGGCCCGGTTGGTGACAATATCCCCCCGCAGCCCATCCACATCTAACTCGGAACAAACCTCAGAAATCCCCACCCGCAGATCATAATCCAACTCCACCTGCGGCAAACGCTCCTGGGCCTGGACAATTTTCGCTTGCAGAGCCTCCTGTTCGTTGATGTGGTCTTGGTAGAAACCGGCGGGATCTTGGTCAAAAGCGGAGCGTTGTTCGACAATTTCCACCCGTAAAGCCGGCTGTTTAACGGTGCGGATCTCGGCGTGCATCCCGAAACGATCTAATAATTGGGGTCGCAATTCCCCCTCTTCCGGGTTCCCCGAACCCACCAACACAAACCGCGCCGGATGGCGGATCGAAATCCCCTCCCGCTCGACGGTGTTCCAACCACTGGCGGCGGAATCCAACAGCACATCCACTAAATGATCATCAAGCAAATTCACCTCATCGACATAGAGGATGCCGCGATTGGCCTTGGCCAACAGCCCCGGCTCAAAGGCCTTCACCCCTTCTGATAAAGCCTTTTCAATATCAATCGTGCCACAGACGCGATCCTCGGTGGCTCCGAGGGGAAGATCCACCATCGGCACTTTCATCGTCGTCGTCGGGAGGGCTTCCCCCTGTTCATAATGGTGGCGGGCTTCATCCCCCATCAGTTCCGGGTTGTGGGGATCGCTATTAAAGGGATCATGCTCAACAACGGGGATTTCTGGCAATAAATCCGCTAAGGCTCGGATCGTGGTGGATTTCCCCGTGCCGCGATCGCCCATGATCATCACGCCGCCAATTTTCGGGTCAATGACATTTAACAGCAGAGCCAACTTCATTTCTTCCTGGCCCACAATCGCCGTGAAGGGAAAGACGAGGCGGCGGGTGGCTGGTTTGGGGGGGGCTTGGGGAGTAACGGTCATCGGGGTAGGGAGATTTTCAACAAATTTTCAGCGTCTCCCATTGTGGCATATTGCGATCGCCTCGTCCCCCTCCAACAGGGGATTCAAAACCGGTTTCAGCGGAAAATTGTAAAGATTGGGTGAAATCGGGCGGATTTTTGACCTAAAAAACCTTTAGCTTTACCTATTCTTTAAAATCTCGATTTTCAAACCATCTCCCATGGGAGAATTTGCGGATCTTTCCCCATTTAATTAACAGCCATCAATCCTCAATTTTACGGATTGTTTAAGTCTGCATAGCAGATACTCAGGGGGAGCGATCAAGCAAAAATCAGCCAAATGGCTCTTCTCAAAATCAGCAACTTTTCGAGCATTTTTCACCCCAATCCAACCCCACAAACGGCTCCAAAAGCCTAAGGCACAGTGGATCAGGATCCCGGTCAAACCTAAGACCAGCAGTAGGTTAATCCGTTTCAATCCTCTGATCCCGCTGAAACTGTAGCCAGGATAATCCCCGATGGGCGCAAATCTCGATGGGTTAAGTGAGCCAAAAATTTAACCCCGATTCTTGATCAGCCTTCCCCGAACTCTGGGCCGTTAAATGGCGGCCATTCCCATCAATGGGATCAACTATTCTTAAACCCCAAAATATTGCAAGATATTTACATATCGTTACCTTCTTTTTTGCAAGTTTACGAACTTTAACGTTAGGATGATCAATATAGGGCTTCAAAGTATCATTGCATCTGACCGAGAATGATTCGTGAATACAACTCTCCGCACCACCTACTTGCATCGATCCGTTGCCATGGAGCAGCCTGGTTCTCCACCATTATCCGCATCTGTGGACAATAACCCAACGACCCACAACGCTGTGATTGCTGGGGACAGCCTGCGATCGCAACTGATCAACTTTGAGCAACATCAGTTCACGGGTCGCCTTGACATCACCATTGCCCCTAAACAAACCTGGAGCATTTACCTTGCCCTCGGTCGTTTAGCTTGGGCCGCTGGCGGCCGCCATCCCCTGCGGCGGTGGCGACGACAACTGCTCTGCAACCAACTCGCCAACACAGCAACGGAGGTCAAAATCCGCCAAGGCGATCACTTTGAATGCTGGGATTATCAAATCCTCACCCTATTGGCCAAACGGCAACTAGCGGATAATGAAACCGTCATGGCCATGATCGAAGGGGTTGTCACTGAAGTCCTGTTTGAAATTCTCCAAGGGATCCAACTCACCGCCATGGGAGCCGCCATTGAGCAATCCCCCCCCCATCCCGAAATGCCGACGGAGTGGCTGCGGATCGTCCCCCGCTTAGGGGTGCGCCCCTCCACCGCCGACACCGCCATTTTGCCCCGCAATTGGACTTTGGAAATTGACAGCGAACTGACCCAAACCCAAGCCCTCTGGGGACAATGGGCTCAGTCCGGCCTGGCCCTCTGCTCCCCCAACTTGGCCCCAGTCATTAAGAACCATCAGCAACTGCAAGCCACCCTCCCCCCCAAGAGTTACCAGCAGTTAGCCGAGTTAATTAACGGCAAGCGCACGCTCCGGGATTTAGCGGTGTTGCTGAAAAAAGATTTACTCACCCTGACGCGATCGCTCCTCCCCTACGTCCGGCAGCAGGCCATGGGCTTAAGTGAAGTCCCCGATCTCAGCAATCCCACCCCAACCCCAGCCCCCCCGGAATGCCCAGACCCCCCCACCACCGGCACAAAGGGCGTGGTAATCTGCATTGATGACAGCCCCCAAATTGGCCGCACCCTAGAGGAAATCCTCGGGGAAGCGGGCTATCAGGTGATTTGGGTGCAAGAAGCCATCCAAGCCCTGCCCACCCTGCTCCAACACAAACCGGATTTTGTCTTTCTCGATCTGATGATGCCCATTGCCAATGGCTATGAAATCTGTAGCCAAATTCGCCGCGTTGCCCAATTTAAAAATCTGCCGGTGGTAATCCTCACCAGTAATGATGGCTTAGTGGATCGGGTACGGGCGAAAATGGTGGGGGCCACAGATTTTATGGGTAAGCCGATCCAAGCCCCTAAACTGCTGGCTGCACTGCAAAAGCATTGGGTGTGTGAGAAGTAGGAAGTGGGAAGTGGGAAGTGGGAAGTGGGAAGTGGGAAGTGGGACTTTGCGGTTGTAGGTTGATGTAGGGGCGTTGGCGTAAGCCTGCCGGAGGCACAAAAATTTTTCGCCCCCTCTCTCTACTCCCTACTCCCTACTCCCTACTCTCCCCCCTACGTACGCGGGAGGCTGCGGCTCACTTTAGCCGGGCAAAGGATCTGCTCCCCATCCCGATAGCCTACAAATCGCACATAGACTAATTCCCCCTCTCGGATATCGGGGCTGTCGGCTTGGTGCAGTTGGGGGTCAAAGAACACTTGTCCCCAGGCTTCGCCAATGGGTTGATAGTCCCACTGCTCTAGGAGGGATTTGAGGGGGCCAAATAAGGCGACAACATTGCGGGCGGGGAGATTGGGCTTCACTTCCGCCATTACTGTGGCGGTGGGGAAATTCATCAGTAGGGTTTGGAGCAGGGCGAAGGTTTCCTGTTGAAATTCGAGGGTGAGTTGATCCCGCTGCTGTTGCACCTCAGCGCGGAGGCGACGGCATTGCTGCTGAAGTTGAATCACTTGGTTGTTGGCATCTTCAACGGTGGTTTGCCAATGCTGTTCCCGGCGCTCTAACTCGGTTTCGAGGAGTTCCACCCGCTCCTGGGCTGTGGCCAAATCCTGACGAACGATCGCCAAGCTGGTTTGCGTGGTGCTTAAATCCATCTCCAACGTGACTTTTTCGTTGTAGAGTTGTTGGCCCTGTTCATGGAGTTTAGCCACTTCTTGGAAGGCTTGCCCGAGGGAGGGGAATGTGATCCCGTAGGTTTGGAAGAGTTCCTCTAAACTCCAGTTGAGGAGGGTGGCCACCCGCTTCAGTTCGGCAAAACTGAGCTTGTCTAACTGGCCTTGACGGAGTTGCTTCAGATGGAGGGGCGTGAGACCGCCTTTGCGTTGAAAGTGGTTCCATGTGAAGATCTTGGCTTGTTTGAGGCGATCGCTCAAAATTTCATCAAAGCGATAAGTGCAGTCCAAGGCCAACAGCGGTAACGGGGAGGAATCCGGTGGAGCAGCAGACGACGTTGCGGCTGGGGTGCTTTTATTTCCCCCCAATAAACTCAGGAAAAACGCTGTCCCTCCCAACCAGAGAACTAAGCCAAACCAAAAGAGATTGGATTCTTCAACCATTAACATGAGTGCTATGGGGATTGCCGCGATGGCCCACGTGGAGAAATTCCCCCCAATCTTACCCCATGCCGGAGGAACTCCGTTGCGGGATCACTCTGGGGGGATCAGGGCGGGATTTTGTCTCAATTTCGCTCTGGTTTTTGCTACGCCCCTCGACTGATCTCGCTAAGATTGGGTACGTTGTTGATGGACGTTTCTTGAAGCGTTCCGGTTATTGTTGCTCTTTTTTGCAAATTCCTATGTTTTTCCACCATCGTTGTACCTTTGCCTTTGCTAGTAGTTTGCTCGTTTGGGGGGCAATCACCCTCGGAACACCGGCTGCTGCTCACCCTGAGGCGGATGCCCTGGCCCAAGTGCCGGGCAGTTTTGACCCCAATTCCACCCTGTCTGTTTTGGAATACAAAGTTCTCCAAGAGTTAAACCGAGCGCGAACCAATCCCCGCCGTTATGCCCTTTGGCTTGAAGGTTTGCGGGGGTACTACAGTGCTACTGAGATGAGCTTGCCCGGTGAAAATTCGGTGATCACCCAAGAGGGGTTAGTGGCGTTGGATGAGGCGATCGCCGTCCTGCGCACCCTGCGGCCCGCCCTCCCCTTAGAAGTTTCTCCCAATCTTTCCCAATCTGCCCAAGGTTTGGTCAACCAAGCCACTAGCGAGGTGGTATTGACCCAGGAGCAGGGTATTTTTGCCCAAAGTGCCAGCGGTTTTCGCAGCCCCTTAATGCTGGTGGCGAAATTGATTATTGATGATGGCAACCGCGATCGCTCCCGTCGTCAGGCCCTTTTTGATGTGGGCTATCGCAGTGCGGGCATTGCCTGCCGTGGCGGTGGGGAAGAGAGCCAGCAAAACTGTATTGTCAGTTATGCCGGGTCATTGAGCGATCGCATTCCCACCACCCTCACCCTTTTGCCCCCACCCGCCACCCCCCCGGAAATCACCATCCAACCCACCCCCCCGGACGAAACCATTGATATTCCTGTCCAACCGGCTCCCTCCCCAGAAATCACCCTTGCACCCCAAACGCCATCCCTACCCCCAGAACTTAACCCCCTACCGCCACCGGAATCCACCAACGGCAACCCCTTACCCGAACTAACCCAACCCACTTCCCCCCCACCAACCAACCCCCAGATCGCCAGCTTAATCAACCCCGACCCTCAAAGTGTGTCCCAAGGTTTTCTCTTGGCTCGTCAGGGAGAATTGAATCAGGGCAGTAAAAAATATGAGGATGGCAGTCTTTACAACGAGTATCTTTTTGAAGGCCAATCGGGCCAACTCATCACCATTCGCCTGACGAGCGATGAGTTTGATACGTTTTTGGCCCTCTTTGATAACAGTGGCACGAATGTATTGAGTCAAAACGATGATGCGGATGGGGAAAGTAATTCCCGGATCACGATTACGCTGCCCTATAGTGGCGTGTATCGCATTTTTGTGAACGGTTATGGAGAATCAGATCTCGGGAATTACACCCTAACCATTCGCTAATTTTTGCGCTGATTCCCGATCTCAGCCGATGGATCGAGATCGGGAACCTCTTGACCGCGCTGAATGGGAGTGGCAGCGATCTCCTAGAATGAAACAGGTGCAGATGGATTGATGTTTCGCAAACCCCCTTCTGTAGCCATCCATGAGCTACTGCTTAAATCCCCATTGTTTAAATCCTGACGATCCCCTCAATGGGGAGGCTGACCATTGCCGCCATTGTGGATCGAGTTTATTGTTGGGCGATCGCTACCGTGTCCTCCATTTGTTGAGTGATCACAGTGGTTTCGCCAAAATTTTCGATGTGTCGGACGGGGAAACGGTCAAAATCCTCAAGGTGTTGAAATCCCAGCACAATACCAACGAGAAAGTCGTGAGTTTATTTAAACAGGAAGCCGTGGTCTTGAGCCAACTCAACCACCCCGGCATTCCCCGCATTGACCCAGAAGGCTATTTTAACTATTGGCCCAGGGATAGCCGCTATCCCATCCATTGCTTTGTGATGGAAAAAATTGATGGCCCCAATCTTCAGCAGTGGATGCATCAACAGGGCAATTTATTAATCAGCGAAGCCCAGGCCCTCGACTGGCTGGAAGAATTAACGACGATCCTTCACTTAGTCCACCGGAAAAACTATTTCCACCGGGATATCAAGCTGCAAAATATTATGGTGCGCTCCACCGGGCAACTGGTGTTGATTGATTTTGGTACGGCGCGGGAAATGACCTATACCTATCTCGCCAAAGCCGGTAGCTCCGGCAATATTACCCGCGTCAGTTCTGCGGGCTACACACCGCCGGAGCAACAGCAGGGCCACGCCGTCCCCCAATCGGATTTTTTCGCCTTGGGGCGGACATTTGTTTACCTGCTCACGGGCAGAACCTTGGAGGATCAAGCCATTTATGATCCCCTCACCAATGAATTCCATTGGCGACAACAAGCGCCGGATCTCTCCCCTGGTTTTGCGGATTTACTGGATCAATTAATGGCCTACCGGGCGGGCGATCGCCCCCGGGATACCGAAGCCATTTTGCGAGCGATCGGGGAATTAAGGCGATCGCCCCGCCCCCTCAATGGGATCACCACCCCCCCCTCCCCCATCGAACCCCGCCATGATTTAACCCGCCTCCCAGCAACCGCGCTGCAAATTTCCCCCGACAGCCCCACAATTCCCCAAGAATCCCCCCCACAACGCCGCTGGCCCCTCAGGTTAGGCATTGCCCTCTTGGTAGCCTTGGGGAGTTATGGCGGCTGGCAAGCCCATCAAGCCTTTTGGCCCAGCAGCATCACCTATGCAGCCCCAGAGCAATGGGCCAGCCACAGCAGCTTTATCAATGACCTCGCCATTAGCCCCGATAGCCAATACCTGATCACCGGCAGCGCCGATCGCACCATCAAAATTTGGGATCTCGACAGCGGCAACCTGCGCCACACCCTGGAGGGCCATAGCAGCTTTATCAATACCGTCGAAATCACCCCTGATGGTCAGTTTGTGATCACCGGCAGCGCGGATCGGATGATCAAGATTTGGCGGATGGAAGATGGCCAGTTAGAGCGCACCCTTGCAGGCCATCAGGGTTTTGTCGATCAACTCCTCCTCAGTCCCGATGGCCAAACCTTAGTAAGTACGGGGGCAGATCACACGGTACGGATTTGGGATTGGCAAGGGGGGCAACTGCGCCACACATTAACGGGCCATACTGGTTTTATCAATGGTTTAGCCATTAGCAATAATGGCGAAATCCTGATCACCGCCAGCGCCGATCAAACGGTGCGGCTCTGGGCCATGGCCACGGGTACGGAGCAGCACACCCTGCGGGGCCATACCAACTTTGTCAACGCCGTTGTCGTCAGTCCCGACGATCGCTGGGTGGCTAGCGGTAGCGCCGATCAAACCATTCAGATTTGGGATTTACAAACCGGGGAGAAATTGCAAACACTGCGGGGCCATGAGGGGTTTATTAATGATTTAGCCGTCAGTCCCGATGGCCGCTGGTTGGTGAGTGGCAGCGCCGATCAAACGGTGCGGATTTGGGATATGACGACGGGGACGTTAGCCCGAACCCTGCGGGGCCATCGCAACTACGTCAATCGGGTGCAAATCACCCAAAATGGCGAAACGATCCTTACCGCCAGCGCCGATCGCACCGTGCGGTTATGGAGCTTAACCACGGGGGAGGCCATTGCCACCCTCACCGGCTACAGCGCCCACATCAATGATTTTGTCCTCAGCCCCGATCAGCGCTGGGTGGTGACGGGGAGCGGTGCGAAGGATGTGGCTCTATGGTTGATTGAACTTTAGGGGATCAGCCGCCGTTCCGTTTGGGGGTCGAAGAAGTGGATTTTGTCAGGGATGAGGCTAAACCAAAGGGTTTCCCCCAGTTGGATGGGGTGATCAGGGGGAATCCTTAACCTTAAAGACGTTTGGGGAAATTCCACTAAATGCGCCGTTAGATAGGTGTCATTGCCCAGGGCCTCCACTAACTCCACCTTAACGGCCAGATTTTTGGTGGCGGCGGGGCTGAGTTGAAGATGTTCCGGGCGCACACCGAGGAGGAGAGAGCGGCCATGGTAGGGGGCGAGGCGATCGCCCCATTCCGGGGAGAGTGTGTAGCGAAATTGTCCTAAAACGAGGGTGGTGGCGGCAATTTGCACCGCGAGGAAGTTCATCGGGGGGGAGCCGATAAATTCCGCGACAAAGCGATTGGCGGGGGCGTTATAGAGTTCCAAGGGCGGGGCGATCTGTTGAATTTCCCCCTGGTTCATCACGGCAATGCGATCGCCCATCGTCATCGCTTCCGTTTGGTCATGGGTGACATAAATGGTCGTAATCCCCAATTGCCTTTGGAGTTGGACAAGTTGGGCGCGGGTTTCATTGCGCAACTTGGCATCTAAATTAGACAGGGGTTCATCCATCAGGAACACCTGAGGATTACGGGCAATGGCCCGCCCCAGGGCCACCCGTTGTTTTTGCCCCCCAGACAATTGCTTGGGCAGGCGGGTTAATAATTCTTCAATTTGCAGCAGTTGCGCCACCTCCCGCACCCGCCGAGCAATGATCCGCTCCTGGGGAGATTGATAGCGGAGGGATGGGGGGAAAGACCGAGTGAGCGCCCCTAACCCGGCTTGGCCCCAAGTTTGCCAACGAGGTTGATCGTTCGCTTGTCTATCCCCTTGGGGGGGTTGAGTGCGGCGCAGACCAAAGGCTAAATTATCAAAGACTGTTAAATGGGGATAGAGGGCATAGCTTTGGAACACCATTGCGATATCCCGGTCTTTAGGGGGAAGGTCATTCATGAGGCGATCGCCCACAGTAATCCTCCCCGCCGTCAAGGTTTCCAACCCCGCCAACAACCGCAGCAGCGTACTCTTGCCACAGCCGGACGGCCCCACCAAGACCATAAACTCCCCACCCTGAATGGTTAAGTCAATACCCCGTAAAACATTGACACTCTGGGCCGCTGCTCCCGATTGACTCGGAAATTGTTTGTAAACTTTTTCAAGAATAACCTCTGCCACAATCCCTACCCAGTAAAACCCGAGGTCTATTCTAATCTGATCCGGGGGAGGGCGTGGGCCAATGATGGGATTGCCCCTCAATGTCAATGACTCCCCGAACCCCTACGCTAAGATCGCAGCCATTGCTACTCACACCTTAATCTAGATTTAATTTCTGTGAAATTTTCTTGGTTTACCCTCTCACTCCTGAGCCTGATCCTCTGGGCTAACCCTGCCCTCGCCGGTCGCCTCACCCATTGGCAATTCGATCAACGCAATCATCAACTGACGTTTAGCACCGATGGGGCTGTACAGCCCCAGGCAAAACTCCTCGCCAACCCCAGCCGCTTAGTGATTGACCTCCCCGGCACAACCCTGAGCCGCCCGACGATTAACCAGCGCGTGGGGGGCGCAATTCAGGAGGTACGGATTGGCCAGTTTGATGCCCGCACGACCCGCATTGTGATTGAACTGGTTCCGGGCTATACGATCAATCCGGCTCAAGTGGGGTTTCGGGGCCTCACGGATCGGCAATGGCAGGTGACATTACCGGAACCGGAGCGTATTGATCTCAGCCGTGAGCCGGTGATGACGTTGCAAAACTTCCAAGTCACCCAAAATGGCTTTTTTGTGCGCTTACCCGGCCAACCGAGGGCAACCATCCAACGGAGCCGCGATCGCCAAACCATCGCCGTTGACCTCAGCGGCCAAACCATCCCCAGCAATCTCCAGAATCAAACGGTGTTGATTAACCGTTATGGGGTGAGCACGATCCAATTTCAGACCAATCGTATCCTTTTGGCCGTCCCCGCCCATAGCCCCGATTGGCGGGTGGCGGTGGGTATCAATGGGATTGCCATTGTCCCCACGACGGGCCAGCCGGTGTTAGAGGGCGATCGCACCACCGTTCCCCTCCCCAGCAGTGAACCCGATGTGGTGGTGATTCCCGTTCCTGCCCCAGAGCGTACTGCGCCCACTACCCCCACCACCCCCACCGGTCAACCCAATGGCGAACCGGGGGATTTTCGCGTTCCCAATGCGCGGATTTTGGCGGCCATTGATCCCGGCCATGGCGGGCGGGATCCAGGGGCGATCGGGATTGGCGGCCTGCGGGAGGTGGATGTGGTCTTGCCGGTTTCCCTTTCCGTGGCGCGACGGCTCTCCGATGCGGGGGTGAGTGTGATCATGACCCGTTCCGATGACCGCTTTATCAGCTTGCAGGAGCGCACCGCCATGGCCAATCGGAGCCGGGCTAATCTGTTTGTCAGTATTCATGCCAATGCGATTAGCATGAGCCGCCCCGATGTCAACGGAGTGGAAACCTTCTATTTCCAAGGGGCCAATAGTCGCCAACTGGCCACATCCATTCAACAATCGATCTTGAATCAAATCCCGATGAACAGTCGGGGGGTAAAGCAGGCGCGGTTTTATGTGTTGCGGACGGCTTCGATGCCAGCGGTGTTGGTCGAAGTGGGTTTTGTCACCGGGGCTCAGGATGCGCCCCGTTTGGCTAATCCGGCCTTTCGGGAGGAAATGGCCGAGGCGATCGCCAACGGCATTTTGCAGTATATTTCCCAAACCCGTTAGCCCCCAGACGCGGTACAATCCCCTAGGCGGGCCTATAAACCCCGTGCAGTGTTAGCGAAAACGGCTGGAAAGTTTATGGATTTGTCGAGTGCTATTGCGGCGCAGTTGAATGCGGGGGCAATCCTGCCTGAAGGGATTGTGATCGTCACTTTAATCACTGTGCTGGTTTTGGATTTAATTGCCGGGCGACGGCTCGCGGGAATTTTGCCCTATGTGGCGATCGCCGGTTTATTGGCAACATTGGCCGCCCTCGTCACTCAGTGGAATGCGCCGGAACCGATCGCCTTTTTAGGCAGCTTTAATGGCGACGACCTCAGTATTGTCTTTCGGGGCATTATTGCCCTCTCGACAGCCGTGACGATTCTGATGTCGATCCGCTACATTGAGCAGTCCGGTACTGCCTTGGCGGAATTTATCGCGATCATGCTCACGGCTACCCTTGGGGCGATGTTCTTATCCGGGGCCGATGATTTGGTGATGATCTTCATCTCCCTGGAAACCCTGAGTATTTCCTCCTACCTGATGACGGGCTATACGAAGCGCGACCCCCGCTCCAATGAGGCAGCGCTCAAGTACCTACTGATTGGGGCCGCCAGTTCCGGGATTTTCCTCTATGGGGTTTCCCTGCTTTACGGGTTATCAGGAGGAGAAACGAATTTAGCCGCGATTACCACGGCCTTAACCACGGGGGAGGGGCAATCCTTAGGGCTGGCGATCGCCCTCGTCTTCGTCATTGCCGGTATTGCCTTTAAAATCTCCGCTGTTCCCTTCCACCAATGGACTCCCGACGTTTACGAAGGCTCCCCCACCCCCGTGGTGGCCTTCCTTTCGGTGGGATCAAAAGCCGCAGGGTTTGCCCTCGCTTTACGGATGCTGCTCACAGTGTTTAGCTCCGTCAGCGTCGAATGGCATTTCATCTTCACCGCCCTCGCCGTCCTCAGTATGGTCTTGGGCAACGTCGTCGCCCTCGCCCAAACCAGCATGAAACGGATGCTGGCCTATTCTTCCATTGGCCAAGCCGGTTTTGTGATGTTGGGGATGTTGGCGGACAGTGACGCAGGCTATGCCAGCATGATTTTTTACCTGCTGATCTACCTGTTCATGAACCTAGGGGCCTTCACCTGCGTGATCCTCTTCTCCCTACGGACGGGTTCCGATCAAATCAGCGACTACGCCGGTTTGTATCAAAAAGACACGCTCTTAACCCTTGCCTTGAGTATTTGCCTGCTTTCCCTCGGTGGCATTCCCCCCATGGCGGGCTTCTTTGGCAAGATCTACCTGTTTTGGGTGGGTTGGCAGTCGGGCCTCTATGGTTTAGTGCTGTTGGGCTTGGTAACGAGTGTAATCTCGATTTACTACTACATCCGCGTTGTCAAGATGATGGTCGTGAAAGAGCCTCAGGAAATGTCCGATGCGGTGAAACGTTATCCCCCGATCCGCTGGCATTTACGGGGAATGCGCCCCCTCCAAGTGGGTTTGGTCTTAACCTTAGTGGCTACATCCTTGGCGGGAATTTTAGCCAATCCCCTGCTGACGTTGGCCAATGATGCCGTCAACCAATCAGATCTGTTTGCGGGGACGGTTCAACCAACAGCGGCATTAGTGCAAACGCCCGTAGAAGTTAGCGAATTGTAAAATCCCCCTAAGCCCCTGCGGGGATGCGCCTTCGGCGTAAAAAAGGAGGCTTTCAACAGAATATTTAATGGGCGTGGGGGCGAAAAATTTTTCGCCCCTACATAATTTTGATCCCCCATTCCTCATTCCTCATTCCCTTGTTTAGCAGTACCCGTCGCCGTTTAGCCCTCTGGTATACCACCGTGACAGCAGTGCTGTTGCTCCTGTTTGCGACGGGGGTTTATTTGTATGTGCGCAATACGTTGATCGATCGCATTGATGACACCCTGAAGCATATTGTCGAAGTGGTGGATCGCTCGTTGATCATTGAGCCAATCCCAGCGGCGGCGGGAAATCGCCTCAATGTTGCCGCCAGTTTTCGGATCAATCATGAAGTGGCAGAAGATGATCATATTGATTTGGAATGGTTCAACCCTGCGGGGGAAAGGCTCTGGTCAACATTTAACGCTCCCCCTCCTTTGCCCCTCCAAGTCAGCCGTTACGGCCAAACGGTGTCCTTAGGCCCCGATCACCTGCTGCGGCAAGTGACGAAACCGATTGAGCGGGGGCGGCAGGTGTTGGGGTATTTGCGGGTCAGTCATCCTTGGTTTGAGGTGACGAAACCGATTCGGCAGTTGTTGGTGGATTTGAGTTTGGGGATTGTGGCGATGGTGGGGATTGTGGCGGCGGTGGGTTGGTTTTTGTCGGGGTTGGCGATGAAACCGATTGGCGAATCCTATCAACAACTGAAGCAGTTCACCGCCGATGCTTCCCACGAACTCCGTAACCCGATCGCCATGATCCAAACCAATGCCCAAACGGCTTTACGGGAGGATGATCCCCTCATGCAGCGCCATCAGTGGTTAGTGGTAGAGCGGTTGAGTCAGCGGTTGAGCCGGTTGGTGAATGATCTGCTGTTTTTAGCCCGCTCCGATAGTGGGATGGTTGCCCTCCAACGGCAGGAAATTCCCCTAGATGCCCTGTTAATGGAGGTGTTGGAGGAGCAGCGGGGGATGACAGCGGAGGGGGAGGTGGCCCTTGCTGTGGAAATTACCCCACCCCCAGAGGAGCCGGAAGCTTTGTTTATGGTGCGGGGGGATTGGGATCAGTTGGTACGGTTGCTCACCAATTTAATCAGCAATGCACTGATTTATACGGGCTTGAAATCAACGGGTTTGAAGCAAGTCAGGATCAGCTTAACGGTACAGCCCCCCGATTATCGGATTGAAATCCGGGATACGGGGATCGGGATTCCCCCGGAGGCGATCGCCCATCTTTTTGATCGCTTCTACCGGGTTGATCCTGCCCGAACAGGGGATCATGAGGGGTCACGGGGAACGGGTTTGGGGTTGGCGATCGCCCGCGTTATCGTCGAACAGCACCAAGGCACAATCACGATCAGCAGCGAACTGGATCAGGGTACAACCGTCACCGTCAAGTTACCCATGATCTCCAAACATCGCCCCTAACCCAACACCATCACCGTCCCCCGCTGACCATCCAACCGCACCCGTTGGCCATCATGGAGAGCCTGCATCACCCCCGGCAGCGCAAACACCGCCGGAATCCCATATTCCCGCGCCAAAATTGCCCCGTGGGATAAACTCCCCCCCACTTCGGCAATAATGCCGTGGGCAATGGCCAACAGGGGCGACCACCCCGCATCACTGTAGGGAATCACCAAAATTGTTCCCGGTTGTACCTGTTCGAGGATATCGAGCGATCGCACCACCTTCACCACGCCCTCCACCATGCCACTACTCACCCCCATGCCCTGGAGGGTTTGCCCCGCCGTTATGGGAGGAGCCGGAGGGGGAATATTTTCACTAGGCTGGCCATAGACGACAAAAGGCACATGGGGACGCTGGCAATCCTGGGCATACTGCCGTTGACGGTAGGCAATGTAATCCTGGAGTTGGGCAACTTCCCGCACCTTTGCCGCCTCAGTCATCCCCGCCTCTTCCTGCTCCACAAAGGCGGTAATTTCCGGCAACGTCAGGAAAAATAAATCCCCCGCTGTTTGCAAATAGCCCAACCCTAACCATTGTTTTTCCAACGCCAAGAGCGTCCAGCGCAAATGCGCCAGCAAGCGGTTATAGATTTCCGCCACCTCTCCCTTCAGGTTGAGGCGATGCTGTACCCATTTCGCACCCCAGGAAACATGACTAGGGGGTTGAGCCGGGGCGAGGCTGTTGCGCTGAACGGGATCAAAGACACAACGGGCAAACAGTTCCCGCATCGGCCGGGGGTTTTCCTGCCAACGGGGGACGGCAATATCTGTGGCCACTTCGCTGAGATAGCCGTATTGAGTGAGCCAGGTATTAAATTGAGTGAGAATCCCCTGGCCATCGGGCATCTCGGCTAAATAGGCAAACAAAGAGGGGCAACTGTCAAAATTGAGTTGACCCATGGGCAGGAGGTTGCGGCTTTTTTCCGCCAGTTGGACGAGCGATCGCACCGAAGCCACCTCCGGCATCCGTTGACTATCCAATTCCCCACTGTCCACCCGTAGCACCGCTTGGCGCAGGGCCACACTCAAGGGGGCCAAAATGTTGTAATAGGTGGCCCGTTTGAGCGTTGAGAGGATCAGATCCGCCCGCGCTAACAGTTCATCGGGGGAGAGGCCATCGGGGGAAACCTGCAATTGTTGCAGCGTCGGCTTAAACCATTTCCGGGCATCAACGGCAAAATCATCAGCGAGATGCCATTCCCGTTGGCATAAGCGCCACAGCCCCGGCAGGTTTTTCAACGTACTCAACAGGGGGGGTTTGGTAAATTTTTCGCCCCGCGTCAGAAATTCGAGGCTTTCGGGGGGTAGCCCCATGCGCCGGAAAATTTCCCCGAGGAGCGTGGCGTTGAAATAGGCATGGGAAAAATGCAATGTTGCCGTTGCATCAAAATCGAGGCCTTGGGTGCGATTCGCGTTAGCGTACCCATTGCCCCCCGCAGCCTCCCCTTGATCCCCCCTGCCCCCCTTCAAAAGGGGGGTAATCAATCTATTCCCTATCCCCCGTTCCCGATTCCCGATTCCCTCCAAAATTTCCCCTAAACCCATGGTGAACAATTTCCCCCACACCCCACAGGTGAGGGGTTGATTAATCGACCAAGTGAGGGGACGGATGGCCCCCGGAATCACCTCAGCGGCAATTTTTCGCGTCCAGATCGGCGTGAGTGTCGTAATCGGCCGGCATTGCAAAATCCAGAGGGTTTCGCCGTCATAGCTCCATTCCACATCCTGAGGCACACCATGGTAACGCCCCTCTAACCCTCGGCAAGATTGGGCTACTTGGTGCAAAATGCCGGGGGGAATGGTTCCAGATCCCTCTAGGGTTAAGGGGCGATCCGCGTTAGCGTACTTATCCGCGTTAGCGTACTTATCGCCCGCTGGGGTGTTCTCCCAATCTGCGGGAAAGTAAGCCCGGTATTGTTCCGGTGTCACCTGCCCCGATACCACCGCCTCAGCCCCACCGGCCACCGCCTCAATCAGCACTGCATCCCGATACTGATCCACCGGATCGCGACTAAAAGCTACCCCGGCATAAACCCCTTGAATTTGTCGCTGCACCAACACCGCCATGCCGCGATCGCCCTGATCGTGGTGGCGACGATACTGCACCGCACGGGGGGAATTGTAGGCGGTTTGGCAGCGTAAAATCGCTGTCGCTAGTTCACGGGTATTGGTGACATCGGCGATCGTAATGTATTGCCCCGCCGCCGAAGCCGTCGCCGTATCTTCTCCCAACGCCGAAGACCGCACAATTAAGGGAGCTTCAGGGGTGGGGGCCAAGGACAAAATCAGCGGTTGCGGGTCATCCCCAGGGGGCAATACCCAACCTTCCGGCACATTGTAACCCCAAGCGATCAGGGTGGCCAGGGTCGCAGCCTTGGGGCCAACGGTATCGGGATCGAGACGCTCTTGAAGGGTTAACACAGTCTGATCCCCCCGAAAAAAGCGAAACAAAGCACGGGAATCCCGCTGTTGCGGGAGGTCTTCCAAAGATAAATCATCGGGAATTCTGGCATAAATCCAGGCCATGAGTAGCGCTAACAGCAGGATAGCAACTCCATAGGTATGGCTTGGCTCCCGTACCGCCAGAATCACCACCAACCAAAATAAACTAATCAACCGCCCTAAAACCCGCTCCCGCACCAGCGTAAAGCTCACCAGAGCAAAAAACACCACCACCACCGCCCCGATGGGATCATGAGTGAAGATCCCCCAAAAGACATTAGTGGTTCCGGCACTTTTCGCCTGCCAATAACGCCCCATCACCAGGGCCATGAGCGCCACCACCTCCCAAAGGGGATCATTGGGGAAAAAAGAGCGGGCCAAGAGCACCGCCACAATGCCCTTGCTGGCTTCAGCACAGGCTGCGAGGATCCCCACCCCTCGCCCCCCATGGTAGAAAGCCGCCGACACTGAAATATTGCCCGTACCGAGATGGGCGAGATTTTTGCCCACCAATGCCCGTGTTAACCAATCCACCAAGGGCAACCCCCCCAGCACCGGACAGAGACAAAAAACCACCAATGATCCCCACAGTTCACGCATTAAATTTCAGGCATCCTAAGGGATGAAGGGTAGGATGGGCTTGAGCATTTGGCGAATTTGCAACAGGAAAATCACCTGGCGGATTTCTGAGTTTAGCACCGGATCGTAGGGGGATTCAGCTTGGGCGGTGGTGAATTCTGCATATTCTGAGGCCGTCAGCTCTACCCCTGTGGTGCTGCGGCCTTCGAGGGTAATGACTGTGCGCAGCACCTCCTCCGGCACCTCCTCCGGGGGGGGGATTGCGGCCCCAGGGGGACAAAGGCAGACCAGGGTGATGAGGATAAAAAGGGGCGATCGCATCAGGCTTCAGGGCAACAGTAGCGCTATTTTAGCGGATCTCCCTAGGGGGAGGGTACGATCACCAAGGTCTAATCCGGGGGGAAATGCAGGGTTTAATCCCCCCCTCAAACTTGATTCCCAACAGGGGGTCAATACCTGATACATTGAGCGAATATCGGTCAATCCAAGCATAAAAAGGTTTCTATGAAAGTTCTAGTCATCGGTGGGGATGGATATTGCGGTTGGGCAACCGCCCTCCACCTTGCCAACAAAGGGTATGAAGTGGGCATCCTCGATAACCTCATCCGTCGCCACTGGGATGCCAAGCTCGGGGTAGACACCCTCACCCCCATTGCCCCCATTCACCAACGCCTCCAACGGTGGAAGGATCTCACCGGCAAGGCGATCGATCTCTACGTTGGCGACATCAACAACTACGACTTTTTAATTCAGTCGCTGCGGGATTTTGGCCCGGACTCCATCGTTCACTTTGGGGAACAACGGTCAGCCCCTTACTCGATGATCGACCGGGAGCACGCGGTCATGACCCAGACCAATAACGTCGTCGGCACGCTGAATATTCTCTTTGCGATGCGGGATGAATTCCCCGATTGTCACCTGGTTAAATTGGGGACGATGGGCGAATATGGCACGCCCAATATTGATATTGAAGAAGGCTATATCGAAATCGAACATAATGGCCGTAAAGATACCCTCCCCTACCCCAAACAACCCGGTAGTTTCTATCATCTTTCCAAAGTTCACGACAGCCACAATATCCATTTTGCTTGTAAAATTTGGGGCCTGCGGGCAACGGATTTGAATCAGGGGATTGTTTACGGCGTGTTAACGGAAGAAACCGGCATGGATGAATTGCTGGTGAACCGTTTGGATTATGACGGCGTATTTGGTACAGCCTTAAACCGTTTCTGTATTCAGGCGGCGATCGGCCATCCCCTCACGGTCTACGGGAAGGGGGGACAAACCCGCGGCCTATTGGATATTCGCGACACGGTGCGCTGTATTGAAATTGCGGTGAATAATCCCGCCGAACCGGGCAATTTCCGCGTCTTCAACCAGTTTACGGAACTGTTTAGCGTCGGTGACTTGGCGATGATGGTCAAAAAAGCCGGAACCGCGATGGGGATTAATGTGGAAATTGACCATGTGGCCAACCCTCGGGTTGAGTTGGAAGAGCATTATTTCAATGCCAAAAACACGAAATTGCTCGATCTAGGCCTCCAGCCCCATTTCCTCTCAGATTCGCTGTTAGATTCGCTGCTGAACTTCGCGGTCAAGTATAAGCATCGCGTCGATCACAACGAAATTCTCCCGAAAGTGTCCTGGCGGCGTTAATGCCCTGATTGTATGAATCTAGTTGCTCAATCAATGGTGCGTCAGCCGTTATGCTTCTCTTTGGCATCCTAGATTAACCGCTCTGACGCACCCTACGATTTTTGTGTAGAGGGTGCGTCAGCCGTTATGCTTCTCGCTGGCATCCTAGATTAACCGCTCTAACGCACCCTACAATTTTTGTGTAGGGGCGAAAAATTTTTCGCCCCCACGCCGATCAATTTTACTTCCCACTTCCCACTTCCCACTTCCTACTTCCCACTGCGATGGGTCAAAATGCGCCCCAACTTTAAGTATTCTGCCTGAGCCGCTTGTAACAGATGTTTCATCATCACGGGTTCATTCGTGCTGGCGGCTAAAAATGCACTATTGAGGGCAATGGCGCGAATATTGCCCCCCGCTACATCCAATTGGGCTAATTCTTCATAATCTAAATCCCCCAATGGCGTTTTTTGCGGAAAAATTTGTTGCCAAATTTGCCGACGATATTCCACGTTCGGAAAGGGAAAATTAATCACGAAACGGAGGCGACGGAGAAAGGCGGAATCTAACGAGTCTTTAAGGTTTGTGGTTAAAATGGCCAAGCCTTGATAGGCTTCCATTCGTTGCAAGAGATAGCTGACTTCTAAGTTGGCGTGGCGATCATGGCTGTCTTTAACTTGGGTGCGTTTGCCAAATAATGCGTCTGCTTCATCAAAGAGTAAAACGACTCCCCCTGCTTCGGCGGCATCGAAAATTTGCCGTAAATTCTTCTCGGTTTCACCAATATATTTACTACTCACAGCACTTAAATCAATGCGATAGAGATCCAGTTGAAATTCCCGCGCTAGCACTTCAGCAGCCATGGTTTTGCCTGTGCCACTGGCTCCGGCAAAGAGGGTACTAATCCCCAGGCCGCGACTACTTTTGCTGGCAAATCCCCAATCTTCGTAAACTGTGGCTCGCTGTTGTACCTGGATAGCAATATCTCGCAGGATTGTTTTATCTCGCTCTGGCAAGATCAGATCTTCCCAGGTGGCGGTGGCTTCGATGCGTTGGGCAAGGTGCTCTAGTTGGGGGCGGGCTTGGCGGCGGCAGATTTGCCAGAGGGCGGGGGGGAGTTCAGCGATGGGGATGGCTTGGGTGGTGGCGCAGGTGCTGGCGATCGCCTCTGCACCGAGATTAAATTGAGCCACGAGGGGATAGAGTTGCGCTGCTGGGGGGGTGCGATCGCCTAGATGCTCCTGCCAAAGGGCATAGCGTTCGGCGTAGGACAGGGGCGGCAGATCGAGGGTTAAACAGTTAATGTCGGGAAAATTGTGCCGCTCATAGCTGCTTAAAAGCGTGGGGGTGGTGACATGGGCCAACCAGGGCAAAATCGGGTGATGGGAGGTCTCAATCAATAACAGGGCATGACTAAGGTGGGCTTCCCGTTGCCAACGTTGCCCGAGAGCGTGGAGGTCGGTGGCTCCAGGGGGGAGGGCGGCGGCTTGGAGTTGGTAAAGATTAAAGTGAATCCGTTGGCTGAGGGTTTGGGCGATCGCCCGGATCGCGGTGCGATCAGAGCTACAGATTTGGATCAGGGGGAGGCGGGCGGGGGCATTCGACCAAGCGGTGAGGATCTGTTGAACAACCTCGTTTTGGGATGGGGGTAAACGGGAGGGTGCTGGGGCGATCGCGGTGATATAGGGGGCTAATTCAGGATCAAAGGCGGGTTCTGCCAAGAGATAGCAAAGGATACGGCGATCGAGGCTTAAGGGCGCTTGGGTGAGGGTGAGATGGGGCGCTAGGTGGATCAGTTGCCAATAAAATAGCGGACTTTGGGGGGAAAGAATGCGCCATTGGGCTTGGGGAAAGACAGCGAGGGCAAGGCCGAGGGTCGGGTAATTTTGTTGTGGGTTGCCGTGGATTTCGCCACAAAGTTGACTGATGCGGGGTTCGATTTCTTGCCCGAGACAAAGGAGGATCACCCATTGCTCGAAGGGAGAGAGTTGAAAGCGATCGCCCAATTGAGTTAACGTTGCGGGGCTGGGAATGGGGGCGGGTTGGGGGGATTGGTCACGGTGGGCAGTAAGTTGCTCAACCAAGGCGGCGATCGCCTCCTCCCAAGTTGAACGTTGTGGTGTGTTAGGGGCCTGCGGTGTCATCAATTGCTAGTCCACTGAAGATTTAGCCGTTTTGGGGTGATCAAAATTAGGGGTTTTCGCCCTGCTGCTCAAGCTGTTGGAGGGCGGTTTGCACGGCGATCGCATAGGGATCATCCTCCGGCAAATCTACCGCTGAGGCCGCTAATGTGGGGATCAGCCATTGCGCATTGAGGTCAGCGAGGGCCTGGACGGCGCGAAGGTTGCGCAGATGGGGGGCGAGTTGGAGGGCTAAAAAAGTTTCAGCCCAGGTGCGATCGTGGCCGGTGACGGGACGGATCAAGGCAATATTAAAGGGGCGATCTTCCTCAAACAACGTCGTTCGCACTTGGGCCCGGAAATCATCGGGGCCGGTTTGGACATAGCGCAACCCCAAGGTTTCCGGGTCAGTTCCAGAGGCGATCGCCTCAAAAAGCCGCTGCACCTCCCAAGCGGCCCGCTGCCAGAGGGGGGGCAGATCCGCCATCAGTTGTAAATTTAAAGTTTTTAAAGGGCTTTCTAATAATGTTTGCCCCGTGGCATCTTGGGTAAAAGGGATGAGGTGATACCGTTCAATCAAACCATCAAGGGCCTGCGATCGCACCAAACCATCAGGATCCGCCACCGCCTGCGATAAACCCGCCGCCGCCGCCTCTTCCCCCTGCGCCTCAGCCAAGGCCATCACCGCCCCAAACCGCAGCAAACTACTCCCAGAGGCTAAAGTTTCCGCCAATCCCGCCGGAGATTCCCCCAAGGCCACCAAAGCACGCTGGGCCGAAAACCGCACCCAAGGGGAGGGGTGGGTGGTTTGCGATCGCACTACATCAAGGGAAGAGCGATCGCCCAATTGCCCCAACGTCACCAAAGCCCGTGCATCCCCCGCCAACGCCGCCGCCCGGAGAGCCTGCACCGCCTCCCCCTGCTCCACCGCCGACCATTGGCCCCACCCCCCCAGATCATAACTATCCTGTCGAGGTTCGTAAGCCCCCAAACCCGCCAAAAATTCCGTCAATGTCTCACCCATAATTTTGCCCCCTTGGCGATCGTTTCAATTGGAGAGGAAACAGGAAAGAGAAGAGAGGAAAGAGACAAGATTGATGTCTCACTTCTCACTTCTCACTCCTCACTCCTCACTCCTCACTCCTCACTTCCCACTTCCTACTTCCCACTCCTCACTCCTCACTTCCTACTTCCCACTCCTCACTCCTAAGCCGTAGCCACTGGCGTTAACGTTTTCGGCAACGCATCAAACCGCGTTTTACCCACCCGCAGCGATTCATCCCAATTACTCCCGGAATACCAAGTCCCTGGTAATCCCATCGCCCCCTCCCGCACTGACCAATTCACCTTACGGCCATCACGATCCTGGGCTTTTGCTGCAATAGAATGGAACACCACCATCTCCTCAAGGGTATAACCCAATTCCCCAGCCCCCTTCTCCAGAGCCTTCGATTCCACCGCCCCAAACACATTTTTCTTATCCGTCCCTCCCCCGGCACAAACATGAACCGTCTTGCCCTCTTTCTTCATCTCTTGGGCCGCCACTTCCCCAAAGGCACGGGATAGAGAACCCCATAATTGGGCATCCCAACCATTGTCATGGGCATCAATGGAAGGCATCCCATCAAATAACGCCCCAATTCCCGACGTTTCCAACGTCACATCACACATTTTTTCCGCAAACTCTCTCCCCTCCGGCTTCGACCAAAACCCAAAACTTTCCGCCTGCATAAATTGCGATTGAGTTGCCTTCTTCAGCACCCCCATCACATCATCAAAATCCGCCAAGGCCTTTTTATACCCCGCCGATTCCATATCGACAAATCCCTTACTCACATTGGAATAGGTCGTATTATCCGCCCGGCGCTCCATCTCTGGGCTAGAGCTTTGGATCCCACTATGGATTTTTGTCCAAATCGTTTCCGCCATCGTGTTGATGTCATAACCTGCGGGTGGTGGAAACTGTTGAAAAAATCCTGTCAAGCGAGCCTTAAACTTGGCATACATGGGATGATCAAGGGCTGATTGAACGGCTCCTGATTTAATTAACGCTAATGTTTGCTCCCTCTCCTCCTTCGTAACCTTGTTATCCTTCCCCACCGTAGTTTGAGCATCGGATCCCTTGAGTGTGTCGGCCCGTTGCACCACTTGGCGACGCACAGCCCCCTGTTGGAGCGTGTGGGTGAGTTCATGGGCGATCAGTTCTTGACCGGATTGACTGCCCGGTTGATAGGCCCCTTCACGGAAATAGATATTGGGGCCGGTGGTAAAGGCTTTGGCTTGGATCGCTCGATTGAGGCTGTCTGCCTCAGGGTTGGTGTGAACTTTAATATTGCTAAAATCGGCTCCCATCGCCGCCCCCATTTTGGCCTGGATCTGGCGGGCGAGGGGTTGCCCTGGGCCAGCTTGTTGGAGATTTTGCTCAAAATCAGGAGCAACGGGGCCTACGGGTGCGCCTTGGGCCTGAAGGAAACGGCGCTGGAGGGGATGTTGTTCGTGATCAGGTGAGAGCGGTAAAAGGGTAGGGGCGTGCATTTGTTGCACCACTTGGGCAGCAACCTGATCCGCTTCTCGTTCATACTTATCGCCAGGCTTGCCTAACGCCAGTTTAGGCTGGATGTTGTTGAGGATTGCCCCTGTGGGGAGGTTGTTGATCGTACTGGGGACGGGAACAGTGGCAGTTTTGGGGGCGGTGGAGGCTGATTGCTCCACTCTAGAAACCTGGGTCGTTTTGGTAGCCATCAGCACACAGGAAGAACAAGATTGAAATATGGTAGCAAGCGATCGCCCCCCCCATATCTAGACCTAGGTCTAATCCCCCACCCATTCCTTCAAATAGTCTAAAAGTTTTGGCAGGTTGGGTAAGTCCCTTCTTATCATGACTTCTAAGGAGCGCAACAATCAGATCCATCAGGATTGCGCCTTTTGCTCACTGCCACGGAGGGCCCGCGATGGTCGTTTCAGATCCCATGCAAACCGAATATAGCCTTGATCGAGACTGCACGACCCTCTCTCGCCATGTGGTTCAGCAACTCGTCAAAACGGGGAAAGCAGCCTCACTCTTAGCCCCAGAGGCCCAGGATATTAGTGCGATCATGGGTCGCATCGCCCTAGCGGGGAAATTGGTAGCCCGTCGCCTCAGTAAAGCGGGGTTGGTGGAAAATGCCCTCGGCTTTACCGGGGATGTGAATGTGCAAGGGGAATCCGTGAAGCGGATGGATCTCTATGCCAATGATGTGTTTATTGCGGTGTTTAAACAAAGTGGACTGGTGTGCCGCCTCGCTTCGGAAGAGATGGAAGACCCCTATTACATCCCCGAAAATTGCCCTATTGGCCGCTATACACTGCTCTATGATCCCATTGATGGCTCCTCTAATGTCGATATCAACTTGAATGTGGGATCGATTTTTTCCCTGCGGCAACAGGAAGGGGAAGATCTCGATGGCAAGGCGACAGATCTGTTGCAGGCGGGCCATAAACAAATCGCAGCGGGCTACATTCTCTATGGCCCTTCGACGATGCTGGTGTATTCCGTCGGGGATGGGGTGCATTCGTTCATTTTGGATCCCAGTCTAGGGGAATTTATCCTCACCGAGGAGTCGATTCAAATTCCCAATCATGGCCCGGTGTATAGCGTCAATGAGGGCAATTTTTGGCAGTGGGAGGAGTCGATCCGGGATTATAACCGCTATGTCCATCGCCATGAGGGGTATACGGCTCGCTATAGTGGGGCGTTGGTGGGGGATATTCACCGCATTTTGATGCAGGGGGGGGTGTTCTTGTATCCCGGAACACGGCAAAAACCGGAGGGTAAGTTACGCTTGCTCTATGAGTCTGCGCCGTTGGCGTTTTTGATTGAACAGGCGGGGGGCCGGGCGAGTACGGGAACGGAACGGTTAATGGATGTGATTCCTCAGAAGTTACACCAACGCACGCCGTTGATTATTGGTTCCCAGGAGGATGTGGAGTTAGTTGAATCATTCATTCAAGATCACCGACGACGGCAAGGGGCTGAACCCGATGGTTAGGGTTTGAGGGAGGAAAAAGGATCAAGGGACGTTTAAGTTTGGGCTTGTTGGTCTTCTTTTCAGCCTTTTGAGGTTGAGTGCAATTCTGTTCCATGGGAGTTTTTGAAAAATGACGATCGCCAATCCGATCCAAAGTATTTTTGAAGATTATGGCCAGAGTATCTGGATGGATAATCTCAGTCGGGATTTGATCCAATCGGGGCAACTGAAGGAATTGATTTCCTCCCGCAGTATTGCGGGGATTACGTCGAATCCGGCGATTTTTGAAAAGGCGATCGCCGGGAATGCCATTTATGATGCCGATATTGCCGCCGGGATTAAAGCGGGGCGATCAATCCTTGAAATTTATGAAACTCTGGTGTTTGAGGATATCCGCGCCGCCTGTGATGTGTTTGGGCCGGTGTACGAATCTACGGGGGGCAAGGATGGCTATGTGAGCATTGAGGTTCCCCCCACCATTGCCGAGGATACGGAGGCGACGATCCGCGAAGCCCTACGGTATGCGGCGGCGATCGACCGCCCCAATGTGATGATTAAAATTCCGGGGACAGCGGCGGGGCTACCGGCGGTGACGGCGGTGATTGCGGCGGGGATTAGCGTTAATGTCACGCTGTTGTTTTCGGTGCAAAGTTACATTGAGACGGCTTGGGCCTATATTGCGGGGCTGGAGCAACGCCTCGCGGCTGGTGAACCCATTGATAACATCGCCTCGGTGGCCAGCTTCTTCCTGAGCCGCATTGATAGCAACATCGACGATCGCCTCAATGCCAAAATTGCCGCCACCGCTAACCCCGATCAACAGGCAAAATTAACGGGGTTAAAGGGGAAAGTGGCGATCGCCAACGCCAAAATCGCCTATCAGCGGTATAAGGAAATTTTCGGAGGCGAGCGTTGGGGGGCGATCGCCCCCCAAGGGGCAACGATTCAGCGCCTACTCTGGGCCAGCACCAGCACCAAAAACCCCGAATATAGTGATGTGATGTATGTGGATGAACTGGTGGGGCCGGATACCGTCAACACGCTCCCCCCCAACACCATCGAAGCCTGTGCTGATCACTGCAACCCCGCCAACCGCATTGAGAGCGATCTCGAAGCCGCCCAGGCCCAACTGGCCAGCCTTGCCGATCCTGACGTGGCGATCGACCTCGATGCCGTCATGGCAGAACTCCTAGAAGAAGGAATTGATAAATTTGTCAAACCCTTTGAATCCCTGATGGCCTCCCTCGAAGCCAAAGTTCAACAACTGGCCCCCGTTGCCTAGCCTATCCTAACCATCCCTCAATCCATGGTCACATTACTCGAAAATCCCCTCCGGGTCGGCCTCCAACAAGAGCGCACCCCCGAACCCTCAATCATCATCATCTTTGGTGCATCCGGCGACCTCACCCAGCGCAAACTCGTCCCCGCCCTCTACCAACTTAAACAGGAGCGTCGCCTCCCCCCAGAAGTCACCATCGTCGGCGTAGCCCGTCGGGATTGGAGCCACGATTATTTCCGGGAGCAAATGCGCGAAGGCGTGGAGCAGTTCGGCACCGGCATCGGCAGCGAAGCGGCTTGGGAAGACTTTGCTGCTGGGCTGTTTTACTGCTCCGGCAACATGGATGAGCAAGCCAGCTATCAAAAACTCAAGCAGTTCTTAGCGGAACTGGATGAAACCCGCAAAACTCGCGGCAATCGCGTCTTTTACCTGGCTGTTTCCCCCAACTTTTTCAAGCCAGGGTTACGAAATTTAGGGGAAGCGGGGATGATCGAAGACCCGATAAAAACCCGCGTGGTGATTGAAAAGCCCTTTGGTAAAGATTTGGGTACGGCAAAATCCTTAAATCGCGTTGTTCAACAGGTTTGTCGGGAAGAGCAGGTTTACCGCATTGACCATTATTTAGGCAAAGAAACCGTTCAAAATATCCTCGTTTTCCGGTTTGCTAACGCCATTTTTGAACCCCTGTGGAATCGGCAATTTGTCGATCATGTGCAGATCACCGTGGCGGAAACCGTCGGTGTGGAAGACCGGGCCGGCTATTACGAAACCTCCGGGGCATTGCGGGATATGGTGCAAAACCACCTGATGCAATTGTTGGCGATCACCGCCATGGAGCCGCCCAACTCCCTCGAAGCCGATGCGATCCGCAATGAAAAGGTGAAGGTTTTGCAGGCGATGCACTTGGCGGATATTCACAATTTGGAGCGATCGGCAATCCGGGGGCAATACGGCCCCGGTTGGATGAAGGGGCAACCGATCCCCGGCTACCGTCAAGAACCCAATGTAAATCCGGAATCCCTTAACCCCACGTTTGTGGCGATGAAGTTGATGATCGATAACTGGCGATGGAAAGGAGTTCCCTTCTATCTGCGCACTGGCAAACGGTTGCCGAAAAAGGTGACGGAAATCGCCATTCAGTTTAAGCAAGTCCCCCTGTTAATCTTCAAATCCGCCGCCCAACAGGCGAATCAAAACATCCTCGCCCTGCGGATTCAGCCTAATGAAGGGATTGCCCTCCGGTTTGAAGCGAAAATGCCAGGGCCGGATCTGCGCACCCGCACCGTCGATATGGATTTCAGCTATGGCTCTTCCTTTGGGATGGCGACGGCGGATGCTTACCATCGCCTCCTCCTCGATGCGATGTTAGGGGATCAAACCCTATTCACCCGTGCCGATGAGGTGGAAGAAGCTTGGCGGGTCGTCACCCCGGCCCTCAGTGCTTGGGAAGCCCCCGCCGATCCCAGCACCGTCCCCCAATACGAAGCCGGTACTTGGCAACCCCCTGAAGCGGAATTCCTCATGAACCGCGACGGCCGCCACTGGCGCAGACTCTAACCCTTGCCTCCCTGGCTAGGAGAGCGGACTAAAGTCAACACGACGAACAGCATTCCTACTTTCCACTTCCTACTTTCCACTTCCTACTTTCCACTTCCTACTTTCCACTTCCTACTTCCTACTACCATGACCACCACTTCCCCCCCCCTCGTCCCCATCCAAGCCCCTAAAGATGTCTCCCTTGATGACATTGAGGCTTCTCTTCAGGACATTTGGCAGAGTTATAACACGGGTGATGATGGCCTGTCGGCAACGCGGGCGACGACGTTTAGTTTCCTCGTCTATGAACCCGATGGCACACAGCATTACCTTTCCGCTTTAGGGTTCTACACTGGGCCCATTGATGGCATTAATGGCCACCGTACCCAGGCGGCGATCAAGGCGGCGCAAAAAGCCTACGGTTTAGCAACGACGGGCATTGCGGATCAATTGTTTATGACTCGGTTGCAAACGGAGTTTAACAACCTTGTGGCGTTGGATAAGCAATCCCCCGAAAACCTGCGGACGGCGGCCCAAGCGCCGGATTTGGAAGGGGCGGGAATTGCGGATGCGATCGCCGCCTCTAACCCCTGTCGCATTGTCACCCTTTGCCCCACCGTCGGAGCCGATGAAGGGGTATCGGTGCAGGTTTCTGCCTATTGCCCGATCCAAAAACGGGGGGGCAGCACGCTGATCTGTTGTGAATACATCACCTTACGGGGAACGGCGGCGGCGCTGGAGCGGATCGGCGGTGTAATTTCGGCATTAATGATCCCCGAACTACCCAAGTTCATTTGGTGGAAAGCCACGCCCCAACCGGATTATCCCCTCTTTGAGCGGTTATCTGAATATTGCGATTGCTTAATTGTCGATTCCAGCAGTTTTGTGCAGCCAGAGGTGGATCTGCTCTCTTTGGGAAAACTGTTGGAGGAGCGGTTAGTGGTGGCAGATTTAAATTGGCGACGGTTGGCCCCTTGGCAGGAGTTAACCGCTGAAGCCTTTGATCCTCCAGAACGGCGCAATCACATCTGGGAAGTGGATCAGGTGGTGATTGACTACGAAAAGGGCAACCCGGCCCAAGCTTGGATGTTCTTGGGTTGGCTAGCCAGTCGTCTCCAATGGACTCCCATGAGCTACAGCTACGAAGGGGGGGATTATGATATCCGTCGGGTGCAATTGTTGGGTAAACATCAGCGCATTGTTGAGGTGGAATTAGCGGGGATTCCCACCGCTGATTGGGGGGAAATACCGGGAGATCTAATCAGTTTAAAACTGGCTTCTACGAACCCGAAAGCCGATTGTGGCACGGTGCTTTGTTCAGAAACAACGGGCTGTATGCGGATGGAGGCCGGGGGCGGCGCTCAATCCCTGCGGATCAATCAGGTTTCTTCCTTGACGGATCAAAAAACGGAGCAGTTGTTAGGTCAACAGTTACAACGCTGGGGTCAAGAGGTGCTTTATAGCGAAAGTATGGCGATCGCCCATAGCATTTTGGCGTTGGGGGATTCGGGGAAATAGGGAACGGGGAACGGGTGCATCTCAATTTGGCGAATAGTCGATATGTACTTACCTAGTTTTGGGCATCAGCGGTTAAGCTACCTCCCATAGCTACTCCCTCATTCAGATGACCCCAGAACAAAAGCGCCAACTCAAA
>Ga0316611_1000086_pt1 | contig 39078 bp, 31 predicted proteins | sample MIS2016202_MG_FD_207675 | JGI IMG/M metagenome (GOLD analysis project Ga0316611, IMG submission 207675) | Microbial mat bacterial communities from Middle Island sinkhole, Lake Huron, Michigan, United States - MIS.2016.202 | ecosystem: Environmental > Aquatic > Freshwater > Lake > Sediment... | reverse complement strand
GGACGGCTATAATCAATTAATAAGATTGAGATCCCGGGCTTTACATATCGGTGTTGAAAGGCATCGTCTAATAAAATTATATCCAGGTCGGGGAGTTCTTTCATCAACCGTTCAATTCCCCTTACCCGATTACGATCGACAGCAATTGTGACATTCGGATATTTTTCTTTAAGTTGCCAGGGCTCATCTCCAATTTGGCTTACTGGAGTATTTATGTTGGCAATAACAAAGTCGCGCGATTTACGCTTGTATCCGCGACTAAGCACTGCCACTTTATATTCTTTCGATAAAAGTTCGATCAGGTATTCAATATGGGGGGTTTTCCCGGTTCCTCCCACGGTAATATTTCCCACCGAAATGATTGGAATAGGAAATTCCTTCGATTTTAAGACAGAAATATCGAAAAGTTTATTTCGTATACCAACTACCAACCCGTAGATGATAGATAATGGGTAAAGAAGTATTTTAATGATAAATGGCGCTCGCTCTCCCATATCAAATCAAAAAATTAAACATCTGCCATTTAAACGGTTAACTACTGTCCTTAGTATGAATATTAATGTAATTCTAATGAATAAGGAATTCGGGCCTGAATTCCGCTGTAAGAAAGGATTTTATCCAGTTCTTTCATCACCATTATATAACGATACGATTCGTCACTGGTGAACACTTTCTGTGCTTTTGAACTAAATCCGCTCATTAACGATTGAAGAGGATCCTCAAGTTTTGGTAGTTCAACCAGCCGGTAATCCTTTATTTTGGCTTTAGTTGCTGCAATTTCAATGGCATTGTCGATTCCTCCAACCATATCTATTAAACCAATCTTAAGGGCATCGGTAGCATTCCAAACTCTCCCCTGACCAATAGAGTCAACCTGTGCTTTTGTCATTTTTCGACCTTCGGCTACATGCGAAATAAACTGATCGTATATTTCTTCAATCTGAAGCGTAATTATATCACGTTCTTCGGCAGACATGGCACGGTATTGCGAACCGATATCCGAAAATTTGTTTGTTTTTGCCACATCAAAGGTGATTCCCAGTTTTTTCTCGAAAAATTTGCCGGTATTAAACATCAATCCAAAAACTCCTATTGATCCGGTTATAGTGTTATTGTCGGCCACAATGGTATTTGCAGGGGCTACAATATAATATCCGCCGGAAGCAGCAACATCTCCTAACGATGCAATTACCGGTTTTACCTGGGCTGCAAGTTTAACTTCGCGCCAAATAACTTCCGATGCTAAAGCACTTCCTCCGGGCGAGTTAACGCGCAATACAATGGCTTTGATGGTACTATCCTTGCGTGCCGAACGTATTGCTTCTGAAGTGGTTGAAGATCCAACAGTTTCTTCATCGCCTTCACCAGGCATAATGTCGCCCGAAGCATATACAATGGCAATTTTGTTTTTTGATATTCCTTCGAATTTTTTTGGTTTTGTTGTTTTTACATAATCGTAGAGTGAGGTAAATTTAATTTTGTCATCCGCCTTGGCTCCCGAAAGTTTAGCTAGTTCTGCAAGAATTTCATCTTCATATTTCAGGCCGTCAATAAGTTTGTGGTCTAATGCCGATTGTGCACTTCGCACAGACAAGGTGTTGGCCAGTAAATTTAAAGAATCAACAGATATATTTCGTTCAGTAGAAATTCCTTGAAGAATATGGTTCCATATTCCCGATAAGAGCGCATTCATTTGTGTCCGGTTGGCATCACTCATTTTGCTGTTGGTATAGGGCTCAACGGCGCTTTTGTATTTTCCGTGACGAATAATTTGGGGCTCTACTTCAAGTTTTTCGAAAGCGCCTTTTAAAAACATGATTTCGGAGCGCATGCCTACCAATGGTAAAAAACCGGATGGATTCAGGTATACTTTATCAGAAATTGAAGCTAAATAATAACTACCCTGCGTATAAACTTCGGAATAACTAATAATAAATTTCTTCGATTTTTTGAAATCAAGCAGTGCATTTCGAATTTCTTCCACCGTGGCTATTCCGGCTGGAATAATGCTAACATCGAGGTAAATACCTTTGATATTTGGATCAGTTTTCGCCTTACCAATAAAATCTAGTATTTCTTTTAATCCTAAATTAGGGCTCGGCCTCATGTTTACAAAATCGAAATTCTTAAACGGGTTATCGGAACTACGTTCGGTAATAGGTTTTGAAAACTGGACTTTCAAAACCGAATTGGTAGCCACAACCACCGTTTTTTCGGTTGAAGAAATGATGGCTGCAAAAAATCCCATCATTAAAAAAAATAGAATTACACTGGATATAAATATACCCACGATGGTGGCCAATGTATATTTTAAGAAACTTTTCATTTGCTGCTATTTTATTGTTTAAGGAATTAAAACATTAATGGTTCAAATTATTATCTATGCGATTGTATTTTGCCGGGTTAACAAAACGATCAACTTTATTTCTAAAAAATTTGCACATAAAAATAGTTAATTATTTTTTTCATCAGAATATTATTTGTTTTTTAATGCCCTGATAAAAATCTTCTGTTGAATATTAATTCAATTTGTTGAAATAGATGCTAAAAGGATATTTTTTGTAATAATATTTACCAGGTATAATCTAATAAAGATGTCGTTAATAGCAATATCACTTGGAAGTAACGTTGGAGACCGGTTGTGTTTGCTTGAGAAGGCTGTATTAGCGATTTCTGAAGATGTAGGGACTATAATCAAACAGTCCGAAATCTACGAAACACAGTCCTGGGGATACCAGGGAGGTAATTTTTTAAATATGGCAGTTCTGGTTAAAACGGAAGCTTTTCCTCAAACAGTTTTGCAAACATTGCTTGAAATTGAAAGACGATTGGGAAGGGTAAGAGGAACAAAGACTTATTCGGATAGATCCATTGACCTGGATATTTTGTTTTATGGAACTGAAATAGTGAAATTGCCTGAATTGGAAATACCGCATCCCCGTATTCCCGAAAGGTTGTTTGTATTATATCCGTTAATTGATATATATCCAGAGTGGATCCATCCAATTTTACATAAAACAATTCATGAAATGGTAACGGAATGCAACGACCAATGCTGGATTCAACCTTACGGAGAACCTAAATAATCGGAGGTTTTATACCATAAGCTAAGTCACCAGCATCGCCAATACCCGGAACAACAAACGATTTTACGGTTAATTCCTCATCGAGCGCCCCCAAAAGTATGCTTACATTTTGAGAGGAGTATTTCTTTCGAAGGAATTCCAGTCCTTCTTTGCTGGCAACCAATGCGACCAAATATGTATGGCGTGGCGTTCCATTTTGCAGCAATGTGTTATATGCCATTGATATGGAGGAGCCGGATGCGATTACTGCATCAATTAAAATTAGAGTTCTGCCATCCAATTCCGGGCAGGAAACATATTCTGATTTTAAAGAGAATTTACCATCTTTTTCGTGATTTCGAAAAACAGAAACAAAACCACTATTTGCCTTGTCGAAAAAACGAAGCATTCCTTCATGAATAGGGAGTCCTGCCCTAAGGATTGAGACAATTACCGGACTTTCGTTTATTAGGTTTTCGTCGGCAATGCCAAAAGGGGTTACTACCTCATGGGGTTTATATATTAAACTTTTACTTATTTCGTAGGCAAATATACTTCCCATTCGTTCTAAATTGTTTCTGAAACGCAGGCTGTCGGTTTGAATGCCAGCATCACGGGCTTCAGCCAGGTACTGATTGAAGATCGAATTCTGTTTGTTTAAAATCGATATCATACTTCGAATGGTTTAAGGTACCAGGGCAGTTTATTTTTATATAAAAAGGCATTTTCTGACTTCTTTGCACCAATGCTTTCAATCAGAGGGACTAATTTTGATTTTCGTGCAATTTCAAAGTGCAAAATAAGATTTTTTTCGGAGTTATTTCTTATAAAATCATCAATTAAAAAGGATAATGCCGGTAATTGTAATTTATCGTTATTTAAAATAGCGTAAACAAGGATTGCTTTTTGGTGCGACCATGCAAAAAAGGCAGCTCCCTGTAATTTATTGCCGCTGTCGTAAACGCCGCACATTTGTCCTAATCTATTTGTTACAGCCGAAGTAACCAACAGTTGCAGGGTTATTAAATTTTCAGGAAAAAAGTATGAATAGAGGGAGAAACTGCTTTGCTTAAGTTGAATGACAGATTCGACGGTAATTCCTGCAACTACCGAGAATTTGAGCTTTTCGGCAGTCATAAGGAATACATTTAAAGCTTTGGGGTAAAGACTTCGTAGTTTTTGGTAGGGTTTTATTAAATCCAAATCGAACGCTATGGGAGAGGCCGAATTTAATCTGGAATTGGCAATAACATTATGCTTGTTTAAATTTAGCCGGATATATTTATAGCTATTCGGGATAGCATTAATAAACGATGTAATAATTTCATCGTCGAGACTTGTAGTTGAAAAAATGCCCAGGTTACCAGTGAATTCTGGTTGAACAATAATTTTATTTCCCAAGAGAAAGGAGTTGGGCAGTGGCATTACTTTTTCATAATCATTGTCTACCAATGCATCCCAGTTTTCGGAGACAATATTTAAATACCACGAATAGGCATAGATAGTTCCATTAAATGCTTTTTTGATGCATCTGTCCCATTTTTTAAAGTCAATGCTTTCATTTTTTATATAACGTATTGCCAACGGGGTTATTTTATTTGAACAAGTTACAAAAACCAACAAGAAAGAGCAAAAATGTTTTTTTAATATTCGATTAGAGTCCTACAATATCCCTTCGTCGGCAAAACTATAATAGGTTTTTGCACAGATTATAATATGGTCAATAACCCCGATATCCATAAAGGTAGCTGCATCCTTTGCTTTTCGGGTAATTGAAATATCGTTCTCGCTTGGCTTTGTGTTTCCCGAAGGGTGATTATGACAGAGGATGATGGATGAAGCAAGTTTTTCGATAGCTGGTTTCAAAATAAGCCGTATGTCGGTAACAGTGCCACTCACTCCACCCTGACTTACCCTTATTTTGTCGATTACTTTGTTCGAACGGTTTAGCAACAGTACCCAAAATTCTTCGTGAGGAAGGTCTGCAAGCATGGGCTGGAAAATTTCAAATGCATCGCTACTTGATTGTATCTGGGGTTTGTCGAGAGCATCTTCCTTTTTTCGGCGTCTGCCGAGTTCAAGCGCTGCCACTATGCTAATAGCCTTTGCTTCTCCAATTCCTTTAAATTTTTGCAGATCCGTAACGGTATTTTTTCCTAACTGATTCAGGCTGTTTTCGGCCGATTGAAGTATTCTCTTTGAAAGTTCTACAGCAGATTCGTCAGCGTTTCCCGATCCTATAATTATGGCGATTAGCTCGGCATCTGTTAACGCATTTATTCCCTTCGAAAGTAATTTTTCTCTGGGCCTGTCTTCTTCAGCCCAATTTTTAATGGTTAGGGATCGGTCTTGAGGCATGATATTTTTTATTATCCGATCAAAAATAAAAAAATCAATGGACTTAAAACACAAAAGCCCTTACAATAAAGTTGCAAGGGCTGTAAAAATAAGTAAAATATTATTAAGCTAAGGCGCTAACGTGTTTAGCAAGGCTGGATTTTAAGTTCGAAGCCTTATTTTTATGTATTACTTTTTTCTTGGCAAGCTTATCGAGCATGGAAGAAACCTTTGGTAAAAGCTCAACAGCCTCAGTTTTCGAAGTGAGTGTACGTAAAGCTTTTACGGCATTACGAGTGGTTTTTGCATAATAACGGTTTTCAACTCTCCGAACTTCGTTTTGTCTGATCGCTTTTTCTGATGAATGATGATTTGCCATTTTTCAATTACGTTTATTAAATTGAGGGTGCAAAAATAATGATCTTTTCGAATTAAAAAAACTTTCAAACGTTTTTTCTTTTTATTGCCCTTAATGTCTTAGGCAAATAAGTAATGCTGGTATTCCCGGTCGATTCGTCCCTCGGCTTGGAAAACTGTTGTGCTATTCAAAATTTTCGCAATTCTTTTATTTCCATTTTTAAGTTTTTTCTCAATTATCTTTCCAGCTTTATTTTCAGGGAAGGCTAGGGCAAAGTAATTTTTCAGGTCATTTTCGTTTTGAAATGTTATTACTGATAATGTTGGTTCGTTCAATTCCTGTGAGGGAACCATCCAAATATTATAAGCTGAACTGTTTCCGAAGTATGGAATCGCTAGTGGGGACATATTTCCTAATGCAACCGGGCCTTTTATGAAAACCATATTTTCGGCTCCTGCAAAAAGTATTTCCTCAAAATATTGGGGAACAAGTATTGGCATTTCTTCTAACTTATCAGCAAGCTTTTGAGCGATGCAGAGTGTAACAGCTTTAGCAAAAGAATCGCCTATTTCATTAATGATGGATAGATAATAATTTCCTTTACACACTTGTGTCTGGAAATTATTGATGCAATGAAGTGAAAGCAGGTTTGTGTCTATTTGGCATTTGTGCCGGCTTACAGAGAATATTCCAAAAGCAACTATCGGGTCGGTCATCCTGAAAATTTCACATTTGGCTTTTATGCCATTGTATTGTATTTCCTGAACTAATAAACCTTCAAACCCGTATTCGAGGTATAAGTTTGCCTTACCATCTATATAACCAAAAAGGGACTTTCCGTCGTAAAAATTTCTGGTAATTTCTTTATAATTTATAAGGTTGGTATTTTGGATACTTAAAAAACCTGAGGGTTGCGCAATTACCAGTACCGGTAAAAGGACAGAAAATAGAATGTAATTGCGTAACATGTCAAGCTTTTTTAATTTAATACCAATAAATAAAAAGGCTATTCCATTTTTCGAATGCGAACCTCCGTTTTAGGGTATTTCGCCATTAATTCAGTCAACTTGGTAAGATCGGTTTCGCCATAATGATATGGGTAAAGAATTTTAGGGTTGAACATTTCAACGGATGCAACTACCTGTTCAGGTAACATGGTGTATGGCTGATTCATAGGTAGGAAGGCAATGTCAATATTCTTCAGAGCAGCCATTTCAGGGATGTTTTCAGTATCTCCAGCAATATAAACTCTTTTATTGGCCATTGTAATTACATAGCCATTATCTCTTCCTTTAGGATGAAACTTGTCGCGGCCGGGCGTGGAGTTATAAGCTGGAGTGGCTTCAATGGTAATTCCAGCTAATGTCTTTATATCTCCGTTATTTAAAACTATACCGCTTTTAAGACTTTCGAAAACGGGTTTTGAGACAATTAGCTGGGAATTCTTTTTTGTTATTGATGCAATGGCTGCGGAATCGAGATGGTCGCCATGGTGATGGGTAACTAAAATAAAATCGGCTTTCGGTAATTTTGTATAATCAGCTAGTTTACTCCACGGGTCAATGTGTATTATGGTGCCGTTAAAATCAAGCATCAATGTTCCATGGCCAATAAAATGCAGCGTAAGTTTTCCTTTTGGTGTTTCAATAACATCGGTTTCGAAATTTATCTGAGAATTTGCTTTCATGCTTATGGCCAATAAAATTAGGAATACGGATATGGTTTTTTTCATAGTTCTATGTATAGTTTGTTGTATTAATGTAAAAAGTGATGTTTTTTATTATCTATCAAAGTTATTAATTCTATAATTATCAGCCTATTTTAATATCGGATTTCTTACAGGTACTAATTGAAAATCAGATTTGAATATTTAACATTTCCAGAATCTTTGAGAATATTAGGCCTGTTGTTTATGTTTTTTTAAGTGATAAAGGTTATGTGGTATGAAAATTATTTGGTGTACCTTCGGATTTATCTTATAACTTTCTGGTTGGGTAACTTTCTGTTGAAAACAGAACTGGCAAGGCCGCAAATATATTTAATTCATAGTTAATGGATACACGCCATGCGGATATGGCATTATGCATTTTGCGAATAATTTAACTCCTCCATATCATGAAATTTAATGTACTCCTTATTGTTACTTGTTTTATGAGCTTTTATAGCTGTAATTCTCAAAATAATCAGCCTAAGATTAATACAGTCACTGTTAAAGACCTTGATCTGAGCAGATATTTAGGAACCTGGTATGAAATTGCCCGTTATCCAAATTCGTTTGAAAAAGATTTGGTAGGAGTGACAGCGACCTACAGTTTAAAAGCTGATGGCAAAATAAAAGTTATTAACCAGGGATTTTTGAAGACGTTAGACGGAAAACTTAGTGTGGCCGAAGGAAAAGCAAAGAGGCCAGATATCAGTTCCCCCGGAAAGCTAAAAGTTGCTTTTTTCTTATTCTTTTATGCTGATTATTATGTGCTTGAGCTCGATTCTGTTAATTATAACTGGGCATTAATTGGTAGTTCTTCTCCAAAATACGTATGGATTTTGTGCCGCGATCCGCATATGCCCGAAGATACGTACAATATGATTTTAAATAAGATGAAAGAACGGGGCTACGACACCGAAAAATTAATTAAAGTACCTCAAAAATAAAAGGTTACTACTTTCGAATTATTTCAATTTGTCCTTTTAAACCAACTTTTATGATCGATGAAGGATTATTGGGGGTTTGGTCGTTCTGTCGCCATTGAACAATATAATCTACTCCGGTTTTTATTTCGGATGAAATTTCTTTAAAAAACTGGGGAGCATCTTCTCCGCTAATGTTAGCAGATGTTGAAACAATTGGTTTATTGAATTTAGAAATAAGTTTTTGGCAGAATTCGTCGTTGGTGATGCGTATGCCAGCTGTACCATCGGGGGCAATAATATTTTCGGCCAGGTTTAAGGCATCCGGATAAATAATAGTCATCGGTTGATCGTTCACTTCAATTAGCTGAATGGCTGCTTCGGGGATAGATCGCACATGACGGCCAATACGGTTGGCATTTTCTACTAATATCAGCATGCTTTGAGATTCTTCTCGTTTTTTGAGTGCGTAGATACGTTTAACAGCTTCCGGATTTGTAGCGTCACAACCTATTCCCCATATGGTATCAGTTGGGTAAAGGATTAACCCTCCTTTTTTTAGGACTTCCAAACAATGTATAATGTCGTTATCTATTTTTTTCTGATCGCCTGTATTGCTTTTTATAAACGGGGTATTTTTTGATTTGGGGAGATCGTTTTTCTTTTTGTTATCCATTGTTATTCAATGTGTAATTAATAAAACCAATAAAAATGCTGTGTTTTAAATTTGGAAGGTAAAGTTAGGGGAAAAACCTGAAGTTTTTGTTAGCGGCAACCGATTAATAAATTATCCCAGATGTAAGCGAGGGGAATGTTCTCGAATAGCATCGAGTAAATCTGCTTTTCTAATTGGCTTTGAAAGATATTTGTCGAAACCGGCCTCCATAAATTTTTCTTTTTCTCCACTAAGGGCATACGCTGTAACAGCAATAACCGGAAGGTCTATTCGCATTGATTTTATTGCCCGGGTAGCTTCCAGACCGTCTTTTACAGGCATTTTAATATCCATTAAAACCAAATCGATTTTGCTATTGCTTATACAGGCATCAATAGCTTCCTGTCCATTTCTCGCATGAACAACTTCCGCATTAATTGATTTCAAAAGTTCTGCAGCATATAAATAATTATATTGTTCGTCCTCAGCTACTAATATTACCAGATTATCTGATTGGTTCATTCCTTATGCTTTGTTGAACGTTTTACTAAATTCCCTAAAAAGGACTAGCTTATTAAAATTAGTATAATTTGTTCAGGATAAAATGTTTGGTTGAAATAGAAAAGCTAAATATGTGCTATATTCAAACCCTGATCAACATTAAAGGTAATAAATTATTAGAATTTCAAAATAAAATTGGGGAAATTTGTTTTTGCCGGGTTATTATTAAATTTCTTTGAAAGGAAGCGTAAATTTAAATGAACTACCTTTCCCTAAAACGCTCTCAACCCAAATTTTACCTCCATGTTTCTCAATAAAATCCTTGCATAAAATTAATCCCAAGCCTGTACCTTTCTCACCGCCAGTGCCAGTCGCTGTAAAATTGGTGTTCAAAGAAAATAAGGATTCGGCGTCTTCTTTAGCGATTCCTATACCATTGTCATTGATTGAAATCTCTGCTTCGTTCGGTTTCCTTTCTGCATTAATTTCAATAGTCCCCCCAAATCCGGTGAATTTAATTGCATTCCCTATTAAATTTCTTAATACGGTCTTAAGCATATACTCGTCTGCTTGAATTGTAAAATTCGAGGCAATGTTTTGTTTTATGGAGATGTTTTTTGCTTGTGCCGCATTGCTCAAAAGGTCTTCTATGTCCGACAGGATATTCTGAAGTTGAATTGATTGAGGAGTAAAATCCATAATATCCCGCTGCGATCGGGCCCAGTCCAATAGGTTCTCAAGCAACAGGTAAGTTTGTTTGGCACTTTTGTTAATTATTTGTATAAACTGCTTCCGCTTTTCGTCAGTATAAATTTTGTAATTATCATCTAATAAGGTCGTAAAATTTAAAATATTACTAAATGGGCCTTTTAAGTCGTGCGCAATTATGGAGAAAAATTTATCTTTCTGCGCATTTGCTTCATTTAATGCCATATTTTTTTCCATGAGTTCTCCCTGAGTTTGTTTTCGTTCGTTAATGTCGCGGGTGACTCCTAGAATTCCAATCGGGTTATTTTTATTGTCAAATACGAAGGAAGCTTTAATTTCAGTCCAAATCGATCCTTTGTCCTTTTTAGATAATTCTATTTCCATCACATAATCTTTCTTTGTTTCAGGATTTCCAAGGCGAGCTTGTTTAATTTGTTCATTTAAAACATTCGTTACCTGTTTTATTGATTCTCCTGAAATAGTAGATATAATATGATTCCCAATTACTTCAGACGGTTCGTACCCGCGTAATAGTTTTATTGAAGGACTCACATAGGTATATTTGAGATCCAGGTCTAACGTGAAAATTACATCCTTAACATTGTTGGCTAAAAGGCGATAAAGTTTCTCGCTTTCTTCAAGTTTTCTAATGGAACGGATTCTGGAAATAGCAAGATAGCACAAGTGCATAAAAGACTCCAGAAGTAACTTGTTCAGATGGGTGTTTTTATCCGAAACAAGAATATGAAGACTGCCAAAATAAGCACCCTTGTTTGCGATTCCAATAGTATATATTTCTCTGATTTGAAGAATCTTTTCAATAGACGTGGCTACAATTTCCGATAATGAACCGGCGCTGAATTCTGCTAAGCCACCTTCGAATTTAAATAATTCGGGTCGTGAATAGCGTATTCTGAACGATTCACTAACCGGATATTTCAGGCCAATGGGGATAACACCCATTATTTCGCTTATTTTAAAGACCAGCTTTTTTTCTATTCCCTGTATTTTTATTAGTTCCAAAAATTTTCCGTCGTAGCTGGCTTTATTCAAAAGTATACATGCATTTGGCGAAATTCTGGTCAACTCTTCACTAATAAGTTCGAAAACTGCATCTTCTTCCGAAATCTCTGAAAGCTTTGAAGCCGCGTTAATTAGTATTTGATAATCAATATTTTCATTCTTTAGTTGAGTTTCATTTATTTTTCGTTCCGTAATTTTTCGAATGTTTAACTGAACAGCAAATGGTTTACTTCCATCTTGCAGCATGTTGTAGAAAATTTTAAACCACTCATTTCTATTTGGACTGGGCGAAATCTCAAGCTCGAAAGGTTGTGGTAACTTTTCTTCAAGAATTAAATTAAAGATTTCAGAGAATTCGTTTTTTTTAGATTCGGGCCAGAAAGCTATTTCGTTAAAATGCTTTCCCATAAATTCCGTTTTTTCAAATCCTAAGATTTTTTCGGTAATTTTATTGCAATCCGATATAATTCCATTTAACTCAACAATTATTATTGCATCGGGAGAGCCTTCAAAAAGGAGTTTATATTTATCTTCTGTTTCTTTCATCTCTAAGTGTTCTCTTTCTGTATATAGAGAATAGAACTAGTTATTACCAACTACGTGAATTCACAATAGGCTAGTCTGTATTAAATATACGAAATTTCTATGGTTTTATAAAGGTTTGCATAGAATAACGGTAATTGTTGATTTTTAATATTCAGTTTGTTGGAAATCAGTTTTTTTCGAATAATATAATTTATTTGTTCTGGAAATATAGCCGTAAATAATTTTTGCAGGAAAAGGGAACCGAATTTGATTAGGAATTTCGAAGATAAGGGTGGAGTGCTTGTTTCAGAATGGAATTATTGAATGCTTATTTGTTAAAATTTTTATAAAGAAAGATACCCAGAAGCGTTTTCGTGTTTTAGAAGCCATTCTTTACGCCATGTTTCACCAGCATAACCTGTTAAACTTCCATTCTTACCAATTACCCTATGGCAGGGAATAATTAGTAGTAGCGGATTTGCACCATTTGCAGAAGCCACTGCTCTTGTGAGCAGTGAAGAACCCATACGCTTAGCCAGTTGAGCATAAGAAATGATTTGCCCAAATGGAATTTCTAATACTTCAGCATATACTTTATTCTGAAATTCTGTTGTATTTACCATTGTTGGCAAGTCGAATTTCAGGAGTTGACGGGTAAAATATAAATTTAATTGTCGATATGCTTCAAGCAAAATTGGAGTTGGTTGCTCAAGAGATGGTTTATCGGCCGTGTCAGTTGCAAATGCTACAGATACGATTGCTTTGGCAGTACACTTAATAACAATATTTCCAATAGGACTTGAGTAAACACCTGCGTGAAGATACATAACAACCTACGGGTTTATAATCTATAGACTACAGAAAAAGTGACATTAAATACTAGCACCTGATCTCCAAAACAAACGATTGGGAGAATTCATTTTATTTTAATGTACGTTAAACCTTCTAATCTTATGATTTAATAGTCCGGATTAGGAGCTAAAACCCTAGAATCCGAACTGTTTTTATCGTTTTATTTATTTAGGCAGAAACATTAAATTCTCTAAGTGCATCGTTAAGCGATGTCTTTAAATTAGTCGACTCTTTCCGCTTACCGATTATAAGTGCACATGGAACATTATATTCTCCGGAAGGGAATTTTTTTGTGTAAGAACCAGGTATAACTACCGACCTTGCGGGAACAACTCCTTTATACTCTATAGGTTCGGGGCCTGAAACATCAATAATTTTCGTCGATTGTGTTATAACAACATTTGCACCTAATACTGCTTCCCGTTCAACACGAACCCCTTCAACTATAATGCAACGCGAGCCAATAAAGCAATTATCTTCAATAATTACAGGAGCTGCCTGAATAGGTTCTAGAACGCCTCCAATGCCAACTCCTCCGCTTAAATGGACATTTTTTCCTATTTGGGCGCATGATCCAACAGTTGCCCAGGTATCCACCATTGTTCCCTCATCTACATATGCGCCAATATTTACATACGAAGGCATGAGTATTACTCCTTTGGAAAGATAAGAACCATATCGGGCAATGGCGTGGGGTACAACTCTGACTCCCAGCGATTTGTAGTTTTTCTTTAAGGGGATTTTATCATAATACTCAAAAGGTTTTGCTTCAATTACTTCCATTTTTTGAATCAGGAAATAAAGAATTACTGCCTTTTTTACCCACTCGTTTACTTTCCAACCATTACCGGAAGGCTCTGCTACACGTATTTTTCCGTTATCTAGGCTCAGAATTATTTCCTGAATAGATTTTTTTACAGCCTGATTTTCTAAAAGTGTCCTGTTTTCCCAGGCCTCATCAACTATCGATTTCAAATCCAAATTACTCATTACAATATTTGTTTTAATTTTAAAGTTATTAAATTATTTCTTTTGTTTCTGCGTTTTTAAGGAATTTCTTGTTTAAGTGAAATGTTCAGAATTGTTATTGGAATTATAACAATTGTTGATTATGATTAGATAAATATGCGATAAATTTACTAAACAATTAAAAAACTGCAAGCAACATGAAAAGAGTAACAACATCCGGGAAGGTACAGAGCCTGGAGGTCGCCGATTATGACAGCATTCTTACATGGTCGTATCAACTTGCCAGTAAATGGGTGCAGGAAACGCTTGTCCCCCAAGGGGTGGTATCTTCCAGGAAATTTGATGAATACAAGCGTAATGGGAAGTATTTACCTGCTCATTTTCCCAGAATTCCTGATGAGTATTTTCAACGAAAGGGCAATTGGAAAGGATGGTTGGATTTTTTTGGATATCCCAAACAAATTAAACGTAGCAGCTTTATGTCATACCCACAGGCAATGATTATTGCCCGAAATGCTAAAATTAAAAACTCGACCGATTATCGAAGTTGGAAGGAACGCCCTGTTAATATGCCTGCGCGACCTGAAATCTCCTACAAAGAATGGGAAGACTGGCCAGTATTCCTCGGAGAGAATTATCAGAAACCTGATCCTGTAAGGAATATTAAGCTAAAGCTTTCGGATGTCAGAATTATTAAACATCAGCTCCAGCTGGGGGTGCCAGGAGCCGTACTGGCCAGAATGTTTAATGTTTCTGAGATGCAAATTAGCCGGATACGAAGTGGTGAAAATTGGTCTGCCGTATAATGGTAAGTTTATTGTTTCCTTAGAATTGTTTTGGGGCTTACTACACTTATTATTTTATGTTTTACTTTTTGAACTTAAGCTAAGTTTTATGTATTTGTAGATAATAAGTGTCCTCTGTTTTGTAGTTTCTGAAGTGGCCAGTTGTTTTTAAAAGCAGTGTACCAGTAACGATCAGCCGATAAAAAAAATAAAGTCCGCTTATTTTTTTTATTAAATCGATCTGTTTAATTAATTTTTTAATTTATCTTTGGCGGCATTATTAATTAATATTGTTATGAAAGAAGGAAAAGTAAAATTTTTTAATGAAACCAAAGGTTTTGGATTTATTAAGGACACAGAATCAGGTAAAGAATATTTTGTTCATGTTTCTGGCCTGGTTGACGAAATTAGAGAAGATGACGAAGTAACTTTCGATCTTCAAGAAGGAAGAAAAGGATTAAATGCAGTAAATGTTAAACTAGTTTAGTTTACACTAAGATACAATTTAATTCTAAGGGCTTCACATATGTGTGAAGCCCTTTTGATTTTATATATGGACTGTTCTATTCCGATCGATAATACTTTTAACCAGAGAAAAACCAATAATTGCATTGATAGTTTTATTTTGATGTTAAAGCGATTTTAATGCCCAATGCAATAAGTAACCCTCCAAAAAAGCCATTAATAGCCTTTTCGAACTTTAAAAAAATTACTTGAATTCGTTGTTGGCTAAAAAATAATGCTACCAGAGTAAACCAACTAATTGCCGTAAATACCATTATTAATGATAATATAAATATTATATAAATTGGTGTTTGAGGTTTTATAACAAATGTAAAGAGCCCCAGGAAAAATAAAGTTGCCTTGGGGTTAAGTACATTTGTCAAAAAACCGATTCTTATTGCCTGAAACCATGATATATCATCAGGTATATCATTTCTGTTAATTTCTATTTTTGTTTTTTTGCTTAGGATTGCTTTAATTCCTATGTAGATAAGGTATGCTGCACCAATATATTTAATTACATTAAACACGATAATAGATTTGGAAATTATATAGCCGATCCCCGCTGCACAATAGATTATGTGAATACTTATTCCTAACCCAATACCAATTCCAGTGAAAATCCCTGTTTTCCGCGAATACGTAAGTGAGTTTTTTACTGCCATTACAAAGTCAGGCCCGGGGCTAATTGCCGCTAAAAGGTTTAATAACGAGGCAGTTGCTATAAGTGTAATGTTGTCCATGTTAATTCTATTTAACAGCAAAGTAATATATCCCAACCAAAAAACAATTAATAATTGAGGTAATAAAAAAACCTGATTGGAAATTATGCCAATCAGGTTTTTTATGGAATCGAAATTACAGTTATGCCAGATTGATTTTTTCCAATTGGTTCTCTAGTATTTCCAAGTCGGAAATTATTTTGTCATTGGTTTCAGGCTTCGTTTTATCTTGATTAAGAAACAACGATTTATAATATGCAATTCCTTCTTTAAGGTTTTTCTGAAAATTTAACCATCCTTTTTTAATGCTTTCGCTGGCAGGAGCAGCTGCATCTTCAATCATTTCCGAAAAATAACTGATATACATCTCCAACTCTTTCACAAACATGTTTGGTCTATCCGTTCTTTCAATGATGTTTTGCCTACCATAAATGTGGTCAATCATAACTTTCAAAGATACTACCTTTGAAAAATAGGCCATATTTGGACCAGGACATATCGAAACTCCCGGACCTTCTACTTTTGTATTAAGATCATTAATTAAAAGTGCCGAGGTTCCTAATCCAACACATAAACACGATTTGTCAACTACTTTATTATATGCTTTTGTGTAGCTTTCAGGAGAGAGGCCTGCATTGTCAAGTTCTTTTATTTTAATACGTTGGTATTGGCGTGATGCAGTGCATATGGCTTTCTCTGTATATTCTTTGCTCAGCGAAGCATACCTTTTTGGGCAGGTGCTTCCTGGTTTTCCCTGGTCAATAAATCCTTGTTTTTCAATATCTTTCGAATTGCTTCGAAGGTTATTGAAACGCACTCCCAAAGGAGAAACATGACTTAGATACAAATCTTTCTCGGTGGCTTTGCAAAGTAATTCCTGGGTGTGCGGATCTACACTTGTAGCTTCGGGTACTAATAAGAAAGGGGTACCCCATCCTATTGAGTCCAGGTTATAATATTCTAAAAGGAAATTGTGTTCTTCGGAGGTTCCCACCCCTCCCTGAGCAGTTACTTTAATAGCAGGACGAGTTTTTGGAACGATCTTTCCTTTTTGTTGAAGCGATTTCGAAAAAACTTCTTCCAGTAATAGAAATAGCGCTTCCCGTTTTTCCTTAAATTCTTCTAAAATTGGTCCCATTAAATAACCATCGGTAGCGAATGCGTGCCCACCACAATTTAACCCCGATTCTATCCGAAATTCCGAAACCCATAACCCTTTATTTGCTAAAAATTTACCTTGTATGAGCGCGGATTTGTAATCGCTGATTTTAAGAATAATTTTCTTACGGATGTTTCCATCAGCATCCGGATAGAAATCGTCGAAATTTTCCATGTAGCTATAGAGCCTGGGATTTATACCGGCTGATAAAACAATGCCCGATTCCAGATTGCTGTTTGCAAATCCGCGCATTGCAGCATGGGCATCGTTAAATTCTACAGGAAGTTTTTCGTTGTTTACATAATTCTCCTTGTCAAGTTTGGTCATTATGTTTACATCAATACTTCCCGGCATTAAATGGAGGTTGCCCCAATTTATCATTTCAAGTTCTGATCTTTTTTTCTGAACGAACTCCCTGAATCTTTGCTTAATTGTCGAAATGTCTGGCAACATTTCAATGTATTTTTCAAATTCGTTGCCTTTTTCGTGAATGGATTGTTTTAATCCTTCAAATTTTTCCTTAACAACTTTGTCTAAAAAATTAAGATAAGCAGTAATTCGTTTTGCTCTGTAATCTTCAATTTTATCGGATATTGCTTTAAAAGGCATGTCGAATTTCATGCAATAAAATTCCCGCATTTTTTCTATCAGCATATCGTCTAATAAGGATATTGTAGAAGATATACCGTATGGTGCTACTCTTAAAGGTGTGTCAATTGTAAATCCTATCCCCATTACCGGGATATGAAACGTATGTAAAACCGCCGCATTATTCATTCTTTACTCTCCCTGTTTAAAAACACAAAGTTATAGATAAAAAAGGACTTTTTTGTATAATTTTTTTAAAGCGTTGTTCTGATGGTCATTCTGACTGCATTTCAAGGGATTCTTTGGATGGGAAATGCTTTTAAATTCGTTACTATTAAAGGGGTAATAAATGATAAGTTTTCTTCCGATTCATATTATGAATGTTGCCAAAGGATAACTTATATTCTCATGGAATTTCTGTTTTCTCCCTTTAACAATTCCATCAGGTTATTTATCAATTTTCGGAAATATCTCCATACCTCTATTTTCATTAGTTTTTACATTTTTTAATAGTGTCATAGTATTGTCATACCTCTTTTTGACTGATATCTCAATAAATAACGCCTATTTCGCCATACAGATATTTAACCTGGATATATAAACTTAAATACACAAATATATGAAGTTGAAAAACGCTTTATTCTTGACTCTACTATTGATTACCGGAGTTTTGTCCTCGTGCAGAGGGCAGATAGATTCGAAAAATGAGGAACAACAATACGAATTTCGCTCTATCGCTGTCGAATACAAAATTCAATGTGAAGGAAACGGAAGTAAAAAAACAGGTACGAAAAGTTTTTGGGTCGATAATTATGGACTTAACCAGGCAACTTTTCTGAAAGAAACTACCAGCATTAGCATGTTAGGGCAAACTTCAGCTGAAACATCCGAAACTCTTACGATTTTGGATGGGGATATGGTTTATAATATTAACCTTATAGATAAAACCGGGACAAAGCAAAGCATGGAGGCATTTAAAACACTTGGGTTGGCAATGGCAACCCAAATAGGCATAACGGCAAGGTCGACCCGCGAATTTGTGGAGGCTAATGGAGGTAAATGGCTCGAATCCTCAACCTATTTAGGTAAAAAATGTGATGTCATGGATTTGCTGGGAGTTAAACAATGGCTTTATAAAGGGATAGTCCTAAAAACTGAGAGCAATATCATGGGGATGAATTATGTTGAAGCGGCGGTTAGCATTGACGAAAATATTGCAATTCCATCCAGTCGCTTCGAAATTCCTAAAGGTATTGCAATTACTGATGCTGGTCAGATTATGGGTGAGCTGAGCGAGAATGAAACCGAATCGCCGGATATTCCTTCCGGTAAGATTGGATTGGGGTTCGACAGGTTCGGAAATGCTGCAAAAAAGGTGAGTCAACCAGGCTATAAAATGCTCAGCTGTATTAACGACCAAGGTCTATATATGGCCTCCTTCTTTAAAACAGAAACAGAAGCTTTTGGGGTGTATGCTCATCCGGCTCAAATGTTTGCCAATGTCTCCAAAGGTGGAGAGGGCGGCAAAATTGAGAAAACATTTTCGGTAAATGGTCATAAGGCTTTACTCTTATCTATGGAAGAGGAAGGAGAAAGCTCAATCACCAGAGCCATTGCCATACTTTATCCTGAACATTCTATGACGTTAATGATTGCAGGTAGCATAAATATTCCTGAAAACACATTTATTTCCATTGTAAACCAAATGAATTTATAGTATCATGAAGACCTTACAAGCATTTATACTGTTTTTGTTCTTTGTTACTTGCGGATATTCACAAATACGGATTGATAAAGTAATTGAGCGTCAGCAAAAGAAAACCGAAAGGAAAATAGAAAATCGGATTGAAAAGAAAATAGATAAAGGGGTAGACAAAGCCTTGGATAAAACAGAAGAAGGAATAGAAGAATCTGTGAAAGGAGGTTCTGAGGAAAAGGAAACTGCCGCGTCCAAATCTGAAACATCAAAAGGAAGTTCATCCTCAAAGGCAGCCCAAGAGAATGTTGCCGAAGCAACAGCGACAGCAAAGCCGGTTTTATCCTGGAACAAGTACGATTTTGTTCCTGGAACCGAAATTATATTCGAAGATAATCAGGAAGGCGAGCAGAATGGAGAGTTTCCTTCGAAATGGGATTTATTTGAGGGGACAATTGAGAATGCTAATCTAGACGGGCAAAATGTTATTTATTTTATTAAATGCAATACCAATGGGGGAGGAGGCATTGTTCCCTTGCTTAAAAACAATAAAGAAGATTATCTTCCTGAAGATTTTACATTCGAATTTGATGCTTATTTTGAAGTGAGCAGTAGCTCATACACAGTGCATCTTTTGGATTGCAAAAATCAAAAGGGCGAAAGATACCGGGATTTTGCAAATATTGACTTTTCTAAAAACGGCGCAAGAATACCCGGTGGGGATATGACTCTATATCCCGGCAGTAAAGGGGCATCGTACGATAAGACTGCCAAATGGAGGCATTTTGCTGTTTCTTTTAACAAACGGGCTCTAAAGGTTTATGTAGATGATGCCCGGGTACTCAATATTCCAAATGTGGAACGAAACCCTACAGGGATAACTTTAGGATACCATAATCCCAGTAGCACAACAAAAGGGTATATAAAAAATGTCCGCATAGCTAAAGGTGCAGTTCCTCTCTACGACAAATTGCTAACCGATGGTAAATTTGTTACCACCGGCATTAAATTCGATGTAAATAAAGCCACCATTAAGCCCGAATCTATGGGAACTATTAATTATGTGCTAAAGATGCTAACCGACCACCCCGAGCTTAAATTCTCTGTCGAAGGTCACACGGATAACGATGGCGATGAGGCATTAAACCAAAAACTTTCCGAAGCACGCGCCAAATCAGTTGTCGATAAACTTATAGAGCTAGGGGTTGCTAAAGATCGGTTTAATTCTAAAGGTTGGGGGGAAGCAAAACCCATTAGGGGAAACGATACTTCTGAGGGTAAAGCCCTGAACAGAAGAGTTGAATTTGTGAAAATTTAATTTCAATCAAATATTCTTTTAAAAAGCTTTAAAAATGAAGATTTCAAATTGGTTCATTGCTGGGGTAGTTATTATTGCAGCAGGTTCGTGTATAAAGGACGATAAGGAAGAAATAGACCCGCAAGAGAAAAGTCAGGTTAAATGGACCTATTCTCTGTCGAATGCCTTGGGTAAAGATGTTCTAAGTACGGCTATTCCGGCATTCGATGAAAAAAATACAGGTTATTATTTGGTTGAGACCGACAATACCGGTGCTAACGATATTAATAACCGACGCGATGTTTGGATATGCTCCGTTCGAGGAGACAGCTCTCTGCACTGGAAGGTAAAGGTGTCCGAAAGCTCAACAGATGCGCTGGATGCAAATTTTGTAGTTTACAGCGAAGGTAAAGTGCTTGCTTTTCTTAAAGAAAAACTTGTTTGCCTGGATAGCCTCAATGGCAAGGTTGCCTGGAATAAAACAATTAACCGGGAATATTGGCGTAATAGTTTGTCAGTAGCCAATGGAAAATTATTTTATATTGATCAAGCCGAAACTAGGGACAAATTAAAGGGAATTAGTTTAGCAAATGGATCTGAATTATGTTCATTAGGTTTAAATAGCGGAACTAACGAAGATGTGCGCGGTGATTATACCGCTATTTCAGGGAATAATTTATTTGTAGTTGCTTCCGATATTATTAATAGTGGTCAGTGGCTTTCTAAAATATTGATATATAACATTTCTTCCATTAGCAATGCCACTGTTCCTGCCAGCTATTTACTGCCACAGAATCTTTACCCAAAGAGTACGATAGTAGCTAATTCAAAGGGCGATGCTTTGTTTTATGCGAAATACGATATGAACTCTCCTTATCAAAAATACCTTGTATCTATAAACTCATCTGGTGTAGAGAATTTTAAAACAGAGGTTCCTTCTGATGCGAATTCTATTTATATTGATGCTCAGGATAATATTTATTGCACTACAACTTCAAATTTAAAGCTTCTTCAATTCAATAGTAGCGGAAATATTCTTAAAGAAACCTCCTACGTGTATTTTGATACATTTGGGGAATTTGAAATTTTAGAGAATAATACTTTTTATGGAAATGCTGAAGATACTGAAACGGGGATGAGTGTGATGACGACTTTCAACCTTTTAACCGGGAGTGAAGTGAGCCGGCAGGATGTCAACTTTCCTTATGCTTTATTGGGTGGGACAAGTATTGAAATTTTGAAAGAAAACCAGCGAAGAGAGGAAGAAAATAGTAACTTTTCCGGTGGATTTGTGCAATGTGTCGATCGTACAGGGAATTTAATAAGCATTTCGAGAGAAAAAATTTATTGCGTGAAAGATCTGGATAAAAAACTCTTGCAGGGTGCTTGGTCAAAGGATTTTGCCAATTACGGGAATACCAATTCGCGTTAGTTTAGTAGTGTAAAGGTGTTGAGGTGATAAGAGGCCTGAAGCGCATTTATGGCGGTTTGGGCCTCTTGAAATTTTGGGTGTTTGTTCTGAAAAGTCGCATTATTTTTCGATATTGCGAAAATAATGAACCGCCCCGGAAATATACTTATAATGATTTGCCTAAGTTTTTGCTCTATTTTGCTTGGAGGAAAAGCAAACGGAAATTCCCATGAACGTTCTGGAAGGTATAAATCAGAGATCTCGCGTTTGCCGCTGTATCATTCGCACGAGCGAGATTCGTTGATAACGGATAACGTTAGCATTAAAATGCTACTTTCTATTGCGGAAGCAAAAGGTGACCGCGAAGCGATCCTTCGTTGTTTGATTGCATTCTCGGTTAATAGCAGGGAAGAAGGACAATTAAAAGATGCCTTCTATCAAATCGAAAAAATTATTCAGAAAGCGCAGCAATGGCATAATATTAATATGCTCATGGTAGCTTATAATAATTATGCAGTTATTTGCCGGCGGGTCGACCGCCTTAAGGATGCTACCAAATACCATCTTCAGGCCCTTAAAATTGCGGAAGATTATGGCAAGAGTAAAGATAGACTGGTTTTAAAAAGTAAATGTGTTTCTTTAAACGGTTTGGGCAACATCTGTTTATCCTTACGCCAACACCTCGAAGCATTAAGTTATTTCTCACAGGCAATAGTAATTGAAAAGGAGTTAGGGAGTAAAGTAGGAATGGCTATTAATGAGGCAAATATTGGCGGTGTACTTGAAATGATTGATATGCCTGACTCTGCCCTCTATCACTATAATCGGGCAATGGAATTCAATAAGCAGGGGAAAAGTATGAAAGGAGTGGCGATTTGTTTAGTTTCCATGGGCGATATTCTGGCAACTCAGCAGAAATATGAGTCTTCTCTTACCTATTTTCGAAAAGCATTGTTTATAACCGATAGTATTTGTGATATTTACCATTGGCTTACTGCCAACCATTCTTATATTAACGCCCTGATTAAGTTAGGAGATTTGACGGGGGCCAGAGAACGCGCACTTGAGTCAGTTGCCAAAGCAAAGCGTTCAGGGGTGATGTTTTATTTGAGCCAGTCGTATTTTCTATTGTCTGAAATTTCTGAGAAAGAAAAAAAGGATTCCAACGCCCTAAACTATTTGAGATTAGGAAATATTTACAAAGATTCTATCGACCACGAAAGCAATTTTTCAGCAATTCAGGATCTTAAGCTAAAATACGAAACAGAGAAAAAAGAGCAGCAGATAATTTGGTTGGAGGAGCAGGAGCAAAACCATCGGTTGGTACGTAATTTTTTAATTGTATTATCGGTAATGTTGGTTGCCCTGGTAGCAGCATTGTTGTATGTAGCAAGGTTTCGCAGGCGCAGTATCCGGCAAAAAGAACTTTTATTAGTTCGCGAACAGCAGTTTAATAAAATATCGCAGGAAAAACTCAATACAGAGCTTGAGTTCAAGAATCTGGAGCTGACTTCCCTGGTAGTACAATTAGCGGCAAAGAACGAACTTCTGAATGAACTAAAAACGAGCCTCGAAGCTAAAGGGTATTCCACCGAGGTCATTTCACAGTTTAGTAGTGATCTTTCCATGGAAAAAGACTGGGAGATTTTTTGTCTCAAGTTCGAAAATGTTCATCCCAATTTCTTTAACAGGTTGAGAGATGCTTTTCCGGATATTTCTACCAAAGAAGAGCGATTATGTGCTTACCTTCGGATAAATATGACTTCGAAAGAAATTGCTCAAATACTTAATGTAACAGTTGCTGGCGTAGATAAAAGCCGGAATCGTTTAAGGAAGAAGCTTTTGCTGCCGGCAGATAAAAATCTGGTTGAATTTATGTACCAAATTGGTTAGCAAGGATTCAAATTTATCCGAATCGTAATTTTTTGAGGTAAATTGCCGTTGTTTTTTGTTTAATCTCTACTCTCATGTCGCTTATAAATTTTTATAGTTCACGTATTGAAGTATTTCAGGCAATCTTTTTGAAATTGCAAAAAAAAGAGATTCGTCTTTCGGTATTAAGGCTTAGTTGGTTCCTGGCCAGTCTGGTTGCCTTTTACATGCTCTTTTCTGTTTCTGTTCTAATAGCATCTGTTGTATTAGCTATTGGCTTTTTCTCTTTAGGCTGGTTGGTGAAATACCAAAATACCATCATTCAAAAGAAAAAATTTAACGAATACCTCAAAACGATAAACGAACTGGAACTTAAAAGCCTGAACGGAGATTTTTATTCTTTCCCCGACGGTTCGGAATACCATGAGAAAGATCATCCATACGAAAGTGACCTGGATATTTTTGGACATGCTTCGTTATTTCAGTTCGTAAATCGAACTACCAGTCAGTTAGCCGGTAATATGCTTGCAAGCTGGTTAAAGGCTCCTGCTCCAATTTCGGAAATTCAACTTCGGCAGGAGGCTGTTGCAGAGTTAAAAGACCTAACTGATTGGCGCCAACAAATGATTGCAATTGGATATCAGTATAAAGAATCGGGAAATAATCCCGAAGAAATTTTGATGTGGCTGAAAACCCCATCGATTTTTAAAAATATAACAACGCTTCGTATACTTACTGTTTCGCTATCAGTGATTTCTTTTGCGACTGCTTTTTTTGTTTTTCGCGGGCTACCTTTCTCCGTGCTAATGTTTGTTTTGATAGTTAATTTTTGGGTTAACTATAAGTATTTTAAAGCAATTAATAAATTTCATCAGCAGGTTACAAAATCGTGTGAGCTTTTAAAGGCATATTCCGAAGCAATTGGGTTGATCGAATCTCAGGATTTTCACAGCCGACAATTACTGGAGCTCAAATCGAATTTCTTTGGAAAGGAAAAAGCATCTAAACAGATTAAAAAACTTTCGGAATTGGTTAATCGGCTCGATACACGACTGAATGTGATGGTTTCTATTCCTTTGAATTTGTTTTTGTTTTGGGACATCCACAGCAGTATTGCTCTGGAAAGCTGGAAGAAAAGCTTTGCTCCTTATGTTTCGCAATGGTTTGAAGCCATGGCTAAAGTAGAGGCTCTTTCGAGCCTGGCTAATTTGCAATTTAATAATCCGGAATGGATTTTTCCTGAGGTTAAAGAAACCTGTTTTGAATTGAATGCAGTTGAAATGGGTCACCCCCTTATTCCTGCAAATAGAAGGGTTTGTAATGATTTTTCTGTTGACCGCAGTGGTAAAATTGTCCTGGTTACCGGGTCGAACATGTCGGGAAAAAGTACATTTCAGCGAACTTGTGGCGTGAATATGGTGCTTGCATTTGCCGGAGCCCCTGTATGCGCATCTAAATTTATAGTTTCGCGAGTTTCGCTCTATACAAGTATGCGTATTTCCGATTCACTCGAAGATAATACTTCTTCATTTTATGCCGAACTCAAACGTTTGGCGCTAATTATTAAAGAAGTCGAAAGCAATTCAAAAGTGTTCTTATTATTGGACGAAATACTTCGCGGTACAAATTCAAACGACAGGCATATTGGCTCAATAGCGCTTATTAAACAACTAATTCAACAAAATGCTTCGGGTATAGTTGCTACCCATGACCTGTCATTATCAAGCCTCGAACAAGAACTGCCAGACAATATTGATAACTATAATTTTGACGTGAAAATAAATGGCGAAGAACTTTATTTCGATTATAAGTTGAATAAAGGAATTTGTAAAAGTCTAAATGCATCAATCTTGATGAAAAAGATGGGCATTAAAGTATAATTTTTTCGTGTTTTCATAAACTTTAAAGAGGGAATCGTTTACTTTTGCAAAGAGAGTGACATTTACCTTTATAACTTAATGAAAAACGCTTTGAAAAAAACGATACTGCTATTTTCAATATTTCTACTGTTTATTGTTGCCTGTTCTCCTCTTAAAAAATATAAAACTTCTGTTTTAGGATGGGAAAAGGATATCGAAAAGTTTGAACATTTGGATAGTATTGAAACATACTCGCCCAATTCAGTCTTATTTTTGGGAAGCTCCAGCATTCGGCTCTGGAACACTATAAAAGAAGATATGGCTCCTTTTGAGACAATTCAGCGGGGATTTGGCGGAGCAAAATTATCGGATATAGCCTGGTATACTCCCCGCATTGCATATCCGCATCCTTGTAAAGCAATTGTTTTATTTGTTGCAAACGATATTACCGGAGCCGACGAAGATAAATCTCCACAAGAAGTTTTGAAGCTTTTTAAATACATCGTGAAAACTTTGCGGGTAAAATTTCCCGAGACTCCAATCTTTTATATTCAGGTTACTCCCACTGAAAGCCGGTGGAAAGTCTGGCCTCAAATTCAACAGGGAAACCAGTTAATTAATGCCAATTGCAAGTATTTACATCGCGTCTATTTTATTGAAACAGAAGCACAGTTCCTAAATATGGAAGGCAAGCCCAATCCGGCGCTTTTTGTGAAGGATAAGTTACACCTCAGTCGCGAAGGGTATCTCCTTTGGGCCGATATTATTAAAAGGAACCTGCAACAAGTTTTAAAATAGAATATGGAATGGGAAATATCAGGTTGAAGCAAATAATATCCTTCCTATTTTCTTTAATTGTTATTTGTATTGCAGTAATCCTGCTTATCCTAGTTTCTTCCATCTATATAGTAATAAATTCTGTTTTGTATGTTGGAATGATGGTAGGGTTAGGAATACCAATGGTTTTGAATTCTTTAATGAACCGAAAATCGCATTAATTTTTGTGAAATTTTAATTCAGTGAGTGTAAATACATATGAATAAGCTGTCAATTTTTGGCCTTATAGTTTTTCTCGGAATACTTGTATCCTGTGGTCGAAAGCAACATCGAAACCTCCCAATGTCTTTAAACGAAGATGAGAATTGGTTTGAAAGGGAGCAGGCCGAAGATCTTTCGGGAAATAACTGGAGAGTGTGGCTCGATTCAGCAGCTCAATGGCAAGACGATTCAATCTTTGTAAGAACTCCGGAAATATCTAAATTGCCGGTCAATATTCCCTCATGCGGGTGGGAGAAGCTCGAGAGAGGTATTGGAAAAAGCATTAAACTGCCTGCAACTATTGAAGAGCACTTCTGGGGGCAGAATGGAAATTCATATGGAGTTTCAGGCGATTATATGGGGGTTTCATGGTTTTCAACTCAATTTAACGTTTCGAGAGAAAATATGAAAAGACGGATAGTCCTGCATTTCGAAAGTGCGAGGCTGAGGGCTGAAATTTTTATCAACCGAAAACTGGCGGGATATAATTTAGTTGATGGAGTTCCTTTTGAAGTTGATGCATCAAAATATGTTAAGGCAGGTAAAAATTCCTTAGCAGTGCGAATTACCGATCCTAACGGAGATTTTACATGGTGCGATTGGCCATATTTTTCCTGGGGCAACTTTCCTACAGTTCCAAGTCATGCATTTGGTGGAATTACCGGGCGGGTTAACCTGTATGTAACTTCAAATTCTCATATCGAAGATGTTTTTGTAAAAAATAAACCGGGTATCACCGAAATTGATGCCGAAGTTTCTTTAGCGGGGCACGATAGTATTGACGGAAATATCACATTTTCATTATCTAAATGGGACTCGGATGAAATTTTGACAGTGCAAAAGGTCGAGATTAAAGCCGATTCTTTTGTCAGCAATGTAAAAAAAACAATTATTTTCCCCAATGCCGAACTTTGGTCACCCAATTCGCCTTCCCTTTACAAGCTTGTTGTCAGGTGGAAAGGAGCTGATGGAAGTAGTGATGAGTTTTCGCGCCGGTTTGGTTTTCGTTGGTTCGAGATTCGCGATCAGGATGGAGACAAACAGTTTTTTCTGAATAATAAACGCATAGTTCTGCGAACTGCCATTTCATGGGGCTTTTGGCCGGTGAATGGTATTTATCCTACAAGGGAATTGGCTATAAAGCAAATTAACACGGCTAAAAAGCTTGGATTAAACATGCTAAATTTTCACCGTTGCATTGGCCAGCCATTATTACTCGATCTGGCCGATGAACTGGGAATTCTTTATTACGAAGAACCCGGAGGATATCGCGAAGGCGACGATGTGTTTTCTCAACTATGGGGGCGCGAGAAGCTATTGCGGATGATAAAGCGAGACCGGAGTCATCCTTCGCTTATAATTTATAATATGGCGAATGAAACTACCCGTGATCCCAAGCCTCAAACAAAAATTGATATTGCCGATGCGCATAAGCTTGACGAAACCAGGATAATTACCTATACTTCACAATCCTTTTCGCCCGAAATGAAGCAGTATGCCGAAAAATGTCCTCAAACACCGGCTCTTACTAAAATGCATATGCTTCCTTACAATCACGAACTTCTTTTTCAGGGGTGGTGGGACGAGCATCATGCCGCTGGACCGGGATCGTATTTCGACGAAATGTATAATAGCCCATCCAATTATTACTTGAATACAAACCACAAAAGCGAAATAATTTTTTATGGTGAGGAAGGCGCAATTGGAACGCCTCCCCGACTGGAGCTGATAAAGAATACTATTGAACAGCAGGATCAAAAAGGATGGGACGGACACGATTATTTGCGTTTATTCGATGTGTACGATAAGTTTATCTCAGAGCGCGGATTTAGAAAGGCATTCCCTAATGTCGATAATCTCACACGGAGTATTGGGAATGTCGCTTTTTATTACCAGGGACGCGCCATCGAAAATATGCGCATTAACAATACAAACGATGGATATGCTATAAATGGCTGGGAGGAAATAAAGTTCGAAAATCATTCGGGGATAGTCGATTGCTACCGAAATCCCAAAGGCGATGCCGCCATAATCTCCTATTATAATCAACCGCTATACCTGGCTGTGAAAGCTCGCAATAAGGTCATTGAGACGAATTTTAAAACATTAATTGATGTTTTTATTGTGAATGAAGCGGACTTAAACGGTGCTTTCAACCTTGAACTATCTGCATCTGATAAAAATGGTGAAATATTTAAGCAGGTATTTCCTGTTAAAGTTACCGGAGGAAACACATATGGCGAAATGCTTGTTAAAGAAATTGCATTATCACCGGTTACGGAAGGTTATTGCGAGATCTCTGCCCGTTTAACCCGTAATAACGAACAGTTTGCTTTAGGCAAAGAGCAACTTTATGTAGTGAATGCTAAGCCATTTGAGATTGATTCTGTTTTTTCAGTTATGGATTCTTCTGGCATATTTTCGAAATACTTCGAAGCGATCGACTATAAGAATTTACCGGTGTATAAAGATGGTCGGCCAAAAACATCCGTGTTATTGGTAGGGGCTGCCAATCCACCGCAGAATTACCCAATTCGTCATGCATTGTTCGAATGGGTGGCCGAAGGTCATACATTAGTAATAGCAGGAAATGCCGAAAAATGGGCCGAAGCACTAGGTCGTCGCGAGATAATTGACTATCGTGGTGCAAAACCATTAGGTACCTTATGGTACGGAGGGAATTATTTTGTGAAGGAAAATTCATTGTTTGAAGGGTTGCCTGTGAATTGTGTATTTAACTGGGAGTACCAGTGCTTTACCCAATATAAAAGGCAACGTGTAGGATTGCGTCTGGTTGGGGATGATGTTATTGTTGGGGCTTCGTCCGATCACAAACAGGAACTCTATTCGGCTGTAAGCATCATTCCTTTGGGAAGGGGAAAAATTATTCTATCCACCTTGGATATATTAGGGGCAATTCAGGAAAATAAACAATCTTCAATTGTGGCAAAGAAATTATTATTGAATTATTTAAAGGTAGCATCGAAGAAAAGTAAAAAATAAAGCCCAATAAATGATCTAATTTCTTTTACTGGGCTTTATGGATTCATTCTGTTTAGAAGACTAAAATTATTTTTTCTTCTTCTTTTTACCTTCATCTTCTGGTTCTTCACCTGTACCGGTGGCGGCATCGTATTTCTCCTGAGCGGCATCCAGAGCAGCTTGGGCGGTTTTTACAGCACCTTCGGCAGTCTTCTTCGAAGCTTTACCTTTCCCCATGTTTGCTTCGCCTGTTGTCATTTTCTTGGCAGCAGCTTTTACTTTGAGGTCACTGGCTTTTACATCCGCTTTATATTGGGTGTCTAATGTTTTCAGATCAGCTTTGGCCTGTGTAGCTTCATCTTTGTCCTTAGAACCCATTAGCTTCGAAAGAGGTTTTTTCTCTGAAGCATACGTTTTATCGAGTGCTTTGCGCTCCGAGGCTAAGCTCTTAGTTTCACTTTTACCTTCCGATACCATTGTTTCGCCAGTTGTAAGGAGCGAGTCGGCCAGGTTTAATTGTTTTTCAGCTTTTGCAAAATTTGCTTTGGCTGTTTTTAAGGCGGTTTCCAACTTTTTTATTTCTGCCGCTTTCTTATCCGGTGCACCTTGCGAAAATAAGGGAGATGCTATAAAAAGCATCAGCGTTATAACAGAAAGAATGCGGGTAATTGCAGTGGGTGTAACCTTAGATTCAAAATCTTTCGCAGAATTCATCAAACTTGTTTTCATATTAATTGCAATTAAATTAAGTGATTTAATAATGTCTCTTTAAGTACTATGGATCAACAGAACAATATTTGATTCCTTATAAATTCAGTAATCGCTTGTCCTCTTTTTAAAATAATATAAAAGTTACGAACTTTTTTGAAAACGGACATCGATAATTGGATTCTTTTTTAATTAATAAAAGTTTAATCTTTAAAGCGTTGTTAAATAATATATTATAGGCAGTTCTTGTGTTCTTCAAATTGTTGTGTTGAAATTTAAATGATAAATGATATACTGTTTAAATACTTATTTTAATATGTTTGTTGTTTGAAGAAATAAACAAAGTCCTACTATCTTTGACTATTACCCTTATTAATAAGAATAATATGTCTCTGCAAACAGATGATGAATTCGTTCGGCGCATTTGTGGTGGCGACAAGGATGCTTTCGATAGTATATTCAGAAAATATTATTCCATTCTTTTAAATTACGCGAATAAAATTATTAAAGACACTGCTATTGCAGAAGACCTTATTCAGGATGTTTTTTTTAATATATGGAATAAGCGGGAGAAACTTGCAAATGTTACTTATTTGGGCCCCTATTTGAGAATGACAGTGCATAATCAATGCATCTCTTACTATAGAAAGCAAATTACTTACGAAACCATCAATATTGAAAATTACAACCTTATTGAATTTGAACAATTATATGCTGAAATATTGCAATATCAGCAAAATACCACAATAAACACCGAATTATCCAAAGCTATTGCAGTTGCCATTGAAGGTCTTCCTCCCCAATGCAGGGTAGTGTTTACATTAAGCAGGACATTTGGATTTAAGAATGCTGAAATAGCTAATTTTCTGGATATTTCTGTTAAAGCCGTTGAGAAACATGTTACTAAAGCGCTGTCGCACCTCCGTTTAGAGTTGATTGAGTATCTTCCGGAACTAGCAATTACCATTTTTTTTATTCATCATACAATTTAATTTAATTTCAAGGTAGGGTAGCCTTGATTTTTTTCGTCTATTAATTTAGAGACTATTACTATGGAAATTAGCGAAAGCATTAACGGACTTATTAATTCTTATATTGAAGGTACTGCAACAGAGGGTGAATTGAAAAGCCTTTTGGTTTGGCTCAAAGCCGATAAACAAAATGTTCGCTATTTTAATCAGATATGCAATCTCTGGGAAAATACATTCAATGTCAGTGATCGGGAGCAGCAAACTGAAAATGCACTTAACAAACTGAATGCCCGGATCCGTAATTTCGAAAAAGAAGGAAAAACGAAAATTGAGGATAGTAGCATTTCCGAAAGTTCCGGATTTTTCTTCTGGCGATATGCTGCGATGGCAGTTATTTTAATTGGACTTTCTGTATTGTTTTACTTTGTAATCTTCCAATCGCCTGAAACTAAAACTGTAAAATATTATACTGCCATGGCTCCTGTTAGCCAAAAAAGCAGGTTAATCCTTTCCGATGGAACAAGGGTTTGGCTTAACTCGGGAACTACGCTCAAGTATAAGTCAAATTATGGGGAAGAAACGCGCGATGTTTTCCTCGATGGAGAGGCCTATTTTGAAGTAGCCAAAGACGCTTCCAAGCCATTTTTGGTGCATGCGGCGAATATTACGGTAAAAGCCATAGGTACTAGTTTTAATGTGAAATGTTACCCCGACGAAAAAACCATTGAAACTACCCTGGTAGAAGGAAAGGTTCAGGTTTATCAGGATAACAGATCCGACATTAGTAACTCGGTTTTGCTAAATCCCAATGAACGTGCAGTTTTTAATAAAAATAGTTCGAAGTTACTCGTATCAAAAATTGAGGCTCCTACGAATAAAATAGAACGGCAAAAAAACAGAGGGGAATATCTCATACCAAAAACAATTGCTTCGGTTATTTCTTGGAAAGATCAGGAGTTGGTTTTTGAAAACGAAACTTTTAGTGAGCTGTCTAAACGCCTGGAACGTTGGTATAATGTAGAAATTGAAATCCGCGATACTTCAGTCTTGGAGGGTAATAGCTATACCGGAAAGTTTGTGCACAATGAATCGCTTGAGCAGGTGTTGAGAATTATTTCACGAACAACCCCCATAAAATATACAGTGAAATCGGGAATCGTAATAGTAGAATCCCGTTAGTGAAACCCCTATATGAATAACTCTAACCTTAAAAAATACAGCCTATGAGTTGAAACCAAACATTATCAAAAAACAAAGGCCGGAAAATGTACCACCATTTCCCAGCCTCAAAAGATTAAATCATTTACTAGTGCCCAACTTTAGCTCAGAAAGTCACTAGATAGTTAAAACCTTTATTACTACAAAGCTATGAGAAAAAAACAGATCTCAAGTATTTATTATTGGAAATATACCAAAAAACTGCTACTAGTCATGAAATTAACCACCCTTCTACTTTTCGTGACCACACTTCATATTACGGCTACAATATATTCCCAGGAGGCTAGAATTAATTTTAAGGTTTCCGATGGTACTATTGCCGATGTGTTCAACGAAATTGAAAGACAAAGCGATTTTAAAGTCTTCTATAACGTTAACCAAATCGACTTATCAAAAAGGATTAATTACGCTGCCCAAAGTTCCCCAATAAACAACGTATTGGACGAAGTTCTAAACGACTTTGATGTTACATACGAATTGTACGACAAGGTTATTGTTATTATTCCGACTGAGTTTAGACAATCTCAGAGAATTACCGGAACTATTGTTGATGCCACAAATAATGAGCCTCTTATTGGAGTGAATGTTGTTGTAGAAGGCACAACCATCGGAACCTCTTCGGATGTGGATGGAAAGTTTTCGTTAGATGTTCCTAACCAAAATGTTGTTCTTCTGTTTTCATTTATTGGATATAATTCCGAAAAATATACGCTTTCGGGCTCCACAACTATCGAAATGAAGTTGGTTCCGGATATTCGCTCACTCGAAGAAGTGGTTGTTATCGGATACGGTACCATGAAAAAGAAAGATGTTACAGGCTCTGTATCCAGCTTATCTGATGAAAAACTCCTAGATAAACCTGCCTTTAACGTTGCTCAGGCAATTGGCGGAAAAGTAGCCGGTGTTAAAATTATTGAACGTACTGGTGCACCTGGTAGTAATGCTATGATTCGCGTTCGTGGCACAAACTCTATTAGCTCTGGTAACGATCCGCTTTTTGTAGTTGACGGTGTAGTAGGTGTTAACAATGCTTTAAGTATTTTAAACCCTAACGAAATTCAATCTATGGATGTATTGAAAGATGCTTCCGCAACTGCTATTTATGGTGCTCGTGGCGCAAATGGGGTTATCATCATTACAACAAAACGCGGTATTGCCGGCAAAACTACTGTAGAGTATAGCAGTTATGTTACACGTGGAGTAATGAACCGAAGATTCTATGTGTTAGATGCTGAGCAAATGATTTATGTAACCAAACAGGCGTGGATGAACGTTAACAAATATGCTTCTAACCCAAACTGGGGAGCATGTTTTGATGCCGGTATATTACCTTCAGGAAAAGGCGGAAATACGTATTCCGAAATGCCTTACCTTTTTGAAAAAACTACAGCTGATGGATATTCAGTTCCTTTAATGGGGAAAGATGGGAACTACTACAGGCCTAGATTTGATACCAACTGGGAAAATGAAATATTCAGGCCATTTACTTCTACTAATCATCAGGTTAACATTCGTGGTGGTAACGAAAGGGCTAAATTTGGTACATTCCTGAACTATACCGATGAAAACGGTTTATTAATGAAAACCAATTTTACCCGTTTTTCCGGAAAAGTGAATGGGGACATTAAGGTTAATAAATGGTTGGATATTAGTGCCAATATAGGTGTTAACAAAAACCAACAAGTGTTGAACGACGAATCCTTCTTTAGTGGAGGTATGGCTCGTGCTGCCGTAGAAGCATACTCTATTCTTCCAATTAAGTATCCTGACGAGGCGGATACTTATGGTAAGTATGCCGGACTATGGAGTAGTAATGCTGACTTCCCGGCTGGTGAAACTCCTAAAAACCCGGTTCATATTTCTAATGATGTTTCTGTAACAGAAGACCGTACCCAGATAACCGGCGATATTACCCTAAATTTCAAGATCACTTCGGACCTTACCTTTAAAACCAATTTCGCTACCGACCTGAACTACTATAAATATAATCGTTATGTTGGCCGTTTGATTGATACCGGAGGTCCGGGAAGTGCTCGTATCAATACAAATAATGAGATGTTCTGGCAAAATGAAAACTACTTCAACTATAACAAAACGCTGGGCGATCATTCCATCACTGGTATGGTAGGTATTTCATGGTCAAGATTTCAAAATCAATGGTTAGGAGCTTGGAATAGCAACTTCTTTGATGACTTTTATCAGTGGCATAACCTTGGTCTTGGTACTGTTACTCGTCCAGGTGTGGAAAGTAGTGATAATCAGAATTCTTTGAACTCCTATTTTGCCCGTGCAACCTATTCGTTTAAAAACAGATACTTATTCACTGCAACCGGTCGTTACGATGGCTCTTCACGTTTCGGTGAAAATACAAAGTATGGATTTTTCCCATCGGCATCTGTTGCATGGCGGGTATCTGAAGAAGATTTCTTAAAGGATAATTCAGTTGTATCCAACCTTAAATTACGTGCCAGTGTTGGTAAAACAGGTAATCAGGAAATTGGCTCGTACGTAACCCAAACCAAACTTGGTTCTGGTAACGTAATAATGGGTGGTGCTTTAACACCGGGTCTGTGGCCGTCGTCAATGGGTAACCCTGATTTGAAATGGGAAAAAACCACGCAGTACGATGCTGGTTTAGATATGGGTTTCTTCAACAATCGCCTGATAGTGAATTTTGATTACTATCATAAATTGACTGAAGATATGCTATTAGATGTTCAATTACCTACTTCTACAACAGTTGGCCAGGTTAAACAAAACTATGGGTCGGTCCAGAATTCAGGTATTGAAATCAGTATTAATACCCATAATATTAAGAGTAATGACCTTAATTGGTTTACTGATATAGCTTTCAGTGCCAACAAGAATAAAATTGTTAACTTAGGTCCTACTCACAAAGATCTTCTCCGTAATTACTGGGTAGGTGGCGCCAATACCATTTTACGCGAGGGGGAATCTATCGGGTCTTTCTTCGGTTTGAACCGTTTAGGTACTTATAGTACCGAAGAAGCTAGTTTGGCTGCTCGTTATAATTTTGTGCCTGGCGACGTTAAATATGAAGATAAAAACCAGGATGGCGTGATCAGCTTTGTTTCCGATGGTGATATTTTGGGGAATGCTTTTCCAATTTGGGATGCTAATCTTTCGAATAATATCAATTACAAAAACTTCGATTTCAACATCGATATTCGCTTCTCTTATGGGGCTAAAAAGGAAAACAGAACCAACCACTCTTCCGAAGACCGTCAGGCGATGGCAAACGGTAAAAACTCTATCCTGAATGCATGGCGTCCCGATCATCAGAATACTATGATTGGTCAGGTTCGTCCCGGTAACGGTGGTGCTTATTATCAAACCTACCCCGATACCCATTGGATTGAAGATTGTTCGTTTGTTCGTGGAGATGGCATGACACTTGGTTATAGCCTTCCTAAAAGTTTACTTACAAAAATTAGTATGAACAAACTTCGGATATATGCTACCGCAAAGAATTTCTTTGTAATTACCAAATATAGCGGATATGATCCTGAAGGCAGTGACCGTGATAACATGGATGGTTTAGTACCTGGTATGGACTTCTTTATGTATCCACGTCCTACCACATATACTTTGGGTATAAATGTTGTTTTCTAATTTTTTAAAAGAGAAAGAAATGAAATATATAATATTTTTATCGCTCGGGCTCAGCCTTATGCTGGGTTCATGCACAAAATTTCTGGAAGAAACTCCAACGGGTACTTTAACAACTGATGCAAAAGTTACAAGTGCAGCCGGAGGATTAGCATTAGCTTCAGGGCCTTACAGGGCCTTACAGGATTGGACCAACGGTGGTGACCAGTGGGGTAAAAGCTTACCTGCTTCGCTCGAATATTTTACCGGAAAAGCATATTCTCAGTATATGGGTTCAATACTTTGGGTATACGAAAGTGGCGCCATTGCTGGTGATTACGATTATTTTATTAATCAGTGGAATAACTGGTATAAAGGTGTTCGTGATTGTAACTTAGCGCTAAGCATGTTACCAAATGTAACAGGGTTAACTGAAAGTCAAAAGTCGAATTACATCGCTCAGGTTCGCACTCTTAGAGCTTTCTATTATTTTCTTTTAGTGCGTTATTATGGCGATGTGCCTTTAAATACAGCGGTAATAACAGATTTAGCGCAGGCTCAGCGTCCCCGTACATCCTTAAAAACCATTTACGATAAGGTAATTGTTCCGGACTTGGAATATGCCGTAAACAGCACATTGGAAGACAAGCAGTCATCAGATGGTCGTGTTACCAAGTATACTGCCAGAACAATTCTTGCAGATGTATATTTGACCATGGCCGGGTATCCTTATCAGGAAGTTGCTACTGCCGATAGTACCAAAAAATGGTGTGCTGAAGGACTTTGGGCAATGACAGAATATCCGGTGAAGTCCGAAAGTGCAAAAAGTTTCTTATTAAAAGCTAAGGAACAGCTTGATTTCCTATATGGTAAATTGAGCCTTGGGAAATACAGCGATTTGCGTATGTCGTCAATGAACAATAAAGGAGAGGCTATTTTCCAGGTTCAACACCTTGCAAATACTCGTGATAATAGTATCGTTCAGGTTTGCCTTCCTTTGGCAAGTCAGATATCGTATAACGATGAAAACGGCACTTTTGTACCCAGTTTAGCATATTATAATTCGTATAGTCCGGCCGATTTGCGTGCTCAGGAGCGTCAGTATTTCTTTACCAGCGACACAAAATCTAAGAAATACGACATAAACGAACCCCCTGCAGCTAAATTCTCACAGCCATTTTTGTTCAAATATTATGATGTGGATAAAATTAAAAATAATGTTCAATCGAGTTTGAACTGGCCCATATATCGTTATTCAGAAGTATTGCTTATGCTTACCGAAGTTAACTGGTGTTTGGATCAATTAGGTGTGGCACAGTCGGAAGACGATCTCGTTAAAGGGATCAACGCAATCAGAACCAGAGCCCTATTGCCTACGTATGCAAAAAATGATCTTAACTTGAAGAATATTATTGCTGAGCGTGCTTATGAGCTTATTTTCGAGAACAAAATGCTTTGGGATATGAGACGTACCCGAAAGGCTCTTAAGGATGGTGTTGGGGAATTTAAGATGTTGGAGAACCTTGTTGGCCATCAACCTACCAGCTTTAACTATCAATTTTCCCCAAAGCACTTGTTATCGCCAATATCTGGAACTGAGATTGACAACAATAAACAATGTCTCCAGAATTTCGGCTGGGCACCCAAACAAGTGGGTCAATAATCATAATTTAATTCATATAGTAAATTGATGAAAATGAAAAAAATTATCATATTTTTAAGCACGGTGGTTTCAATAATCGGTTGTTCCAAGCAAGATTATTTTGAAATACCCACCAACGCAGATGGAAGTGTATACTTAACAACGATTTCTACCACTGTTTCAACAGGAATTAGTTCTTTAGATGATGCCTTTACTGTAACAGCTACCTTGCCCAATGCTAAAGCAGGCGATGTAATGAATGTAGAATTGCTGCAACTTCAGATACCTGAATCGGGAGGTACTACCAAGCAACTTTTGCCAATGGCAGGAACTCTTAAAACAGTTACTGTAGGAAGCGATTTGAAAGCCTCTGTATCATACTCTCGTACTGATGCTAAACTTGTAAATGTTGGCGATTATGTAACTGTTATTTTCAGTGGGAAAACTGACTATGCTAAACAACGGGTTGATCTTGTTCCTGCATCTTCTGCGACCAAACCAAAAGTTGGCGATAAGGAAATTGACGTAGCACGTACATCTGAAACAGCTTATTTTAATGTTTCAGTGGCCCCAAAGGCAGAATCATTCTCCGGAACCTTAATTGCAAAAAGAAAGAACGGGAAGAACGACGCTTGGGTTACTATTCCCGGCCCTTTTACCGGTACTCAACCTTTTAAAATTCCCATTTCGGGTACAGATTTCGCTGCAGGCAAGGATACCATGTTTTATGCGTTTTCTGCAACTTCTGGATCATTTACCGATGAAATTACTACTTCGGTAATTGTTCGCGATCCCTACTTTTACTTAAAAAAATCGACTACTTTAACTCTTGGGGGAGCCTCAGCCGGTAATAATCTTTTAATTAATGCCGGAGTTGCCGAAACGGATTCTAAAGCGATTATTGCAGTTTCGGGTTCCCTAATTCTTAAAGGTGGACCGACCTGGCTTGCCGCTGGTAATTCTATCTCCTTTGTACCATCCTCTCTTGCAACTTACGAGGCAAACAATTCAGTTAAAATCATTGCAGAGTTTAACGCAGGAACTCCTGCCACTACCGCTGATCCTCTTAGTGGTAATGGAATTTACATTTATAAAATTGTAAATGGACCTGCTGCATCAGATGTTTATTACGGTATGGTTAAAATAACCAATGCCATACCTAACACATCAGTAGCGTTTGAGTACAGGATTGGCGATCAATATGCGCATTTATCAGTGATTAAGTAATAGGTTTAGTTTAGTTGAAAGTGCTGCAGCGTGAGTTGCAGCACTTATTTTTTTCAAACTATTCGACAAAGTTTTGCCAACCTGAAATCATATAAAAGAGTTTTCGTTTTTATTGATCTTTTCTAATAAAGTCTATTTTTGTTTTCGAATTCTCGGGCTCCGAAAAGAG
>Ga0316611_1000085_pt1 | contig 39471 bp, 19 predicted proteins | sample MIS2016202_MG_FD_207675 | JGI IMG/M metagenome (GOLD analysis project Ga0316611, IMG submission 207675) | Microbial mat bacterial communities from Middle Island sinkhole, Lake Huron, Michigan, United States - MIS.2016.202 | ecosystem: Environmental > Aquatic > Freshwater > Lake > Sediment... | reverse complement strand
TATCCAGATAGATAAAGAGGTCGCCATCGGTTTCCCAATTCGCGCCCGTCCACATCAAGCGCAGCCCCTCGTTGTTCCAAGTGGTATAGAACTTCTGACTTTCGTTCAACATCGCCATGCTACTGCTGCGCTCGTTGATGCGATTATCTATTCCCACGAGGCTACAGGTCGAAGCGCTCCAACTGCGGTAAGGGGCCAGCCCATTTTCGTGCATTGAAATGTAGGTCGGCGTGGGGCCGTAGTCAACATAGATCGGCCCTTGCGTAGTCGCCGTTTGATTGCCAGCAAGGTCCTCGGCGATCACGTGGGCATACCACTTTTGCCCGTCGCTGACCTTCTGCGAATGGCTCGTAACCGTGGAGCTATAGCTGGTCAAGGCCGTTAAGGTTGGCGTGGGCGAAGTTGTCCACCCGACCAGATAACGTTTGATGCCGCCAGGGTCGCTGGCGGGTTGCCAATTGATGGTCAATTCAGGGTCAAGCACCGCCGCAAAGGTCATTCCTGGGGTGATCACCGTAGTGCCCGTAAGGGTCTTGTAGCTCAAGGCGATCTCGCCCAACGTTGGCGCGATACCGTCTACCGTGATGGTCTGTCGCACCATGTTTCGTTGATGACCTATGTCCGTGACAATTACCTTTGCCGAAGCGGTAAAGCCATTGGGCATGCCATTACTAAATGGCCAATACGCTCTCCAGCGCAGCGAGCCACCAAATGTGCCAGGGTTATAGACATCCTGGCTACGGGCGGTGTAGGGCAATTCAAGGACATTGCCAGTCGTAGGGTCAACCAGTTCAGTAAACAAGTCAACCTCTTGCTCGCCCTCGCCAACCGTGACTTGTACATTCTCAATGCTCACGCTGTCCGTCACAACCCCTTGCAAGACAAACTCGCCATCTATTGTGCGATCATCACGGCTGAGAATGGGCTTGGTAATCGCCACTTCTGGTGCTTGGGTATCTACAACGAAAACATTACTGGTATCGTGTAGTTTGTTGCCATCCCAGTCTTCTGCTTCCAGCAGAATCGGGTAGACCCCTTCTCGCAACGGAGTCCAACCACTAATTATGCCTGTTGTATTGGTGATGTTATCCGCAAGACTCCAGGTCTGGGTGAGATAGTTCGTGCCGCCCAACGTAACCCCGAACCGCTTGAGTTTCTTCTCTGAATAGGCAGCTACGTCGAACGAGACGGGCTGACCGATTTGAGCAACCTTCTCCAAAACATACGCCTCAGCCCGTAGTGGCGAGATAGGTGTCTCCTGCAACACCGGCTCATCTTGCAACGAAGCAGGCATGGCAGCAGTCGCCGCAACTTGGGTTGCCTGAGTCGTGCAGTTACCAAACAGGTCGCATGCTTTGATTGGGATGCCAGACGGACTCGTCAGGACACGAATCATGCTGCCGCTGGCACTATACAAGAAATTGGACTTGAGAGCTAAATAAGACCACCATTGATTTGGATTGGCGGTATCATTGATGGTGTACTTCAATTTGATATTGGATGTATCGGACACATCGAGTACTTGGATATCATACTTATCGTTGCTTTCGACGATAATAAAGGCTTCTGTGCTTGTTGCTACAAAACCAACTATGGTTTTCTTGGGTTCATAGCTATTAAGGAACGTTGTTTTACTGGGATCGGTGATGTCCCAAATCAGAAGACGAGAAGAAGAAATTTTATAATCTTTGGTATAGAGCCGGTTTCCTTCTACCAGCGGATCATAATTGATAGAACTGTATGTTTTGATGCTTTTGACAGACTTAATCACACTGGGATTGGAAATATCGAACACCTCCAAAGTATTCTTTTGGCCACCCAGGTTGTTGCCCACAAAGAGGTAGTTCCCTTTGAGAGCCAAATATCCGAAGGACTGTGTGTAGTATCTACCGTCGTCTGTTGCTTTATACGATGCGCTTACGACTGGGTTGGCTCGGTCGGTCACATTGACTATCGAAAGTGAGTATTGACTGGAAACATAGGCGTAATTTCCAACAACTTTCACAGACCAAGCATAGAGAGGGAGGCGAGATATCTTCGTTGGTTGTTTTGGATTGGAGACATCAAAGATTTGTAAGCTGTCGAACTGTGTAGTAACAACATAGGCATAGTTCCCAACAACATCAATCCCCCATGCTAAATCATTACCATACCCGTTGTAGGGATTCGTGGTTTTAGCACTTCCAACAAGGGTGGGTTTGGTGGGGTCGGTAATATCTATAATTAACAAACCATTATAAGCGTCAACGGCATAGAGCAAGTTCCCTACAATGACCATACCTTTTAAGTTGCCTCTTGAGAAGGGTAACCAACCCACTTCTTGGGTCAGGGGCTTTCCAGTAGGCTGGGTTTGTTGAGTCACAGGTTGTGGAGTAATTTCGCAGGTGACACCCAAACGATAGGGTTTGGCAGAAGCGGGGACGGTTTTGCCATTGGCATCTTTTGTCGAGAAAGTAGTCTGATACCATGGTTCCTGATAATATTCTTGGGTCGAGGTAATCCCTGCACCGCAGGGCGACAAGAAGTTTTGCGCGGTGATGTTGTAGTCCTGAGCCTGAACGGTATAGCGTTTCTTTCCCCCTGTGGTGTCATTGACCTGAAGGGTCACCGTAGGAATTTTGGTATCAATGATACCAATCCATGCCTTGGGTAACACTTGGGTATTTCCTTTTGCATCGGTAGTGCGGAGCCACACATGGTAGGGACCCTCAAGTCCTTCTGGGATGATATATTCCCACGAGCTGCTCTTGTTCGTATTCAGAGATGCGTTTTTCCAATCGCTGCTACTTGGTGGGGTAGTCTCCTTGGCATGGCGCAGGGCAATTTCCACTGTCCTCACATTACTGGCCACCGTATCGTTCACCATCATAGCGAGGTCGCCACTACTGATAGCGCGATTGTAAATAAGGACTTCATCCAACATGCCTGTGAAGAACGTATTTTCGTCGCCATCATGGTAGGCCCCTATCCCCACCCATGCGTTGGCAGGATAGAGGATGTTGCCAGACTGAACTTGCGAGGTAGCTTTGAGTTGTCCATTGACAAAGAGCTGCATCGTTGTTCCATCGTAGGTGCCTGCCAAGTGATACCACTGGTTGGCTTGGAACGCTTCAGGATTTTCGATCCATGTCATTTTGCCATCGCCATCATTTGCGCCGCTGCTCGATAGCCCAAAGCCCAAGCGACCATTGCGGCTTCCCAAATACCAACCTTTCTCTTCGCCACCCACAGCTCGCATGGCTGAAAGAAAGCCATTGAGTTGGGTAGAAACGAGAGTCGGCTTCACCCACACCGCCGCTGTCATCGCTTGTTCCGGCAGATCGGGCAATGTGCGATACGCATTGGGATTATTCTGGAGTAGTTCTGGTGTTCGTCGGTAGTTTGCACCTTCACTGAGTACGACACCATCGTCAACGCCATCAAAGGTCAACCCGGCACCTTGTTTGCCGGTTATTCCCATTCTTGGGCAAGTTGTGCCACTGCATGTCCCAACAATCTGATTCACTGAGACATCACGGAAGAATGTGTATACGTTGGTTTGTTCGAGGTGCATCTGCAAGACCGGGTCGCGTGGGGTGGGGATATCGCTCACAAAGCCCCGCAGACGGGGCAATTTTGGTCCACTGCCGACTAACACGTTGGGAACTGGACGACCCGCGCTATCGTACCATGCAGATTCATTGACCACGTCGGCGTAGGGTGGCAGGGTATCCACGGTAGTTGTCCGCTCGGTTGAAAATTGGTTGCCAACATTGTCGGTTGCCTGTATGCGTATGGTATAAATGCCGTTTGGTTTGAAGCCAAGCGGGTACTTCATCGTCCAGTTTGCAGACGTTTCTTTGGTTGTGAGGGAGTAGGTCAGGGTCTGGGTCTGTCCCACCAAATCACCATTGCGGTCTACCACATAGACCGACAGAGCTTTGATGCCGCTGTCCGAATCGGTATTGCCTGTGTCATTGAATGTTCCGCCGAGGCTCAAGTCCCATGTGCCATTCGCATTTTGAACTGGGTCACTTATGTTCACAATATTCCCAATGGCAGGTGCAGTCTTATCTACCGTAACATTGACACTGGTACCGACACTATTTCTCCCAACAATATCGGTTGCCCGTGTCTCAATGGTATACGTTCCAAAGACTGCTCCGCTTAGGGCGGGTTGGAAGGTAAAGAGGTAGACCCCGTCATCAAGTGTTGCTGTTTTCCAACTGCCTTGGTTGGGGCCGACCCGATATTCAACACGACTGAGACCACTGGTTATATCATTGGCTTGAATGGCCATCACGATGTCACGATTGGATATGTAGGGTGCGGAGAAGTCGAGCTTGACGGTTGGGTTGTCATTATCAACGACAATTTCGTTGCTCGTCATGGCTTCGTACCACCCAACCTGCGAGTTATAGATCTTTTCTACTTCATACGCGCTCATTTCTCGACGGTACAAATTAAACTCGTCAAAGGTGATGTTATAGGATTCGGACGTGTCACCAATTTCGATAACGGTGTTCTGAGTCGAAGATGGTACTTTCTTCCATAAATACCCCATTTGTCTAACTCTGTTCCCATTGACATAGAGGTTCATGGCTTCAGAGCCGCTTCCACTGGTGGGATCGTAGGTTGCAACAACAAATGACCATGTATTGGGTAATAATCCAGCTGGCAAGGTTAGCGTCTTTGTTGTTTTTTGCCCTTTGTCGTCGGTATAGGAAATGGAACAATTCAGAGAACCATCCTTGCCAAGCGACAAGTCAAGTGGATAGGTGACTAAACGCTGGCCACTGACCTTGACATCTGGTCTGACCCACAACGACACCGTTACCTTATCATTTGCTCCAAAGGTGGATGTCGGAACAACTTTAATGGGTGATTTTATCTGGATTCCTCGCCCCACCTTTCCTTTGGTACTCATCGTTGGAGAAGAAGGGGAGACATTGCCTGGTTTGCTACTATTTGCCTCATTTACCAACGAGGTGGAACCTGGCTTGTCTTCAAGATGTAACGAGACTTCGGGGGCTACATTCATCCATTCCCTACCATTTAGAAATGTTGATTCCCAACGTAGGGCAGCATGATCAATAAATCCGACAAAGCCGGTGTTGACAAGGCTTTTATTTCCACTTCTCGTTTGCCAGATTTGGCCACCTACAAGGAAGGCTCCAACCGAATCGTTGACAGGTGGGTTGTTTGTCCACTTCGTCATATTTGTCGTATCAAAGGTCATGGCTTGACCATTTACCTCAATCGTAGGGGGCGTTGATACGAGAGGAGTCCAACTATCTGGTTTATAAGACTGCCCAAGCGCAATAAAGATATAGTTCCACTCCCCAACCTTGAGTGGGGTCGGGTGTTCAAATGCGATCACATTGCGCCTGTCAGGATAGGTGATGTCTGGCGCAGCATATTTATAGATAATCCTTTGTGTTGCGCTATTGTAATAGATTGCCACAGTTGGTTCATCGTTAAAGCCATTTCTAATGACACTTGCCAAAAAGCGCTCGTTGTTTGATGCTGTTGGTTGGGGGCCTGGTTTGACCCAAAGACCGAATGTTGTTCGGTCAGCTTTACTGTTGGGGTTAATTGCTCTCGGAAATTGAGCATATATCCCACTGGTTTCACTGAAGAGCGCGGCACGATTGTAGCGTCCGATGTACCCAGTTTTTGGACATGGATCACAAGCAGCAATTTGTCCAAGACTGGTTGTTCCCATCGGATCATCGAAGTAGAGTTCAGGAAATAAATTGCCATTCCTATCTACAGCAGGGTTAATTACAGATGGCATATACCAATTACTGGGGTATGGAATATCGGAATCGAGGATCTGATTGATATTGAACTTTTGGGATCTATTGATATCGCTCCTGAGCTGCAAATTAGTATTGACAATCCTTTTTTCTGTTGCGTTCAGTGCAAACGGCGAAGGTATTGCACTGTAGTTCGTGAACACAGTGGCAAGATCGGTGCCAGTCAACGACGTGGTTTGAAAGAGACCATTGATGGGGCGCGAACGCAAGGTATTTTCAAGCGTTGTCGTAAGCTTCACCGTTTCGCCCGGTTTATAGAATTTCTTGTCAATTGTTGTCGTGAGCTTGAGAATATTCGGGTCATTCCAGATATTGGGATTGGTCCCATAGGTATATTCCAGCACATCTGTCAGTGTATCGCCATCTCTATCTGCATTGAAGGGGTCAGATCTGACGTGCGCTTTGAGTGCCGTGCCAGTGGCATTATAGCCATAGACAAAATCCCACCCATCAACTTCTTGCTTATCTTTAAGACCGTCGTAGTCGGAATCTGCGTTGTTTGGCTTCGTGCCATAGATGAGTTCTTGATAGTCGGAGAGGCCATCACCATCGGTGTCAGAAGAAGATGGATTGAAGCCACTGGCAGCATTCTGAATTTCGTAGAAGTCCGAAAGGCCGTCGGCATCGGTATCAGCTTTGCTATCATTGGGGTCATTGCCTCCTTTGGCTGCCGAGCGCAAGCCATCGCCATCGCCATCGGCGAGCGTGGGAAATTTGCTATCCCAGGCCAGCGCGTAGCCGCCTGAACGGGGCGACAGTGCGGCAAAAGCATCGAGGGTGGCCGGGAAGATGTCAAACGTGACTTTGCTCCCCATGTCAAAATAGAGCGAATCTTTTTCCGTTTCTAGCTCACAGATCGGCACGGGGATTGGGCTACAGAGCTTTATGCCCCAGAAGCGCGTACAAGGGAATTCCCATTCACATTCTTGGGCTAAAGTTGCTTGCCCTTCCGCAAGGTTGAGATTCCAGGTGAAGCCATTGATGCCAGGGGTGGGAAATTGCACAAGCTGGGTAACTTGTTTGTCCAGCTTGAACCGATAGCCATCCGACCATAGCCAATAACCTTGGCTCCCCGCCGGTATCCAATCGCTGGTCATCGTCCCTGGTTTCAAATTCCGGCGCACATGGACTCGTTGGTCCCCTGTTTCTTTGCCATTGGTAAATTCATAAACCAACGTATTTTTCTTGAGATTATCATCATTGAATTGAGAGAAGTAAAGGTTACTGATAATTGCATTACTTCTATTTTTATACAACTTGCTGAGGACTCCGATGTTGAAGGCGAGGCCATTACCTTGGACATAGCCTTTTTCATCATTATTCAGCTTTTGGTTAAAGCCTTTAATATCGAGGCGGTCTGCACGGGTAAGATCCATCAACGGGGTATAATCATAGAACAAACCAACTAACACTTTAACCAAATTGCCCACCAGGCCATCGCAGACTCCGCCTTCCTTGCCAACGATCTTGCAGACCAGCGTGATCATCCCCTCAATCAGGCCGATGTAAGCCATAATAATTTGGCCCAAAACGGGAATCAGCGAGATGGCAAGGAAAACCACGGCGACCACAATTTGAACAATCATGGTTGTCAGGGCTTGCTTAAAAGCTGGGGTGCCGGGCTGGATGGCCCCGGAGGCCCATTGAAAGGCAAACATGCCAACGGCCATGCCAACTTCAAGCACAAGGCCAAGCACCGCTACAATTTTGGCTCCGCGGGTGATTGTTTGGGTAGTCTTGACGGCCTGTATTACTTTGCTGGCCTCTCGGATATCTTTGACCACATTATAAAGTTCATGGGCCGCCATCACCACATCCACCACATCGAGGGCAATGGAGGTAATTCTAACCCCCTTGGAATCGGGGTCTTTCAGGGCCCAAGAAGCCAAAACAACTCTCGTTACTGCAACGGCCCCCGCAAGCGAACCTAAAGCAATCGCTTTGTTTTGACCTAAGGCATCTGCATCCAAGTAATTATCAATCGAGCCGGCCAGCCCGGAGAAGAGACCGGTGGAACCACCAACAACGTCGCTGATGGCGCTAAGAGAACTATCTTCTTCTGCCGTTGAGATCGAAAGGGTTTGGTCCCCAACTTTGGTCGTGTGGTAGGCCCCAGCGTAGAACGACGCATAGTAGCTCTGGAGCGCGAGATTATCGGCTTTACCCTGGGTATTATCTTGCGGGAAAAGGGCGCTGAAATTGCCATCAAGGTATTGCGAATATTCCTCCAGGGGATAGGCCTTCCATTCGGTCCCTTCATAACGGTAGGGAGCCCAATTAAGGCCAGCCAACGTCTGGACTTTGAGCGTTTTGGGGTCAAGATTTAGGGTGAGGGCCGAAGCCTTGATTACCCCGCTGGTGGTGGTACTTTGCCCAACCCCCACAATTCCGCTATCCATGTCGAGGGTTGCCACGCGGAAGTTTTCTTCGCGGGCAAAGAGGATGGTTGGGGTGTCGCTGGAATTGAAGTTAGCCTTCAGAAGCTCTTTGGTCTTCGTGGTTGGCAGGTCGGTGAGGCCCGTTTGATCTTTGAAGTCGTAGACGGTGACCTTTAGCCCATCTTTGGGGATATTCCAACTTTGGGTGGCGGGGGCGGTGTTGGCTTGATTAAAGCGTCTTTGAATCTCACTGACGCTCATGGCGCTCGTGCCGGCCCGACCAGCAACAAAGCTCTTTTCTAACCCATTGGCGACTTTCCAGAGGTAGTTTTCATACTTTTTGCCATTTGTAAGGTTTGGTTTGGGTTGGAAGATCGCGGCCACCTTCCCGCCCTGATCCTCCCGCACATTCAACCCTGTCATGTACCAATCGTCATAATAAGTATGAACAATCGAGGTCTGTTCTTGCCAATTGGCCGCACTTGCACACCAAGTGTCATAGCGAACACTATCTTCCTCCCCTTTTCGATAAGAGGCGGGAACACTGGTGCAGTTATCGGTGATCATCTGCACCATCCAAAGGAGCCGAATCTTCTGCGTGGCCCCGAAATCACTGCTGTTGGAGCGATAGAACATCCGCCCGCTAAAAGCTACGGGTGAACCACCGATTTTGTCCCGCACTTGAGTGAGCGGCACAAAGGCAAGCAAGGTACAATTCTTATCTTTGACCTTGACTGAAATGTTGTATTTGCCAAGTTCGGCATTGTCAAGCCAGGAATCAAGCCAAGCATCAAAGGCTGCGTCGCCTTGGTTTACGGGGCAGGTTGCTACTGTTTTCCCGCTCTGGATGGGCAGACCGCCCCCCGTCCCCGCCTTGAAAGGAATTTCGACTTCAAGCATGGGGATGAGGCGCATGTCGCCATTAGAGTCTTTTTCACTGCTGGGTTTATCTTGATTTAGGTCGCGGAAAGTTGTGTCATTGATGCGCTGGACTTGGCCGGAGCGGTCATTGTTGGGCCAATCATAGACATTCAGGGTATACCAGAGATGTTCCTGGTTGACAGGACGCAACTGGAAGTCGGCAAAGAGGGATTTGTTCGCTGTGACATTGCTCAACTGAAATTCAAGCGTCTGATTGGCGAAGCCTGTGACTTTCCCGGCGGAGCTGCCCCCGCCCATGGCGGCAGAAGGGGCCGAGTCGATGTTGTCCGGTACGCCATCGTTATCATTATCACTATCCCACACATCAGGCGTGAGATCACCATCAGTATCAGGACAGGCTCCACCGGCGGGACATTCAGCTTTATCAGTCAGCCCATCTTTGTTTGAGTCAGCTTCGAAGGGATCAAGATACCACATCTTGCTATTGTAGAAAAAGCCCTTCACTTCCTCATAGTCACTGAGGTTGTCGCCGTCGGTGTCGGTGGTGGTCGGGTTTGTGCCCAGTTCATAGGCCTCAAGCCCATCATTCAGATAATCGCCATCGCTATCCGAACTGTTTTTGTTGGTTCCCCACTTGACTTCCTCCTCATCTGTCAGGCCGTCTTTGTCAGTGTCAACTGGGGCCGAACTTGCTTCAGCCAAAGCTACGGCATTGGTGGTGGCGGGAGCTTTAGAGGCTCTGGCAAGGGTGTAATCAGGGAGATAGGAAGTGCTGGAGCGTAAGGCCCGCTGGGTGGCCAAGGGGTCGGCGTGCGGGTCTCGCGTGTGCAGCATCTCCGCCTCAACCTGCTTTAAGGCTTTGTTGTCTTTTTGCTGCTGCTGCTGTTCCTGCTGCTTGTCTTGTTGTTCACTGGCAAAAGCGTGGGTTTGAAGCCCTTGGAGCAACGGCGTGAGCGGCATCGTGAGAATGATGTAGAGGGCCAAGATCAAATAGACCCGCCGCGAACGCCAGTTTCGGAGCATCAGCCCCATCCCCGCCAGGAGGAAGGCTAAAAAGGCCAGCGTGAGGCTGGCTTGTTGGGTGTCGTCGCGGCTCATTTGGGGCAGGGTCAACCCGGCCCAACCCGTGTTGCCCCGCCAGTTAGAAAAATCAGTCCGAATGGTGGCTTCGACGGTTTCTTGATTGTAAGGGTGGGGAAAAGCTACACTGAGCAGTTGGCGCAGGGGCAGACCTTGCGCGTCGACCCAAATTTCGCCCGTGCCTTTCCATTGAGCATACTGCTTGGTCATATCCAGGCTTAGACCAGCCGGTAATTTGCCTTTGCGTTGCAGTTCAGCTTCTAGTTGCTTGTTCATATACTGGGCAAAAGCTGGCCCATCCACGTCAAAGGCATAGCGGGTCGAAATTACACCTCCCTGGACTTCGGTTGCCCCAGGCTTGACATTTTTGGCCGCCGCCAGATAGCCCAGCACATCTTTCCCAGGCGCAAAGACCCCCGTGACATCCTGGTCTTTCAACTCTTGCCAGTCAGCCATGCCCAGTCGGCCATACGATTTATCCTGATCCAGCCGAATCTGGATGCTGTTGGCCGGCATAACTTGTGCGGTACTGGAGTTCGCTACCTTTTGGGAAGTTTCGCTGGCTGCCGCCACCGCCACTTTACTCCCGTCCCACATACTTAGTTGCATCTGCTTTGCCGGGCGATTGACTTTGCCCTGAATGGAGATGCGATTTTCAGTGCTACTGAGGCCTACGTTGGCCAGAATGGGGAGCGGGTGCGCGGTCTGGATAATCTCCGTTTGGTAGGCATAGACTCCAACGTCATTGGCGTGTTGCCAAGCCCGTTGAAGCTCGCCCGCAGGCGAAATAAACGGGAAGACCACGGTTAAGAGGATGAGACCGCCGAGCGTGAAGAGACCAACAAGCGTCGTGCTGAACTGGTTTGACCGTTTCATGGAAATCACCCTTACATTGCCTTCGCAGGCCGAGAGATAGGACTGTAGTTTCAATACTACAAACAGCGCTAATTTTGTATGCCGCGATTATACCCTATGCCAGGTTGTGATTTCAATGATAAAGAGGGCTTCAGGCAAAAGTTGTCCCTTTCTTGTCCCTTTTTGAGTTTTGTCAAAAGGCTTAGTTCTCTCAAAAGGCTTATAAGTGTTCTGATTTTACTTAGCGAGGCCGAGAAAACTTTGGGGCAACCGCTTTAGCCGTTGGCGAGCGGCCAAAATTGTTGCCTCCTGGGGGGGTTGGGGTCGAAAGGGCACTTTAACCTAAAATTTAGGGAATAAGCCCCTTTTGGCGCACGTATTCTATCGCTTCAATGCGGCTTTTCAAGCGGAGTTTTTTGACAATTGCGTTGACATAGCGCTTGACCGTGCGCTCACTGAGGTGCATCGTGTCCCCAATCAGTTTATAGGTAGAGCCTCTGGCCACCATTTTCAGAATATTAACCTCATAGTTACTTAAATTAGGCGCGTTATATGCTTCTGAGAGTTGGAGATGATCATCTAAGCGGGCAAACTCCTGCAAAATTTTGGTTGCCATGCCGGGCGCGAGGGGGACTTCCCCCTGGGTTAAACCGCGCAGCAAGGCAACCAGTTTCGCGCTATCCAGGTTTTTGAGCAGATAACCCGCGGCCCCATTTTTAATGGCGGTGAAGAGATGTTCCTCATCCTCCGAAACCGTGAGCATAATAATCTGGCACTCTGGCAGATTCTGCTTGATTAGCCGTGTCGCTTCCAAGCCGCCCCCGTGGGGCATGTGAATATCCATGAGGATAATATCGGGCTGGAGGTGGACCGCTTGCACCACCGCTTCCTCCCCATCATTGGCCGTCCCTACAACTTGGAAGCCCTGGCGGGTCAGCAAACTGGCCATCCCACTCAAAAAGAGGGAGCTATCATCGGCCAGCAGCACCCGAATGGGGGGCAACCTGGCCAGTTGCTCCTTGCTCAGGGGAAGTTGCACGGTAATGCAAGTTCCCTGCTGGGGCGCAGATTCAATGGTGAGCGTTCCGCCACATTCCGCCGCCCGACTCCGCATACTTTCCAGGCCATAGCCCTGGCCAGGGAGATGCTGTGGCGTGTTGGTAAGGTCAAAGCCTTGGCCATCATCTTGAATCGTCACCACCAGCCAAGGCAGGTTGGAAGCAGGATCTTCAGACGGAGCAGTAAGGTTAAATTCAACTTGGACCTGGGTGGCCTGGGCATACTTGCGGACATTAGAGAGGGCCTCCTGAATGATCCGCAGCAAGTGGGTTTCAACCGTCGGCCCAAGGGCAAATTGTTGCTGGTCAGATAAGGGCTGGAGGGTAGCTTTAAGGCCCGCTAAGGTTGAGTATTCATGCAGGTAAGCTTCAAGGGCCGCAAAGAAGATCGGTTGCGTGGTCAAGGTTGATTCAAGACTCCACGCATTGGTATTGATTTGCACGCCCAGAATATACTCCCGAATGTCGGTCAGAACGCTCTGCGAAACCTGAATGATCTGCTCTGTCAAGTGGGAAGCCTCCTTTTCATCACCCTTTGCGATTAGATCGCGGATTCCCTGGGCATGAAGGTTGATATAGCCCAGCACCTGCCCCAAATTATCATGCAACTCGCGGGCCAAGCGTTCGCGCTCCTTCAGCATGGTCAAGGCCTCTTGCTGCGTGGTAACTTGCTGCTCGGCCAGCTTGCGCTGGGTGATGTCCCTAATCACCCCTTCAAACGCAATCCGCTGCCCTTCTTGATCATAGATGGCCCACTGGTCTTGCTCAACCCAAATCTCATGGCCCTCCTTATGGTTATAGCGCAGGATGACGGTGTGAACGGTATGATCAGCTACATCCTTCAGTTCAAGCAACAAGGGGCGACTGGCGGGGTGAACGACTTTGAAATGCAGTTCGGGGTCGGCATAAAACTCTGCGGGCAGATAGCCCGTCATCGTGGTCACGAAGGGGCTGAGATAGTCAAAGCGACGCTCTGGGATGAGTTGTAAGCGAAAGATAACATGCTTGGCATTTTCAGCCAGGAGTCGAAACCGCTCTTCACTGGCTCGCAAGGCCTGTTCCATCTGCTTGCGGCTGGTAATATCTCGCAAGACAACGATCTGCCCCGTCTCGATTCCCTGGCGGTCTCGCAAGGGGGAAACTTGCACATCATAGATATGCACCATGTCAGGTTGCGAATAGACAATCTCTTTGTGGCGTACTTCATTTGCCGCGAAGTTCTGCACCCTGGATGTGGAGCCAAAAACGGTAGGGAGTAACTCAAACAAGGGCTTACCAATGGCTTGAGCTTCGGTTAGCCCAGCGAGGTGCAAAGCTGCTGGGTTAATGGCTACGACTCGTTTATAGGTATCCATCACGATGATCCCATCATTGATCGCTCGAATGACCACGTGATGGGCTACGGGAACAATGCTCAGAAACTGGTGGCGAAAGAGGGCCCAAGCGATGAACAAACCTACCAAGATTATGCTGAAAGGGTAGAGACCTGGCCCTGGCACAAGGTGCAGAATCCAGATCAGATCCATCACTTGTATGCTGACCTGCGCCATAAGAATCAAGAAAGTTTGCTTCCGATAGTATGCAGGTTGCGTAACCAAGGTATAGCAGATCAGGAGAATCCCGAAGATGGCAAGCAAGTTGTTGTAACTCGTCTGCACGCTATACCAGGGGCCATAGTTGCGAAGAGGAAAGAGGAAGGCTCCCTCCTGGCTGACCTTGTAATCGCGCCAGACTAAGTGATGAAAGGAGTTAGTCCAGATCAAAAAGAGGGTGATGAGCGGGATGAAACCGATTAAGAAGATCCGTCTGGGCTTGAGCCAAGTCCTCCAACCACATAAGTCGAGGATAAAGAGACAAAAAGTGTATCCAATTAAGCTAGAGAAGGAGTAACGAACGTTATTGGCCAGGGCTTTGAAGGCTAGATCATGCCCAACAATCTCCAGGCCCCAGAAGGTCATCCAAACAGTACTAACAAAGCTGACCCAGAAGAAGTAGAAGGCTCCAGGAACGATGTTGCGTTGTCGCCAAGCATAGATGGCCATAAAGGCCATGATTCCTGCGGCCAGGAAAGTAACTGCTACATAGATGTTATAGTAAGTATTCATAGTAGAAAGAGGGGATAAGGGCTTTACCAAAGCTAAACCCGCCGCCAGCCAGGGGGCTTTAGTCATACTGTGCGGCGGGTTAAGGTTTCCATGTAGAATTAAACGTTCGATTAGGGTTTATCTACAAGCGGTCTTGTAGGTTAAACTCTAACTGAGGCCCTATTTTACACTGCTTTGGACAAAGTGCAAATGAAAGCAGGTTGCCCTAGAACCTGGACGCGATAGTTGGGGCCTGCTCGGAGTTTGGATGCGGCTTTCGCCCTTGCTATCTCTAGGGTTTTCTGGTCACTGATTAGAGCTACCAGAAGGCCGCCTGGTTGTAGCACCCGTTCTAAATCCTTTAGGATTGCCTGGTAGAGTTTGGGGAGATCTTCGCCTGCCCCGACTTGCTTCCCAAAGGGTAAGTTCACCGCTATTTTGCTGATGCTTTGAGCAGGTAAAGGTAACATGCGGGCATCCCACCGTTCACAACTTACATCCCCCTTAATCCCCTCGGTATTAGCCTGGAGAGCCGTAAAGGCCGGCCCATTGATGTCGCCGCCAAAGAGCCGTCCAAAGGGGCCCGCCATCGCCCTTTCGACAAGTAAAGTACCACTCCCTGCCATAGGGTCAAGAAATAGGTCATCGGGAGAGGGTTGAGTAAGCTGAATCATCGCCGCAGCTAGGGCCGGCCTTAATGCGGCTGGCAAGTGTTGCCACTTGCTAGGGGCATCAGAAGTTTTAGGGCCCCGTTGCTGCCGCATCTTGGCATCTGATAACCGTACCCCACACAACAACTCGTTCTCAAAGAGCGTTGTCCATACCTCGATCTCAGCATCTTCGGCTACTTCTCGCCACTTCCCTGGCCAGCCTGCGGTAACTGCGTCGGCTACAGCCTTCTCGATGTCCCGCCGGCGGAATTCGTGCTTCCCAATCTCCCTTACCACTACCCGAAAGGTACTAGCAGGCCGCTTATTCCCCGTCGCCTTTGACCAGGCATTAAGGGCATCCCCTACGAGGCGAGAGTTACGGACAGAAGCATGGATTTGCCGTAGCCCCTGCGTATCAGGAGCTATCTTGAATCCGCGAACCGCTACCGCAAAGAGATCCTCCGTGATCCGGAGCTTCAGAAGGTCTTTCCCACTTTGCCCAGTCTCAATGAAAACAATATCATTTCGACCTGGGACAAAACGGATGGCTCGATCAGGAGGTGTAAGGTGCGCGACGTTCTTCCCCTTGGCTAAGAGACCTACGGCCTCATGCCAGGCTAAGGGCCCAAGCCCTGGGATGGTCTGTAAGAAATAGTACACTATGCAATGTCCTTTAACCACTTATTTAAGATGGTGTAGAAGTATGGCAAACTCTCGATCTCTACCCACTCTTGATCCCCGTGAAGCCCAGCCCCAACGGGCCCAAAACAGATAGCTCCAATCCCCGCTTGACTATAGAAACGGGCATCGCTGCCAAAGTGTTCTCGATAACAGGTTACCTGCTTTTGCGTGACTTGCTCCGTCGTTGCAACTAAGGCCTGCAAGTAAGGGTTTTCTACCGCCGTCACTAGGGGCGCAGCTTTCCGCCACTCGCCCAGTTCGGCCCCTGGAAAGCAAGCTGTCACCTTTGCCAACAGTTGCTCTGGATTATCTTCAGGGATATAGCGAAGGTCTACGGTTAGACTAAGCTCCGCAGGGATTTGATTACTGGCCTTCCCGCTCGTTGCAATTAGCGTCGGCGTGACCGTAGAGACCCAAGTTGGGAGGGCTGGAGGAGGGAATTGCTCATGCAAGACCGTTAGGCCTTTCCCCAGCGCAACAAAGGGGTTTTGCCCATCCCAGGGACGGGAACCGTGGGCAGGAACCCCTGGTAAAACCAACTTGGCCCAGATAATCCCTTTCTGTTCATAGCAGATCTGCAAGTTCGTTGGTTCCGCCGCCAGAAAGAAGTCGCAAAGCCAGCCCTTGTCGAGGAGCAACTTCGTACCGTCCTCGCCCCCAATCTCCTCATCTGTGACTAGCTGAATCCCAACGTTCGGCGGGTTCTCCTCCTGGGCTAAGTCCCTTAACAACCGCAGGAGAACCGCACAACTTCCCTTCATATCCTGACTTCCCCGCCCGTAAAGCTTCCCATCCCGAACCGTCGGGTTAAACTGTTCATGATTCCCGCCGACAACGTCCAGGTGGCCATTGAGCAAGACCTTTGGTTGCCGCGTATCATGCAAGGTCGCTGTGAGCGTAGGTTTCCCTCCTTCCTCTGAGGTGTACAAAAAGATTCCAGGCGTGGCTTCCAAGTACCGCCTGGCATAAGCAATTACCGCCGTGAGTTGGCTCGGCTCATCAGCCGTACTTGGGATGCGGATGAGATCACTTGTCAGGTTAAGCAGGTCTTCCCGCAAAGAGTTGGGCATAACATATTCCTTTCTTTACTAAGCTCCTCTCGCGGCTTTTGTTCCTCTCTTATGATAGCACATCTAAGGTGCTTGCAGCGCAGCGCTCCCATGTAAAGGATTTAGCCTGTAGGAAGCCTAATTCCTGGAGTTTGGCTCGCAAAGCAGCGTTCTCAAAGAGGCGTTCTAAGCCGTCTGCAATGGCTTGAAGACTTAGGGGATCGACCAGCAAAGCCGCGTTTCCTGCAACTTCGGGGAGCGAAGAGGTCGTACTAGTCAGCACTGGTACGCCGCAGGCCATCGCCTCCAGGACGGGCATCCCAAACCCTTCATAGAGCGAAGGGAAGACAAACGCTAAGGCCCCACTGAGTAAGGCGGGCAAATCGGCTTCGGCTACGTAGCCTATGAACTTCACCTTCCCCACGATTCCTAACTCCGTGGCCTTCTGCTCAATTGCCTTTGTCAACCAACCCTTCTTTCCCCCCAAGACCAATTGTACCTCCCGCTTAACCGCAACTTGAGCAAAGGCTTCCAATAACCGCTCCAGATTCTTGCGGGGCTGGATTGTCCCTACGTAAAGGAAGTAAGGTAACGGTTGCTTGCCTTGACCTTCCCTCAAACCATAGCGCGTTTGAACCTCCTCAATAACCTTGGGGTCTTCCACAGGTTGGAAGGAAGGGCTAACCCCGTGATAGATAACCGTAAGTTTCTCTTCCGCAATGCCATAACGGGTCATTAGATCCCGCTTCGTAGCATGGGAGACCGTAATCAGTTTCCAGGCCGCCTTAGCGCTCCAGAGCGTTGAAAGGTGTAAGTCTAACCTTCGCGCCAGCGTATGAGCTTTAGGGAAGTAATGGTAGCCGATGTCGTGTAAGGTGACTATACTCCGCTTAGGGTGCAGGAGCGGGAGAACATGAGCGGGAATGAAAAGGATGTCAGGCGGAAAGCGTTGCATTTCCAGGCTCAGACGGATATGCGTCCAGAGGCGAGGATAGGGAATAGATCGAAGCGCAAAGTTCCGTCCCAGAGGAGGAAGCGTCGGCGGGAGACCGTTGGTATAAATGGTGTAGCGGCGCGAAGAGTCTAAGTGGCCCAAATGCCTTAGAAGCTCAAAGGTATAGCGTTCCGTCCCCGTCGCGGTAGCCGATAAGCGACTCCCATCAATGCCAATGTGCATCATCGTTCCTTTCAAGCTAAGAGAGCCGTGTCTAGCGACTCCCATGCGTTATCCCTGGCGAATCCCATGCGTTATCCCTGGCGAATCCCATGAGCTAAAATTTTTCAGGGCTGGCTAACTGGCCAAATTGAAGTATACTATAGGAAGGGACAAGTTCAAAATAGCAAGGCAAAGAACGATGGCCATTCAAGCGCAAACTGAAGGAATCCCTGGGGGTTTCCACATTCATACGACGTATTCGGATGGGCAGGGGAGTTACCCTGAGATCATCGCGGCGGCTAAGGCTGCGGGGTTGCAATGGTTGATTATCACTGATCACGACTCGCTTGGGGGGAAGGCTTATGAGGGCTGGCATGATGGGGTCTTAGTCTTAGTTGGGCACGAGATTACTCCTGAGCGTAACCATTGCATTGCATTGGGGGTGGATTACGTGATCAAGCGGGAGCAGGCCCCGCAAAGCTTTATGGATGAGACCTACGCGCAAGGGGGGTTTAATATCATTGCCCATCCTGAGGGGGTCTTAGGGACGGGTAGCTATTGGGAAGACTGGGAAGTAGCGGGGCCAAGGGCGAGGGAAGGTAAGGTCGTAGGGTTAGAACTCTGGAATGTGATGAGCGATTGGCGGGCGCAGAAAAGGCGCTTTCCCCAATGGTTTCATGCTCCTTTCTACTTTCTGCCCAAGCCCTTCCTCCTGGGGCCGACGGTTAAGACCTTAGCCTGGTGGGATAAACTAAATATGGCAGGGAAGCGAACGTTTGGAGTAGGGGGGCTGGATGCTCATGCCTTCCCTCGCAAGCGCTTAGGCCAGCTGCTAACGATCTTCCCCTACCGTAAGCTCTTTGAGACTTTGACTAACTATCTGGTGCTGGAAGGCCCGCTAGATCTGGATGGCAAGAGGGGTAAGGAACAGGTCTTTAAGGCGTTGCAAGAGGGGCGCAACTATCTGGTCAATCGCCTCTATGGGGACGCTGCTCAATTGCAGTTTATGGCAGTACAAGGGGATAAGCAGTGGCGGATGGGGGATACCGTTTCACTCAAGGCTGGGCCTTTGCTTCTGACGGCGGAGGCAGGGAGCGTGACTCATCTGAAGCTGGTGCAGAATGGTAAGGTTATCGCCCAGGGAATAGGGAAGCTTCAAAGGGAGATCAAACAGCCAGGGGTCTATCGGTTGGAGGGGCGAAGGTGGGGGCAAGCCTGGCTCTATACTAATCCGCTCTATGTGGTGGAATAAGCGCAAAGCAATGGGGATTGAGAAGTGAGAATCCTAATCTAAGTTGGGCAGCAGCAGCGACCTTTCCGGGCTTGCAGCCCAGAAAGGTCGCCTGCCCCAGTAGTGGCTCATGAGGAGGAGGAATAGGAGAAAGGAGTCAACGGCTTTAGCCGTTGCCCAGGCCAATGGCTAAGGCCAGCGGACACTAAGTAAGGGGTCTCACAACCATGGATGGCTCTTAAAGAGAGGCATTCTAACCTTGTTAGAGAGAGGTAGCAGCTGCGACCTTTCCGGGCTAAAGGTCGCCGGCCAAAGGAGCGGCGCTGGGGAGGAGGAAGGGGCAAGTTGACAGAGTAATCTATTCTATGTTATGATCTTGGCATCCAAGAAGTTATTATTCAGGCATAAACTACTATGACAGATCATCTTTCCCTGCTACTTACAAAGATCGAATCCCATACGGCTCGTGTTGGCATAATTGGCTTAGGCTATGTTGGTTTACCGTTAGCAGTAGTCTTTGCGGAGCGGGGCCACGAAGTAATTGGCTTTGATATTGACCAGCGCAAAGTAGATAGCCTCAATGCTGGCGAATCCTATATCGAAGATATACCTAGCTTGCGCCTTGAACCCTTGGTAACAGCAAAGAAACTGCATGCCACCACTGATTTCAAACTTCTGCAACAATGCGATACCGTGAGTATCTGTGTCCCGACCCCACTTAGGAAGACAGGTGACCCTGACATATCGTATATCATCAAGGCTACGGAGGCGATTGCCCAAACGTTGCATGCTGGGATGCTCGTAGTCTTAGAAAGTACAACCTACCCTGGAACGACGAGCGAAGTAATCTTACCTAAGCTTACGGAACGGGGCTTGAAGGTAGGGGAAAGCTTCTTCCTTTGTTTCTCGCCAGAGCGGGTTGACCCAGGACGAAAGGACTGGACAACGGCTAACACCCCAAAGGTGATGGGAGGTGTTACGGCCAGGTGTATGGAAGCGGGAAAGGCGTTATATGGCTCTGCGATTGAGCAGATAGTCGCGGTCTCTTCCCCTGAAGCAGCCGAGATGGTTAAGCTGCTAGAGAACACCTTTAGGGCCGTAAACATCGGGTTGGTCAATGAAGTCTTGTTGATGTGCGATAGGTTAGGGCTAGACGCTTGGGAAGTCATAGAGGCGGCGGCCAGCAAACCCTTTGGTTTCATGAAGTTTACCCCAGGGCCTGGCTTAGGGGGGCACTGTATTCCGATTGATCCGCTCTACCTCTCTTGGAAGCTGAAAACCTTAAACTATCGGGCCAGGTTCATAGAGCTTGCGAGTGAGATCAATATGGAGATGCCGCGCTACTGGGTGCAAAAGGTTCAGAATGATCTCAATGAAGCCTGCAAAGCGGTTAAGGGGAGTAAGGTGTTAGTGCTAGGGGTGGCGTATAAGAAGGATGTAAGTGACCTCCGCGAGTCGCCTGCGCTAGATATTATCCACCTTCTGCAAGCAAAAGGGGCTACCGTCAGCTATCACGACCCTTACGTTGCTTCATTCCATGCTGACGAGGTGGATATGACAAGTGTAACGGATATAGATGCTGCCCTGCAAGAAGCGGATTGTGTCGTTATAGTGACTGACCATTCCTGCTATGATTGGGCTGCGATCACCCAGAAGGTGCAACTTCTGGTAGATACGCGCCATGTCACCCAATGAGGAAGGAAGTTTAAGAATGAAAGACGTTGTAAAGACGATAGTTGTTACGGGAACGGCGGGTTTTATTGGTTCAGAGGTAAGTAGACTCTTGCTAGATGCTGGGCAGAAGGTTATAGGGATCGACGATCTCAACGATGCTTATGATATACGGTTGAAGAAATGGCGGTTAGCGCAGCTTGAAGGTCGGAAAGGTTTTCATTTCCATCGTATAGACATCACAGATCGGGATGCGCTTAGGCAGCTTTTCGTTGATACGCCTGGGATAGATGGGGTAATCAATCTAGCAGCACGAGCGGGGGTGCGGCAAAGTCTAACGAATCCCTGGGTCTATGTAGATACAAATGTTACAGGAACGCTCAATCTTCTCGACCTATGTCGGGAGTTTGAGATTAAGAAGTTTGTCCTCTCCTCAACCTCTAGTCTTTATGGCGCAAAGAACCCTCGACCCTTTAGCGAAGAAGCAAATACAGAGAGTCCGCTTTCCCCTTATGCCGCCTCGAAAAAGGGGGCCGAAGCGATGTGTTATTCCTATCACCATTTGTATGGGATAGATGTAACGGTATTGCGCTATTTTACAGTCTTTGGGCCTGCGGGTCGCCCTGATATGAGCCTCTTTCGCTTTGTCCAATGGGTAAACGAAGATCGACCTGTAACGATCTTTGGGGATGGGCAACAATCGCGGGATTTCACCTATGTTGAGGATATTGCCAGGGGAACCATTGCTGCTTTACGGCCTGTAGGTTACGAGATCATCAATTTAGGCTCAGACAAACCATTCATTCTAATGGATGCGTTGCATTTAATTGAGGAATTGGTTGGCAAAAAAGCGACCATTGTCTATAAACCCTTTCACCCTGCTGATATTCTAGCTACTTGGGCAAACATCAATAAAGCCCAGCAACTTTTAGCTTGGCAACCTATCTTTTCTTTCCAAGAAGGGGTTGCCCGCTTGGTCACGTGGTATCAGCAGAATCAAGAGTGGACAAAAGACGTTGCAACCGACTAAGCATAGTCAAGCAGACCTGCTTGCTCAAGTAGATTTGCTCTTTGAAGATTCCATTGTCCTCAAGCGCAAAGTGCAACAAACTCAAGCGCCAATCATCATTCAAATGGCGGAAGTTATTGCGGAAGCCTTGCGCTTGGGAGGGAAAATCCTGCTGTGTGGGAATGGTGGCTCGGCGGCTGATGCCCAACACATTGCGGCTGAACTCTTAATTCGCTTGCGGCCCCATGTGAATCGAGAAGGTTTAGCGGCTCTGGCTTTGGCTACTGACCCATCATCCCTTACGGCCTGCGGCAATGATTATGGTTTTGAAACCTATTATGAGCGTATGGTCTGCACATTAGGCAAGCCACCCGACATCCTAATTGGGATTACAACCTCAGGCAACTCGCCAAACATCATTCGGGCCTTGCAGGCTGCCCAAAAGAAGCAGCTCAAAACGCTTGGTTTACTGGGATGTGATGGCGGAAAAGCTCTTGAAGCGTGTGATCTTGCATTAGTTGTGCCTTCGAAGACCACAGGGCGGATTCAAGAGGTGCATATCACGGTAGGGCATATTCTAGCAGAACTGGTCGAAGATCTGCTCCAAAAGAGTGGGCATCTAACATTTTAGGGGATAATTTCAGTGCTAATTCCTCAAACTGACCCCAAAGCTAGTTATCTAGCGCATAAAGCCGAGATTGATGCAGCGATTGCAGAAGTTTTGGCAAGTGGCTGGTATATTTTAGGGCAACAAGTTACGGCTTTTGAGCAAGAGTTCGCTGCTTATCTAAGCATTTCTGATGTTATCAGTGTAGCTAATGGCACAGATGCGTTGCATTTGGCATTGCGAGCGTGTGGTGTGGGGCCTGGCGACACCGTGATCACCGTGGCGCATACTGCGGTTGCAACCGTCGCCGCGATTGAACTTGCGGGTGCAACGCCCTTTTTCGTTGATATTGATCCCGTAACCTTCACGCTTGACCCTCATCTATTAGCGGAAACGCTTAAAAACCCTCGTGAAAAGCGTTTCAAAGCGCTTATTCCTGTGCATCTTTATGGCCATCCAGCGCAGCTAACCGCAATTCTGGAGCTTGCCAAACGCTATGATCTCTTTGTTATCGAGGATTGTGCCCAAGCGCATGGAGCTACTTTCCAAAACAAAACTGTGGGAACGTGGGGAGATCTAGCGGCCTTTAGTTTTTATCCGACCAAAAACTTAGGAGCTTTGGGCGATGGGGGTGCTATTGCAACAAATAATCCTCATTTAGCCGAAAAAGCTCGCTTATTGCGTGAATATGGTTGGCAAGAACGCTATATTAGCACTTGTGCGGGAACGAACAGCCGCCTAGATGAACTCCAGGCGGCTATCTTGCGCGTTAAGCTGCGCTATCTTGCTTCAGAAAATGCGCGACGGCAAGAGATTGCAGCGCTTTACAACGTTTTGCTGGCTGAAACAGCTTTGAACTTGCCTCAATCTCAAGCAGATTGTAGCCATGTTTATCATCAATATGTGATTCGGAGCAAGCAGCGTGATGATCTGCGAGCTTTTCTCAAAGCCAATAGCGTTGGAACGCTTATTCACTATCCCGTACCAATTCATCTCCAACCTGCATATCAGAACCGCATTGCTATTGGGGATAGTGGCTTAGGTTATACAGAGCAGATAGCGCAGGAAATCGTAAGTCTCCCGATCTATCCGCAACTAACGAATGAGCAAATTCAGCAAATTGCGATTTTGCTGCAAAGCTTTTCTATGATATAGTGTGCGAAATAAAGAAGTAAGCGAACATTCCAGCGAACAAAACTGCGCTCCAGATCGCAATCCATTGCAAATCGCGGCGGACAAAGAGATAATCTTGTGAATAATCCACAGGTTCAGGCGCAGCCCGAATGACCACTTGGCGCTGCGGAGCGGAGCGGGATTGGCGATTAGAACTGGGGCGCGTCCCCTGGCGGCGCGAGCTACGGCGAGTTGGTTGTGACATAATTAAATGCTCCCTATTGAAATTGTTTACTTATCAATGGCTAATCGTATGTTACACTGGAGCTATTGTAGCACAAATTGGGCTTTTGGTGGAGCTTTCTTTGCGGCCATGCTAATAACGGCCAGCGAGTGAAAAAAGGGCATAAAAAAGCGATGAAAAACCTTCTTGTCACAGGTGGTGCAGGGTTTATCGGGAGTAATTTCGTCCATTATATGCTGGAACAACATCCAACATATAAAATCATTGTTTATGATAAATTGACCTATGCTGGGCGCATAGAAAACCTTGATCCCGTCGCAGACAATTCGCGTTACTATTTTGTGCAAGGCGACATTTGCGATCTGAATTTAGTTCGCAAGACGATTAAAGGCTTTGAAGTTGATACAATCGTGAACTTTGCAGCAGAGACTCATGTTGATCGTTCAATTCTTGATCCTGATGCCTTTGTGAAAACTGATGTTTACGGAGCTTACGTTCTTTGCGAAGCGGCTAAAGAACTCAAAATCGAGCGGTTTCATCATATTTCAACCGACGAAGTCTATGGGCCGATTCCGCAGGGGAAGTTTAGCGAAACGGATCCCTTCCGCCCGACCAGCCCCTACGCGGCCAGCAAAGCGGGCGGGGAGCTTCTTGTCCTTTCCTATTTTATCACTTATGGTTTGCCGATTACGATCACGCGAGGGGTAAATACTTATGGCCCTTATCAATATCCTGAGAAAGCCATGCCCCTTTTTATCACTAATGCGATAGATGATCGCGCTTTACCGCTCTATGGAAATGGCTTGCAAGTGCGAGATCGGCTTCATGTCGCAGATCATGCACGAGCGATTGATTTTGTTTTGCACAAGGGAAAGCTCGGCGAAGCCTATAATGTCGCGGCGGATTGTGAAAAAACGAATATCGAAGTAGCGCAAATGATAGTTCAAGCCTTGGGCAAGCCCGAAAACCTCATCGAATTTGTCAAAGATCGGGCGGCTCATGATGTGCGTTACGCGCTTGACACGACCAAAATTCAGGCTCTTGGCTGGGAACCTCAGGTCAATTTTGCGGCTGGTTTCGCCCAAACGATTGAATGGTATCGGGAAAATGAGGCTTGGTGGCGGCCCATCAAGTCGGGCGAATATTGGGAATACTATCGTCGCCAGTATGAGGAGCGGTGAAAGTTGCTGCGATTTTTGCGCCTTGCAAGGCGCAAAAATCGCAATCTCAAATTTGGCCAAAGCGAATTTCAACCCGCCGCCAGCCAGCACCACTTTAGTGGCCATGGCAAAGCGGGTTTTTCATTTGAACGCATTGCATGTTCGTGTTACAATGCGGCTATTGCAGTTGAATGATAATTTCAGGCGAAGTCGTTTCTTGTTAGCTTTTCTGATAAACTATTTAATGTAGGAAAACCCTCGATGCAACATCTTTCTGCCGCGCAGATTAGGCAAATTTTTCTCGCTTTCTTCGCTCGCCACGGCCATACAATCGTCCCCAGTGCCCCATTAGTAACTGCCGCTGACCCCACGCTCCTCTTCACCAACGCGGGGATGGTGCAATTCAAAAATTTGTTTTTGGGCTTAGAACAGCGCCCTTATGTGCGGGCGACGACGGCCCAGAAATGTCTCCGCGTTTCGGGCAAACACAACGATTTGGAAGAAGTCGGCCCCTCTCCGCGCCATCATACCTTCTTTGAAATGCTTGGCAACTTCTCTTTTGGCGATTATTTCAAGGCCGATGCGATTCAAATGGCTTGGAAATTGCTGGTTGAAGAGTTCAAATTGCCTGTTGAACGCTTGTGGTTTACTGTTTTCAAAGGCAATGAAACCGTACCTGCTGATGAGGAAGCGATTAAACTCTGGATTCAAGCGGGGGCTAATCCTGAAAGAATTTTGCGCTTCGGCGAAAAAGATAATTTCTGGGTGATGGCGGATACTGGCCCTTGTGGGCCTTGCTCTGAAATCACGATGTATATTGGTGATGACCTGGCAAAAATGCGGCCAGAGGGTGTAAATAGCGATGATCCCGACTATGTAGAAATCTGGAATCTCGTTTTTATGCAATTTGAACGCAGCACCATGCAGCCTTTGCCGCGCCCTTCAGTAGATACGGGCATGGGTTTGGAACGGATGGCCATGGTGATTCAGGGTGTGCATTCTACCTACGAAACTGACCTTTTTACACCGATTATCAAGCAGACAATGGCTTTATTAGGGCAAAATGAGGCTCATTATCGCCAAAACTTTGCTTTCTATCGTGCTGTTGCCGACCATAGCCGCACAATTGCTTTTCTCATTGCTGAAGGTGTTTTACCAGGTAACAATGGTCGTTCGTATGTTTTACGCCGCATTTTGCGCCGTGCTGCTTATCAAGGGCGAACGCTTGGTTTTGAAAAACCTTTCTTAGCCACCATTGTCAACACGGTCATTGAAAGTATGGGCGAAGCCTATCCTGAACTTCAGCGGCGGCGAGAATTTATCCTAGAAGCTACTGATACCGAAGAACGGCAATTTCTGCGGACTCTTTCTGGTGGTTTGATCAAACTTAACAGTCTTATTGAACAGACAAAAGCACAGAATCAAACCATAATTGCAGGTGAAGCAGCTTTTCGCTTGAAAGATACTGATGGTTTTCCCCTTGATCTGACGCAGAAAATCGCGGCAGAGCATAATTTAACCGTAGATAGTGCAGGTTTTGAGACCGCAATGCAAGCGCAACGGGCCCGCTCGCGCACCGCAGCCCATTTCAAACAGAGTGCTGAAACTGAAATTTGGCTTGAGCGCAATTTACCTGCGACTATTTTCACAGGCTACACTACTGTAATCAGTGAAAGTTGCATTTTGGCTCTGGTTGCGGATGGCGATGATCTTAGCACTGCTCAAACAGGGCAGAAAGTGCAAATTGTCTTAGATCACACTCCTTTCTACGCTGAGTCTGGCGGTCAAGTTGGTGATATTGGGGTTTTGCTCGGCCAAAATGGTCAAGTGCGAATTGAAGAGACTCAACGTCCAGTACCAGACTTGATTGTTCATTATGGCTTTGTAGAAAACGGTTTTATAAGTCTAAATGAAACTGTCACCGCTCAGATAGATGCTTTGCGCCGTTCTGACATTCAACGCAATCATACGCTTACGCATTTGCTCCACCGCACGCTCCGCGATGTCATCGGCGAACATGTTACGCAAGCTGGTTCGCTCGTATCCCCCGAACGGATGCGCTTCGACTTTACGCACAATAGTCCTTTGACTCCAAAGCAGTTTAGCGCAGTAGAAGAGCGCTTAAACGCTTGGATTCGAGCGGATACCGAAGTAAATTGGCACGAAACCGCTTATGATCAGGCTTTGAACGAAGGAGCGATTGCGCTTTTCGGCGAAAAATATGGCGATCTAGTGCGAACAGTGCATATTACTCGACCTGATGGGCAAATTGTTAGTTGTGATTCCCTGGAATTATGTGGGGGAACGCATGTCAAGCGCACAGGTGAAATTGGTTTTGCGCGAATTGTGAGCGAGAGCAGCATTGGCAGTAGTTTGCGGCGCATTGAAATTGTTACTGGGCGCGGAGCCGAATCCTGGGTCGAGAATCAAACTAAGACTCTCCAAGAGCTTGTTGAAACCTTGGGGGTTCCGCTTCCCAACGTTGTTGAGCGTGTTCAGACTCTCTTAGTTGAAAATAAGCAGCAACAACAAGAATTAGCAAAATTGCGAAGTCACGCTGCGCGGCAAGGGTTAGAGCATTTGTTGGGAAAAGTCCAGCAGATCAATGGGGTGAAGCTCTTGGTTGCTCGCGTAGAAGCTCCTGACCAAAACAGTTTTCGGGATCAAGGCGATTGGCTGCGGGATAAACTCGGTAGTGGCATGATTGTGCTAGGCACAGTTTTGGGCGACAAACCCCAAATCTTGGTTATGCTGACCCCCGACCTGGTCAAACAAGGCTATCATGCAGGCAAACTTGTCAAAACACTGGCTCCCTTGATTGGCGGCGGCGGTGGGGGGCGACCCGAAACCGCGCAAGCTGGGGGCCACGAAGCTCAAAAATTGGATGCGGCCCTCGCTGCTTTGCCCGACCTTCTGCAAAATAGTTAGCTTTTAGGCAAAATTGGGCAGGCCTTAGGATTTGCCTACAATCGTTCTTAATCGCAGAAAAAATGCGAAAAGCAACGAAATTTGCTATACTGTGGTTGGAAGGTTTGCTCAAAGTCTCGATAATCTGATGGAGGTGTGCCGATGGCAGCCAAAGATTCAGCCTTGGTCTTAGTTTTGCCGAGTGATGGTATTGACGCAATTATGACAAAAGTGCGCGATACCGGAGCTACCAATGTCCAATTACTTGTGCCCGATGACGTGCCAATCTTGCAATCCTCGCGGGGCTGTGCCCTTCTCCAGAGCTTAGTGCAACGGGATCATATTGGCTTAGTAATGATTGCTTCTGATGAACGGGTGCTTGCTGCCGCGAAACAAAACAACATCGAAACGATGGGTGTTCAAGATGCACGAGTGCAATTTCCAACGCGGCTTTTGCGCGTTAAAGATAAAGTTAGCCCCTATGCCACGGGCAAACTGATGGAAAGCGCGGCCCCCTCTCTGACCCGTGAACTTAGCGCTCCGGCCACCGCCAAGCTCTTTGACAGCGTGCCAACCGCTAAACTCTTTGACGGTGTGCCAACCGCCAAACTCTTTGATGGCATACCCACAACTAAACTTTTTGATGGTACACCCACCGCCAAACTGACCGAAGAAGCGGTAGTTTCATTTCAAGCTACCGAACTTGATCTAAATATGTTGGATGCGGAGCTTTTGCGGGCTCTCAGCAATGATCATTTTGATGAAATCCCTCCCAAAGCTCCGTCTCCTGCGCCACCCAAAGTAGCAGCAGCTAAGATCACAGAGCCAGAAGCCGAAGTAGATTTTGATTTCTCCGCTGAACTGGATAACCTTTCGCTGGTAATGAGTGAGCAGACCGAAGCTCCCGCGCCTAAAACTTCGATTTCTGCTTCAGCTTATGACTCCTTCACGGCTGAAATGGATGATTTGAGTGAACTTCTGGCCAACCAGCTTCCCAATTCAGCGGCTCGGAGCAGCCCGCGCCCGCCGAAAACAGAACCGCCCAAACAAGCTGCGCCTGCTAAAAATCAGCCCGCGCAAAAGGGGCCTGGAATTCCAAACTTAGCTATGTCTTTCAATCAAACCTGGTTAAAGAAGTTCAATTTGCCCCAAAACTCGCAAGGGAAGTTGATCGTTCTCCTGGTTTTAATCGTTCTGGCGCTGGTCGCCTTTATCTTCTTTCGGCTTAATTCTGTAGCGATTATGATCAATTTGCCTAGTGTCCCCACCGAAGCAAAGGCTTTTCAAAATCTTCTTTTGCCTATTGCTCAAGCAGGAAGCGCCAACAATGAGGCAAATGAAGCCGTCCAAGCTGAACCGATTAGCGCTGACGTTGTTTACACCGCCACGAGTCAAATCCATGAAGGGGTAAAATCGCCTGCGACTTCGGCTCGGGGCGTAGTGAATGTCTATAATCAAGCCTTTCGAGCGGTTGAATTTCTCCAAGGCACGGAGTTTATAGCTACAAATGCCGCAGGGCAAGAAGTTCATTTCACGGCTGATCAATATGTTGTTGTACCTCCAGCCAGCACCTCGCAGCGCCGCCAGGGTCTCCAGATCATTACGGTGCAAACGATGGGCCAGGCGCAAGTGCCTCTTACCGCTCGCACCCCTGGCACAGCTTCCAATGTTGATGCTGATACGATTAGACAAATCGTTATCCCTGGGCAAAGCCCGCTCACGCCTGGGGTTAGCAACGGGTTGGAATTGCATCATGATCCGCTCACGGGTGGCACAGAAGCGCTAGTTTACATTGTTAGAGATACAGATGTTTCATTGCTACTCCCGCAAGCCGTTACGGGGCTTTGTAATCAGGCCACCAAAGTGCTTGAAACGGAAGCTAAACTTGTCGCTAGGGGGCGCATGAACCTTGAACCAACGACCATCGCGCCCAATTGCGAAGATTTTGGGCAAGGGCAACCTTACGACGTAACGGTTGTTCCTCCCGTGGGGCAGCCCGTTTCCCCAGACAACCTGCGCTTTGAAGTGGTTGTCCGTGCGCGCTTTAACGCCCTGGCTACGCCGCCAGGCAAGGCTTTGAAAAGCCAAATTGAGCAAGTTTTGCCTGGTCAACTGGCCCGTGAAATGGGTGCGACCAAGGGGATGAAACCTTTATTGACCAATTGGCATTGGGACGGCTCAAAGTTGACAATGGATGGAACGCTCACGCCGACGGGTGAGGCTCCAAGCCTTGACCCCCAAACCAAAGCGGCGATTCTGGCTCAGGTAAAGGGTAAATCGCGCAAAGAGGTCGAAGCAGCGCTCAACCAATTTGTTCAAAAAGCGCTCATTAGCGGTTATACTTTGCCAGATCGAGCGCAACTCCCAACGGTTGATTTTTTGCTTGAAATCCAGGTTCAACCGCCTAAGCCCCGCAAGGGCCAAAAGCCGAGCGGGCTAAAGACAGGCTGATGGAGCATTCCGAGAAAACTTATCAGCGCCGAGTTTTAGGCCTTGATGTCGGGGGGCGCAGAATTGGCGTGGCCATTAGCGATTCCAACGGGTCTTTTGCCATCCCCCACAGCACCATCAAAGCTGAACCACGGGCGCAGGCGTTTGCTCAAATTGCTGACCTGATGCGCCAATATGATGTCGCTGAGATCGTCGTTGGTCTACCTCTTACGCTGCACGGTGAAATCGGCCCCCAAGCTAAATGGATTCAAACGTTTGCCACTGAGCTTGAGGCTGCGCTGGAGCAAAAAGTCCATCTCTACGATGAGCGCTTGACAAGCGTTGCTGCCGAACACATGATGCGAAATCTGGGCTTAAAAGCTGGCAAGCGCAAAGCTCATATTGATGAAATTGCGGCCTCAATTATTCTGCAAGATTACCTCGATTTCACGCGAAATCAGCATCCAGATGATAAAAAGTGAAACTTCCCCAACTGATTCGCCTTATTCTCCCGCTTACTTCACAGCCCAAATCAACAAATCAGCGGCCAAAGTTGCTTGGCAATATGGACGAATCATGTCCTTAGCAGGAGTCAAGACCGTTGCTGGCCGCCATGTGCTTGATGTTGGTTGTGGTGCGGGCCCAGGTTTGCGCTATTTGGTAGCCCAAGGGGCTAAAGCGGTTGGGCTTGATCACAGTTTTTATGCTTTGGAAACCGCGCAAAAACTTGTAGCCAAAGCTGAATTCATCTTAACCAATGGCGCAGTGAGCTTTCCGTGCATTAACCAAAGTTTTGATCTAGTTTTATTGAGCGAAATCATCGAACATCTCTCAGAAGCGAAAACTATTCTTACTGAAAGTCGGCGCATTCTCAAGCCAGGTGGCCAAATCATCATCACCACGCCTAATCTTTGGGACATTCGGCGGTTTGTTGCCAGCAAGACATGGAGCGGTTTTGCCGACCCAACCCACATCAATCTCTATACCCCTTTGCGTTTAGTAACGGAAATGCGTGAAGCAGGCTTTAGTAAGCTTCGTTGGCGCACTGGAATCAAGCCTCTCAAGTGGATTTCGGCCCCAAAACTACATTTTCGCTTGGCTCTTCCCTATCCTCCCTGCATTGGCAATGGTTTATTGGTAACTGGTTTTGCCCCATGAACGTCCTGCTTATTGGTTTAGGCGGTTTAACCCAGACTTTTCGCCATTGGCCGGAGCGGATTTTGGCCCTGGCGCTGGCGCGACGAGGCCATACAGTTTTGTCAATTGGCATTCATGATCCGAAGCAACCTGCGCTGGCCAAAACGTTTGAAAAGATAGAGCAAATTCCTGTCTATCGTGTTCCAGGGCGTTATTTTCCAAATAAAGCCTTAGCTAAAGCCTTGAATCAAGGCCCTAAGCCTGATCTTATTCATCTTTTGCATCCCAGAAATGTTTTAGCAGCCCAAACTACTGCTTGGGCGCAGAAACACAAAATCCCAACCGTTTACACTTGGCTGGGGCCTTTTCACGATAGTTATGCCACAGAAGACCGCGAAAGACCTTTTGAAGCCAAGAAGACCTTTGGAAGACTAATTTTTCAACGCCGAAAGCTATTATTTCGTGCTTTTCTTGAATTAAATCCTCGTAATCTTCTGCGAAACTATAGATTGCATTGGCCGCTGTGGGCTGCAAAGGCTCTTTTACCTTGTTCAGCGTTTGAAGCTGCCCTAATGCGGCAGTTTGGTTTGCGGCAACCCCAGACCGTGATTCCTCTTTGGATAGATCTTCCTTTCATTCAAAACACTCCCCTAAATCCCCCCAAAACTAATGCCCCTCGCCCTTGGTTGCTTTTTGTTGGGCAATTAACTCCTCGGAAAGGCTATGATTTAGCAGTAGAAGCGCTTGCAACGCTAAGTAAAACCTTTCCAACCGCTTCTTTGTTGATTGTTTCTGGTATCAATCACGCGCAAAAAGCAGAGCTTCTCAGTTTGGCGAATCTTGCAGGTGTAGCGCAACAGATTCATTTTCTGGGCCACCTTTCTGACCGAGAGCTTATCAATCTCTATCGTTTCAGCGATGTTTTTCTCTTTCCTACGCGCTATGAAGGGTTTGGCTTACCTCTTTTGGAAGCAATGGCTGCTGAATGTGCGCTTGTGACCACTGATCTTCCCGTTGTACGCGAGATTGTACATGATGGCAAAAATGGTTTGCTTGTACCTTACAATGATTCTGTTAGTTTAGCTCAAGCTGCAATACAAATTATTGCTAATCCTGCTCTAAAAAATGCGCTGATCGCTGGAGGTAAAGCAACACTTCAGCAATCCTATCAAGAAGAGCTTTTGATTCAGCGCGTTGAGGATGTTTACCATGAGGTCAAGCAAAGATGTTAGTTTTGCGCTGGGAAAAGTGGCTTGAGCGCTATGCTTGGCAAATTCTGGGGATTTTCACAACGCTTTACGCGCTTATTTTTGCCGCCGCCGCGCTTTACAAATTTCACGCTTTCTGGATGGGTTTTGATTTAGGGGTTCACGAACAAGTTTTATGGAACACTATTCATGGGCATTTGGCAGAAGTTTCGCCCTTTGGAAATACCCAATCTTACTTTGGAATTGATATTATTCTGGTTGAATTGCTTTTTGCACCATTTTACGCGCTCATTCCTCGTACTGAAACGATGCTTTTTCTTCAAGTGGTCTTGGCTTCCACAGGCGCAATTCCGCTCTTTCTTCTGCTTAGAGAACGTGCAAAATCAGCGACGTATGGTCTTTTGGGTGCATTGCTCTATTTTGCTTCACTACCTATTCAGTATGCAATTCTCTATGAATTCCAAATTCGGGTGATTGGAACGGTTTTCTTTCTCTGGGCCTTTCTCTTTTTTGAGCGTAAACAGTTCAAGCTATTTCTTTTATTAGGAATTCTTGCAATCTGGACGCGCTCTGAAGGCGGTTTTACGCTCGCGGCTATCGGTTTTTATGGTTTGATTCAGCGCCGCAGATGGTATTGGATTGTAACCCCGATTTTATTTGGCTTAGGCTGGGTCTTGCTCTGCGTTAAAGGGCTAATTCCTCTTTTTCGCACAGACAAAGGTTTTTTGTACACTCTTATCTATGCTTGGCTAGGAAATACACCTCTTGAAATGCTCCAAACATTTGTTACCAGACCGACATATATTATAGCTCATGTTATAACCCTCGAAAAAGCGCTTTATCTGCTGGAGCTTCTAGCACCCTTGCTGTTTATGCCCCTTCTGCGCTCTGATATTTCACTTATCGCTTTACCCTCATTGCTTCTCAACCTCTTTTCCCTTGATCGGATGCACTGGAGTATTCGCTATCATTATCAGGCCTTTGTTATTCCCTTTCTGCTGATAGCCACGCTTTATGCCCTGATTGATCTGCGTGAAAGAGATAGAAAAAATCCAAAAAATCTTGCAGCATTGCTGTTTTTAATGCTTTTGTTGGCAAACTTCAGTTCTCAGTTGATAATTCGCTCACCGCTAATTCATTTAGCGACCAGGCCTCGTGATTCACAGCGAATTGCTTTTGCTCAAAGTCTAGTAAATTCTATTCCGCCAGATGCTGCGCTTTCTGTAACAAGTTCACTTGGCTCCCACCTTGCGCGGCGACGCGAACTCTATTTCTTTCCAGGCAATGTGATTTATCCGCCAGCGAAAGCAGAAAAAGGTACTTATCTCTTAGCCGATTTGCACGAAGTTGCCGATGATTTAGCTCTTTTACGGCAAATTCAAACCAGTAAAAATTGGCAAACTCTGGTTGAAAAGCAAGATTTTGTTCTCTTAAAGCGTCTTTCACCCTAAAATCTCCTTGATTACGCAACAAACCAAAAAGATTTACAATCTTTCTGCGGGATTTAGCTTCCTTGCATTTGCTCTTTGGCTAACTTGGCCCCAGGTTCTGGTACTTGGAACAGGTTTGGTAGGCGGTCCCATTGCCCAAGCCGATGGTTGGCAAAACGTTTGGAATCTCTGGTGGGTACGAACTGCGCTTCTGCAAGGGCTAAATCCCTTTTACACTCAGCTTCTCTTTTGGCCCGAAGGGGTGCAACTTGGCTTTCAAACGCTGAATATCACTAATGCGCTGCTGACTTCGCCCTTTCTCTTTACCGCAGGGCCCTTGACGGCCTATGGAATCGCAGCCATTCTTGGTTTTGCGCTGACTGGCTGGCTAACATTCAGGCTTGCTTTTGAAATGACAGACTCGCTTCCTGGCGCACTCGTAGCAGGCTTGCTAGTCGAAGCTGCGCCTGGGCATCTTTCATCCTTTCTTGATGGTCAATTAGAACATGTAGCTCTTCAATGGCTACCTCTCTATCTCTTAAATCTCTTTCAAATTAGCAAAAACCCAACAAAAATAAACATCTTTAATTTGACAATCTCTTTTGCCTTAGTTATCTATACAAGTTGGTATCAAGCACTCTGGATTGCTATTCTCACTTTGACTTTTATTGTTTGGCAAATAATTACTACACAACAATTCTGGAAAAATATCTCTCCTTGGCTTTCTGTTTCGCTACTATTGACGTTTTGCTTATCTCCTCTTTTATTCAACTTTGTTCCAGGTTTAATAGAAGTAAGAAGCCCTGTTGAACATTGGCAAACCCAAGCGTCATTTAACAGTGTTGATTTGGTCGATCTAATCCTCCCAAGTGCCAATCATCCTTTGTGGGGCGAAGCAATCACGGCCTATCAAAAACCTTTACACCCAAACAGCTTAGGTTGGATAACAACGCCAGGTTATCTCGCTCTCCTGTTAGGATTTTTGGGTTTGATCTGGCAATGGCCGAAAGCGAAGGTTTGGGGCTTGTTGACAGGTCTGTTATTGCTTTTTTCGCTCGGCCCCAGCCTTCATTTCAATGGAAAAGACACGGGAATCGCGCTCCCCTTCGCTTTGTTTTCCCATTTGCCTGGGGCTAATGTTGCCCGTCGCCCCGCGCTGGCGGCAATCGTTGCGCTCGTTCCGCTTGCAGTTTTGGTGGCTTTTGGCATCCAGAAAATGCACAAAAAGCTCCAGGGTTGGCAACGCTTATCATTCTATAACGTGATTCTCATTGTTGGAATGCTTGAATTTGCGCCACCTGTAAGGCAGATTTTTCATGATGATACTGCGCCAATCTACAAATATCTGCGCGATCATGCAAAAACTTTGCTTGTTGTACCGATTGATCCTGGTGATTTGGCGTATAAAAGTGCAGCTTTGCGGGCCCAGATGACCCATCAGCGCCCAATTATTGGGGGATATGTCGCCCGTTCGCCTGATTATCCACTAATTCGTGGGGTTCCTTTCATTAAAGATTTGAAACAAAATCTGTGTCTTTCTCCTGATATTGTACCCAGTGATGTTGCAACGGTTTATGCTGCTTTAGCTTATTATCAGATCAGTCATATTGTTTTGCACACTGATAGATTATCACCAACAAAGTTAGCTTGTGCCCAAAAGATATTGAAAAACTATGGTCTTACGCCTGAGCAGCGAGAAGGGGCTATTCTACTTTATCGTGTTCCAACGACGAAACCGCAGTCTTTTGTTTTTCTGGGCGATGGTTGGAATTTTCTTGAGCTAGATAAGCAGCATATTTGGCGGTGGATGAAGCAAAAAGGCGAAATTTATCTTGTCAATGCTACTGATCAAGCTCACTATTTCGCTATAAATTTACGAATCGAAAGTTATAAACAAAAGCGACCTGTAGCAATAGAGATAGATCGGCGTGCTATTGGCGAAATAATGGTTTCTTCTGGAGCAACTCGTGTTTATTCGCTGCTTGTGAGAGCAGAAAAGGGGCAGCACGAAATTCGTTTGACGGCCCCAACATCCCCCGACCCCGATCTGCAAATCGCCCGCGAGCTTAGTCTGGCGGTTGAAACTGTAAAAATCACACAACTCCCTTGAAAAAACAAAGCCTTATTCATCTTTTAGCTTTTGGTCTCTTCTTGATTCTTGCAATTTGGCTGACATGGCCCCAAGCGATATTGCTTGACAAAGCGGTTGTTGGTGGGCCAATTGCCGAAGCTGATGGTTGGCAAAAAGTATGGAATCTTTGGTGGACAAAAACTGCGCTTTTGCAAGGCAAAAACCCACTTTACACCGATTTGCTTTTTTGGCCAGAAGGTGTGCCATTGGGTTTTCAAACCTTTACCTTCACGAATTCGCTACTTGTCTTACCGATTTTGATGCTAACAAACCCGCTAATTGCGTATGGAGTTGCTTCTATTCTGGGTTTTGCGCTTAGTGGGTGGTTTACCTACCTTTTGGCTTGGCGGGTCAGCGCGTCGCGGGCGGGGGCGCTGGCGGCAGGTCTGCTTCTTGAGGCTGCGCCCGCGCATCTTTCGCGTTTTTTAGATGGGCAATTGGAACATGTTGCATTACAATGGGTAGCTCTTTATCTTTTAATTCTTTGGCAAACAGTGCAAAGCCCAAATTTATGTAAGGGCTTACTGTTGGCATTATCTATTGCACTCGTTGCTTATGCGAATTGGTATCATACTTTAGCGATAGCTCTATTTACGCTAATTGTTCTTTGTTGGCAAATCTATCTTAAACGCTCTTTTTGGCCCTTGCTTCGCCCCTGGTTTGTAACATTACCCACTTTGACTCTCTTTCTATCCCCGCTCATTCACGGTTTTATTGCTGGTCTGACTGAAGCAAAAGCTCAAGCCTTGCATTGGAAAGGACAAGCCGCGCTTTTCCGCGTTGATTTGCTCGATTTTGTCTTGCCAAGTGTACATCATCCCCTTTGGGGCCCAAATATCTTCGCCTATCAACAATCTTTGCACCCAAATAGTGCAAATTGGGTTGTAACTCCAGGATATATTGCTTTAATTCTCATCGCTTTAGGGCTAATCTTGCGTTGGAAAGCAACAAAAAGCTGGGGAATGGCCGCAGGGCTATTGCTAATCTATGCACTTGGCCCAAGTTTGCAGATCAATGGCTATGATACAAGCCTACCCCTCCCCTATCTTATCCTTTCAAAAATCCCTGGAATCAATTTTGGTCATCGTTTATCTATAATTACAGATGTTGCCCTTGTCCCACTTGCAGTTATTGGGGCCTTTGGAACTCAAGCTATCAGCGAAAAATTACATGGTCGGCAGCGTTTAATGCTCTTTAGCACTTTGTTTGCGATTGGTTTGTTTGAAACTGCGCCACCATCAATGCAGATTTTCGCAGATAACACGCCGTCAATCTATGCAAAATTGCGTGCAGAACAGGGAGCGTTGCTGCTTGTGCCTCTCAATCCAAGTGGACTTCACTACCAAAGTGAACCGTTGCAGGCTCAAATGACGCACCAGCGCCCGATAATTGGCGGCTACGTCGCTCGCCCGCCTGCCTATCCTCTAGCTCGTGGCGCTCCTTTGATTGGACAACTGGCGAAATTGACCTGCGAAATGGCTGATATTGTGCCAAACAATGCACTTATTGCGCGGCAAGCTCTAGCCTATTATGGTTTTACTCAAATTATTCTGCATTCTGAGCAATTATCGCTTAAACAAAGAAGCTGTGCAAAGACAATTATCGAGGATTTCTTTGGTCTCAAGCCTGCCCAAATTGCAGAAAATATCATCATCTATAACATTCCTAACACAGAAGTTTCGCCATTTCTCTTTCTTGGCGAAGGTTGGTCATATATTGAATATCAAAACAAGCGGCTCTGGCGGTGGATGAGCCAAGAAGGGGTTTTCTATGTCGTTAATCCGAAGAAGCAAACCCAGACTTTTGCACTTCAATTAAAAATGGAAAGTTTGAAGGATTTTCGTGCTGCAAATATCTTTGTTGATCAGCATTTAGTGGGAAAAATAGAGGTAAAACGTCATTTTCGCACTTATCTTTTCTTTGTTACGCTCTCGCCAGGCCAACACGAAATCCGCCTGACTGCGCCCGCCGATCTCGACCCTGGCTCACGGCGCGAAATTAGTTTGGCCGTGGAGTCTATCTCGCTTATAAAGTAGAAATTTTAGTTCAAAAGCAATTGAAAATGAAGCTAACCTTTTTCAAACAGTATTTACCAGAGATTATCATCATCGGCTTAGGCTTTAGCCTCCGAATAGCCTTTGCTTCAATGCCTTTATCCCTTTTGCTTACTCTTTTACCCGATGATGCTTGGATGGTAACAAGTATTGCGCGGCATTGGGCCTTAGGGCATGGGATCACAGCCGATGGGCTATCCCCGACAAATGGCTTCCATCCGCTCTATCCTTTGAGCTTTGGTGCATTACCTTATCTCTTTAACACAGATTTGGATTTCGGTTTTCGGGCTAATCTGGTGCTTTGCGCGCTTTTTAGTGGCTTGGCTCTGCTTCCTTTTTACAGTTTAGCCCGAAAATTTGCCCAGCGCCCCCTTGCTTTAGCAGGTTTAGCCCTGCTTTCGCTCAACCCATTGCTCATTTCGCAGACTGTCAACGCAATGGAAACCTCTCTTGCGTTACTTTTGCTTCTGACTCTTTGGTGGTATGGCCTTGAAACCCAAAAACCAAGCCTAAAAGAGATTTTAATTCTAAGTTTTCTGGCTGCTGCAGCGACTCTTGCTCGTTTGGATAATCTTATCGCTGTTACAAGTCTGGGTTTATATCTTTTGTGGAATGAAATTCAGCAAAAACAATTTCCCAAACAGAGTATAAGCTATGGTTTGGGAACTGGGCTACTTTTATTGCCCTATTTTGCTCATAATCTCGTGGTTTTTGGGCATTTGACACCAAGTAGTGGCCGCGCCTTAGCCTATTTGCACAGTTATCGGGAATCTTTCGCTTTCACCAGTGGTTTCCAGATTATCGCGCATCAAACCGCGCTTGATCTGACATGGGCCCCTTCTTGGCTCCTTTTTCTTTGTTGCGGTTTGCTGATTCTTGCGATTTTTCTGCTTTCACCCAACCAACGTAAGAATCTTAGTCCCCAACTTATCTATATTTTCACGCTAACTTTCTACTACAGCTATCTTCAGCAACAAGGTTTACCACGTTATTATGTTGGCGTAAGTTTTGTTATCATTCTTTTGCTCTGTTGCGTGCTGAATAAACAGCTAAAATCAGGGCTTCAAACAAAATTGATGCTTATTTCAGTAAATTGCCTGATTGCTTTCAATTGTTTGCTTAACTTTTCGGCTGTAAATACTTTATTGCATGCACCATACCTCAGCCAGCCCACGATTTACAATGCTGCGCGTTGGATTGCCCAGAATCTGCCGCCAGATGCGCGCTTGGCCGCCCTTAATTCGGGGGTTTTTCAATATTATAGCGAACATATTGTACTAAACATTGATGGTAAACTTAATAATGAGATAATTCCTGTGTTAGAAAAGCGAGAATTAGATCGCTATCTACGAGATAAGGAAATTTCTTATCTGATTGATTTGCCTGAAATTGCTGATTATATCACTTTTTACAGCCAGAATCTGAGTGAAGCCAAACCTCACTTAGAATTAACGAACTTTCAGAAGCT
>Ga0316611_1000084_pt1 | contig 39713 bp, 35 predicted proteins | sample MIS2016202_MG_FD_207675 | JGI IMG/M metagenome (GOLD analysis project Ga0316611, IMG submission 207675) | Microbial mat bacterial communities from Middle Island sinkhole, Lake Huron, Michigan, United States - MIS.2016.202 | ecosystem: Environmental > Aquatic > Freshwater > Lake > Sediment... | reverse complement strand
ATGTCCTACTTGATAATTTTCAAGGCAAAGCTCTACTGGCGGATAAGGCCTATGATGCTGATGAGCGGGTGCGCCAACGACTGGTGGATCAGGAATGTGAAGCCGTGATTCCGTCCAAGTCGAATCGCAAACAAGCTTATCCTTACGATAAGCATCTCTATCAAGCACGACATTTGATTGAAAATTTCTTCGCTCGACTCAAGCAGTATCGTGCCATTGCCACTCGTTATGACAAAACGGCACGCAACTTTTTGGGGGCTATCTACCTAGCAGCCTTTGTTGTTTGGCTTAACTGATGACAGGCCCTAGCTGATCACCTTAAATTGTGAAGACCTATGCACCATTGATTAAGCAACCTGATGTCAGTTCTACGCAAACAGGCTTAACTGCTCATAGGGTTGGGCTGCGGGATTACCGAGTTGATCTGCGATCGCGTACCTATCACCTTGGCCTTGGGTTTCCCCTTCGCCTATTTCCGGTTGCACGGTATCCCGTTGTAACCAAGCGGTGAAGACTGCGCCCCGACCGTCTTGGGGGGCTTCGATTTGGTAAACGCGGATGCGTTTCGTGCGGCTGCGTTTGGTTTTGCCGGGGATTAATACCCCCTCACATTTGACGCAATTCACGCCATAGCCTAATTTTTCTAAACAGCGACGGATAATTAAAATCGGGCTGGCATTTTTGGGGATGCCGATGCCGAGGGCGGCCTTAATAAACGTGCGGTTGGCGATCGCCACCCCCTGCATAGCCACCAAATCCAGATCAGTATTGCGCAATAAGCGATCGCCCTGGGCCAGCAACCGCCCAATGCCCAACAGATCCAACACACCAATTTTTGCCCCCAATTGCGATCGGTTAAAATCCGGGGCAAAAATCGCCCCATCCCCTTGCAGGATCATCGCTTTGGCTAACTGAGCATCTCGCTCCGTCAGATAGTCACAGCCCACCGTCAAGTAATAATGTAGGCGCAATTGCGGATACCAATCCTGATCATCCCGCTCCACCAATTCCGGCGTAACAGTTCGGCCATAGCGTTGGGCGAGGTCATACTTGCGGACTTGGCGGCGTTGTTCAGGGGTTTTGACCAGTTGTTTTTTGAGGGGTTTATAGTCTGCTTCCCTCAGATCAGTAGCGGCGGCGATCGCCTCACATTCCTCGCTATAGTTGCGATCGCGCACCTCTGCAATCGCCGCCCCCAAGGAGGGGGATTCCTCCGCCTCAACAGAGGGATCGAGGGCCACCGCCTCTGCCATCGGCAGGATGTGATGGCCCTCCTGTTGCAGGCCGAGTAAGACTTGATCCCGATAGTGGGCCATAGCGGCATTGACCCGCACCGCAAACTGCGCCCAACAGAGCAGCGATTCCGCCTGAAACCCCGTTTCCACATCATCCAACGTCATCAGATCCGACTGTTGCAAGAGGCGAATATTCACCTGGGTGAGCCGTTGCCCCGAATCCAATAAAGAGGCGATGGAAGTGGAGCCATTGCCGATGGTATTAAACCCAAAGGGAGCCACCCACAGATAACGGGGCAGATTTTCCCGCACGCGGCTCAGGGCTTGACGGACGGAGTTTTCCGCCTGTACGCCTTGGGCGATCGCCCACACCGACGTAAAATGTCCCCGCAGATCAATACTCACCCCCGTTTCTAAACAGGGGCTAGTCAGCACCACATCATATTGAGCCAGAATGTCATTGAGATTCCCCATCGCTGCCGCCGCCGGATGAGTGGCATCCGCCAGGGATTCGGAATCAAGGCGGAGAATTTTTAAATCTGGGAACTGTTGACGGAGATAAGACTCCAAGTTAGACGTTCCCCATTGGCTTTTCACCTTTTGCGCCGAAAGACAGACAAAGGGCCGGCCCCCATTGCGAATATGTTGCTCTAAATCCCCCAGGAGGCGATCGGGGTTGGGGTCGGGGTAATGGTGGACTTGCCAGGCTTCGGTGGTGGGTTGCCAACAGTTTTCGACAATCCAGGGGGTGAGATCTACCCCAGCTAGGGCTATGAGGTAATCCAGGGAAACATCACTTAAATCGGCATCCGCCACATAGACTTGACCCTGACCCCCTAACACGTTCTGCATCAGGGTTTTCAGGGATTTTAAAATGGCGACGCGGTTGCCTTGGCAGGTGCTGGAGTTGAGGCCGTGCCACAGCACTTGCTCCACTTCATCAAAGATCACCACACCATCACGCCAATCAGCGGCGTTAAAGCTGGCTCTGGCATTGGGATGGAGGGAATCAATACAGAGGCCATAACCGAGGGTGGAGCCGTCGGGCTGGGTGACGACTTCGCTGATGTATTGGAGGCCGAACCGTTGGCAGAGGGCTTCGACGAGGCGCACCCGATGGCCAATCACCAGCACCCATTTTCCTTGGGCGATCGCCTCCTTAACAATCTTTTCCAAAAGCTGGGTTTTACCCGTCCCCTTCGGGGATTTCAAGCCAATCAGCCGCGCATCAGAGGGGATGGCTAGGGGAGGAAGATAGCGATCATTGAGGGTAATTTGGGCGGGATAAGTCAGTTGGGTGAACGTCGTCGCCTTCCAACTTTCAAAGGGTAAGGCTTGGCCATAGGCCGCCTCAAAGGCCGCGATCCCCCCTTGGGCGATCAGATCATCCACCCCTTTACCCTCGTGAGCATCCCAAGTCACCACCCGCACCTCACAGTTTTGTTGTCGCAATAAATAGGCGGTTTGGCGAATGGCGGCGTTGACCGCTTGGATCGTTTTCGGTTTGCGGTCTTGGTCGAAAACGATGTAGATGGGGCGATTTTGGGCTAAATGGGCTAGTTGGGGGATGAGGTGCGATCGCCCGATCCGCTCCCCTGCTTGATTGCGGGGCGTGCGATAGCCACCATTCACCCCCGGCAAGGCGATCGCCGCAAACCCAGCGGTGAGCAAGGCCCCCGCCTTTTTCGCCCCTTCCGTTAAACAGAGGGGAATTTCGGGATGAGCCGCCAACCATTGCCAAAAGCCATTCTCCGTTGGAGAGGCTACGCCAACGGCCCCCTCACAGGGGGGATCATAGGTTTGTCCATAGCGTTGGGCAATGTTTTGAGCGAGGCGATCGGGAACCCGCAGCGCAAACACCCCAGTTTCAGCTTGGGGCGGATGTTCATATTTGATCACCTTGCGCTCATCCGTCGTTTTCCGAGGCGCAACGGGCTTAAAGCAGCCCCACAGATCCTCTTTCCCGGTCAGTAGATCAATCCCCGAACACCACCAGCCCCCCGCCTCAATGTGCTGATAGCGGCTCAAGATGCGATCGCGCAGTCGGCCATCATTGCGACGGGGCAAAGTTTCCGCATAAAGGAGATAATCATAGGAAGCACTACCCGCGAGGGGACGGACATTCAAGCCCGTCAGTTCAGCATCAACCCCACTGGCGGCCCATTCTTGTAGGTGATTCATGATGCGTAACTCCCTCGATATGCGAATTTCAATCCTACGCTATATCTGGCGGTTGTGACGCATTTTTTTAGAAAAAACACTAAATGTAGATTGGAGTTCGTTTGATGAGACCACGGCGAGGAGGGCGATCGCCCCAGGTTTGACCCGTGGCGGTTGGGCTGAGTCCACAAATTCCGACGCTAGTCGCCACCCCAGATCTCCAGGGATGGGTTGTGCTAGTTTAGCTTATTTTCTAACCTACCTTGCGAAAAGGGAAGGCTAGGGGTTGCACCGGCCTAACGGAGATTGGTAATGGGCTATAGTTGATCTGATCGGTAAAAGTTGTAACTCACATTCCGCAGGTTAAGGTCAATTATGCTAGTGAACGGTGCGTCAGGCACAATTCAACCATCAACATCATCATTGATCCCGTCTGACGCACCCTACGCATCGATTGTAGGGTGCGTCAGAGCGATTAATCTATGATTCTCAAGAGCAGCGTCACGGCTGACGCACCATTTATTGAGAAACCTGCGGAATGTCGGTTGTAAAATTTCTGGTATCCAGTCGAGCCAACTTACCCATATTTTGTAAAAACCCAATTTAATTGAGTCGCCAAGCATTTTAAAATGATCCATGTTAAACAATATTGAACTCAGAAACTTTGGCCCCATTCATCAACTTGAATGTCACAATCTCGGCCAGATCAACCTGATCATTGGTGGCAATGGCACGGGCAAAACCATCTTGCTAAAATCTCTCTACAGTGCCATGCGAACTGTCGAAGCCTACCAGCGAGGTCACGAGCCTCGCACCGCAGCGGAAATTTTAGCCGATAAGCTGTATTGGACATTTGAAGCTGAAAAAATTGGTGATTTAGTGAGCAAAGGGGCTGATCTTCCTTTACGGTTTAAATTCTGTCTTGATGATTGCCAATTTTCCTATGAATTTGGCAAAGATACCACCAGAAATATTTCTAAATTAGAAAATCACATCCCTAGCCGCAACAGTAACTCTATTTATTTACCCACTAAGGAAGTTTTATCCCTACATCAAAATATTTTACAATCCCGTGACATCTATAAAACCTTTGGATTTGATGATACCTATTTAGATTTAGCCCGCGCTTTGCAACAACCTAGAATGAGAGGCAGAAATTATCAAGAATTTGCTCATTCCCGCGCCCAACTTAAAGATATGCTTGATGGCAGAGTGGAGTATGATCAAAAATCAGGACGTTGGCAATTTAAAAAAGGGAATCAAAAATTTGCCATTGGTGTCACCGCAGAAGGCATTAAGAAAATTGCTATCTTAGATACTCTGCTGGGCAATCGTTATCTTGATCCCCAATCCATTGTCTTTATTGATGAACCAGAATCAGCCTTACATCCCATCGCAATTTCTCAATTTCTGGATATTATTGTCATGTTGGCAGAAGCCGGTATTCAATTCTTTCTTGCCAGTCACTCCTACTTTGTAATCAAAAAACTATATCTTGCGGCCCAGCAGCGACAAAATCTATCCATTGTGATCCTTTCTGCTGACGAGTCTAGCAGCGGTGAGCAGTGGGATATTGCCAACTTAAGGGAGGGCTTACCCACGAATCCAATTATTGACGAATCGATCCGCCTCTACCGAGAAGAAGTGCAGCTTGTCCTAGAATAACTACAGAAACCATCATTGAATCCGGCATGACCTTTGGCCCCTATCCAGAGGGCCACTCCTTCTATATTGAAAAAAGTAAAATCTACAAAAAGATTGAACAAGATGTCAAAATAGCTGAATTTTTGCTCTATCGTGTCAACAAAAAAGATCAGCCCATGGTGTGGATTATTGAAGCAAAATCCAGTTCACCAAAACCCACGACTCAGCCAAACTTTGATCATTTCATTCAAGAAATCAAAGCAAAGCTTTTCAATACGCTCTTTTTGTGTATTGCGATTAAATCAAAGCGTCATGATCCATTCACTGAAAATCTTGAATTCTTCAATAATATAGATCTTGAAAAAACGAGTTTTCGTCTCATCCTAATTATTAAAGACCATCAAGAAGACTGGCTAATGCCGCTACAGCACGAGCTTGGCAAGGCACTACAACCCATTATCAAGATCTGGAATTTACCGCCCCCATCGGTTGCAGTTCTCAACGACACCCTTGCCCAAGAGTATGGCATTATCCAATAGTCCCCCTTGTTGAGGGGCGTTTTTGCGCGACTTTGAGGAATGCGATCGCACTTATGCCAAACTCAAAACACCAATAATTACATACTTCCCATAGAACTTCGTGCGCGTGCCGTAGGCTTCGACGCTGACGAGGCGGCGATCCTTGCGCTGTCCTTGGAATTGGCAGGCCAGCACCGGGTTAAACCCTTGGAAACATTGCTGCATCTGTTCCGCGACTTGGTGATAGTTCACCGTTGCCACCAGTTTTAAAATCGATTCTAAAATTACCAACTCGCCAAACTCATAACCAAAAATCTGGGCTACCCTGGGGTTGGCGTAGAGGAATTTTCCGTTATCGGCAATGATAAAAATGCCAATTTGAGACAGATCTTTGGTATCATCCTCCGTTGCTTCCTCCTCGCTCCCTTTGTTTTCTTGTTTTTGATGCTCGATCATATAGAGCCGGGCATTGTCCAGGGCTAACGCCATTTGGGTGGCGCACATTTCCATCAATTCCGCGAGGGCGGGGGTGAAATGCTGGGGTTCAGGGTGGGTGAGGGTGAGAATGCCGAGGAGGACTTTCCCCCGCAGGATGGGGACACAGAGGGCGGAGCCGACGGTATAGGGCTGGTTGGGTAAGGTCATCCAGCGGTCATCGGTGCGGGTGTCGTCGATGCGCCCGGTTTGACGATGGCGCACGACCCAACCGGCGAGGCCATCGTTGAGGACTTTGCCAATCAGGTTATCCCGCTGTTCGCGAATCGTCGCCCCCCGGGCCAGGATGCTTTCGGTGACAGCGCCGTTACCATCGAGGAGGAAGAGGCTACTTTCTTCGGCGGCGGTGAGTTTGACGGAAACTTTGATCGTTTGCAAGAGCATGGAGCGGAGCATCAGGCGACCAGTGGCGGCTCTGCCCATGGAAACGAGCGATCGCACCAGTTGATCCTGGGCATCAAAGGCGAGCTTGACTTTATTGAGATGCTCTGATTCTTGCCTGAGCCGCTCTACTTCTTGGAGGAGTTCTTCTTTTGAGAGTTCAGACAAGGTGCGATCGCTCATCGGCCCATTCCCCTATGGTGTTTAACTTGCATTATCAGGGAGACGACGGCCCCCCCGTTGATCTGAGCTTGACAACATTTTAGATCCGACGCGATTCCGCCTATAACCCGGCTTGATATGCTTCCAAAGCATCCATCAAATCCACCTGACACTGTACCGGCAGTAAATCCAAGAGGGGAATTTCCCGCTGGCCGCCGCCAATTTTAACGGAGATTTTCGCTAAAATTCCGGTGACTTGCTCTTCCCCCACTGGCCCCTTGATCAACAGGGGATAAAGCTGTTGGGCAACGGTGTTATGGAGTTTGGCATCGTTTAAATAAAGATGCCATTTAGCAATGTCGATGTAAGCCACAGCACCGATGACGCTGGCGAGGGCTTCAATTTCGGCGGTGGGATGAGAGTTAGCCATCGGAGTTGAGGGAGTAATCGGCGATCGCCGCAATATAAATCAAATGGGCTAATAACACCAAAGCCCAGACCCCTGTCACCCATTTCGCCCAAGGCCAAGCCGCTTGGCGCAGTTCATAGAAAAACCACAGGCCGGAGTTACTGGCTAAAAATCCCGCTACATGGACAGCAAAGGTCATCCGATCATCAAGACGGCGGTACTCGGGATCAGTTTTGCGATCGGGTTTACGGGGCCAACGGGGAGGCATGGGAAGCTTGGGATAAAACTAGACCCCTAGTGTAGCGCGATTTGGAGCGGGATTTGCTCAATTACTCGGAGGGGATGCGGTGTGATTGGTGGGGTCATTAGGGCGGATCGCTTCTGCCGCCGTCATTCCCTCCCCTTGGAACCCAAAGAACCAAAGAGCCGCCGCCGCTTCCCCTTGGGTCACAGGTCGCTTGGGTTGGAATAATTTCGTATAGCCAAAGGCGCGGCGCAAATTGGCGCGATCGCCATTGTCATAATCCACCAACAACGGCGCAAAGATCTGGGGATCAATTTGATCCCCATCCTGAAAACCCCAGGTTTCTTGCACCGCCGCCAACGTTCCCGCCGGAAACGTTCCCCGCCGATCTAAAGGCACTTTCCATTGAATCAACATTTCCCGCGTTAAGGGGGCATCGGGTTGGAACAGGGTTTGCGTCCCCCCATTGAGGCGGGAGGGAATCACCCCGGCTTCTGCCAACCCTTGAATCATCGGGAAATCGGGATGCGTTACCGGCACATCACTAAATAAGGGTGTACTCACCGCCGCAGCGGGGCGTATCTGTTGGGTGGGGCGGTCTGTGTAAAAACGGTTATAGGTTTCAAACAGCCAGCGGGCAAAGGTACGGCGAGGAATCGGTTCATTTAAAACCAGATCCGCCGGGATCGTCCCCAACGTGATCAAATCCTGGGCCCAAGGGCCGAGTTCTGAGGTTGCGCCTGGGCTAGGGCTAGGCTCTGGGCTAGGGCTGGGTTCTGGGCTAGGTTCTGGGCGCGGGCGGGGTGTAGGGGTGGGTGGGGCTTGCTCCTCTAACAGTTGGGGATCGGGGGCAAACCAACGTTGAGCGGTCGGATCGCCCGCACAGGCCGTTAAACCTCCCCCCCAGAGGAGGAAGGTGAATAATCCCCAGGGCAAAACCCGTTTAAAGATCCGTGCCAAGGGTGCTATTGGGGGCAGGGGTGTAGATCTCACGGGGAAAATCTTCCGCATCAATACAGGTGGCGATCGCATTTTGCGGCTCTAACGTCAATTGGCCACTCAACCCCACCACACAAGCAGAATAGCGCAGGGGCAAAAGACTACGGCGACAATGATCGAGGGTGGATAATGCCACTTCATCAAGGGTTGTCCCCTCCGTCAGTTTCGGCATCAGCACATCGCGATGAATATCCACCACACATTGCGCCAACTCCACAGGCCGCCGCACCCGGAAGCAGGAATACAGGGCATTTTGGGCAGAAACTACCGTAAAGGTATCAATACCCACCACACAACTAGAAAGATCCGTCGGCTCTAAAGCCATCGCACAGGCGGCTTTCGTCTGCTCCACAGACAAACCGACCTGGACAAGATCCGCCGCACATTGTTGAAATTCCAAGGATTGATATTCCCGACGATAGCGGGAGGGGGTTCGGGCGTTGGCATCCAGGCTGATCAGGGGAAGAACCAGGATCGTACTCAGGGCTAAAGTGCGTTTGAGAAAACCTTGCATGGTACGGCGATCGCGGGATAAGAAGGGCCACCCTCCAGTAAAGCATAATTACCCCCCTTGGGGAGGATTCCCCACCGGAGGGTAAGGCAAAAGGGAGGCGATCGCTACAGTTCTCTGGCTCATCGTTGGCCATTCCCGAAAGCAGAGCGGTTGTACTGTGGCATCAGCGGGGAAAATTTGGTGGTAGCGATAGCCCTCCGGGGTGGGGTCACGAAACAGATGGAGTTGACGACGAGCCACATCTAACACCCAATAGTCAGCAATGCCAGTCTGGGCATAGACCCGCGCCTTTGTGCCGCAATCATAGGCCAAGGTACTATCCGCCACCTCAATTAAGAGCAAAACATCAGCAGCAGTGGGATGGCGATCGCTATAATCCCGGAGGTCAGGCTTGAGGATCGCCACATCCGGCTCAGGTTCAGAATCATCCCTAAGCTGGATCGGTAATTGGGTTTGGATCAAAGCAACAGACTGGAGGGCTTCGGCAAACCAACGATGGGTACGGCGAATGCCCGATGCGTGATAACTACCTTGGGGACTCATTTTGCGAATAATCTGGCCAGCAATGAGTTCAACTGGCTCATCAGGGTGAAGAATCCCCGTTTGAGCCATTCGATAATAATCATCGCGAGTCCAGAGTCTGAGGGTGGGGTGAGCAATCATGGAAGGAGTGAGGAGTGAGGAGTGAGAATTGAGGAGTGAGAATTGAGGAGTGAGAAGAAAATCTTAATTCCACTCTCTCCTCTCTTCTCTATCCTCTTTTCTTCCCAAAGAACCTAAGGACACAAAGAAACATTCGTTCCTCCCTCTTGCCCCCCTGAAATCCAACCCGCAAAGGGCACAGAAATCCTTAACCAGAGGCGATTTTCCGCGTCCATCACCGTTTCCCCCGTCAGCGTCATCTTCATGCCCTGATTTAAACCGCCCACACGCGGCTCTGCCCCCACTTCAGGCCGGGGACGCACTGCCAATTCTAAATTGGCCTGACGACACATCCCAGCGGTGAGATTGGTGAGCGTCGGGTGTTGGGTAAAGGTGGGCCGAGTGGTGACACGGCTACAGGCCGTGAGATGTCGAGCAATCACAAACCCCGCCACCGGCTCACTAATGGGAACCCAGCCATTACTTCCCACGCCGGTAATTTTCACCTTCGTTTCTGGGGCCAACGTTGCCAAGGTTTGACTGGCTCCCGATACTGAAGCCTCAGACAGGACATCCACGGTGCGGTTGGTTTGGCGACAGTTGGGATCGGTGGCACTCACCGCCGCGAGGGTCAGTCCCGGCGCTGGTTGTGTCAGGGTTTCGGCCAAGGTTGCCGAGGAAAAACTACTGGATATTAACAGGGCGATCAATGCAGCTTGCGTGTTCATAAAATTATTTAGACAACAAAATTTCTGCCTCTAGATTAACCTGCAAGTTTAATTTTCAGGGTTTTCAGTCTGAGGATTATCGAGAACTCCTACTGGCGTTGCTGGCAGAAAATGGCAAAATGGCCCTGAAGAGGTGGAGAATCACAGCTATGACTCAATCCGTCGCATTTTTGGGTTTGGGGGTAATGGGGGGATATATGGCGGCGAACTTGGCGAAAGCCGGTTACACCGTCCAAGGCTGGAATCGCACACCTGGACGGCCAGGGGAGGCAATTTCCACCGCCGCCGGAGTCACCCTTGCCCCCACTTTAGCCGCCGCCGTTGAAAATGCTGGGGTGGTGATCACCTGTTTAGGGGATGTGCCGGATGTGCAGACGGTACTCCTTAACCAAGTGGCTCCCTTGGTTACACCGGGAACACTGATCATCGATACCAGCACGATCGGCTCTGCTGCGGCGCGGGATTTGGGCGCAACGTTAGCGGCTCAGGGTTTGCGTTTCCTCGATGCCCCAGTTTCGGGGGGGGATACGGGGGCAAAACAGGGAACACTGACGATTATGGTCGGGGGAACTGAGGCGGATTTCGAGGCCGCCCGCCCCTATTTAGCCGCCATGGGCAAAACCATCACCCATTGTGGCCCCGTGGGCAGTGGTCAAGGGGTGAAGATGTGTAATCAAATTCTGGTGTCGATGAATTTGATCGGGATCTGTGAGGCGATGTTGTTAGCGGAGGCCCAAGGGATTGATCCGCAGTTGGTGGTGGATGTTTGTAATCAGGGGGCGGCGGCTTCTTGGGCGTTGGGAAATTTGGGGATGAAGGTGGCCCAAGGGGATTTTGCGCCGGGGTTTATGGTGAAGCATATTTTAAAAGATTTACGTTTGGTGAAGGAGATTGCAGCGGCCCATGCCCAAGAGTTACCGGGAACGATCTATGCGGATCAACTCTTTCAGGATGTGGCGGCGTTGGGGGGTCTAGAGCAGGGAACGCAGGCGATGATCCGGGCCTATCGGGAGGGCTGATGTGGGGAGCGCAATGCTTGCGCCCTGATGCTTCCTGCTGAAGAGGGAGGGCTTCAGTCCGCACGAGGAACGATGGAAAAATTAAATGATCGCCTCTAGGGTTTGTAAGGTGCGATCGCTTAAGCCCAAGAGTTGCGCCCCTAAATGTTTCAGGGTTTGGAGATAGGCGATCGCCTCCTCTGTAATCATTTCCCCCGGCATTAATACCGGAATTCCCGGCGGGTAGGCGCAGATTAATGCGCCGCTGGCTTTGCCCAGGGCTTCGGCAAGGGGAACCGCCCGCCGGGGGGCAAAACTGGCGGCACGGGGGGAAAGGATCAGGGGGGGTAAGGGAGGCAACGGTTGGGGGGGGAGAAGGGGTAAGGTTCCCGTTGCTTCTGTGCTTAAGGCTTGAAACACTTGAATTAATCGTTGCAAATCTTCCCGCCGACTCCCCAACGTGACGATAAACATTAAATGCCGCTCTAGGGGCAATTCCGCCATTACGCCCCGCGCCATTAATTCCTCATCTAAATCAAAGCCGTCCCGCCCCAATCCCGCCACAAATACCGTTAATCGGGTGAGATCAAGAGAGTTAAAACCCGGCTCAGGGATGGTAGGGGGTTCAAGAAGCGTTACGTTGGGAATTTGGGCCAATTCTCCCCTCGCCCATTGGGCCATTGCTAGGGTTTGGGCCATGAGGATTGAACCCTCCTCAGCCATCTGTTGCCGCGCCCCATCGAGGGAGGCTAAGAGGAGCGAGTTGGGGCTAGTGGATTGCACCATGGCCACACATTGCGCCACCCGCTGCCAAGGAAGGCGATCGCCCTGGCCATGGAGCATCGCCGCCTGACTCAACGCCCCTAACACCTTATGGGTAGACTGCACCACCAAATCCGCCCCCAAGCTCAAGGCCGAGGGGGGGAGATCGGGATGGAAGCCAAAATGGGGGCCGTGGGCTTCATCGACTAATAACGGGATGCCCTGGCCATGGGCAACCTGGGCAATAGCGGCTAAATCCGTACAAATGCCGTGGTAGGTGGGATAAACCACCAACACCGCCCGCGCATCGGGATGGATGGCCAGGGCTGCCGCCACCGCCGCCGCCGTGATCCCATAGGCTAAATCCTGCTCTGCCCCATAGACCGGATGAATAAACACCGGCCAAGCCCCCGCCAAAATTAGCCCGTTAATAATTGAACTGTGGACATTGCGGGGCAGGATGATTTTGCCCCCCTCGCCACAGGTGGCCAAAATCGCCGCCAACAGGCCGCCACTGGAGCCATTGACCAAAAACCAGGTGCGATCGGCTCCAAAGGTTTGGGCTGCTAGGGTTTGAGCAGAAGCAATCGCCCCCTCCTCCCCCGCTAAATTGCCAATCGTGGGCAACTCTGGGAAATCATAGGCCGCTGCTGTTCCCAACAGCGGTTTTAATCCTGCCGGTAGCCCCACACCGCGCCGATGACCGGGGGTATAAAAGGGGGCATGATCCCACCGGGCCGCCGCTTTTAATGCCGCAATTAACGGCCCCTCCTCAGTCATCTACGCCGAAAAAATCATAATGCTACCGGAATAGCAGGAAACCCACACCTCACCCCGCTCTGCATCGTAGGTAATGCCGATGGGTTTATCATTGACGCTGACGGTTTGCATCACCTCCATGGTGGCGGTGCGCACCTTTGTCATGGTGTTGGAGTGGTAATTGACGACATAGAGGAATTCCCCGGTTTCAGACAGGATCATGCTGCGGGGAGCGTTGCCGGTTCTGGCCTTGGCGATGACTTTACCGCTGGCCAGATCGATTTTAGCGACTTGGCTTTCCCCGTTGAGACTGCTGTAGAGATAGCGGCCCGTGGGATCAAGGTTGAGGTGACGGGGCGATCGCCCAACATCCCGAAGCCAACCCACCTCAAACGTCCCTAAATTCACCTTAGCAATATGCTGGGAACCCATCACCGCAATATAGGCGGTTTCTGAACGGGTATCCACCACAATCCCCCGAGGATAGCGGCCCAACTTCACCCGCTTAATTTCCCGCCCTTGGCTCACATCCACCACACTCAGATCATCAGTACACCAGTTTGTCACCAACACATAGCGATCGTCCGGGGTCGTGGCCACAAACTTCGGCACCGAGCCGACGCGAATCACCTGCTCAATGGCAAAGTTTTGGGTATTGATGCGATAGAGAAAACTGCTATCTGTCCCTTGGGTGGGGGTGCATTGATCACTACCAGGATGATTAAACCCCGTCCCATACATTTGATAATTCGACACCCAAGCATATTGGCCACTGTGGGAAAAACTCGCCTCCACGGGGGAGCCGCGATAGATTCCCGCATATTGGGGATAGCCATATTTTTGCAGATCAACAGTATCAGCAATGGTTTTGACGAGGTTATAGTTGCGATCGTAAACCGTGATGCTGTGGTTATACATCATGTTTTGAGCAAAAAATAGCCCCTGGCCGGAATGGACAATGGATTTCGGGGCAATATCGCCATAGATGGTTTTACGGTGGGCCATCTCACGAGCGGGAGCCGTGGCGTTGAACGTCTGCGGTTCCCCCGTGAAGGAGGTTTGCCGGAATGTGGCGGGGGTGGCTCGGTTGGGGGGAACGGTATCAGCGGTAAACCGTTGGCTGCCGTTACTAAAGGACACCGCAAGGCCAATATTGGGCTGCTCCTCAGCGATTTGGGCAATGAACCGCTGGCTCGCACGGGCAAAGGGGGTGGCAATGGCCGCTTGGCTCGAAATGGTCTGGGGTCGGGTGGCTGCCTCCCAATCGGCATCGGGGCCAGGGGGTTGAGGCTTAAGGGTCGTTGTCGGGGCTAGGGCTTCCTCTAAACCACTGCCTCCGGTGGTAAAACCCTCCATTTGAAAAGGGGAATTGGCTTCAGGGTTGGCGGTTTCGGCAGCATTGGCGGCTTGGGCCGCCGGAGTTTCTCCTTGGCCCCCCGCTGCAATCTGACGACGGGTTTCAGGCCCCACCACGCCATCAGCGGTTAAGCCATTGCTCTGTTGAAAAGCTTTAACAGCAGTTTCGGTGAGGGTTCCGTAGTAGCCGCTGGTGGGGCCTTGGAAGTAACCCAGTTGTTGTAACTGTTCTTGAATTTGGCGGACTTGGCTATTGTTTTGGCCATATTTGAGCAGGCCTTCGCTCTGGGGGTTGAGGGGGGTATTGATCGTATTTTTGGCGGCTTCCCCGCCGTAGAGACTGGCTTGGGTGGCGGGGCCGGCAATGCCATCGGCATCGAGTTGATTGACCTGTTGGAATTGTTGGACGGCTTCGGTGGTGATCGGGCCGTAATAGCCGGTGATCGGGCCGTTGAAATAGCCTTTGGTTTTCAGCGTGGTTTGTAGGGTTTCTACTTCAGAGCCGCGATCGCCTGTCTTTAAAGCTAAGGCAATATTTTGCAAGCTCAAACTAAACAAGCCAATGGCCAACACCAGCCACGCCATTGAAGCGAGACGCAACTGTGCAGAACGGAGAAAATTGGGTAGTGAAATTGTACCGTGGGGCGGATCGGTGTCAGCCTCAAACACTAAGCTGTAATAGAGGTAGGACAAAGATTCCATAGGGACAGGCTTGGCAGTTTAGGCCATCCTACATCGGGGTTTTCCCTTACGTCCACTGTTTCAATCTGTGGGGAAAAATAAGTTTACAGCCCTTGATCAATGGGTCAAAGCTACTAATACAAATTAACCAAAAATTGCCCCACAAAACTAATATTTAAATACTACAGTATTAACCAAGGGGGTTATATCGATTCTCGAAAGTGGAGAAACAGATTAAAGGCTGGGTCAACAGAAACCGGGTTGCTGTGAGGAGGCTAGGGCAGAATGAGCAGATGCAAGAAACCCGGTTTCTAGGCTTGATCCGAGTTGCGTCAAAAACTCTTCATACGCCTGTGACGGCTCTGTGATATCTCCCTCCTACATTGAAGACAAGTAGGGATTGCGTGAACTGAACACAACCTCTTACACCCTCCCAACAGTTCACGACTGACCTTGGACATCATAACAACACCCATAGGAGGGGGGAGGCGTTCCCCCTCTTTTTTTATCCCCCTTGTCCACTGCTCTATTGTTTATCTGGATCAAACCACCATGACCTCATCCTTAACCCCCACAGATCAGACTCCCAAAATCCAACCCCATCCTTCACCTTGGGGAAAACTGGTGAAACATCTTTCGCTGCTGGCCATGGGGGCCGGCCTCGCTTTGGGGGGGCATTATCTCTATAACAACATCCACAGCCGTGGGGTATCTCAAGGAACCCCAACAGCTACCTTCAACCCCATTGCTCCCCCAGAAGATCCGAAAAATTTTGTTGCTGCGGTGGTGCAACGGACTGGGGATGCGGTGGTGCGCATTGATGCGACGCGCACCGTACAAACCCAAGTGCCGCCCCAATTTAATAACCCCTTTTTCCGTCAGTTTGTGCCAGATTTGCCCAATGAACAGGTGCAACAGGGTTCTGGTTCCGGCTTCATTACCACCGCTGACGGGACAATTCTCACCAATGCCCATGTGATTGAGGGGGCGGATCAGGTACAGGTGACGCTTAAAGATGGGCGGACGTTTACGGGGGAAGTGGTGGGGACGGATCCCGTTACGGATGTGGCGGTGGTGAAGATTGAGGCGGCGGACTTGCCGACGGTGGCTTTTGGGGATTCGGAACGGTTGCAGTCGGGGGAATGGGCGATCGCCATTGGCAACCCCTTAGGTTTAGATAACACGGTGACAACGGGGATTATTAGCGGTACGGGCCGCAGTAGTTCCCAGGTGGGGGTTCCGGATAAACGGGTGAATTTTATTCAAACCGATGCGGCGATTAATCCGGGCAATTCCGGCGGCCCGTTGCTCAATAGTGAGGGGGAGGTGATTGGGATTAATACGGCAATTATTCGCAATGCCCAAGGTTTAGGTTTTGCCATTCCGATTAATCAAGCCAAGCAAATTGCAGATCAATTAATCACTACAGGTCGGGCGGATCATGCTTTCTTGGGTATCCAAATGGCTCCCCTCACGCCGGAATTGCGGGAATTGGCCCGCACCCAAGGGGGTTTAGAGATTGCCACTGCAACCGGGGTGATTATTCTGCGGGTGATTCCCAATTCCCCGGCCCAACAAGCGGGCCTCCAAGAGGGAGATGTAATCACGCAAATCCAAGGGGAAGCGGTGAGTGATCCGACGAAGGTACAGGATCGGATTGCTGAAAAGACGGTGGGCGATCGCCTCTCTCTCCAAATTGAACGCAATGGTAAATTGCGGGATCTGGAAGTCACCATTGGCCGCCTTAATCCGTAGGGGCGAAAAATCTTTCGCCCCCCAACTTTTCGCCCCCCAATTTTTCGCCCCCATGCCCAAGAGGAATTTAGAGAACAATTTCTGCAAAACTACTCACGGTGGGATGGCGATCGCTCCCCACCGTTTCCCCCCGCACCAGTTGCACCGTCTGAAAGTCTGCCCCTTGGGCGGCATCAAGTTCCGCTTCTACATCGGAGAGAAAGAGTAAATTTTCGGGGGGAATGCCTAGGGTAGTGGCAATGGTTTGATAGGAAGTCACCACTTTTTTAGAACCGACGGCGAGATCAAAATACCAATCAAAATAGGGGGTTAAATCGCCTGCGGTGGAATGGCTAAAGAGTAGTTTTTGCGCCGGAACCGAGCCGGAGGAATAGATGCCCAACTTGATGCCTTGGGCTTGCCATTGGGCTAATTGCGGGGGAACATCGGCGTAAATATGGCCTTGAAAATCGCCGTTTTGATAACCCTGTTGCCAGATGATCCCCTGTAATGCTTTCAGGGGGGCAATTTTGCGATCGGCTACTGACCATTGATGGAGCTTGGCGATGGCCCCTGTTAAATCCACCCGTTGCCCCTCCTCCTGCTCGATAATGGCCTGGACTTCTTCAAGAATGGCGATTATTTCCGGTTGATGAGAGCAATCCCCCAGTTGAAGCAATTGCTCCCGAAAATAGGGAAAAAGAATGTTAAAAACAAAATCAATGGCGGTGGTTGTGCCTTCAATATCGGTAATAATGCCTTGAATCATGGGTTTAGGAAAAAAACTAACGGGTGAGTAAATAAGCGAGGGTTTGACTGTGACGGCTGAGGGTATGACTCCCATACCAACGGTGGGCGCGATCGGCAATATATTGGGCGGTGGGGAGGGAAATGCGGGTATCAGTGAGGGCTGACCAGTAGTGTAGATCGGGATAGAGGCCATCGGTGATTTCTCGCCCCCGATGGGCCAGGATGGGGAGCAGACCATGGGCGCAATAGGCGGCGTAAACGGTGGATTTGCCTAAATATTGGGGGGGGATAAAACTAATAAACCCGGCCATGGCTTCGCTCATCAACTGGCTAATTTCCACCGCCGGAATCACCCCCATGATCGTCATTTTTACCCCTGGTAAGGGTGGTAAAGAGATGCCCGTAGGGATGCCAATATCGTAGAGTTCGCGAATTTGTAAAACTTGGCAGGCATGGGCCAGGGCGCGGTAATCTCGTTGATACACGAGGCGGCGACTGTTGGGATGGCCAAAAACGATTAACCGAGGGGGGCGATCGCCCAAGGGTTTCAAGCTCCCCGGTTCCCCCACCGTGCTATAGACCGGCAACGTGTAGATGGGGGTGGTGTGGCGTTGGCGCAGTTGGCGCAGGAGGCGGGCATATTGGTTACGGCTGGTGAGGGCGCGATCGCTCCCCTGAATTAACCGACTGGCGAGATACCGCTGTCCCGGCGCAAGCCAAAAGGAACTACTCCAAGGGGGGCCATGATCATAGGCATAGACCTCATGAAACATCGTCACCCAACGGCATTGACTGCGGCGATGCCAATGAGCCAACCCCTGCCACAGCCACCAGGGGAAGCCCCGCTTGGCATAGCCATAACCTTCGTAATGAAGCAACACCGGATCATTCCCCAACTGGGCCACCAAACCCGCCCGGCTACGCTCTAAAATCGCCTTGACCGTAAACCCCTCTAATTCCGCCTCTCCCTGCCATTGGGGATCACCAATCACAAAATCCGTAATCAACCCAAAATCCGCCTGGAGCCTGTGGGCCAAGCCCAGGGCAAAATCCCCTAAACCATTAACGGCCGGGGGCAGCGTCGGGACAATTTGGGTAATATGCTGGGAACCCATGGGCAGCCAAAAAGATGAGGGCGATGGGGATAATCTCGCCCTATCTTAGCCCCTTGCGTTAACCGCGACGCACATTAAAACAACACCATTCTCCCCGCTTCCATAAAGTCGCAATGATCCAGCCATGGGCTTCAAGGACATCAGAAACCTCCTGAGCCTGCTCCAAGAGGATGCCACTAAGGATCGCCCAACCCTTGGGTTTCACCAATTGGGCCATGGCGGGGATCATCCCCATAATCACATCGGCAAGGATATTACAAACCAAGCCATCAACTTGGCTGCCCACCAGATCCATCACCCCTTCAATGCTCATCTGTTCTGCCCGGAGGTGTTCCGGGGCAATTTGGTTCAGTTCCCGATTGGCACAGGTGGCTTGAATGGCCATGACATCGGTATCAACAGCATAGACATGGCCCGCCCCCATCAGTAAAGCGCCAATGGACAAAATGCCCGACCCGCAACCAATATCCGCTAGCACCGCATCAGGAGTACATTGGCTCTCCCGCATTTCCAGGGATTCTAAACAGAGTTGGGTGGTGGGGTGGGTTCCGGTGCCGAAGGCTGCACCGGGGTCGAGGCGGAGGACGATGCGATCGCCCTCCGGGGGAGTGAGCCAAGCGGGGCAGATCACAAAGCGATCGCCCACCTCTTGAATTTCCCAATGCTCTTTCCAACTACTGGCCCAATCCTCTTCGTTGATCAGTTCCCAGGTGAGGGTGGGTTGGGGGAGTTCAGCGGCGATCGCATCCTGTTGCAACCACAGGGTCAGGGCCGATAAATCCAGCACCGTGATCGTAATTTCCGGCACATAGGCCCGCACCCGCAACCCTTCCGGGCGATGATCCGAGGCCATCCCCTGACAGCCAAACTGCTCCAAACGCCAGAAGATCAAATCCTCTGCTTTCGGGTCTGCAATAATCTGTAATTCCCACCAGCGGTTAGCCATGGGTATTTTTCCTCATCAATAATTGAACTGTTTCCCCTAGGAGTGAGGAGTGAGAAGTGAGAAGTGAGAAGTGAGAAGTAAGAAGTAAGAAGTGAGAAGTGAGAAGTGAGAAGTGAGAAATGGCATTTTTTCTTCCTACTCTCCACTTCCTACTTCCTACTTCCTACCTCTATCCTCTTTCCTTCTTAAAGCGTCACCGTATAGGCATCTTCAATGCCCGGAATACTGGTAATTTCTCCCAATAACCCCTCTGGTAAAGGATCATCCAAACTCAACGCCATCACCGCATTGCCCCGGACAATTTTCCGCCCCACCTGCATACTGGCAATGTTAACGTTGAAATTCCCCAACATTGAGCCAATTTGCCCGATAATCCCCGGCATATCCCGGTGAAGCGTAAACAACATATGGCCACTGGGGGGCAGATTCAGCGGGAAACCATCCAGGTTTGTGACCCGAATTTCCCCATCGGATTGCAGCACCCCCGTCACCGAATGCTCCCCAAGGGAACCATGCACCGATAAATGGAGCGCCCCGGAATAGTCGGATACCGACGCATCTTTGGTTTCCGTGACATGAATGCCCCGCTCTTTAGCCTCAATGGCTGCGTTAACATAGTTCACCCGTTCGCGCAAAGCTTGGGAAAGTAGCCCCTTGAGCGAAGCCACCACAATCGGCTGACTTTGGGCGGTAGCCAAATCCCCTTGGAGGCGCACATTGAAGCGATCGACCCGACCGCCGGCCAATTGCCCCACCAAATTCCCCAACGTTTCCGCCAATTGCAGATAAGGCTTGAGTTTTTCCATCACGCTCGGAGTCAACCCCGGAATATTCACCGCCGATCGCGCCGGTAAACCCAGCAACACATCGCGGATCTGTTCCGCCACATCAATGGCCACATTCACCTGCGCCTCAGCCGTTGAAGCTCCCAAGTGGGGCGTTAATACCACCTGTTCATCCAGTTCCCGCAGGGGGGATTCCGGCAGCGGTTCGGTGGCGAACACATCAAGGGCAGCCCCGGCAATTTGCCCCGATTTCAGCGCATTGTATAACGCCTCTTCATCGACAATCCCCCCCCGTGAGCAGTTAATAATCCGCGTCGTTGGCTTCATCTTCGCCAAAGCTTCCGCGTTGATCAGATTGGCAGTTTCCGGGGTTTTGGGGACATGGAGCGTAATATAGTCCGCTTCCCGGAAAATGTAATCGAGATCCACCAAGCGACAACCCAATTGATCCGCCCGTTCAGCGGAAATAAACGGGTCATAGGCAATCAGGTTCATGCCCAAAGCTTTGCCCACGGTGGCCACATGGGAGCCAATTTTTCCTAACCCCACAACGCCTAGGGTTTTCTTATACACCTCTGCCCCGACAAAGCGTTTCCGTTCCCAGCCGCCATTTTTGAGGGACATATGGGCGGCGGGGATGTGGCGAGAGAGGGAGAGCATCATCGCTAGGGCGTGTTCAGCAGCAGCGGTAGTGTTGCCTTCGGGGGAATTGACGACGACGATACCGCGACGGGTGGCGGCGGGAATATCGACGTTATCCACCCCCACACCGGCCCGGCCGATGATTTTTAACTGAGTTCCCGCCTCAATCACAGCTTGAGTGACTTTCGTGCCAGAGCGGATCATCAGGGCATCATATTCAGGGATGATCGCCACCAGTTCCTCTTGAGGCAGGCCCGTCTTAACGTCCACCTTAGCCACCTGGGAGAGAATATCAATGCCAACTTGATCAATGGGATCAGAAACTAAAACCTTAGCCATAGTGCAGAACTCTAGGAAAATCTGTAACGCTTGAACCGTGTGCAGTCAGCATTGTATCTGTAATTGAGGGGCCACCGTAAGCCCTTGGGGGGCGATCGCGTTTGTAGTGGGGGCTTCAGCCCTCAGAGAGCTATCAAGAGCGGACACTCCGCAGGTTGCTCAAGATACTGGTGCGTCAGCCGTGACGCTCCTCTTTTGCCTCATCGATTAACCGCTCTGACGCACCCTACGAATCGTAGGGTGCGCCAGACCCGATCAATGTTGATGTTGGGGGTTGAATTGTGTCTGACGCACCGTTCCCTAAAGTCCACCCTAGGAAGCCTTTTTCCCTTTTGTCGTGAGGGCTTCAGCCCTCAAAGTGAAAAATTGTGAGTCTTCAAAGTTTAAGGTGATAAGCTGAATTTATTCAAAATTGAAACCCTGGATGTAGGGGCGAAAAATTTTTGTGCCTCCGGCAGGCTTACGCCAACGCCCCTACGCGGATTCGGTATCCAGTTGAGCCAATTTCACCCTATTTTCTGAAGAAACAAAATTGTCATACATTTTTTACCATAAAAAAACCGGGCATGGCCCGGTTGGAAGGTGTTAAAGGAAGAGATGATTGAGTTGCGTTAGGGTTAGAAACGATAACCTAAACCCGCTTGGAAACTGACTGCATTAGCCGGACTGTCTTGGTAGGCATTGATGCCCAGTTTGCCATCGGTATAGACGACGACATGATCACCAATGGCGGATTCTGCACCCAAGGTGACAACCGCAGCGTTACGATTCCCCAAGGGGCTGGGCTGGCCATCCGCTTCTACGAAAGAATAGCCTGCACCGAGATAGAGGTTCGTATTTTCAGCAATACCGAGATCATAGGAAACCATGGGCATAATTGCACTGGTTTCTTTGCCGAACAAAATTGCACCGCGCACCGAAACCGGTGTGTTTTCAATTTGGTAACGACCTTGGATATTGCCGCCTAAGTTGGCTGCATCGCCATTTTGGCCGCCGTTGGTAACGTTAGCAGATACCCCTGCGCCGATATAGGCGGCATCTGTACCCCGTTGTGTCGATTGGGCTTGGGCCAAGTTGCCAGAGAAGAGAACAGAGACAACAGCAGCGAGGAGAGCGGTGGAATGGAAGAGGATGTTTTTCATGGGTTGGATCTCCAGAGCGGTTGGGATTGATCTTCAAATCCTGATGGATTCGAGATAGCTACAATGACCAGTAGGCCAAGGTAAGGTTCCGAAATTCGTCTGTTTACCGGCCACTTTGAGAACTGGTACAAATTATCAGTAAATCTCTCGATCGCAAGGTATTTTAAAATAGCTTCCTTTATGGAAAAAAAGTATTTTGATCTGAAATTGGTTTAATTAAATCGTGCAGTTGTAGGGGCGAAAAATTTTTCGCCCCTACGCCAATCAATGGGGCATCTTAAATTTTTAAGGTGCGTCAGCTTGCCTAGAATCCTAGGGTGCGTCAGAGTGGTTAATCAATGAAATAAAAGAGCAGCGTCACGGCTGACGCACCATTGATTGAGCAACTTGCCTAGAATCGTAGGGTGCGTCAGAGCGGTTAATCGATGAAATAAAAGAGCAGCGTTACGGCTGACGCACCATTCAATAAGCAACCTCATGCAAAAATTGCCCTCGTTCACCTATGATGGAGCAAAATTTGAGGTGATGTCGTGATTGTTGGCATTGTGGGTTTAGGGTTAATCGGTGGCTCGTTGGGGTTGGAGTTGCGATCGCAGGGTTATCGCGTTTTAGGTGTTTCTCGCCAAGCTGCCACCTGTGAGCGGGCGATCATCCGGGGGGCAGTGGATGCCGCAGGGGTGGACTATAGCCTTCTCGCCACAGCGGATCTGATCTTTCTCTGTCCCCCGCTCCAAGCCATCCCGATCACGGTGGCTCAACTTTTGCCCCACCTTCACCCCCAAGCGATTCTGACGGATGTGGGGTCGGTTAAGGGGCCGATTGTGGAGGCGATCGCCCCCCTTTGGCCCCGCTTTATTGGTGGCCATCCCATGGCGGGTACAGCGGATCAAGGTATTGAAGCGGCCCATTTGGGGCTGTTTCGCGATGCTCCCTATATTCTCACCCCTACCCCCACCACGCCCCCGGACTGTGTGGCGGCAATGACGGCAATCATTGAAGTCCTTGGCAGCCATCTTTACACCTGTAGCCCCGCTGACCATGATCAGGCGGTTGCCGCCATTTCCCATTTACCCGTTTTCGTGAGCGCGGCCCTGATTGCCAGTTGTGAGCAGGAATCTAATCCCCAGGTGCGAAAACTCGCCCAAGCCTTTGCCAGTTCCGGGTTTCGGGATACGAGCCGGGTAGGGGGAGGAAATCCGGAATTGGGGCGGATGATGGCACAATACAATGCAACGGCCTTGGGGCGATCGCTCCGGGCCTATCGCGATCGCCTCGACCATCTGATCACCCAACTGGAAGCCCAAGATTGGGATAATCTTGAAGCCTTCCTCACCACCACCGCCGCCGCTCGCCCTGCCTATGTTGCCCCCCACGCTCCTCCATCTCCTCCAACTCACCAGCCCGGCCCTGCCGGTGGGGGCCTATAGCTATTCCGAAGGGTTAGAGGCCCTGGTGAATGGTGGGCAAATAACCAACGGGGAAGCCCTACGGGGTTGGCTCGTCCAACAGTTGCGCCATGGCTCGATTCGCATCGATGGGGCGATCTTATTACGGGCCTATGCCGCCGCCCAAGGGGGGGATCATGGTCAAGTTAACGATTGGAATCAATGGTTAGGGGCCATGCGAGAAACGGCGGAATTGCGGCAATCTAGTCAACAAATGGGGCGATCGCTCCTCAAACTGTTGGGCGAAATCGCACCGGATGCCCCGGATTGGCTCGCGGTCTTAAACGATCCTTGCCAATGGGCGATCGCCTTTGCCCTCACCGCCGCCCATTGGCAAATCCCCCCCGACTTAACGCTGTTAGCCTATCTGCAAACCTGGGCCACCCATAGCATCAATGCCGGAGTGAAGCTGATTCCCTTGGGACAAACGGAAGGGCAGCAAATTCTAGCCCATTTAGCCGGGGAATTAATCCAAGCACAGGAAATAATTCCCCAACTAAAGGATCAAGACCTCGACAGTTGCGGCTGGGGTCTGGCGATCGCCAGCATGGCCCACGAAACCCAATACACCCGCCTCTTCCGCAGTTAACTCCCGTCATCCAACAACACTTGATGAATACTTTCCACCAGGTTTTCAATAAAATCAACAGCATCACCGACAAGAACTTCATCAATATCCCATCGGTTGCCAATATTAAAAGTTGGGTTTATGTCAGCTTCATGGGCAATTTTATTCCTCTGATCAACAATTAAATTGAGTTGCTGCTTAATCTCTTTTGGCTCTTTATCCATCAAAATTGCCACTTGATTCCATAGTTGCTGATCTGAGATACATCTGATAGCATCAGCAATTTTATCTGCCTGCTGAAAACTTTGATAACTCAGGCGTTCCCTGATTTCATTTTCTAACCAATCAGTATGATTGAGCCGATTGAGAATGCTACTGGAGATGACGGGGATCAAATCTAAAATTGTGTGAGATGCCTCAAGAAACTCATAGCCTTGGGCTTGTTGAATTTCAGCTTCAAGCCAAGCAGCGAGATCAATAGCGGTCAACCGATCTTGACGCGCACCGCCTAAGGACACTTGAAATCGTGAAAATGCGGACTGAGTTGTATTTGGTGAGGGTCTGGGTTCAGAGCGTTGGCCACGATGAATGGCCAACATTCCTAATGTCACTACTTCATGGACATAATAATCCAATGCACTCACGGTGAGAACGAGCGCAGCGCGTAACATATCCGACACATCCGGTGCATCAGTAGCTTGGGCTTTAACGGAATTGTGCAGGGCAATAAGGTCACGAACACGACCGATGCTGATGCGAAATTGGTCAAGTGCAGACTGCATGGGCGGAGCTTGTGGAACTGAGATCGATAATTTTGTCTGCTAAATCTGAAAAAGTTTCTCGAAAATCTTTCTGTTTTTCCTGATTGTTATCTAAAACTTTTCCTCTTTGTTGAAGTTGTTGAGGCGTTAAATCATAAACTGGAGTTCGATGTTTCTGAGACAGAGCAATTAAACTATTAAAGTTAGAAATTTTTGCCAGAGAAAGGCTATCGTTAATCCCCTGATCCCGGTACATTTGATCAGGTAGCATCATATTACTGCGCTGCAATGTAGGAATGAGCTTTTCACTGACAGCTTTCTCAATCTTTTCAATCCAGGTTTGAAAAGCAACCGTCTCTTTGCCTCGAATAATACGATAGTTTTGGACAATGATCCCTAGAAAACGCAGATTAATATCCGGAAAAGGGTAATTAGCTTCTCTTAAAATTTGCATTGAACTGGCTGATTTCGCCCAAGCATACCATCTTGGTAATACCTTAACTAAAGAATCAATGGCCATCACTGAGAAAAAATCAGCAGTGGTAGGTACTAAAAAAAAGTCACTGATCATCAGTAAGTTTTGATTGATAGAGCCTAAGCTAGGACTCATATCAATCAAAATGTAGTCTGCATTAAACTTAGCTGCTGTTTTTTCAAGTAAATCATTAATGGAACCGGGTAGGTTCTTCAGAGTTTGAATAGAGCCACTGAGTTCTTGAGCAATACCCAGTGTTACTTCATACTCAGCAAAACCAACATGACCCGGCAATAAAAATAAACCATCTCGACCTTCAACCGGAATACAATTAACAGCTTCAATGGCTCTCGGCTGTGACTCAAATGCTGGGGCTAAACCCGTCTTGATATTTGAGACCGTGTTATAAATTTCTTGAATGCGGGCTTCATCATCTTCAGTTTCCTCACCCAAAGCCATCCCTGTGAGATTGCATTGTGGATCACTGTCAACAAGAATGACTCTTTTTCCTTTTGAAGCAAGCATCCAACCGAGATTAAATGTGGTTGTCGTTTTGCTCACTCCGCCCTTGTGGTTAAATAAGGCAATTTTTTGAACCATGACCCTAAGCCCTGCTTTGAAAATTGAAATTATTGGCTATTGAGAACAGATTTTAAAAAGACAAGCAATCCTTTCGACCTCGATTATAGCGTGAAATTTTTCTAAGCGAAACCCACAGAAATTTGTGCAGCATCTACCCTCTTCACGGGAAAGCGGTATCCTTAGCAGTGAGGAATGATTTGTTTATCTCATTTAAGTTTGCCATGACCATCGCTCCGCTCTCCTGGACAGAACTCGCTACCCTAACGGAATTTAACCCCGATCGCATCAACGGCCCCACAAACCCCCAAGCTCGACTCCGCCTCTTTGGGCAACCGGAAAGTGCCGTCCGTGTCACCCTCTACCGCGATAACCATGCTTGGTGTCCCTACTGCCAAAAGGTTTGGCTTTGGTTAGAGGAAAAACAAATCCCCTACCGGATTAAAAAGGTGACGATGTTTTGTTATGGGGAAAAAGAACGGTGGTACAAGCAGATTGTGCCGTCGGGAATGTTGCCGGCCCTTGAATTAGATGGCCGGGTGATTACTGAAAGTGATGATATTTTGCTGGCTTTAGAACAGGCTTTTGGCCCTTTGGTTTGGGGCATGGAAGATCCTCAGGTGATTCCCCTGCGGCGTTTAGAGCGGCAGTTGTTCCGAGTTTGGTGTCGGTGGCTTTGTTCCCCCACGCGCACCTTAGATCGGGATCAAGTGTTGCGGGAACAGTTTGAGGTGGTGGTTGCCCATGTGGAAACAGCCCTTGCCCAAACGCCCGGCCCCTACTTTTTGCCAGAATTTAGTACGGCAGATGTGGTATTTACGCCCTATGTGGAGCGGATGAATGCCAGTTTGTACTATTACAAGGGCTATTCGTTGCGGGAGGTGAATCCTCACTTGGGGGCTTGGTTCGATGGGCTGGAAAGCCGTGGGACCTATCGCGGCACTCAGAGCGATTTCCATACCCATACCCATGATCTCCCGCCGCAAATGGGGGGCTGTTATGGCAATGGTACGGCGGCGGCGTTGGCTTGTCAGGAGCGGGTGAATGGCGGGCCGTGGTTGGGGTTGCCGGATGTGGCTTACCCGGAGCCGGAAGACTCGCGCCAGGAGGCGTTATACCGGGTTTTGAAGCATCGGGAGACGTTGATCTCGGTGAATCCCTTGGAAAATGCCTTGTTTGATGCGGCGTTGCGCTGTGGGTTAACGCAGATGATGACGGGGGAGGATTGCCCGCCGCCTGCGGGGGCTGATCTGGGGTTGCGGTATTTGCGCGATCGCATTAGTGTTCCCCGTGATATGTCCATCTATGCGGCGAAACGATTGCGGGCCGCGTTGGAGGTGACGGCGGCCCTAGTGGGGAATTCCCCCGGCCCCGCAATCCCCACCCAACACCGCCGCGATCAAAGCCCCATCCCCTTTGCCTATGCTTAGAGTTTTGGCTCTAGACTTTTTAGCACGTTCTGCCAAGCTTGGAGCGTGGCAATCAAGTCCGCTTCGCTGGGGCGGGGGTTGGGGTTGAGCAAGGCTTGCAGGGCTTGGGGGGATTTGCCCTGAGCGATCCAAGCGGCTCGCAGTTCCTCCGGGGTCATGGGGGTGGGGCCAAAGCCGAGGCTTTCCTGAAGTTGTCGCGTTGCCTCTGGGGTGAGGAGGTCGAGGGCAAAGCGGTGTTGCTCGGCTTTGCTCAAGACGGCGGCCAGGGCTTCGATGTAGGCTTGGCTGTTGTTTTCGGGGGGAACGGGGGGAATTTGCACCGGCCCAAAGCGACGATTAAGGGCGGCGATCGCCACCAACCCCAAAATCCCCCCCTGAATCGCCATGGGTAACAGGGGGGTTCGGGCGAAATAGGCCCAAATATTGTCGGGAGCAGTCTCTTCGCCATTGGTGGGATCGGGATCACGATAGCCATGGAGATATTCATCCACCCACACCGGCCGGGCGGTGAAATCCAGGGTTTCCCCCAATTCCTCCCCCGGTTGGAGGGCTAAATGGGCTAACAGTTGAAAATTAGCAGGGTGCTCCTGATAGGCATTGGCGGCTAAAAAGGGTGTGCTAACCGCAATAATTTCCCCTTCGCCCCGTTGTTCTCGCCACACCACCGCCCCAAAGCGATCGCCCCACAGCTTATTTTCCTCCCCCAACCGACGGCGGCGCGTCTCCACCCGCCCCAATCCCCAGGGGGTCATGATCGCGCTACGAAATTTCGCCCCCGTCACCGGCTGCTCCACCCCCACCGCGATCAGCGTATTGCCATCCCGCACCCACGCATCTAACTCCCAATCCTCACTTAAAGAACGGGGATGGCTATAGATTTGGATCAAAACACTGCCTTCCGGCTGCTCCAGTTCAGTTGCTGGCCGTCGCCACCGGCTGATCGTCGCCCCCTGGGTTTCCATCCAGCCATACCAAGCCCCATAACCACTAGGGCCACGGGTATAGGTGGAGCCGATGTGATCGGGAACTTGGGCGGGGGCCAGGAATAGCCCCACCAAGAGCAGGATGCCAAGGGCGATCGCCCCCACAATTTGCCAACGTTTAAAACGATCCATCACCCATTTTCACCGAACATTGAAAACCATTCATCACCCATTTTCGCCCCTACACCCATTAGGCTACTCACTTCCCACTCCCTACTTCCCACTCCCTACTTCCCACTCCCTACTTCCCACTCCCTACTTCCCACTCCCTACTTCCCACTCCCTACTTCCCACTCCCTACTCACTCACAACTCCCCATAGGCCCGCCAACACTGTTCAAACAATTGATCATTGGGCAAGGTTTCCCCAAATCGTAGCCCTTGATGCATCGTCAGCAGCGTTAGATAGGGTTCAGGACGGGGCAAACTTTGAATCGCTTCAACATATTCGCCATCAGTGCGGCTGGGGAGATGGGGGGCAACGCCGCGATCGTGGAGGGTTTGCAACATTCCCCCATAGAGACAGAGACAAGCCTGTTGAAAATTGCCTTGGCGGTAGTAAGTTTGAGCTTGCGATCGCCATTCCTCCACCGTATATTGTCGCGTTTTATCCAGATTCGTAGGAGGGCGATTCCCCCGATGTTGATACCGCTGCCAATAGGGAAGGAGCGATCGCCACAACACCCAAACCCCCCAAATGGTTAAAGCCCCAAGGCCGCCCCAAGCCACCACGCGCCCTAACACCGTCCAAGGCAAATCCAGCCACCAATCTCCCACCTCAGGATCATCGGAGACTGGAGCCTGCTGCATTTGCCAAGCCCACCATTCCCCCACCTGTTGCTGCAATTGGCCCCACCGCCACCCTAAACCATCCTTTGCAAACTCACTCATGCTCAATCACGGATCGCCACACCGCTATCGTAAACGAAAAAAAGCCAGCATCAAGCTGGCGGCGGAGCATCAAAGGTGCGTAGGGGCGTTGGCGTAAGCCTGCCGGAGGCACAAAAATTTTTCGCCCCTACGGTAGAAATATCCTAACAGCTAACGCACCATCTTCACTTAAGAATTCACAGTCTCCTTCACCAACTTATCCCAGCCCAAATCCTTGAGATTATTATTCCGACGGAGAGGACGGGTTGCCAATTCCAAAATATCGCGGGCATTGGTAAAACCGTGGATTTGGGCAAAGGTAAACTCTACCGACCATTTCGTATTAATTCCCCGTGCTTCCAAAGGATTAGCGTGAGCCATCCCCGTAATCACCAAATCCGGCTGTAGCTCCTGAATCCGCTGCAATTGATTGTAATTATCCGGTTTTTCCACAATATTGGGCAACGGTACACCCATCTCATTGCAGGTTTTTTCCAGGAGATCTAATTCCGCTTTTTGGTAGCGTTTATCCATGTAGGGAATACCAATTTCCGGGCAGGTCATGCCGCAACGGATGAGGAAGCGGGCTAGGGAAATTTCGAGGAGATTATCCCCCATGAAAAAGACCGATTTACCCCGCACTAACTCCAAATAATCCTCTAGACTTTCCCAAATTTTTGCCTCCCGCTCTGCCAAACCTTGGGGTTCAATATTAAACACCGAGCAAATTTTTTCAATCCAAGCCCGCGTCCCATCGGGGCCAATGGGGAAGGGGGAGCCGATTAATTTAGTTTTGCGGCGGCGCATTAATGTTGTCGCGGTACGAGAGAGGAAAGGATTCACACCACAGGTATAATAGCCCTCTTCAATCACCGGCAATTCGGTATAACGTTTCGCTGGCAACCAGCCGGAAACTTTGATCCCCTGTTTTTTCAATTCTAGGGTTAAGTTGGTGACAACGGGATCGGGGAGGGAGCCGAATAAGACTAAGGGAGGATGATCGTGATATTCCGCATCGGATCGGGTGACTTCTTCTTTTTGGCGGCCAAAATTGAGCAGTTTTTGAATGGCGTTGCGGTCTTCCTTATCTTCGGATTTCACCTCTGCACTGGTGGGGCAACGTTGGGCCATGGCGGCTAATACGGTATCTTCCCCTTGGGTGAAGGCATAGTCGAGGCCATTAGCCCGGGCCACAACAATGGGAATCCCTAATTCTGCCTCAAGTTTGGGGGCGATGCCCTCCATATCCATTTTAATAATTTCGGTGGTGCAAGTGCCGATCCACACGATGACGCTAGGATTGCGATCGCGCTTAATTTGTTCGCACAACCGTTTCAATTCTTCGTAATCATTTAATTGTGCCGAAATATCCGCTTCTTCGAGTTCCGCCATCGCATAGCGGGGTTCAGCAAAAATCATCACCCCCATAGCATTTTGGAGGAAATAACCACAGGTTTTTGTTCCGACAACGAGGAAAAAACTATCCTCAATTTTCTGATATAGCCAAGCAACACAACTAATCGGGCAAAAGGTATGATAATTACCCGTTTCGCATTCAAAATTTAAAGCACTGGGTTTGTCTTGAGCAACGGTCATGGGTTAGCTCCTAAGGGTAAAGTGGGAAGTGGGAAGTGGGAAGTGGGAAGTGGGAAGTGGGAAGTGAGGAGTGAGGAGTGAGGAGTGAGATTTTTGTTTGTAGTGGGGACTTTAGTCCGCTACCTCAAGTTTTGAGGGCTGAAGCCCTCACTACAAACGGAGAAACTCTTTTCTTTTTTCTCTTTTCTCTCTCCTAGTTTTTAAACCATCATCAAATCCGGTTCGGCGCTGTGTTGGGGCGCATCGGCGGGAGGATTGAGGTAGTAATCGGAGAGGAGAGCGAAGAGATCCCGGTCTTGGGCATCGTTGGGGACTACGCCTTCAGGATTGGCGAGGATTTGATCCGCGATGCTCAGGTAGTAATCGCAGACATAGTTCAGGGAAGGATCGCGCTCGGCCATTTCAAACAGCGTTTTGCCTTTGACGCGGGAAACCCGGATATCTTCAATTAGCGGCAGAACTTCCAACACCGGCATCGGCACGGCTTCAATATATTTCTCAATCAGATCCCGCTTCGAGGTGCGGTTGCCGATTAATCCCGCGAGGCGGAGGGGATGGGTGCGGGCTTTTTCCCGGACGGAGGCGGCGATGCGGTTGGCGGCAAAGAGGGCATCAAAGCCATTGTCCGTGACGATCATGCAGTAGTCGGAATAATTCAAGGGCGCAGCAAAACCGCCGCAAACCACGTCACCCAAGACATCGAAGAGGATGACATCGTATTCATCAAAGGCGTTGAGTTCTTTTAGAAGTTTGACAGTTTCGCCAACGACATAGCCGCCGCAACCGGCTCCGGCGGGGGGGCCACCGGCTTCGACGCAATCCACGCCACCATAGCCTTTGTAGATCACATCTTCGGGCCAGATGTCTTCGTAGTGGAAATCTTTCTCTTGGAGCGTGTCGATGATCGTGGGGATGAGGAAGCCGGTGAGGGTAAAGGTGCTGTCGTGTTTGGGGTCACAGCCGATCTGGAGGACTTTTTTGCCCCGTTTGGCGAGGGCAACGGAGATGTTGCAACTGGTGGTGGATTTGCCGATGCCGCCTTTGCCGTAAACCGAAAGTCTCATGGGGTGTTCCTCTTCTGATCGATGGGGTGCGTTGTTGTTTTGCATTATTGACGAATTATTCGGGGCTGGGAAGGGGGGGCAATTTTGAAAATCGCTGTAATTCGCTGTAATTCAGATTTTAAGGGCTTAAAACCGTTTTAAATCGATGAGAACCTTTGAAAATCTTATTTTTAATCATTTTTCTGATTTTATCCAACGTTTTTTAATAAAAGATGACAATAGCAAAATATGCCCGAATTAAACCAACTCTAAGGTTGTTTAAAGTACAAATACTTAAAAAAAGTGGTAGGATTGAGGGGAGGCAATCGCCCCCCAACCCTTAGCCCACAAAGCACCGCCCAAAATTCCCCTGGATTCAGCCGCTGATCAGCCTGGGGCAAAATTTGCCTCGAAATGGGGCTGACTTCCCTTTCAGTAAATATTGGTTAATTTTTCCCCGGTTTACCGTTACAGAGGCGATCGCCCCCCAAATTCCGCCAGAATTCCCTAAATGTGGCAGATTTTAACCATCCATCCTTGCCCATCCCTGCCATGAACCGACCCCAATCCGAATCCATTGCCCGATCGCTCTTTTTCACGATCCTCGGGCTGACGGCGTTTGTGTACCTACTGCGGGGGCTGAGTTGGCTCTCCTTTTTGCCCGGTGGCATCCTCTGGCTATTGCTCCTGAGTGCGATCGCCTCTGGGATTTACTACGCCATTGAGCGTAGCCGCCGCTTTTGATCCATCAAAATTCTTGAAAAATCCCATCGCCATGCTAGGGATCTCTAGCTGTGCCGTAAACTGGGAAAGAGATATGAGAGAGAAGGTGATTATGGATTCCGCCGCGCTGTGGCAACGCTATCAAGATTGGTTGTATGTTCACGCCGACCTCGGCCTGTACCTCGATATCAGCCGGATGCGCTTTGATGACTTTTTCCTCAAGGCGATGCTGCCCAAGTTTGACCAAGCCTTTCAAGCCATGGATGCGTTAGAAGCGGGGGCGATCGCCAATCCTGATGAGGAGCGGATGGTGGGCCACTATTGGCTCCGCAATCCTGAGCTAGCCCCCGCGCCGGAATTGCAAGCCGCCATTACCGATACATTGGGGGCGATCGCCACTTTTACCAAAGCCGTCCATAGCGGCCAAATTAAACCCCCCCACGCCCCCAAATTTACCGATATTCTCTCCATCGGTATTGGCGGCTCCGCCCTCGGCCCCCAGTTCGTTGCCCAGGCCCTCACCCCCGTTGATCCCCCCCTCAATCTCCATTTCATCGACAACACCGACCCCGCTGGCATTGAGCGCATTCTGGCAACCTTGGGCGATCGCCTCGCCAGCACCCTCGTCCTCATCATCTCCAAATCCGGCGGCACACCGGAAACCCGCAATGGCATGGTGGAAATTCAAGCCGCCTATCAAGCCAAGGGCCTCGATTTTCCCCGTTACGCGGTGGCGATTACCGGCGAGGGTTCTAAACTAGAGGCGATCGCCCATCGTGAACAATGGCTCACCACCTTCCCCATGTACGACTGGATCGGGGGGCGCACTTCAGAAATGTCCGCCGTCGGCCTAGTTGCCGCCGCCCTCCAAGGCATTGATATCAATGTCTTCCTCCAAGGCGCGAAGGTGATGGACGATGCCACCCGGGTTGCAGATTTACGCCAAAACCCCGCTGCTTTATTAGCCTTTGCCTGGTATTTTGCGGGCAATGGCAAGGGCGCAAAAGATATGGTAATTTTGCCCTACAAAGACGGCCTTGCCCTGTTCAGCCGCTACTTACAGCAGTTGGTGATGGAGTCTTTAGGGAAAGAAAAAGACCTTGATGGCGAAACCGTTTATCAGGGCATTGCCGTTTATGGCAATAAAGGCTCCACGGATCAACACGCCTACGTTCAACAACTGCGGGAAGGCGTGCCCAACTTCTTTGCCACCTTTATCGAAGTGTTAGCCGATGGCGGCCAGAGCGTCGAAGTGGAGCCGGGGATTACCAGCGGGGATTATCTATCCGGATTGCTCCAAGGGACAAGGGAAGCCCTTTATGAAAATAAACGAGATTCGATCACGATTACCGTCGAGCGGGTCGATGCCGCCACCGTGGGGGCGCTCATTGCCCTCTATGAGCGGGCGGTGGGCTTCTATGCCAGTTTGGTAAACGTTAATGCTTACCATCAACCGGGAGTAGAAGCGGGGAAAAAAGCAGCGGCTTCTGTGTTGGCCCTGCAAAATCAGGTTGTGCAAGTGTTACAACAACAAAGGGAACTGATATCCATCAGTGATTTGGCCACAGCGGTACAACAACCGGGCGAAATCGAAACAATCTACAAAATTTTGCGCCACCTCAACGCCAACGATCGCGGCCTGTCCATTGTGGGTAGTTTTGCCGATCCCCAAACGTTAAGGGTGGCTTGGCAGGTATAAACATCGCGGGAGGTAGCAATACCATGCCCTTGCTGATTTTGGTGGCTGATGATAATGCGGGGATTCGTCAGGCGATCGCCGATTCCCTCGAGTTTGGTGGCTATAACGTCATGCCAGCGGTGGATGGGGCAGAGGCCTTGGAAAAGGTCAACGCCTACCATCCCCATTTGATTGTGGCGGATATTAGAATGCCGCGACTGAATGGCTATGAATTCGTTAAAAAGGTGCGCCAACGGCCGGAATATCGCCTCATTCCGGTGATTTTCCTGACGGAGTGCAATGAAACGAGCGATCGCATCCAGGGCTATCGGGTGGGCTGTGATGCCTATTTACCGAAACCCTTTGAAATGGATGAATTGCTGGCGGTGGTGCGGGGTCTGTTGGAGCGGGCGCAAATTGTCCAAAATGAAATCCGCTTTCCCCAGCCTGGCACACCAGCCATCCCGATCAATTCCCCTGCCCCTGCCATGGATATTGACGAGGCGGCTCGGTTGGCGAATATTGAAGAATTGACGGATCGGGAGCAACAGGTTTTACATCTTTTGGCTCACGGCCTCTCCAATAGCGACATTGGCAAAACTCTCCACCTCAGCCCCCGCACCATTGAGAAGTACGTCAGTAATCTCTTGCGGAAAACCCAAACCAATAACCGAGCCAACCTATCCCGATTTGCCGTGGAGAATCGGTTATTGTCTTAGGTTGGGAAATAGGGAATAGGCAACGGGCAACGGGCAACGGGGAATGGGCAATGGGCAATGGAATTTGTAGGGGCGAAAAATTTTTCGCCCTCCCCACGCTCCCCTCTCCCACCTTTGGGAGAGGGGCTGGGGTGAGGGCAATTTAACCCAGGGGGCCGGTGAGGATTATGTCGGCGATCGCCCCCGTCACATCACTGGGTACTTCCTGGGCCAGTTGTTGATACCAACTTTCTGTAGCGGCGGGATCTTTGCCGTAGATGATGCCCGTGCGTTTACGGGCCTTGAGGACAAGATTGGCGGTGCGCTCTTTGCGGGCGTTTTCGTAGCGTTGGAGGGCATCGGGGACGCTGATTGTTGTGGTGACGAGGTAGCGGGTGAGAATGACGGCATCTTCTAAGGCTTGGCAAGCCCCTTGGCCGAGGGTGGGGGTCGTGGCATGGCCCGCATCCCCCAAAAGGGCAATGCGACCCCGGACAAGGCGATCGAGGGGATCTAAATCACCAATTTCAAGGCGGTTGGTTTCTAGGGGGTTTAAATGTTTGATCAGATTTTGGACGGGTTCCGCCCAACCTTGGAACAGGTTTGCTAATTCCTCCCGACGGTCAGCAGGAGCGACGGTAGTCCCTTGGGCCATGGGTGCGCCAAAGAAGAAATAGAAGCGATCGCCCCCCACCGGCATCATCGAAGCCCGCTTATTGTCCCCCACATAGATCACCCAACTATTCCCAGAGGGGAGATCCTCACTAAAGGGAACCAAGCCGTTCCAGTTCACATAATCGGCATAGCGCGGCTCCACGGGTTTACCCACCACATACTCCCGTACCGTGGAATGCACCCCATCAGCCCCGATGATCAGATCCGCCGCCACCGCCCGACCATCATTAAGGTGGGCGATCGCCTCCCCTTCGCGCTCCTCCACCCCCACACATTGCACCCCTAACTCCAAATCCTCCGGCCCAAAAGCATCCCGGAGCATCTGCTGTAAATCCGTGCGCGAAACGGGGTAGGGGCGTTGGCCCACCTGTTGGATCAGCGGTTGGAGATCAATGGAATTGAGCAATTCCCCGGTATGGGTGCGGTATTCCATCCAATCCATTTGGCCCCCAAGAGCGGCTAAACGTTCCCCTAAACCCAATTGGTTTAAAACTTTCACCCCATTCGACCAGAGGGAAATCCCGGCTCCGGCGGGGCGCAGTTCGCGGGTGCGCTCAAACACCTTGACGCGATAACCCGCTTGGCGCAGCGCAATCCCGGTAGAAAGGCCGCCAATGCCGGCCCCGATAATCACGACATTGAGATCATACATATTTATTCTTCAAATAATCTGCAAAAAAAGGCGATCGCCCTCCACTATAGCCACCCTCGCCCCAATCAACAGCGTCCCGCGATACCACAAAATCCCCGCCATGAAGAACTGCCCCGTGGAACTTCAGGATCTTTTTCAACCTCTCTAAGCTACCCTCCAGAAATATAGGACAATCAAAAAGCCATAGCTCTCAGGGGCAAGCCATAGGAGATTGATGATGACGCTCAACCGAACTTTAACCTTGACAACACTGGCCACCGCAGCACTCACCGTGGTGGTTGGAACCTCCATTGCCCAAACCTCCCTCTTTGGTCAAGAAGAAATTGCCAATCAGGGGGCCTTAGGGGCGATCGCCACCCCCTTCGGCAGCAATCAATATAGTTTGATCATCATGGAGCAACTCCCCAACCGCCAACAATGTTGGGGCGAAAGTGGAGCCAACCCCATTGTGGTTAATCCCCTTTGGAATACCTTCGATTTCACCGGCAATTGTCGCCGCAATGCCGACAGTAACGGATATTCCGTCCGGATTAATGGGGAAGATTTTGGGTTGGAATACCTGCTGCGGATTGTGGAGCGTAATGGTGAACTGATGCTCTTAGGAACTCCTCGCGTCGGCAGTCGCCCCGGCCTGCGAGAAATTCTCATCGGTCGTACCGGCGGCATTAGTCCTGGCAATGCCCATAAATTCACCCTCGTTCCCGGTTGGCGATTTACCCGCCGTACCTATCAAGGCCAGGTCTTAGGGCATATCTATTTCACCAGCGATGGAACCGTCACCACACCGCCCACCCCCACACCTACACCTACACCCACCCCTACACCTACACCCACCCCTACACCCACCCCCACACCCACGCCCACACCCCCCCGCACCTTCCCCGACATCTCTAACGACATCTATCGCCAGCAAATCGAAGCGGCGTTACAAGTCGGTTTTATTGCCGGTTTCTTTGAAGACAACACATTCCGCCCCTTAACACCCCTCACCCGTGAGCAAGTGGTTTCCATGGTGCTGGATGCCTTGGGCGCGATTCCCAACGTCAACCCCAACGCCCCTGCCCAAGTCAGCACCGCACCCTTCCCCGATGTGGCAGCAAATCGCTGGAGTGCGGCGAAAATTCAATGGGCAAGAACCAGCGGCATTGTCAGCGGCTATCCCGATGGCAATTTCCGCCCGGCACAGCCGGTAACGCGGGCGGAGTTGATGGTGATCATGAAAAAAGCCGCAGAGTATGGCAAATCGCGCCGAGGTCAACCCATCGCCTTAACCCAAACTCAAACGCCCTTAACCTTCACCGATACCACTAACCATTGGGCTCAGGGTCTCATTCAGGAAATGTCCGGTTATTGTGGCGTAGCCAGTCCAGTGAATGAGCAGGGTACGCAGTTTATGCCCAATAGTTCCGCCCTGCGGAACTATGCGGCGGCGGCAACGCTACGGATGTATAACTGTGTCCGCGAAAACCGCTAAACAGGGCAGAAGGCAATAATCCCCAGTGGGGCGAAAAATGTAGGGGCGAAAAATTTTTCGCCCCTAGGGATCTCAAGGGAACGAGGCAATGTATTGTTATTTTTCTTAACAAAGATTTTGCTTCACCAAGATCTGTGAATTTTAAAGTTGACACTCCCCGCGAAGACAGCGACGGGGATTCTTGGTTCATCGACCGGACTTAACCGAGCAGGATTGCTCCAACCCAGCCAGAGGTCTAATCTCCCCAAGCGTATAACTTCCCGTGTGCCCCACGGTAGTTAGTCCCAGGCGCAGGATACAAACCTGCTTCACTACTCAGCCCGATGCCGCTCGCAGACTAACCCTTTCACATTCAAGTCTTCCTCGGCGACCAAATCGTTAGATTGGATGACGCAGTAGGCAATCCGCCCACTCATTACGCTGCCTGCTTACCCTTAAATGCTTCCAGGCCTGTCGGTTTTTAGCCTTGTGATCGTTCCTGGACGTTTGAAATCCAATCTAATCACCATAACACGACTGGCCCAAGGAGGGCGACTAAAGTCCCTCCTGTCGTCTTTCATCCCCGCAATAAATTGACGGGGCTTTCAGACTCCCGCACTATTTTCGTAAAGTCTTCTTGCAATTGGTTAGCAAGGCAAAAGTTTAGGGTTGAATGAAAGTAGGTTCTACTGACTGCCAATTTCAAGAAACCCCCCATGGTTAAGAAAACCTCACAACTGACCCAACTCATTTGGGATTATTACCGGGAAAACTGGGCAGATTTAGAGCGGCTGCGCTGTTTGGGCCGTTGTGAAGTCTTTCGCCGTTGGGGTGTGCTGCATATTCGTTGTCACCATCCCCGCGATGTTGAGGCGGTGGTGCGATCGCGCCTCCTGATTGCCGTACCCTTAGCCAAGTTGCGAATTGTCCAAAGAGTGCGTATTTTTGAAGCCCGAGCAGAGGTGATGTCTTTTAAAATTGGTGCAGATATGCAACTCGCTTAATCGATTCCGTTGGGTGCATCTCACTTTGGAGGCTCGCCCTCCTCCCCCATGGGGAGCCGGGGGCTTGGGGGATAGAAACATCAAACAGCTAATCATGGAAGGGGCAACCTAGCCCCACATGAGACCCATTGATTAAAACAAACCCTCATGGCCGATTTCTGAACGCTAACCATCAGGGTCTTCAGAAAATAGGGCGAAATTAGCTCAATGGGAGACCGGCATTATCGGATCTGCATGGGGGCGAAAATTTTTAAATTTTTCGCCCTTCCATCAAGGGCTTCAATTTTGCATAAATTTAGCTTACAGTTTGTTCACCAGTCGTTGAACACGTTGCCCTCACCCTGAATTCCTCTCCCAAGTAGAGAGAGGGACTTTGAGAACCGATCAGATTATTTCTGAACAGGCTGTATCAGCTTCAATGTTGAAGACGCACTATCGGATGATTAGCTTGTATCATCAGGATTTTATTTGTGAACTGTACTAGGATTGTATCCAGGAAGCTGCTATGCATGGCCAACTAACTCCACAGAATTCAAAAAATATTTGGAATACCCTTAAGCTCAAAAACCAAATGCTTCTGGGTTACACGATTCCCGTTGCAGTGTTTGCAAGTTCAACAATGATTGTTTACAGCAATGCAAACCGCGTTTTTGATGCCTTTTCCCAAGTGGAAACCGTTCAAGATTCTATCATTGAAGTGGATAAAATGGCATTGGCGGGTAGTAATATGGTTGCCAATGTGCGGGCTTATATGGTTATCAGAGATCGGGAATTTGTACAACTGTATGAGCAAAATTGGATGAGCTTTCAAGACGCTAGGGCCTGTCATCAGTTAAGCCAAACAACAAAGGCTGCCAGGTAGATAGCCCCCAAAAAGTTGCGTGCCGTTTTGTCATAACGAGTGGCAATGGCACGATACTGCTTGAGTCGAGCGAAGAAAT
>Ga0316611_1000082_pt1 | contig 40513 bp, 35 predicted proteins | sample MIS2016202_MG_FD_207675 | JGI IMG/M metagenome (GOLD analysis project Ga0316611, IMG submission 207675) | Microbial mat bacterial communities from Middle Island sinkhole, Lake Huron, Michigan, United States - MIS.2016.202 | ecosystem: Environmental > Aquatic > Freshwater > Lake > Sediment... | reverse complement strand
CCTTCCCGACCGGGCAACAGGTCTTTGATTTTCTCCCATTGGTCATCTCTGAGTGCGTATCTTTTCATCTCTTAGGCTTTTTTCAGTTCACCTATTCTATCCTCTCTAACTGATGACAGGCCCTAGGTCTTGGGATGGAGTTTTTTGTGTTTTCTTAATAAATCCAGGCAATAAATGGGATACAGAGCCACGCCCTTTGAGCGCGGCTTTGTTTAGCCCATCCCCCTAGATTTCTGAGAATCTAGCGCTCCAATACGTTAGTGCTTTACTCTCTGAACCGATTTGTTGCCATACATTCAACCAACTCCGGGCTTTATCGACTTGGTTCTGTTCTACTAATAGATGCAAATAGGCATCGCTAAAGACAGTAAATTCCGAGGTATGGAAGCGATCGCGCAACAGCATCGGGGTGAGCAGAGCCTCTGCTGCGTCAATGTCACCATTATCGAGATAGCGCTTGGCTTTAGCGCAACGGGCAAACGAATAGTCAGGGAACTGCTCGAACAACTCATCCATCAGGGCATCCGCTTCAGCTTGGCGGTCTTGCAAAATGTAGGCCATGGCTAAATTGTTGTAGATGTCTGGCGTGTTTTCCAGGTTTAAAGCCTCCTTGATCAACATTTCTGCTTCGATCGCTCCCCCTTGATCACCCTGATGCAGTTTTGGGATAGCGACATTGAGCAGTTTTTGCACCGGTTTTGAGTGATGGATCGTGGGTTCAGGGGAAATCTCATAGCCCATTACGATAACATCCTGCCACTTGCCATGAATCCAGAGCCTGACTTGATTTTTCGGAATCAGACCGGCCTCGGTGGCGATGGAGGCCGCGTGATTGCGCATCTTATCTGTACCGTTTTGACTGAGGGCGAAGTCTTTGATTCTCGCCAGTAGTTCCGGGATCTCAAGGCGTTCGGCCACCCTCAGACCAAATTCCTGCCCTATGGGGCCTCCCCGCTCCATAATCCGGGGTAGCCCGGCCCAGAAGTCAGGATGATCCTTAAAGATTTGCTCCATCAAGGCATCGGTTTTGTTGGGTTTGGATTGTTCTGTAATTCCTTTAATCGTGTCGTAGATATCCGTAACGGTATGGGGCAAGAGCCACTGATGCCAGCTAAAGGGCCAAGCGCCATGGCGCTCCCCGACGGGACGACGGATATCCCTCAGATTTTCTTGGGCTAGGGTCATGTCAGGGTCGCAATTTAGGGCTGTTTTCCACTGCTTGATGGCGCGGTTTATATCCCCCATGCGAGCCAGAGCGACGGCGGTGAGATGGAAAAAGAGCGCTCCGGCCGGAGAGTTCTCCACATCATTGGCCTCGGCCTGGTTCAAAATTTCGACAATGCCCGCATCATCGGCGAGGTAGCTCAACCCCTCAACCCGTTTCGTCCAGGGATCCCAAGCGTTCTCCTCGCTAGTTTTGAGGCGATCGCCATAAACTTGTGCTGTTTCAAGATCTCCAGAAACCACGAGGAAGTGTACTAGGTTCGAGAGGGCATGGATATTGTGAGGGTGCGAGTTAAGGACTGATTGGCTGGTGGCGATCGCCTCCTCCACCTGTCCCTCTAACCAGTGCGCCAATGCCAAATTGTTGTAGGCCGGCATAAATTGCGGATTTTGCCGAATCACCTCTCGCTCCACCTCACGAGTAGCCGCGTACTCCCCTTGGGCTAAGTACATTTGCCCGCGTTCATGGAGGATAGCCGTCTCAAGATTGTCTGAGCCAAGTTCCTCTAACAACTTAGGAATTTGGGGGGTGAACTCGTTGAGCAGATCCTGGAAGTGGGGAGCTAATTCGTGATCTGGGGCGACCGCTAAGGCTCGCTCTATGATCTCGAAGGCTGACAGCGGATAGGCCTGGGCCATGTAGATGCTTCCCAAGGCATAGAGGGCATTGCCATGATCAGGCCTTAACTCGATCAATTTCTCCCAAGCCTTCTGGCTGGTGGATAAATCCCTCATTTCATAGCTCACCTCGGCCAAAGACTCCCACACCCGCGCAGTTTCGGGATACTGCTCCACCAAGACTTGGAGAATTTCATAAGCCGCCTGCCAATTGTTTTTCATGGCATAGGCTTCTACCCGATGTAACTCAACATCCAGGTTTTTTTTTCCAAAGCCACGGAACTCCTTAATCGTGCCAGCTTTGTTCTTTTTACGCTTTGCCATGTTAAATTAGCCTCTCAAGTACAAGTCAATTATTGACCATGAGATTGACTATAGCAATCCTGACTGAAGCGTAAAAATTTTCGGTGCATCCATAGCGGCAGAGCCTCAGTTGCTCTTTCGTAAATCAAATAGGATTGCTAGATGATTCACCTTAAACCAGGACGGGAATCCGCTCCAATCCAAGGTTCAAGGGCTAAGATTCTTCCCCTGGTTTATTCGGGTCGTCAAACCCGTAGGCATCGCGGACAAAATAGAGGGGGCGAGCCTTGACTTCTTCATAGACCCGGCCCAAATATTCCCCAATCACCCCCAAGGTAATCAACTGAATGCCGCCAAAAAATAACGTCGTCACCATTAACGAGGCATAACCGGGCAGATCTATTCCAAAAATTAACGTCCGCAGGATTAAAAAACCCGCATAGATCAGCGCCAACAGCGAAATCAAGAGACCTAAATATGTCCAAATTTTTAGCGGTAACGTACTAAAAGAAGTAATCCCATCTAGGGCAAAATTCCATAACTTCCAATAGTTCCAAGTGGTTTGCCCCATGAGGCGAGGATCGCGATCAAAGGGGATGGCAATTTGGCGAAACCCCACCCAGGCAAACATCCCCTTCATAAACCGATTCCGCTCCGGCATTTGCTTTAAGGCTTCCACCACGCGCCGATCCAATAGCCGAAAATCTCCAGTATTGGGGGGGATATAGACGGGACTCATGGAGTCGATGGTTTGATAAAAGGCGTTGGCAGTGAACTTTTTCAGCCAGGTTTCCCCTTGGCGCGATCGCCGCGTCGCATAAACCACATCGTACCCTTCCCGCCACTTCTCCACCAATATCCCGATCAATTCCGGCGGGTCTTGAAGATCCGCATCAAGGGGAATCACCGCCGCCCCCGTCGCGTAATCAATGCCAGCACTGAGGGCGATTTCTTTGCCGAAATTGCGAGAAAGATTCACCACCTTAATCGCCGGGTTGCGCTGATGATGGGCGATTAATGCTGTGAGGGATTGATCTTTGCTGCCATCATTGACGCAAACCAACTCGTAGGTGAGGGGTAGCGGCTCTAAAACCGTTGTTAACCGCTCAAATAGGGTGTTGAGGTTGTCTTGTTCGTTGTAAATGGGGATAACAATCGAAAGATCAACGGCCATGGTTTTTGAGCGAAGGAGTGAGAAGTAAGAAGTGAGGAGTGAGGAGTGAGGAGTGAGCAGTGGCAAGGGAAATTTTTCTTCCTACTCCCTACTTCCTACTTCCTACTTCCTCCTCTTTTCTCTATCCTCTTTTCTTCCTAAAAGATTAACCCGTGCAACTGAGCAGTTGCCCCAAACTGGCCATGGCCCGATGGGTAATGGGCAAACTATCAATCACCATCCCCGTACACAACAGCATCATATAGAGGATGGAGTATTTAAATGTGGCTTTGGCTAAGGGTAAATCCGTGGGGTTGCGGTAGAGTTGCCAGACTTTTTTGAGGAAGCTGAAGCCGAGGAGGGTGGCGATCGCCCCATACAATGCCCCCAACACGCCCAAGGGATAGATCAGCAAAAACGTACAGGGAATCACCAACAGCGTATAGAGCAAAATCTGCTTCACCGTCTCTGTTTCCCCAGCCACCACCGGCAACATGGGGACATTCACCTGAGCGTAATCGTCCCGAATCATCAAGGCCAACGCCCAAAAATGGGGCGGAGTCCAGAGAAAAATAATCGTAAACAACAGCCAAGCCGACCAACTCAGATCCCCCGTCACCGCTGCCCAGCCCACTAAGGGGGGAATTGCCCCCGCTGCGCCACCGATGACAATATTTTGAGAACTATTGCGCTTGAGGAGATGGGTATAGATCACCATATAAAAGGCAATCCCCGCCATGGCCAGGAAGGCGCTGAGCAGATTCACCCACAGGGCTAAGAGGATGAAAGATGCTAACCCAAGGGCGATCGCAAAGAGCAAGGCATGGCGGGGCTGCACCCGCCCCGAAGGGATCGGTCGCTTGCGGGTGCGCACCATTTCGTAATCAATATCTTGATCATAGATACAGTTGAGGGTTTGGGCTGAAGCTGCCGCCAATGTCCCCCCCAGTAATGTCACCAACAGCAGCAGCGGGTCAACACTGCCCTCAGAGGCAATCCACATCGCTGCGGCGGTGGTGATCAAGAGCAGGGGAATAATCCGAGGCTTGGTGAGTTGAAAATAACTTTTCAAGACAGCCTGCCAATTCTCGTGTTTCGGGGTGTAGCTTGTCCCAATCATGAAGTTCTGTCCTTAAGTGGTTGTGTTGAGTTGAGGGGGAGGAGTTGGTGCAAGCCGGAGGTTAAGGGGCGGGGCTCAGATCCCGCCAAGCAAAAACGGTCAAGAGGACGATCGCCCCCAACAAGGCCGCGCCAACGGCCTGATGGGTGACGGTGAGGGGTTCTACTTGCAGATGGAGGCGATAGGTTCCCACACCCACAAGGGCTTGCGCAGTAACGAGGATCCCGGCTGTCGTGGCCAATGTTCGCAGGCGGGGATGGAGGGCAGGGGTGCGCAGGGCGAAAAAGACGATCAGGAGGGTGATCAAGGTGGCGGGAATTACGCCCAACAGGTGACTATTGATCACACCACACCGTTGGGCTCCATTCAGGCATTGGTGGGCTGCCCATTGGGAGGCAACTAAGCCACCGAGCAAGCTTTGTCCATAAATTAACCCAGTGGCCACGATGCCTAAACTGCGGAGGTTGTGGGCGGTTCCCATCGGTTGATAGGGTTGGAGAGCGGCCCCAATCACCAACAAGGTACAAAATAGGAGGAGGGCTGTGCCTAGATGGGCGGTGACGATATCAAACCGGAGCATTTGGGTGACGGTGAGGCCCCCTAAAACCCCTTGGAAAAGGATTAACCCTAGGGCGAAGGCACTGGCCCAGGGGAGCCAGGCGGGGAGATTGCGCCGCCACCAGAGGGACATTCCCAGAAGGGCGATCGCACTTAAACCCACCAGGGCCGCATCAAGGCGATGGAACCATTCTAAAAACACCTGGAGGTTCATCTGTTGGGTGGGGATCAGTTGTCCGTAGCAGAGGGGCCAATCGGGGCAGGCGAGGCCGGCGTTCATCACCCGCGTGGCACTGCCAATGGCCATGAGCAGGAAAACGGCGATCGCCATTTTCCAGACAAAACGCCGGATCCACACCTGAGGACTCGCACGCTCCGGCTCAGGCGTTAACGCGGGGGCGGTTTGAAAAACAGAATCTGTCATGGCAGCAGGATGTAGCAGGATGTAACAGAATGCAACAGTTTGTTTACAAACAATAGAGCCTAGACTCAGCCATTGCCGATACATTGACTACGGCCAGGTTTCAGAACTGAGGGAGCCTCAACCCTGGGCTGGGTTTATTTCCTTAACACTTTAACGACCTTCTCGGTTTTGGGCGCAGGTTTTAACAAAATTTGCGGGAATGGCCCCTAGGCATGGAAATGATCGGCGCGAAAATGCTGGAGGGCTTGGGTATCACTGAGATCGTATTGCAGGGGAGTGATCGTGATGTAGCGATCGCGAATCGCCTCCACATCGGTGGGAATCTCCGGCGAAACGCCACAATGGGGGGGCTGCTCCACATCCTCCACCGCCTCCCCCGCAAGCCAGTAATAGCCCTTACCCCGGGGATCATAGCGTTGTTCAAACTGCTCAATATAGCGGCGCAACCCTTGGCGCGTCACCCGCACCCCGGCAATCTCTGCCTTGGGGACGGGGGGAATATTAACGTTTAATAACATCGGATGCGACAGCGGCTCGGCTTGGAGTTGTGCCAGGAGTTGCACCGCAAAATCCGCCGCCACGGAAAAATCCTGATGGGCAAAGCTGCATAAACTGAAGGCAACGCTGGGAATTCCCTCGATCGCCCCCTCCATGGCCGCTGAAACGGTTCCAGAATAAAGCACATCGGTTCCTAAATTCGCCCCCTGATTAATCCCCGCCAGGACAAAATCCGGCGGTTGGGGCAAGAGGGCGCTGAGGCCCAACTTCACACAATCCGAAGGCGTACCGGAACAGGCCCAAGCTTGGATCGAACCATGGTAAACATCGGCTACGGGGTCAACGCGGATCGGTTGATGGATGGTTAAGCCGTGGCCGGTGGCGGATCGTTCGCGATCGGGGCAAACCACCGTTACGCCATAGCCCGCTGCGGCCAAGGTATTGGCGAGGGTACGCACCCCCAGGGCCAAAATTCCATCATCATTGCTAATCAGAATGCGACAATTTTCCTGCATTGGTTATCTTCCATTCACCCACTTATTAAGGATAACGGGCGATCGCCCTTAGTCCATGGCTTATTGATCATGGGAGGTTAAACAAGGGAATCGAGGAAAGCATCGAAACAAGCCAATTCAGCGGGATAGAGGCGGCGCAAGCGTTGGGCGTGATTGAACACAATCGCCAACCGTTCTGCATCGAGTTCAATCCCATAGGCATTGCGAAACAGATGGCGAAATCGCCGCAATTCATCTAAACAGTGATACATCTCACGACTAAGCAAATGGGGGCGAAATCCTTCGATATCGAGGGTCATGCGCTTTAAAAGCGCGGCGTGCCATTGACTGAGATCCTCGATCTGATTTTCAAAGGTTTTCGCCACGTTCAGACAAATGTTTTCAAAAGCAGAGTAGAGATTGTGCAGATAGTAGCCCATGACAATGATGTCCTTTGGGTCGTTGGGTTGATTGGCATAACCCTCTAGTTGTTGATAAATTCGCTCAATTTCCTCCTGATCCTCTTTCAGGCTGGCTTTGAGGGTTGAAATTTGAGGATTCATAAATCAGTTCTCCAGTTTGGCGGACAAGATCAGCAAATGTAGAAGGCTCGTTAATTTCCCGTAGATCGATGAACCATTGCGGACAAGCAGCTTCAAGATCGCGCCAGAGGGCAAAATAGCTAGCGGCATCTGTCCCTGTAACAGCAATATCTACATCTGAATCCTGGTGAAATTGACCCAGCCGGGTCACGGAACCAAAAAGATAAATTTCATCAATTTGGGGATACTGGGGCAAGACTTGGGTAATGGCGGCGATCGCCTCTAACCGTGCCTGTTGCCTACGGGCCTCCTGGGCCTGATAACGAGCCACCGCACGCCGTTGCCAGTTTTCCCGGCATTGTTCTAGATTCATCGTTCCCCCGTTGTTTCGGCCCCACCAATCGCTACACTGGAGAGCGGGCCACTTGAATTCATTTATCCATCCTCCATAATGTCTGGTTTAGAAACGCAATTACAAGCCTTAGCCACCGAAGCCACCGCCGAGATCGCCGCCGTCACTGGGTTAGACGAACTCGAACAGCAACGGGTGGCCTATTTGGGCAAAAAAGGGAAACTCTCGGAAATCCTGCGGGGGATGGGGAAACTTTCCCCTGAGGAGCGGCCCAAAATTGGGGCGATCGCCAATGATGTTAAAACCGCGATTCAAACGGATTTAGACCAGAAGCGCGATCGCCTCGAACAAGCGCAAATCGCCGCCCAACTCGCCGCCGAAACCCTCGATGTCACGATGCCCGGTGTCAGTTATCCACTGGGCAAGATCCACCCCCTCAACAGCATCATCGATCGCGTCATTGAAATCTTCGTCGGCATGGGCTACACCGTCGCCGAAGGCTACGAAATGGAGAGCGACTATTACAACTTTGAAGCCCTCAACACCCCCGCCGACCACCCAGCGCGGGATATGCAGGACACGTTCTATCTCCCCGACGGCAACCTCCTCCGGACTCATACCTCCTCAGTCCAGATCCGCCACATGGAAAACCATCAACCCCCCCTGCGGATCATCGCCCCCGGTCGCGTTTATCGTCGTGATACCGTCGATGCTACCCATTCCGCCGTATTCCATCAGGTGGAAATTCTTGCGGTCGATAAAGGGTTAACATTCACGGATTTAAAAGGAACGCTCAAGGAATTTGTGCGGCAAATGTTTGGGGAGGAATTGGCGATGCTGTTCCGGGCCAGTTATTTCCCCTTTACCGAACCTTCTGCTGAAGTAGATGTGCAATGGGAGGGCAAATGGTTAGAGGTGTTGGGTTGTGGGATGGTTGATCCCAACGTATTAAAAGCCGTGGGCTATGATCCCGAAATTTATAGCGGCTTTGCTGCCGGTTTAGGGGTAGAGCGGTTCGCCATGGTACTCCACCACATCGACGATATCCGCCGCCTCTACAGCAGCGATCTCCGCTTTTTGCGCCAATTTTAACGCCATTACGATCATCGTTTGTCCTGCGGCCTTTAGCCCTAACTAGATGTTATCGATCAAGGCTGCAAATCCCCGCCCCAAATATCTCGGACGCGGTAGATGGGGCGGCCTTGGGATTCGTGATAAGTGCGCATCAGTAATTCTCCTAACAGGCCGATGCTGAAGAATTGCACGCCGATGGAAATGAGAATGACGACGAGAATCAGGAGGGGGCGATCGCCAATATGTTCCCCTAAACCAAATTTTAAAAACGTTAAATAGAAGCCTAGAGCGATCCCCAGGAGCATCGCAATAATTCCCGCCAACCCAAAAACGTGCATCGGCCGGGTTAAAAATCGCTTCATAAAAAAGATCGTCATTAAATCCAGCACGACCCGAAACGTCCGCCCCAACCCATATTTACTTTTGCCATAGCGTCGCGCTTCATGATGTACGGGTAATTCGGCAATTCTCGCCCCTTCGATAAAGGCCAAAGCGGGTAAAAAGCGGTGCAATTCCCCGTACAAATTCAAATCCGCCACCAATTCCGCCCGGTAAGCTTTCAAGGAACAGCCATAATCATGCACCCGCACGCCGGTAATGCGACCAATCAACCAATTGGCAATTTTTGAAGGTAAAAGCCGGGTGAGGGCAGCATCTTGGCGGTTTTTGCGCCAACCGCTCACCAAGTCGTAGCCTTCTTCTAACTTAGCGAGGAGGAGGGGAATATCCTGGGGATCGTTTTGTAGATCGCCGTCTAAGGTGACAATCGTTAGCCCCTGGGCGTAGTTGAATCCGGCGGCCATGGCGGCGGTTTGGCCATAGTTGCGGCGCAGGACGATCGCCCGTAGGTGGGGATGGGTTTGGGTGAGTTCCCGGAGCCGGTCGGTGGAGCCATCGGTGGAGCCGTCATCAATGCAGAGGATTTCATAGCGGAGGCTGGTGGCTTCAAGGCTGGCGGCGATCGCCCCCACTAATGTTGGCAAGCTCTCCACTTCGTTATAAATCGGCACAACAACGGAAACATCAGGGGCTAAGGGGGAAACAGGCATGGCAATGATCACAGGGGCCGCTCTCTACTGTACTCTATCGTTAGTCTGGGGATATCATGGGGGGGGACTTGCTCTAAATCCAGGATGGGCGCGGGGGCGAAAAATTTTTCGCCCCTACCGATGTAAGGTTTGGATGAGCCAGGCTAACCCCGCGCCTAGGGCTTCGGCTAGGGTATTGCTGAGGCGAAATAGACCAATGGGGAGCAAAAATTGGGGCGATAATAACCCCACGGCTACCGATTCAAATACCCCCAATCCACCGGGCGCACCGGGCAATATCAACCCCAACACCCAAGCCACGGCAAAGGCACTGATCACCTGGGGAATTTCCGCCCCCCGCAAAGGCATCAAGGCCAAAATTGTACAGAGAAAACCGAGCGATCGCCCCCCCACAAAGAGCAATTCTCCCGCCAATGGCCCCCAAGGATAGGCTTGGATCTCAAGGTTGCTCCCTTTGACCTTATTAAGCAGCCCTAAACCCCAATTGAGGGGGCGGGGATGGAGGGCGCAAAGTAAGGTGATTAACAGGGGGATTTGCCAGAAGCGTAGACCGCCGGGCCAGGTGAGCAGCGCAAGGATCAACGCCGCCGCCGCCATTAGTAAGGGTTCGGTGAGTGTCGCCACCGTTGCCCCTGCCAAGGGAACGCCTTGGCCTTGGGCGGCCTGAATGCGGCCATAGAACTGCCAAACATTGCCGGGGATGTATTTGGCGATCGTTGTCGTCAGATAGGTGCGAATCGCCCAAGGAGGGGAGAGGGGCGTGGGGGCAAAGGGAGCGAGGAGCCAGGCCCAGACCCAACCGGCCCAGGCATGACTGAGGAGGGTCAGCGTAAAACCCAAGGCTACCCACGGCCAACGCAGATCGGAGAAGGAGAGGGAGGCGATCGCCCCCCCATGGCGGCGCACCGTGGCCCATAAAAAAAAGAGGGCAAGCCCGACAATCAGCCCCCGCATCAACCCCTTAGCCCAACCCTTCACCTAGGCTAGAGAAGCCTTGTAGGCGGCCCAACTGCCGAACTCGGAAACATCAGGGAATTGGTTTTCCTCAATCAGGGCTTGGGGGTAAAGCATGGCGATCGCCTCACTGCCATCCGCCAACAGCACCGGCCCCGGATAAAGATTGGGGGGTTCACTGGCCAGCAAATGGTCATACTGAGCCGGGGTCATGGCGTAGAGTTCCCCCGCCAAAGCAATGCCCCCGGTTGCGACGGCATAAACCCCCGGATGTTGATCATTAACGGAATGGAGGCGGTAAAGGGCTTGGGTTTTGATCGCTTGGAGAAATTCAGTGTCGGCGATCGTGCCGTGATCCGGCTGCCCCCGCAGTGCCGAGCCGCAAATAAATACCCGGATGATCTCAGAATCGCTCATGGTGCATTGGTGAAAAGATTTCTCCAGATTAGCGAAAAAAGGCGATCGCCACCTATGCCCCTGAGGAAATCAGCGAGATCCCCCCTGCCCCCTTTTTAAGGGGGTTAATCCGGAACCCCCTTAAAAAGGGGGTCGGCGTAGCCGGGGGGATCATGCCGACTGCGGCGGAGGGATTGAGGGGCTAGGGGTGAGGGCAGACCTGAAGCGCAATTTTCCCCGTTGTCGATCCCCCCTCAATCAGCCGATGGGCCGCAGCGGCTTCCGTGAGGGGAAAGGTTTGGGCTAAATGGATTTTTAAATCCCCCTGATCGAACCACAGCCCACATTGCCGGAGGATTTCCCCCTGATGGCGTTGGGCTTCGAGATCCCCCGACATCATCGGTGTGAGCATTAATTCCAAACTAATGCGCAGATTTTTCTGACGGGCCGCCTTCAGCGTCCCCGCCGCTAAATTCGGCTCCAAAATCGTCACCAAATCCCCATAGGGCCGCACCGCCGCCACGGTTTCAAAAAACGTTGTACCCCCCACCGTATCAAAGGCCACATCTACCCCCCGGCCCTCTGTCCATTGCATCACCGCCGCTGTCACATCGGTTTGCGGATAAAGGATCGTTTCATCCGCCCCCAATTGACGAGCAAGGCGGGCCTTATCCGGTGTGCTGACGGTGGTGCAAACCTTAGCCCCCTTCAGTTTCGCCAATTGGATCGCCACATGGCCGACACCGCCTGCCCCGGCGAGAATTAACACCGTTTGCCCCAATTGTAGACAAGCGCGATCGTAAAGTGCCTCCCAAGCCGTGATCAGGACAAGGGGAGCCGCCGCTGCTTCTGCAAAGCTTAAAGACTGGGGTTTGGGGGCAGCAAAATGGGCGGGAACGATCGCATATTCGGCATAATTTCCCATCGTTCCCATACCCACGCCCCCATAACAATAGTAAACCGCATCACCGGGACGAAAATCTGTCACATCTTCCCCCACAGCCTCGACAATTCCCGCCCCATCACAGCCTAAAATGGCGGGCATTTGATCGGGGTAAAATGTACCCCGTTGTCGCAATTTGGTATCAATGGGATTAACGCCAGCGGCGTGAATTTTCACCAATAATTGATCTGGTGCAGTGATCACGGGTTTGGGTAGATTGTCGCAATAGAGGACATCAAGACTACCGGGTTGATTAAAAAGAATGGCTTGCATTTTGATAGGGAATAGGGAATGGGGAATGGTCGTAGGGTGTGTCAGATGGATCAACTGTTGTTGAAAACGGTGATTTTAAAACCTGACGCACCATGCTCACAGATCAGCAATGGGCGAAAAAATTTTCGCCCCTACGCAAATTTAGGATCTCATTGAACTCCGATTTTAGCGGCTCGGTAATCGCCATCCTACTAGAAAAAGGGCCTGGGTTTGTCGCCAGAAAATCATCCGGGTTTGGGGGAGAAATACGCCCGCAAGGTAGGCGGCGATAATTTGGGCAATGACGGTGGCGATCGCCGCCCCCGCCCCCCCATAATCGGGAATCAACAGCAAATTTAACCCCACATTCACCGCCGCCCCTAACGCCGTCATCACTGCTGAAAGGGTCATCAATCCTTCGGTGGTGAGCCAAGTTTCCCGCGCCACGCCGGAGGAGACAAACACCCCCGCCCAAATATGGATCGTTAACACCGTGGCCGCCGCGCCATAGTTGGGGCCATAAAGAATGTTTACGACCCAAGGGGAAAGTACAGTAATGGGAATGGCGACGGCATAACTGATCACTGCCATCAGGTTAAACATTTTTTGAATCCGTTTTAAATAAACAGTTTCCCCTAAGGTTTTGCCCTGGACGACAGCGGGAAAAATTGAGTTAATGATCGAAATGGGAATAAAATACCACAGTTCCGAGATTTTCACCGCAGCGGAATAAATTCCCACCGATTCCGCCCCCTGCATTTGTGCCAACATCACCTGATCAATACGCATATAAATAATGATCACAATCCCCGATAAAATCAGCGGCCAACTGTCTTTTAATAACTGTTTTGCCCGTTGCCATCGGATGCGCCATTGTTGCAAGGGTTCGCCACTGCGTTGATAGGCGATCGCCAATCCAATCCCGGTCAATGCCTGCTCTAGGGCGAGAATAATAATAAATGCCATCAGGGAGGCTTGAGCTTGAATCATCACCACTTTTAATGCGGTCATCGAGAGATAAACGGCGTTACGAGTCCACACCACATATTTTGAAGCAATTTGCGATTGAAACCAATATTCCACCACATCCATGGCCCGGAAAGCGGAACCCAAAGCATAGATGCCAACGAGGATTTGGGTTTGCTGTTCTTCAGGCTTGAGGAAGAAGACGACGGCAACAACTAAAAGGGTCGTGAGGGAAGAGGCGATCGCCTTCAGTACAAAACCTGTCCCTAAAATTTCTTGTTTTTGCTCACTATCCTGGGCTAAATCCCGAACAATAATATTATCCAGTCCCAATTTTGCCAGGGGTGCAAATAAACCCACCATCGCTAAAACATAGTTATACAGCCCAAAATCCGCTGGCCCCAAATACCGCGCCACCCACACCCCAACGAGTAACCCCAACACCATTTGCAGAATTTTTTCACTAAACAGCCAGGCGGTATTCCCCAGAATTTTTTGCAAGTAGGGGCTGAAGGATTTAAACATAAAGATTGCAGGCTTAAAGGTTATGGAAGATGGATATATTGTAAATTATCTTAATCAATCAGTTGTGGGATAATGACTAAGGTCGTTACTACGAGCGTTTGTCGTGAGAACTTTAGTCCTCTCTTGGGATAAAATCAGATCATCGCGTTCTCTGTGTCCTATGCGCCAATGTCTTAATCCTACCTGTTATCATCCAAATCCTGAAGATTACCAGTTTTGTCAGCAGTGCGGGAATCCGTTGTTACTGCGGGGCCGGTATTGGGCCAAGAGTATTATTGGTCAGGGAGGGTTTGGGCGTACTTTTTTGGCGGTGGATGAGGATAAGCCCTCGAAGCCTTTGTGTGTGATTAAGCAGTTTTTTCCTGAAAATATTGATCCGGATACGCTGGAAAAGGCAATAGAATTGGTTAAACAGGAGGCGCAACAGTTGGAATTGTTGGGAAAACATCCACAAATTCCGGAGTTATTGGCTTTTTTTGAAGAAAATAATCAGCAGTATTTGATTCAAGAGTTTATCAATGGGGTGACGCTCAAGCAGGAGTTAGTGGATCAAGGGGTTTTTTCGGAGCGGCAGATTCGTTTGTTGTTGGTGGAGTTGTTGGTGATTTTGGAGTTTATCCATGGGCAGAATGTGATTCATCGGGACATTAAGCCGGAAAATATTATCCGTCGTCAGGGGGATCAAAAATTAGTTTTGGTGGATTTTGGGGCGGTGAAGGTTTTGAAGCGGGAGCAGGGGACAACGACGGGGACGAAGATCGGTTCGGCGGAATATTATGCGCCGGAGCAGGGGATGGGTAAGCCACGATTGAATAGTGATCTTTACAGTTTGGGGCTAACTTGTTTGTATCTGTTAACGCAACGGATGCCTTCTGATTTATATGATGCGGCTGAGGGGGAGTTGTGTTGGCGGGATCATTTGGTGGGGAATTTGGTTAGTGATGATTTGGGGAAAGTATTGGATCAGTTGATCGAATCGAGTGCAAAACGGCGTTATCAATCGGCTGGGGATGTTTTAAGGGATTTAAATAGTTTGGATGCTGTGGTTGATTCTTCAATTGATCAGGCGTTGGCGATGTTGCTCAATCGTAAGGTTATTGATGTTCAACCGCAAGCTGTATCTATACCGCCGGTTTCTGTACCATCTGTTGAATCTCAGCCTGAAGTGGTTGCACCGCTTGAGGAGTCTTTACCCCCAGTTCCCAACGGTAAAATTTACCACTATGAGATTATTACGCTCAATGAGGAAGGGGAAATCGCGGAGCGGCGCAAGGGTGAGAATCACGGTTATCTTGAAACAACAGCAGGATTAAATTTAGAAATGGTGCGCATTCCTGCCGGGGAGTTTATTTTTGGATTGCCTGATAATGGAGATCTCAGCACATACACGGGCGGCCCTCGATATCGGGTTACAGTATCAGAATTTTGGATGAGTCGCACGGCGATCACGCAAAAACAATGGAAAATTGTTGCTGAGATGCCTGAAATTGTACAACCTCTTAATCCCAATCCTGCGCATTTTTCGCGCAAAAATAATCCTGTAGAAAAAGTGAGTTGGCAAGACTGTATTGAATTTTGTTTGCGTTTAAATCAAGCCAGTAGTAAGCCTTACCGTCTTCCCAGTGAAGCAGAATGGGAATATGCCTGTCGTGCTGGAACAACTACTGCTTTTCACTTTGGCCCTACTCTCTCATCCCGATGGGCAAATTATTACGGATTGGCGAACTATGACAGCAAAACTAATAAGAGTGAAAATGAGGAATATCGGAACCAAACAACCCCTGTAGGCAGTTTAAATGCACCTAATGCCTGGGGACTTCATGATATGCATGGTAATGTTTGGGAATGGTGTTTAGATGATTATCATCAGGAAGGTGTGCCAACAGATGGGACAGCATGGATAGACAATGAAGATGATTGCGTCAATAGTATAGATTGGCTGAAAAGTTTATTAAAGAAAAACTCAATAAGCAAACTACGACGTGGTGGCTCTTGGTGCAATAGTATGAGGGATTGCCGATCTGCCAATCGAAGTGGTTGCAGTTGCGATGGGAAGTACCAAGAAACTGGTTTTCGGGTTGTTGTTGCTAAAACGGTTTAGGCCACTCAACAGAGTAGGGGTGCAACGCTTGCACCCCTCTCTAGGGGATAGGGCGGATGCGATCCGCCCCTACAGTTTTGGGGAAAAGAAACCGGGTTTCTGTTAGTTTGTAGTGGGAAAATGAGGAGATGCAAGAAACCCGGTTTCTATTAGGTTTTAGTGGGAAAATGAGGAGATGCAAGAAACCCGGTTTCTGGGTGGTGGTTTCTGGATTAGGATAAATCTAAGGTATTACGGGTTAAAAACACCACATAAAAACAAAAAATCCCCGTCACCCCAACTAACCCCGTTTCCGTTAAATTGGTCAAAATTGTATAGGTTAATAAAATTAAGGGTAAACCCGCATAGGGCATCTTTTCTTGACCCAATAAAATAATCGCTTTCATTAAAGCATTCACCATTGATGCCAAAAATAAAAATAACCCAACATAACCTAAATCTACTACCAAATCCATAAACCCATTGTGAGAATGGGGCGGCGCAAACTGCGTTTTTGCAACGATGATATCCCGCGAAGGATTATCAATACTATTCCAAGGCTGCCAAAATCCATCAATCCCATAACCCAATAGTGGCCGTTGATTGATTTTACGAATAATTAACGGCCAAAAATCTGTTCTTCCCGTTAATGTTAAATCTTTATTGAGCGTATCAACCACAATAAATTCTAGATTTTCAGTCACTAAAATCACTAAACAAATACTGATAATTAAAAATAAAATTACCGAAGTAAACGCCCATTGAGTTGGTAAGGTTTTTAAAGTTCCCAAATAAAACCACAATGCCATTAAACAAATGACAATCACTTTACTTGCGCCACTGCCTCCCTGTTGCATTGCAACTAATGCTAAAAATGCCATGAATGCTGCTAAATGGCGCTGTTTATGTTGATAGAGACTATTAATAAACCAAATAATTGTACTTAAAGCCATTAAAAAACAAAAATGATTCTTATGGCCATTAATGCCAATCCAAGCCCCATCAAGATCCCGCCCCACCGAAGGCTGGCCAATGCCATAGACAAAGGCTAAAATTACTAAGGCTCCGGTAAACCATTTGAGGATGCTGAATAAATCAGGCCAGGTGAAACGATAGCCAATGTACATGGCAATGATGGCAGTTTCGATAATGACTAAACTGGTGCGCAGCGTTGTGATTGGGTCATTCGACCAGGTGGCAGAGAGGAGAATCCAGAGTAAAAAGAGATGCAAAAAAGGAGCTTTGATCAATAAAATACTCCAAGCTTGCAGGCTTTTTTTGAGTGTATATTGCAAAATAGGTGCAAGTAAGAGGAGGGCGATCGCATAGGCCCCCACCTGAACAATCATCGTCGGCGGCGTAACATAAACATTGCTTAAAACACGGGGATGGAACTTATCCAGGGGGCTGATTGTAATCCCCGTTGCGCCGGAGATGATGATTAAAAAAAATACCACCGCTGCTTTTTCCGCCGCTAAGGTGTAGCGGAGTTGTTGGCTAAAGGTGTGAAAGGCGATCGCCCCAAACATCCCCGCGATCATTGCCAACAGTAACAGCACGAGCGGATCGGTGAGGATTGCTTTCATCGGTTTAAACCTGCCAACGTTGGGTTAGATCGCTTTGCCATTGCTGCTCTAGCTCTGGATCACTAACTTGATCCCGCTGTAAAAGCATCACCCCTTCTTGATAACGGATCAACCCATAATTTGTCGCCATCCGCTCTTGCAACCAAGGCAGATATTGCGCAAGGCGATCGCGATCGTCCACAAAGGCCGCCTGATACTGAGCCAATTGCTGGAGATCCACAACGATATAGTCCACATCAATCACCACACCTTGATCATTTTTCACTTGCCAAAAGGGCAACCCCAACATTTCCCGACGGCTGGAAAGGTGAGGAATGAGGATTTTGGAGGCGGTGACGCTGGCATGGGGGGGAATGGCCTTCAGGGTTTGGTTCAACACCGCAGCATGGGGCCACTGTGTCCAAAGGGGGGCGGCAACCCAAGGGGTGACGGAATCGGGGATGAAGAAGGAAAGGGCGCGGTGGGGATTGGCGCTAATCGTGAAGAAGATCGACAGCGCAATACACAACTGCCAAGCCCGTTGCACCCACAACTTTTTAGCCCAATGGGGATGGGCATCCCACCAGAGAATCGCGCCGTACCAAAGGCCGGGGACAACCGCCAAGGCATAGCGCATATGCACCGCCAAGCCCCAAGGGTCATCCCGCAGAAAAATAACGCTCAGGGGGCAGAGGATTAAAATCCAGGTGGTGGGGGCGAGGAAGGGAAGGAGGGCGAGGGGTAGCCCTTGGGTGAGGAGATAGTTAAACGTCAGATCGAAGGGGGTGAAGAGTTGTTGGAGGAGCCGGATCGGATTGCGGAGGATCGTGGCCAGAAGTTTAAGGCTGGAGGTGCGATCGCCCTCCACGAAAGAAGCAAAATGAATCACCAGGAACCGCTGGGCCACATCATCGGAAAACAGGGGCATGATGTAGGTCGTGACAATCACCGCATAGCTAAAACTGATGAGGCAGGCGATCGCCCCCAGCCACACCTGCCGCCGACTGACGAGCAAATACAACCCCACCGAAAACACCACAATCGCCGCATCTTCCCGCACCGCCAACACCAACCCCCCCCACAGAGCAAACCAACCCCAAGCCCGTTTTTCCAACGCCCAAAATAGCCCAAACATAAACAGCGGCAACTGGCAAAGGTCTTGAAAATTCCCTAAGGTTGGCCCCGCTACCGCCCGACTACTGTAGAAGCCAATCATTAACAACAGGGCGAGATGGGGGGGCAGCCGTAACCGGGCCAGTTGGTAGAGCATCAACCCCCCAGCGGTGATGATGCCCACAGCTAAGAGCAGCAGAATTGTAGAATTACGGGCGATCGCATAGATCGGCAGCCACAACAGCAGCGCGGGGGTAAAATGTTGCCCCAAGCGGCGATAAGCCACCTCTGGCATCGGGTGAGAAATGGATTCAATGGCAGAGAGAGAGCTTTGAAACCAGCGGCCCTGAAGGCTGTTCCAAAAGACCTGGTTAAAAATCCCTTGGTCAAAGGAGGTATAGGAGGGCAAATAGCTATGGTGGCGATGGAGCACCAACACCGCCATGATCGTAAAAAATAGGCCCGCTGCCGCCAAACTACCGCGACTAAAAGCGTGATCAAACCGTGGAAACCTCAATAGCTCTGCCCTCATACGACTCAATTCCCCATTAAACCAACTCAATTTCGATTTGGGGAACTCGCCAGATCTCCGGACTAGAATGCCATGGGATGGCCATACCTATGCAAAAATGGGGACTGAGCCAAGGAAAACTGTCATCATTCTGGCGGCTGATTCATCCTAGGGAGGAGAAACAAAAAGTTTATGAACGTTGGCGATCGCATCCGTGTCAAAACATCTGTCGTGGTTTATCATCACCCAGAACATAAAAAAGCAGCCTTTGATCTTCAAGGGTTAGAGGGGGAAGTGATTGCCCTCGTAACGGAATGGCAAGGGCGGCCTGTCAGTGCCAACTTTCCGATTTTGGTCAAGTTCGATAAAAAATTTCGAGCCCACCTCCGAGAAGATGAGGTCGAAATCCTTTAGGGATCTCTGATGGAGGGGCGAAAAATTTTTCGCCCCTACGCCGATCATTGCGATCGGGCATTTAGTCCGCTCCCCTCCCCACAAACCAGCCAAACAAATTCACATCCCGCCGTAACCGTTGTAATTCCTCCCGATGAGCCTGAGCCGTTGCTCGATACCATTGGCAATGGGCCTGAAAATCTTGGCGATATTCCACCTCACGGCGAAATTCCTGAGCGAGGGCATGGGGGGCAAAAAACCCCACGGCCGGCGGTGGGGTGGGCAAAATAAAGTGAAAGGGATCAGCCATAGCGCACCACAGTGAACTGATTCCATCTAAACACATTGGCCCAGGGGATGTCGGGGCAAAAGGTTTGGTGATAGCAGTAGTCAGTATTGTGAGGAGATTTCAAAAATCCAAAACCCTTTCCTGGTGGGCATTGCCCACCCTACGCAATATCTATCTGTTCCCTGTTCCCTGTTCCCCGTTGCCCGTTCCCCTTTCCCTCAACTCAAAATCGTCGGCAACACCTCCTCAGATGTACCATTAGGTTGGGCCGGAATCGAAAAATAGAAGGAACTGCCCTGCCCGACGGTACTTGTCACCCAAATATCACCGCCATGGCGCTGGACAATTTCCCGACAAATGGACAGCCCTAAACCGGTTCCCCCTTTTTCCCGCGAATCGGAGGCATCCACCTGTTGAAACCGGCCAAAAATGGCCTCACATTTATCCGCAGGAATTCCTCGGCCTTGATCATGGACGGAGAAAATGACTTGATCTTCATCGGGGGTGACATTGAGCCAAATGCTGCGATCGCATTCTGAAAATTTAATCGCATTACTAATTAAATTCGTCAAGGTTTGCAAAATTTGATCCGGGTCAACCCAAACATAGATGGAAAAAGGCGGCTGGCCCGCCACCTTCCCCTCCGGTAGGGGATAGCTGGCAAACCGTTGGCGATCGCATTCTAAACAAAGCGTAATCTGGTTTTGCTCCGCCATCGAAACCATCGCTTGGGTCGCCTGCTGGATCAGTTCCAACGCATCACAGCGGCGTTTAAGGATTTTAATTCGCCCCGATTCAATGCGCTCTAGATCGAGGATGTCATTGAGGAGCCGGGTGAGGCGATCGGTATTATTGACGGCAATGTCTAGCATTTGCTGCCCCTTATCCGACAGTTGCCCCAGTCGCCCCGTCGCCAATAGCCCCAAGGAGCCACGAATTGAGGTTAACGGCGTGCGCAATTCATGGCTGGCGATGGAGATGAATTCATCTTTCATCTGTTCAATGGCCTTGCGTTCGGTAATATCCATCAGGGAGAGCAAATAGGCCCGTTTGCCATACCAATTGATCGCCACCGATCGCATCTCCACAATACATTGCCGCCCCTGAGGATGAACCAGACAAATTTCGGTGGGATCACCATGAACCGTCGGAGAAGCCAGATCCTGACTACTCCAAACCCGTTCACCACTAGGAATCGGAATGCCCAAATCAAAATTCAGTAAATCCTGCGCCGATCGCCCGAACAATTCCGCCGCCGCCGTATTGGCAAAGTCAATCCGCCCCAGATGGTTGCAAACCACAATCCCATAGGCATTACTCTGGATGACCCGATGGAGTTGGGCCTCACTTTCTCGCAGGGCGGTTTCGGCTTTGGTGCGCTCGGCAATTTCCTGCTGGAGTTCAGCGGTGCGCTCCACCACCCGCTCCTCTAAATGGTGGAGGAGTTGGGCTTGAGCGACGGCAATGCCCAATTGATCCGCTAGGGCGGTGAGTAACTTGATTTCATCCTGTTGCCATGGGTGCGGGTCGTGGCATTGCTGCACCAAAATACTGCCCCAAAGGTTTTGCTGGATGAAGATAGGCACGAGGAGTTGCGATCGCACCGGAAACCCCCCAAACGTGAGGATATAATGCTCCCCCGTTCCCGTTTGCTCCGTGTCATCAATGGCAATATAGGGGTTAACCGCCAAGATCTGACAGGGAATCGTGGCGGATTGCAATCCCACCGGATGAATTCCCGTCAAAACGGATTCTTTAATCACCCTACCCCATTGCTCCGATTGGCATTGTAAAATCGCCACTCGATCCATTTGGAGAATTTGCTGCACTTCCCAAACGACGGTTTGGAGAATTTCATCCAGATCCAAAGATTGACGGACTTTGAGTGTCAGTTCTGAAAGCAATTGCGATCGCTCATAGGCCCGTTTGAGTTTAGTTTCTGCCTCAATACGGGCGGTAATATCAATACCCACAGACACCGCCGCCTGATTTTCCTGATATTTTTGCGCCACAATCAAATAATGGCGGGTTTGGTGGCGAACTTGGACATCCACCACCTGCGATCGCATCCGCTCGCGCCCATCAAATAAATTTTGTAACAACTGCTCAAACTGAGAGCCTAGATTCAAAAAACCCAACTTTTGCCCCATAAATGCCTGGGGTTCCACATCAAAAGCGCTGGCTAATTGGTGATTTACCCCGAGATAGTAAAGTTCCTGGGACTGTTCTGAATCCATTTCCTCAAACCGACCAATCCAAGAGACAAAACCCGGCACAGCATCCAGCACCGCTTGCAGTTGTTCCTTGGCCTGCCAGATCACCCGCTCCGAACGCTGTTGCTCAGTAATATCGAGGGCAATGCCTAAAATTTGCTCAATCTCCCCCGCTTCATTCAACAGCGGCACATAGGTAATCATAAACATCAAATTGCCTTGGCGCGGCACAGCAAACGTGCATTGGCCCGATTGAATCGACCGTTCCGCCACCGCTTTTTCTAACAGGGGAATGTAGGCTTGGGTGATTGGGTCTGGAAACAATTCCCGGTCAGTCTGGCCGATCATCGCATCCCGTTGAAAACCGAGGGTTTTTAGGGCTTGGTGATTGACAAACCGATAACGGAGATGGCGATCGTAGATCACAAACATATTCGGGATATTGTCCACCGCCAGACGGAACCGCGCCTCGGAGCGGGCCAGTTCTGCCTCTGCTTGGATGCGATCGCTAATTTCCGCCCGCAGATTCGCATTCACCAGCCGCAGTTGCGCCGTCCGCTCAATCACCCGCTCCTCCAGTTGGGCCGCCAAGGTTTGTAACTCTAATTCCGCCTCAATCCGCCCACTAATATCCCGCGCCACCCAAATCACGCAATCATTAGGCAAGGGGGAAATATTGGCCGCAAACCATACCGAGCCGCTGGCTAATTGCAAACGGTATTCAAACGTCAGCGTCAGTTGATCCGTTAAAACCTGTTGGATCGGCTCCCAAAAGGTATGGGTTTCATCGGTTTCATCAGTTTCAGCGGTTTGGGGAAAGAATTGCTCAAAGGTCGCTTCAATCACCGCGTTGCTATTTTCAAACAGCCACCCGTAATTGGTGGGCATCACCTGCACCTCCTGACGGTGGGCATCCACCACCAGCACTAAATCCGTCATCGCCTCAAAAATGCCGCGAATTTCCTGCTCACTGTGGCGGAGTTTTTGAGCAATCAGCCGGTCTTCGGTGACATCCCGCGCCACCCATACCACCCGATCCGCCGATAGGGGCGACAGACGGGCATCAAACCACACCGGATCTTGCTGGACATGGCGTTGATATTCCACCTTAGTGGTTTTCTGTTCATCAAGGGTATGGGCGATCGCCCCCTGTAACTGCGCCGCCACATCCGGCATCAATTCCTGTAACGTTTTCCCCAACAGTTCACTGGGGGCCAGTTGGGCAGCGGCCTGGGTGGGGGCAATTTTTAAACAGCGGCCCTGGCGATCGCGAATCACCACCAAATCCGTCATCGCCTGAAAAATCGCCCGCATCTCCTGCTCCGAAGCCGCCAAAGCCTCCTGAGCCCGCTTTTCGGTGTCGATATTCTCCACCATGCCAAAAACAAACTGCACCACCCCATCCTGCATCGCCCCACAGAGGATCAGCCGCCCCCACACCCACCGGCCATCCGCCCGCAAATATTCCTGCTCCACCTGATAATGGTTAATCTCCCCCCGACCAATGGCCGCCAACTGTTGAAGAATGCGGGATTGATCCGCATCCCCTAAACAATTGGTGCAAAGGGTTTGATAAAGTTCCGTTCCCTCATAACCAAGGAACTGCTGAAAAGCTCGATTGGTTTTCAGAATCTGGCCATCGGGTTGGGCGACAAAAATCCCCAAACCCGCATTTTCAAAAATGAGCCGAAACCGCGTTTCACTGGCCCGCAGCGCATCCTGAGCCCGCCGTAGGCTGAGATGATGGCTAACGCGCAACAGCACCTCTTCCTGATGAAACGGCTTGGGAATATAATCAATCCCCCCCACCCCAAAGGCCCGCGCCTTATCCGCCGGATGATCCAGCGCTGAGATGAAAATCACCGGAATATGACGGGTGTGGGGATCCGCTTTTAACTGTTCACACACCGTAAATCCATCCATCTCCGGCATCATGATATCCAGCAAAATCAAGTCCGGTGGTTTCGCCTGCACCGCCGTTAAGGCCGCTTGGCCACTGCGGGCTGCTCGCACTCGATAACCGTGTTTGACTAAAATTTCCGTCAGTAACCGGAGATTAGCGGGTGTATCATCGGTAACAAGAATATCCCCAGTGGCATGGGAAGTAACGGATACGGTCATAAACTTTTAATAAATGGCAAGCAGAACTGAAGTTCCGAAGGCATCCACCCCCCATGATAACGATTCATTGTTGACGTTTTGGCGGATCAATGGGCAAATGCCATTCTCTCAAGTTCTGGGTCTTTCTCTTGGCCTATTTTGCGGTGTGGGGATTAGCCCCACCAGGATGGGGATTGAAAACTCAGGAGGTGGCGAGATTTGTAGCGGCCTGTTGGGTGCGCAATTGGCCGCAGGCGGCATTGGCTTCGAGGCCACGGGAATAGCGGATGCTGTTCTCAATGTGGTGTTTGTGGAGGATATCGCTGAATTGTTTAATCTGTTTGGCTTGGGGCCGTTTGTAGTGAGCTTCGCTGATCGGGTTGTAGGGGATGAGGTTGACGTGAGTTTGAAAGCCTTTGAGATGTTGGGCGAGTTCATGGGCCTGTTCGGGGCGATCGTTCACGCCAGCAAGGAGAACGTATTCAAACGTTAGCCGTCGTTTCGTCGTTTTGACATAGTAGCGGCAATCTTCTAAAAGGGTGGTGAGGGGATAGGTTTTGGCGGTGGGAATGAGTTGTTCCCGGAGGGTTTGATTGGGGGCGTGGAGGCTGACGGCAAAGGTGATTTGTAGGTGATGTTCTGCCAGTTCTTTAATGCGACGGGGTACGCCGACGGTGGAGACGGTGAGCGATCGCCCCCCAATCCCCACATCTTCGTTTAATTGCTGGAGCGATCGCACCACGGCTTTTAAATTCAACAAGGGTTCTCCCATGCCCATATAGACCACATGGCTGACCCGGCGGCCAAAATCCTGCTGCACGGTTAACACCTGATCAACGATTTCATGGGGGGCTAAATTGCGGGCATAGCCGCCTTTGCCGGTGGCGCAAAAATCGCAGGCCATGGGGCAACCGACTTGGGAGGAAACGCAGACAGTGAGGCGTTTTTCGGTGGGAATCCCGACGGTTTCAATAATTAGCCCATCGGCAAGGGTGAGTAAATATTTCCGGGTGGCATCGGGGGCAATGCGGCAATCGGCGATCGCGGAGCGGCCAATGGGATAATCGGCTAAATTTTCCCGCCAAGCTTTGGGAAAAACGGTGATATCGAGGAGCGATCGCGCCCCTTTTTGGTAAAGCCATTGATGGAGTTGTTTGCCCCGATAGGCGGGTTGGTCTTGGGTTTGTACCCAAGCAGTGAGTTCATCGAGGGAGAGGGAGAGGAGGGGTTGCGTCATGGGGGGAGTGGGGAGTTGAGTGAGGGCTGTAGGGGCGAAAAATTTTTCGCCCTGACGATTCGCCCCTAGGACAGGCTAGCGAGATGAATCCCTTGATGGCTGAATTGTGTCACCCAAAAATCAAGATTTGGATCCTTTAACAGGTTAGCGGTTTTAGTTTTCACTACTTCGGCATGGTCTGGGGATCCACAGAGGGCAAAGACACTGGGGCCAGAGCCGGACATCATTGCTCCCATTGCTCCCGCCGTTAAGAGGGCCTCGCGCAGTTGGGCCACGGCGGGCTGGGCCGGTAAGACTACCGCTTCGAGATCATTTTCTAAATGGGCCACCATCGCGGCTAGATTCCCAGCGGCGATCGCCCCCACCATTGGCCCTGCATGGATGCGTTGGGCGCGGGCCGCCTGCTCATCGGGGTGTTGAATATATTTTTGGCTAAACTGTTGGCGATAGGTTTGATAGGCCCAAGGGGTTGAAATCGCCAGATTGCGGTGTTTGGCTAGCACTAACCAAATCGGCTCCGGCGGACTATGGATAAAATCTAATTGCTCCCCCCGGCCTGTGGCGATCGCCGTCCCTCCCGTCACACAAAAGGGCAGATCCGACCCCAATTGCGCCGCCAAAGTTTGCAAATCTTCTTGGGTTAACCCCAAATTCCATAACAGGTTCATCCCCACCAACACCGCCGCCCCATCCGCCGACCCCCCTGCTAAACCCGCAGCTACCGGAATTTGCTTCTCAAGGTGAATCTTTACCCCTCCATAACTGGCAAAGGCATCAGGAAACCGTTCACTGATCAACTCAGCCGCACGATAGGCCAGGTTATCGCGGCCACTCAGTTGGGGATCATTACAGGTGAGGTGATGGCTGTTACTGTGGGTGCGATCGAGGGTGAGGCGATCGCCTAAATCAATACTTTGCAACACCATCACTAACTCATGGAAACCATCGGGGCGATCGCCGATGATTTCGAGGTAAAGGTTGATTTTGGCGGGGGCGATGAGGGTGTACATGGGGGGTAGAGAGTAGGAAGTAGGAAGTAGGGAGTAGAGAGTAGAGAGTAGGGAGTAGGAAGTAGGGAGTAGGGAGTAGAGAGTAGAGAGTAGGGAGTAGGGAGTAGGGAGTAGGGAGTAGGGAGTGGAGAGTAGGGAGTAGGAAGTAGGGAGTAGGGAGTAAAGTTTAGCCCTCCTTCCCACTTCCCACTTCTCACTTCTCACTTCCCACTTCTCACTTCTCACTTCTCACTTCTCACTTCTCACTTCTCACTTCCCACTTCCCACTTCCACTAAAGCATCACTCAACGCCACCCATTGGGCAACGCCGATCGCTTCCGGGCGGGCATCGGGATTAATCCCTAACTGGGTGAGTAATGGGGTGAGGGCTTCGGGATCGATCAGGGCTTTGATATTATTCCGCAACATTTTGCGCTTGCTGCTAAAGGCTTGCTTAATCAGCATCGCGAGATGTTCCGGTTGTTGGGCCGGTTGGAGGGGGGGGCGAGGGGTGAGGCAAACCACCGCTGATTCTACCTTGGGGGGGGGCTTGAAGGCTTGGGGGGGGACGGTGCAAATTAGTTTTGTCTCGGCTAAATATTGCATCCGCACCGATAGCACCCCAAAGGCTTTGGAGCCGGGAATGGCACAGAGGCGATCGGCAATTTCTCGCTGTACCAATAACACGATCCGCTCATAGGCGGGGGTGATCGGTTGGGCGATCGCCCCGATCAGGTATTCCAACAGCGGGCCGGTGATGTTGTAGGGAATATTGGCCACCACTTTATTCGGGGCCTGGAAACGGGGATGATCCGCCAAGGCTGCCCCTAAATCGAGATCGAGAATATCCCCCTCAATCACCAGCAGGTTTTCTACCGGGAACCGTTTCGGCAACTGGCCACAGAGGACGGTATCAATTTCGACCCCCACAACGGCGGCAACTTTGGGTAGGAGCCGCTGGGTGAGGGAGCCAGTGCCAGGGCCGACTTCGAGGAGGCGATCGCCTTCCCGCAACCCCGCCGCATTGACAATCGCATCCAGCACCGTTTCTGAGCGGAGCCAATGTTGAGCAAACCGTTTCCGAGGTCGCACCATTAGGGGGCCACCACCTGAGCAAATTGCCGCCGCAATTCCGCCAATTCATCCCGATGGCCCCGCACCTTCACCCGGTTCATCGTCCCCGCTTCCACTTTCAGCAATACCTGCTCAACACGGGCTGCCCGCTGCCAATAGAAATAGCCCGCCAAGGGGGCCAACAGGGCCAGACCTACGCCCCAATCCCCCACCATGGGAACCAAATAGGAGGCCACAAACCCCAAGCAGGCTAAACCAATGGCCGCCAACAGGGAGAGCAACACCGCCAAAAAGACGCTGGGGCGCACAAATCCCTCAAACGTGGCTTGACCCGTTTCCTCATCAACGGTCATTAACCGATAAGCTCGCCCTTCAAGATAGGTCTGCATCGCGAGAAACAACTGCTCTGGGGATTGACTGGCTTCCAGTTCGATCTGCTCGATCCGCTCCTTAATGGAGGCACGGATGAAGAAAAATAGCCCCATCATCAAGAGGACGGTGAGCAGGAGCGTAGAGGATGTAACGGCGGATTCCATGATTAGGTTGTGGGGGCAAGGGAGGCGAGGGGATCGGCGATCGCCTCACTGGGGGCGGTAAATTCGCCAGTGAGGACAAATTCGAGGCGCAATTTTAACCAGGTCATAAACGAGGCATCGGTGGTAATCACCGCTGCTGCCGGTTGGGGGCATTTGGCTTTCACCGCTGCCAATTCCGGCGCATCGAGGAAAGCCGGTTCCTTGACGAGCCAAAAGTCAATTTCTTTGTTGTGTTCGCCATAGTAGCGGGTGCGCTCCTTGAGAACTTCAGCAAAGGGTTCTTCTTCGAGTAAAAATTTTTGGCTGGCGAGAACGTAATAGTAAGTTGTCATAGTGGATTGCTAAAAATGGAGGTGACAGGATCAGGTTTTTACCCCAAGGGCAAAAACGCCATCCTCCATTGTTGCGGATTCTGGCCCCATTAGTAGACTTTTCTCCCTGTAGGGGCGAAAAATTTTTCGCCCTCGGGGGGATCTCACTCCGGCTCAGGCGGTATGATCCCCCCGGCTACGCCGACCCCCTTAACAAGGGGGTGTACTCACCCTTGTTAAGGGGGGCAGGGGGGATCCTGGCAAGCCGGAATTACCTTTTGCAAGATCTGCGGCGTGACCTGATCCGTAATCACCACCTTGCCGATCGCCGTAGGCAGGATAAACCGCACCTTTCCCGCCGCTACCTTTTTATCCAGTTGCAGCGTGGCGATCATTTCCAAAGGATCGAGGAAAGCGGGGATTTTCGTCGGTAAGCCTGTTTTCGTGATTAAGGCATCCTGACGCTGGGCCTCGGCCGGAGTCCAGAGATCTAATTCAATGGCCAACTGTCCCGCCGCCGCCATGCCGATCGCCACCCCTTCCCCATGGTTAATCAGCTTATACCCCGTTAAACTTTCCACCCCATGGCCCAGGGTATGGCCATAGTTCAAAATCGCCCGTAGCCCCGATTCCCGCTCATCTTGCCCCACCACAGCCGCCTTCGCTTGGCACGATCGCACTAAAATCATCTCCAACAAATCTAGGGGTAACTGATGCACCGATGGCAACGGCCCCGCCGCTTCCAATTGGGCAAATAAATCCCGATCCCAAATCACGCCATACTTAATTACCTCCGCCATTCCCGCCCGAAATTCACGGGGGGGCAAGGTTTTCAATACATCGGGATCGATGTAGACGAGTTTGGGTTGATAAAATGCGCCGATTAGGTTTTTGCCCTGGGGATGGTTTACGCCGGTTTTACCGCCCACAGAAGCATCTACCATTGCTAACAGTGTGGTGGGAACCTGGACGAAATTAATCCCCCGCAACCAAGTCGCCGCCGCAAACCCCGTCATATCCCCCACCACCCCGCCCCCTAGGGCTAATAAGGTGGAGGAGCGTTCAAGGCGATGGTCTAGGCAAGCATCGTAGATTTTTTGGATCGAGTTGAGGGTTTTGTAGCGTTCGCCAGCGGGGATCAGGTGGGTGGTGACGGAAAACCCGGCAGCGTTGAGCGATCGCCGCACCGTTTCCCCATAATGCTTTTCCACCACCCGGTTAGAAATCATCAACACTTTCTGCCCTAATCCCAAGGGCTTCAGGGCTGCGCCAATGTCACCGAGGGAGCCGGGGGCGATCGCAATATCGTAGGCAGTTTCGGGGAGATTGACGGAGAGAACAGCGGCCATAGGAAGGGGTAGAATGAAAAACGGTATCAATTATCGGCTCTTTAGTTTAGTTCATTTTTTGGAGAAACCCCTATGGCAGTTGTGGCATATTTCGGTATTTTGACAGTCTTCACGGCGATCGCGATCGTCCTCTATAAGGGCTTTCGGGCTGTGGGTTTGATCTAGCTCATCCCTGGTGCTTTGGTGCGTCAGGCCGGGTTTAATCGTCACTGTCAGGATTGCTCCCATCTGACGCACCCTACGCCTGGTGTGTTGGTGCGTCAGGCCGGGTTTAATCGTCACTGTCAGGATTGATCCCATCTGACGCACCCTACACCAAGGTGATCCCCTGTTCCCCTGTTCCCCGTTCCCCGTTCCCTGCTCCCTCAAACCATGTCTGACCTCGCCACCGAACTCTACCAAGCCGTCGAATGTCGACGCAATTTCGCGATCATCTCTCACCCAGACGCAGGGAAAACGACACTCACGGAAAAACTCCTCCTCTACGGGGGTGCAATCCATGAAGCGGGGGCGGTGAAATCCCGTCGTGATCAGCGCAAAGTCACTTCCGACTGGATGGAAATGGAACAACAACGGGGGATTTCGATCACCTCAACGGTGTTGCAATTTGTCTATAACCAGTATCAAATTAATCTACTGGACACACCGGGCCACCAAGATTTTAGTGAGGATACCTATCGCACCTTAGCCGCCGCTGATAATGCGGTGATGTTGGTGGATGCGGCCAAGGGGTTGGAGACGCAAACCCGCAAATTGTTTGAAGTGTGCAAATTGCGATCGCTTCCCATTTTTACGTTTATTAATAAGATGGATCGCCCCGGTCGGGATCCCTTAGAATTGCTCGATGAAATTGAGCAGGAATTAGGCTTGCAAACCTATGCGGTTAATTTTCCCATTGGTAGCGGCGATCGCTTTAAAGGGGTGTATGACCGTCGCAAGCAAGAAGTTCACCTCTTTGAGCGCAAAGCCCATGGTAGTAAGGCCGCCATGGATACAGTTTTCAATCTTAATGATAGTTGGGTTCAAGATGTTTTAGAGCCGGATTTGTATGGAGGATTGAAGGAAAATTTAGAAATTCTCGACGAAATTGCCCCGGAATTTGATCTTGAGCAAATCCACGCCGGGAAAATGACCCCGGTGTTTTTTGGTAGTGCGATGACCAATTTTGGTGTACAGCTTTTTCTCGAAGCCTTTCTCGATTACGCCATGAAACCGGAGGCCCGCACCTCTAACCAGGGGGCGATCGACCCTACTTATCCCGATTTCACCGGCTTTGTGTTTAAACTGCAAGCCAATATGGATCCCAAACACCGCGATCGCGTCGCCTTCATTCGCGTCTGTACCGGCAAGTTTGAAAAAGACATGACTGTGAGCCATGCCCGCACCGGCAAAACCGTCCGCCTGTCCCGACCCCAAAAACTCTTTGCCCAAGGGCGGGAATCCCTGGATGTGGCCTATCCGGGGGATGTGATTGGTTTGAATAATCCGGGAGTGTTTGCCATTGGCGATACAATTTATCAGGGTAAAAAATTGGAATACGAAGGCATTCCCTGCTTTTCCCCGGAACTTTTCGCCTATTTAAAAAATCCCAATCCCTCCAAGTTTAAACAGTTCCATAAAGGGATTACCGAACTGCAAGAAGAGGGGGCGATTCAAATCATGCACGCCGCCGACGAATTTAAGCGGGATCCCATCCTTGCTGCCGTCGGTCAACTTCAGTTTGAGGTGGTGCAGTTTCGTCTTATGAATGAGTACAACGTTGAAACCCGATTAGAACCCCTAGGTTATACCGTCGCCCGCTGGGTGACGGGGGGCTGGGAAGCGTTGGAAAAAGCGGGGCGGCTGTTTAATACGATGGTGGTGAAAGATTTATGGGATCGCCCCGTTTTGCTGTTCAAAAATGAGTGGAATTTACAGCAAATTATCGGGGATCATCCTAAATTACAATTGAGTGCAATTGCCCCCGTTGGTTCCGGCCTCCAACCCACCGCCTAAGTAGGGGCGAAAAATTTTTCGCCCCCACCACCTTTAGCCCCCATTATTTTTCGCCCCCACCGCGCCATCTGAATCAAGTAGATTTGATCTTAAAACCCATTCGCGAGGCTCAATCCCGTGCATCCCGTCAACCTCCCCTACTTCGATCTAATTCTCGATGCCCTAGCCGCCGGAGATATCCCCATCACCACCGCCTTTGGTCGCCATATCCATTGGGGCTACTGGTCTGAATCCCCGAACCACACCCCCACCCCAGAGGAATTCGCCCAAGCTGCCGAACGCCTCACCCATGAGGTTTATAACGCCGGTTTAGTCACAGCAGGACAGCGGGTTTTAGATGCCGGTTGTGGGTTTGGGGGGGCGATCGCCAGCCTCAATGAAAATTTAACCGCCATGGATCTCACCGGGTTAAACATTGACCCGCGCCAATTAGCCCAAGCAAAAACCAAAGTCACCCCCACAGTAGGCAACTCGATTCAATGGGTCGAAGGAGATGCCTGTGCCCTCCCTTTTCCCGATGGTTCCTTTGATCGGGTGTTAGCCGTAGAATGTATCTTTCACTTCCCCGATCGCCGCCAATTTTTCCAAGAAGCTTGGCGAGTCTTGAAGCCGGGGGGATACCTAGCCCTATCGGATTTTGTGCCTCAAGTTTGGCTGATTCCTTTTTTAGAATTAGGAGCCGCTTTACAACTCAAACCGGGTTTTTATGGAGGGGTAAATGTGAGCTATGCCGTAGAGCATTATCGCACCTTAGCCGCAGATCTTGGCTTTCAGCCCCACATGGAGCGGGATATCACTAAAAATACCTTACCCACCTATGATTTCCTATTTAATTTAGGGTCAAAAAAAGGCATTGATTGGTCACAATGGAGCGCCTTTTATCAAACCCTCCAAATCACGTTAGCCAGCCGCCTCCATTGGGTAAAATACATGATTCTGGCCTACCAAAAACCCGAAAATTAATATCTGTTATGCTTTACAGCTTGTTCACCAGTCGGGATTTTCAAAGTTGAAACCCTCGATGTAGGGGCAAATATTAAACCTAAACCTTTCGCCCCTACGCAGATTTGGTATCCAATTGAGCCGATTTCACCAAAATTAATGGGTCTGAAGCCCCGCCCTTTTAGGGCGGCTTTTCTCGTCCAATTTATTGATCCAGTTTTTCCTGTCTATGGTATGATTGCGTCATTAAAACTTAATGTTTTGGCGGCTGGGCAAGCCGGCCTGAATGGACAGGCGTTAAGCAGTGTTAGACCCCGATCTGGGGCAGTTGCTTGTCTGTCTACCCATCAGGAGTCTACTTAATGTAGGCAGACTGGGAATCCCCGCGCCTTTAGGTCGGGGAGGATGTCAATAGGTACATCTCACTTTTGCGAGGGTTGAGCTAAACCCTACCCCGACCCAGCCTTCACCACCCCGTCAGGCTTCGCCTGCCACCCCTCCAAAGGAGGGGAATGGGATAAATTTCCCTCCTTTGGAGGGGTTCCCCTAGGGCGGGGATCCCCCCTGCCCCCCTTTTTAAGGGGGGTAAGAAATTAACCCCCTTAAAAAGGGGGTCGGCGTAGCCGGGGGGATCATGCCGCCTGAGCCGGAGTGAGAAAGTTAAGGGATCAGCGGCGGGGCCTTGGTCTAGGGCGATCGCCCACCCATCACGCTGGCGGATTTTCTCCCCCATCCACAACGATCGGTACGCTCACGCGGATCGCTGGTTGCAGACTTTGGGTTAACACCGCTTCAGAAACCGAACCCCGCCAACCGGATTGGGGGCCTTTACCCAGGATGATTTCACTAACATCATGGGTGGCTGCTGTGGTCAGAATTGTTTCCACGATGGGGCCTTCAATGATCAGGAAACGGTGGCGAATATCGGCAAGGGTTTCTTGCACCCATGCCCGCAATTGCGCCACCCCCGCCGCATCCTCCAGTTGGGGAACATAGAGGACGATCGCCTCCCCATCGCTGCGCCGGGCTAACTCTGCGGTGGTTTGTAAAACCTTAAGGGCGATGGGGGAAGTATCGACGGCGGCCAAGAGCGTGATTTTGCGGTTAACCGCTACTTTGGTGGGGTCTACTTCCCCCCGTTCCAAAAGTTTAGGGGCAAATGTGGGAATCGCCCAAGCCCCCAAGGGAGCGGTGATCAGGATCGAGAGGGCGGCTAAGGCCAGGATTTTTTCCCCCCCCGGTACGCCTAACGCAAGGGGTAACGCCCCGATCGCTGCCTGAACGGTGGCTTTAGCGGAATTACCGGGTAAGAGAAACAGCTTTTCCTGAATAGTCCAATTGCTGCCCCAAGTAGAGAGGAACCAACCGAGCGATCGCCCCCCCAACGTTCCCACCGCCAAAATCACCACACCCACCCCCAAAGCATCCCCTAAAACTGCGAGTTGAATACTCGCCCCCAAGAGGACAAATAAAACAATTTCCGCCACCCGCCATAACCCATCAAATCCCCCCCGCAACCGTCGCGCTAAGGGGGCATCCTGTTCAATCAGGAAAAACCCCGTCGCCATGACTGCTAAATAACCCGAAAAAATCGGCCAATGGCGGGATAAAACCACCAAACTCAGGGCAAAACTAGCAGTAATCACGGTATCTTGAACGATGTTTTCTGTCCATTGCTGCTTCACTAATAAAAATACTAATAATCGTGCCATCAGCCAGCCCAAGGCAATCCCGAGAACAATTTGAACGATGATTTGTAATGGCAATAAGAGGAGGGGATCGAGGGTGAAATTGCCGAGGGTGACTTGTTGGGGGGTGGTGAGCATGGCAAGGAGCAAACTAAACAGGAGCAGCAATAACACATCGGATAACGCACTCCCCGTTAAAATTGCGTCGGGAATCCCCTTTTTGACCCCCCAGCCTAAACTTTTGAGGCGCAACATTCCCGGCACAATCACCGCCGGAGATTCTGCGCCTAAAATGCACCCTAAAAGCAGGCCGGTGGGAAAATTAAAGTTTAAAATTGCCATAGAGATCAAAGCAACGGCGATCGCCTCCCCCAAAGCCGGTAAAAACCCCAAACTCAGGGCCACCCGTCCCTGCTGTTGCAACTTTTCTCGATCCAACCCTAGGCCCGCCTTCATGAGGATCACCATCACGGCGATCGCCCGCAAATCATCAGCAGCACCTAAAATCGACGGGGCTAATTGATCCCATCCCTGCGGCCCCAAGGCAATCCCCACCAAGATCATGCCCACCAAAGGCGGAACTTTCAACCGCTGGGCTAGTTGCCCTGCGAAAAAGCCCACCAATAAAATCAAAATCATGCTGGTTAGCATCGTGATCACCAATCTTTGAGGAGTGAGGATAGAGGAGCGAGGAGAGAGAACTTCTCACTTCTCACTTCTCACTTCTCTATCCTCTTTTCTCCCCTAGCCTACCGCCCCTGCATCATTGATCGTAGGAAATTTGGTATGATTGGCGGGGTGAATTGGGCAGTGATGAGCATGGAACGGATTGAGCGGGATTCGATGGGCGATCGCCCCCTACCTGATAGGGTGTATTACGGGATTCAAACCCTGAGAGCCACCGAGAATTTCCCGATTAGCGGCATTAAGCCCCTGCCTACCTATGTGGATGCGGGGTTATTGATTAAAAAAGCAACGGCGATCGCCAATGGCGAATTGGGCTGTATTCCCCTAGAAATTAGTGGGGCGATCGTTCAGGCTGTTGATGAAATTTTAGCTGGGCAACTGCGGGATCAATTCGTTGTCGATGTTTACCAAGCGGGGGCCGGCACATCCCACCACATGAACTTAAACGAAGTGCTGGCCAACCGTGCTTTAGAAATCTTGGGGGATGTGAAGGGGAATTATCAACGGGTTAGCCCCAATGATCATGTTAATTATGGCCAATCCACCAACGATGTGATCCCGACGGCGATCCGCATTGGCACACTTTTGGCGCTGATCCACACGCTCTATCCCGCTTTGGAAGGGGCGATCGCCCACCTCAACACCAAAGCCGGGGAATTTCAGCACATTGTTAAATCCGGTCGCACCCATCTCCAGGATGCTGTCCCTGTCCGTTTGGGGGAAGAGTTTCGGGCCTGGGCGCGGATTTTGGAGGGGCATTTGCGCCGGATTAAATTAGCTGCTGAAGATTTGTGGGTTTTGGGTTTGGGGGGCAGTGCAGCGGGTACGGGGATGAATACCCATCCGCAATACCGTTTCCGGGTAGCGGAACTGTTGAGTGAGTTCATCGGCCAACCCCTCACCCCCGCCCCCCATCTGATGGCCGCGATGCAATCCATGGCTCCCTTTGTGAATGTGTCCGGCTCGTTGCGGAATTTGGCGCAGGATTTGGTGAAAATTTCCCACGATTTGCGCTTAATGGATTCGGGGCCAAAAACTGGGTTTAAAGAAATTCAATTGCCCCCCGTGCAACCCGGTTCCTCAATCATGCCGGGAAAATATAACCCGGTGATGGCGGAAATGATTTCGATGGTGTGTTTTCAGGTGATGGGCTATGATACGGCGATCGCCTTTGCGGCCCAAGCGGGGCAATTAGAACTGAACGTGATGATGCCCTTGATTGCCTACGATTTGATTCATAGCGTCGAAATTTTAGGCCATGGGATTCAGGGCTTCAGTGATAAATGTTTAGCCGGGATTACGGCCCAGGGCGATCGCTGTTTGGCCTATGCCGAAGGAACCCTCTCCCTTGTCACCGCCCTTAACCCCCACATCGGCTATCTCAACGCCGCCAATGTTGCGAAAGAATCCCTAGCTACGGGGCGATCAATCCGGGAGGTGGTGTTAGCTCAAGGGTTAATGGATGAGGAAAAATTAGCAGAAGTGCTGGATTTAGAAGCCATGAGCCAAATGATCAGCGACAACCCAGAGGCTTAAAGCCTTTTCACGAGTTAAACAAAACGATCTCAAAGTCCCTCTCCCGCTCTGGGAGAGGGATTTAGGGTGAGGGCAATGGGTTAAGCAATTGGTGAACAAACTGTATGCGATCGCGAATCAGCATAGGGGCGCAAATATTCAATCTTCGCCCCTACGGCACAATCTCATTCAGCAGATTGCAAATTACAACTGCTTCACTTCAGCGGTGAGCTTCGCGACCACATCCTTCGCGCCGCCAAAGAGCATTAGGGTTTTATCCTGGAAAAATAGCTCATTTTGCACACCAGAAAAACCCGTCCCCATGCCCCGCTTAATGACGATCGCGTGCTTGGCTTTATCCACTTCTAAAATGGGCATTCCATAGATAGGGCTACTTTTATCATGGCGAGCCGCAGGATTGACCACATCATTGGCCCCGATAATTAACGCCACATCGGTTTGCTCAAATTGGGGGTTAATGTCATCCATATCGCAGAGTTGGGGATAGGGAACATTCGCCTCCGCTAGCAAAACGTTCATGTGACCCGGCATCCGCCCCGCGACGGGATGAATGGCGTACTTTACCTCAACCCCCATACTTTCCAACTGATCCACCAATTCCTTCACGGTATGCTGGGCTTGGGCCACCGCCATCCCGTAACCGGGAATAATCACCACCGATCGCGCATAACCCAACATCATCGCCCCTTCTTCCGGGTCGATACTTTTCACCGTCTGCTGAGTTCCCACACTAGTACTCGCTGCACCGCTACCGCCTTCGGAGCCAAAACCGGCAAAGAGGACGTTAAAGATCGAGCGGTTCATGGCTTTACACATGATATTCGTGAGGATGATCCCCGATGCCCCCACGAGCGCACCCGCGATGATCAACATATTGTTATTGACCACAAACCCGGCTGCTGCTGCGGCTAACCCCGAATAGGAGTTAAGCAGGGAAATCACGACGGGCATATCGCCGCCACCGATGGGAATCACGACCGCCACGCCTAAAATCAGCGAGGCGACAATTAAGCCCAAAAATATCGGCAGGTTGCTGGGATCAATGCAGAAAAACACACTTCCCACCAAAAACGCCACCAAAAGCAGGGCGTTGAGAGGCTGTTGAAGGGGGAATAATAGCGGCGCACCGGGGAGGATGCCTTGGAGTTTGCCGAAGGCGACAAAGCTGCCGGTGAGGGTGACACCGCCGATCAGTACGCCGAGGATAATTGTGATTAAAGCCGTGGTGGAAAGGGGGAGATGGAAGCTAAGGAGTCGCCAAAATTCAGCGATCGCCACCAGGGCCGAGGCTGCCCCCCCTAAGCCGTTGAAAATCCCCACCATTTGCGGCATGGCGGTCATGGCCACCCGATAGGCGGCGATCGCCCCAATCACTGACCCCACCACAATCCCCACCAGGATCATTGTGTAGTTCAAAACCTGTTGCTCAAGGAGCGTCGCCACCACAGCGATCAGCATCCCCACCGCCGCCAGTTGATTGCCCTGGCGGGCCGTGGCGGGAGATCCCAATTGCTTCAACCCGACAATAAACAGGGAAGCGGCCACCAAATAGCTGAGTTGAATCCCAGTTGGGAGAAATTCTGTCCAATTCATCGCCATTCCCTACTTTTTAAACATTAACAACATGCGATCGGTGACGAGGAAGCCGCCCACGACGTTAACTGTGGCCAGCACCACGGCAATTAAACCCAGGGCAATACTGATATTCCAGCCCACGGCCCCAGAAACGAGGATCGCCCCCAGGACAGCAATGCCAGAAATGGCATTAGCCCCGGACATCAGCGGCGTGTGCAGCGTCGGGGGAACTTTGTTAATCACTTCAAACCCCACAAAGGAGGCCAAAACAAACACAAACAAACAGGTCATCAATGTGGCAGTGGTCATGATCCTCAATCCTTAGGAAACTTGCACTTCAATATTCAAGGCGGCTTTGACGCGGGGGTTACGGATTTCGCCTCCATGGGTGACACAGGTGGCATCAACAATATCGTCCTCAAAATCGAGGTTGAGGCCGTTGTCTTTGATCAGGTATTCCAGCAACGTTGCGACGTTTTTGGCGTAGAGTTGGCTGGCATGGACGGGCATTGAGGAGGGGAGGTTAGTGGGGCCGATAATCGTAATGCCGTGGTAGTTGATATCTTTGCCCGGTTCGGTGACTTCGCAGTTGCCCCCCTGGTTGGCGGCGAGATCGACAATCACAGAACCGGGTTGCATCCCCTCCACCATGGCGGCGGTGACAAGGATTGGGGCCCGCTTGCCGGGAACTTGGGCGGTGGTGATCACAACATCGGCTTGGGCGATGCGATCGCTTAGAACGGCTTGGGTTTTAGCCTGGGCTGCCTCAGAAACTTCCTTGGCATAGCCTCCTTCCGCCACCGTATCCTCACCGAGGTCAATATCGACAAATTTGGCCCCTAAACTTTGCACTTCTTCCTTCACCGCCGGACGAATATCAAAGGCTTCGACGATCGCCCCTAACCGGCGGGCGGTGGCGATCGCCTGTAACCCCGCGACACCCGCCCCCATCACAAACACCTTCGCGGGCCGGATCGTTCCGGCGGCGGTGGTAAGCATCGGGAAGAATTTCGGCAGGGCGGCGGCTCCCAATAACACCGCTTTATACCCCGCAATCCCCGCCTGGGAGGAAAGGGCATCCATACTTTGGGCGCGGCTCGTGCGGGGGATCAACTCCATGCTAAAGGCGGTGATCTGACGGGCCGCTAGGGCTTCAATCAGTTCGGGATCTCCCAAGGGGTTGAGGAAGCTGATCAACGCTGTGCCGGGGCACATTTGCTCAATTTCTGCCTGGCTAGGGGGGGCAACTTTGAGGATCACATCAGCATGACCCCAAAGCTCGGCGCGATCGGCCACCACCGCAGCCCCAGCATCGCTGTAGTCTTGGTCGTTAATGTAGGAGCCTTCGCCGGCCTTGGCTTCCACGAGGAAATGCCAATCCGGTTGTACCAATCGCTGAATCGTAGCGGGAACCAAGGCTACACGCCGTTCACCGACTTCTATAGCCTCACGGGCGATCGCAATTTTCATAGGTCAATTTTTCCTCAAACAATTCAGTACACCAGTCTAGACAAGTTACCCCCATGGGGGCATTCCGACTGTATCGGCCATGGTGACGATGGTAATCCCCCTGTTTATGACTTCACCGTGTTCAATCGCACCATTTGGCGCTGTTGTCAGTCTGCCCTTGCATCCTAGGGCGATCGCCCCTTGATCCCGCCGGTTCTTTAACTTGTTTTATGTTTTGCCCCCCCGAATTGGCACAAAACGGAACAAATCCGGCCCCCCCTCCCGTCAACCGCCACAGCATTCTGATATAGTCAAGAACAATTGCTAAACGTTACGCTTTGTTTACAAAAAATTTTCCCTTTTCACCCTCAGCCCCCTCTAACTCATACCCTATGTTATTTTCCAAAACCCTGCGAAATCGTCTGATTGCTGGTCTTGCTGCGGCAGGCTGTGCGATCGCCGCCACCCCCGCCATCACCGCCGCCCAATCGGGCCTGACGATTTTCAGTGGCGTGAACCGCCCCAACTTGCTCAACTACCGCATGGATCACGGCGGCCGCAATGCCCGCAATGCCCGGTATCGCCTCCGCTTACCGGCCAACAAAGTTGAATCAACGGTGGCGCAAATTTCCATCTATATGCCGGATTATTACGGGGGGGCAGAGGAGCGGTTTCGCGATCTGGAATGTGTGGAAAACTGCGAAAGCACAGAAGAAAAACCCAACCGCATTTACGCCTTTAAAGACCCCAACCGTTTAATCAAGGTGGGCTATGGCAGTGGCTATCGCAATACGGTTGAAGTCGGCAACGTGCAAATTGAAGAAAACTGCTATCGCTCTTGGGATGGCAGCAAAGAAACCTTTTTCCATTGTTTGCGAATTCCCCTCCTAGAGCCAATACAAGCCCGCACGCCGGTCGAAATTAAACTAGAGCAGGTGCGAAATCCTTGGTTTGGCGGCACGTTCTATTTCCATGCCTTACTCGTGACTTGTTTAGATGAGGCAGGATGTTTTAACAATGCCGGAGATCAGCCAGTGAATGATACACCAGAGTTTGAAGATTTCCGCCGTGCTAGTGTCAATTACGCTGGTACTTGGATCGTCTCAATTACGGACTAGAAGAGAGGAGAGAGAAAAAAGGAGGGGTCTTCGGAAAATAGGGTGAAATTGGCTCAATTAGATACCGAATTGGCGTAGGGGCGAAAAATTTTTCGCCCCTACAGAGTTTCAATTTTGCACAAATTTAGCTTATCACCTTAAATTGTGAAGACCCAAAAGGAGAGAGAACAGAGGGACGTTTATCGCTCTCCCTCACTTCCCACTTCCCACTTCCCACTTCCCACTTCCCACTTCCCACTTCCCACTTCCCACTTCCCACTTCCCACTTCCCACTTCCCACTTCCCACTTCCCACTTCCCACTTCCCACTTCCCACTTC
>Ga0316611_1000081_pt1 | contig 41241 bp, 31 predicted proteins | sample MIS2016202_MG_FD_207675 | JGI IMG/M metagenome (GOLD analysis project Ga0316611, IMG submission 207675) | Microbial mat bacterial communities from Middle Island sinkhole, Lake Huron, Michigan, United States - MIS.2016.202 | ecosystem: Environmental > Aquatic > Freshwater > Lake > Sediment... | reverse complement strand
TAACCCATTTTCCTCCCTTTTATCCTCTTTTACTTGCAAGTATTGGCTCCACTGGAATCAATCTTTTGGATGGAGCTAGGTGGTTAAGTGCATTTCTCTTAGGCGCAAACATATTTCTTGTTGGTTTTATCATAAATCACTATTGCCCGAAACCAATATGGCTCTCAATCTTTAGTTCCCTTTTAATGCTATCTTCGGGCGCGATGCTTGAGATTCATTCTCTGGCTTTGACTGAGCCACTTTTTATCTTTTTAAGTTTTCTTGGCCTCTTTTTGTTAGCTCTCTATGTAGAAAAGAATAAGTTTCTCATCCTTATCTCTTCTGCACTTGTTATTGGCTTGGCTTTTCTTACAAGATACATAGGTTTAACGTTAATAATTACTGGAACAATAGGGATTTACCTTTCTAGTCAAAAAAGTCAGCGCGATAAAATAATTGATTGTTTGATTTTCGCTAGTATTAGTGTTTCGTTTGGATTAGGATGGTCTTTGAGAAACCTTATTCTGACAGGTATGGCAACAGATAGAACGTTTCTTTTTCACCCTGTAGAATATGACCAGATAAGAGATATTTTTGATACTTTTTCGTTTTGGTTGCTACCAGAAGGAGTTTCGTTTTATTTAGGAAGAAGTTTTCTCTTCACCGAAATTGTAGGTTTACTGGTTTTCGTATCTTTGATCTTAGGTTTAAAGCTAAAACAAAGAAAAGCTCAGTTCATCTCTTTTCTCGCTAATTCTCATTATTTCTTAACCTTTTTGCTGATTTTTATCTTTGTTTATGAAAGCTTTTTGTTGATCTCTGTTTCCTTTTTTGACTCTTATACGGCGTTCGATAATCGTATTCTTTCTCCACTTTACGTCTGTTTTCTGCTGATTCTTGGCTTGATGAGCAAATTACTGGCAGAGCTAAAAAGCAAAAATTTCTCTCGTTTTATTCTTGGAATCGCTTTTATCTGTATATGCTCTCATTTGTTTTATGAAAAAGATTGGATAACGATAAATTCTAGTGATGGCTTAGTTTATGCTAGTAAAGCTTGGCAAGAATCAGCGACCATGATAGAGATAAAGTCGCTTCCAGCGGAAGTTTCTATCTTTTCAAATGATTACGCTGCAATCTATTTTATTACAGGTCGCCATGCCACAAAAGTGCCTTATAAGCTAAATCCCTTTACCCAAGAGACAAATGAAACGTTCTCGGCTGAATTAGCTGCTCTGAAAACTCAGGTTGAAAGGAAAAAAGCTGTTGTAGTCTATTTTGCAATGTCAGAAGGATGGTATTGGTATGCTCCAGATGAAACAGAGCTTGCAGAAAAATTAGCTTTACCTCTTCTTCTTGATCGTTCTGATGGAACAATTTACGGTTTGGCTAAATAAAAGTCTATGATTTCTGTGATAATTCCCTCTTTGAACTCACCTCTTATTGACCAAGTAATTTCTGCGCTCCAGCAACAAACGTTTTCTGAGCAGATAGCAGAAATAATTGTGGTTGGGCAAGATTGCCATGGGCTTGTGCCAGAAAATGTACGCTTTATTGTCACCGAAAAACTGCTTTCGGCGGCGGCGGCTCGCAATTTGGGCGCAAAGCTTGCTCAAAGTAAATCTCTCTTCTTCTTAGATTCAGATTGTCTCGCCGCCCCCGACCTCATTGAGCAGCTTTTGCAAAGTCTTCAAACCCACGAGGTCGTAAGCGGAAGCGTTGAATTAGAAACGACAGATTTCTGGCTTACCTGTGATAATCTCTTAGTCTTTGCAGAGTTTTTAGAGACTTGTGAAGCGGGCCAAAAGCCTTATCTACTTAGTCTTAATCTTGGGATTGAGCGCAAATTGTTTCAAGAAATCGGTGGGTTTGCTGAAAAATATGTTGGAGCCGCAGGTGAAGACTTAGATTTTAGCTTGCGTTTACTTGCAAAAGGTTATTCGCTCTATTTTGAACCTAAAGCAAAAGTGATTCATCGGCCTCAAAGAGCTTCAGCAGCCCTAGCTTGGCAACATTTAAGGGTTTTTGGGCGCGTCTATTATCAAATTCAACGATCTTACCCAAGCCTGCGTTCACCTTTAGCTAAACTTAATCAGCAGTGGGCGGCTCCCCTCTTGGCGCTTGCACCTTTTTTTGCCTTTTGGGATACCCTCAGGTTTTTCGCTCAAAATCGTGTAGCACAACGTTATCTCTATACTTTCTGGGGTATTTTCTGGCTTAGAATTGGATGGTATTGGGGGGTTTTAGAAAGTTGTCTGCTTCAACCAGCAAAATAATGCCCACCGCATCGGTTATCATTCCTAATTTGCATTCACCACACTTAGGTGAGCTTCTGGAAGCTCTAAAAAACCAAACGATCTTACCGCTTGAAGTGATTGTTGTGGGCCAAGACAAATATAATTTTGTTCAGAGTAATGATTGGGTGCGCTTTTGTGCAACTGACCGCCCTATTCCTCCCGCTTTAGCGCGAAATGTGGGGCTTGCCTATGCTCGTGGCGATCTTTGTTGCTATCTTGACGCGGATTGTGTACCAAAAGAAGACTGGTTAGAGCAGCTTCTCATTCAGCAGCAGCACGGGCGAGCGGTGGTTGGCGGGGGAATCGCGCTCGGAAACGAAACTTTTTGGCAACGTTGTGATAATATCGCTAGTATGGGGCCCTTTCTGATTACAGCAGCAGAAGGCAAAAGAGCTTATCTTATTACGGCAAATGTTGCATTTCGGCGCAATCTTCTGCGTAAATTTGGTGGCTTTGATGCAAGTTTTCTTTTTCCTGCTAGTGAAGATACTGATTTAGCCTTTCGTTTTCGACGGGAAGCAGTAGAAATTTTCTTTAATCCTAAAGCAATTGTTGTTCATCGCACATCCCGCAAAAGCCCTAAAGCAATTTGGCAACATATCTGGCTCTATGGCTATCAATGGCCCTATCTTCAGCAGCGTTTTACTGATCTGATTGGTATTTCACTTTGGGAACGATTAGCCACCTTTTGTTTACCGCTAGCTCTTTTATTGATTCCATTTCTAGCTTTGCACGATACATATCAGATTTACGCGCAACAAATAGCGCTTTTTAAGCAACATTGGCCGACATTTCCCGTTGTTTGCTGGGCCCGAATGGCCTGGTATGTAGGCCGTTTAGATTATTTCAAAGCAAAGAAATGACAAATCCATTAGTTTCAATTATTATTTTGCATTGGCGACAACCTCAATGGACGAAAAATTGTCTTCAAAGTGTGAGGCAGCTTGATTATGCACCTTATCAAGTTTTGCTGGTAGATAATGGCTCAAAAGATGGGTTTGTTGCCCAATTGCACAAAGATTTTCCTGGCGTAGAAACTTTAGCTCTTGCTGAGAATCAAGGTTTTGCAGCGGGAGTTAATCCTGCTATTCGCCAAGCCTTACAGAAAAATGCAGCTTACGTTTTTCTGCTCAATAATGACGTGCTTGTTCCTCCTGATTTGCTTACAAAACTCGTGGCTGCCCAGCAACAAAACCCCACAATTGGTGTGCTAACGCCTAAAATTGTGCGTGATGACCGTCCAGAACTGCTGGCTGGGCCAGGAGTTGAAATTCTACCTTACGATCTTAAACTTATCGGGTGGAATCAGCAAGCTAATACGCTAAAAGAGCAAGATCAACCAATTTCTCTCGATGCAATTTTTGCAACCGCAATGCTTTTGCCGCGAGAAGTTATTGAAAAAGTAGGATTGCTTGACGAGCGCTTCTTCTTCTATTACGAAGATATTGACTTTTGTCTGCGAGTTCGCGCTGCGGGCTATCAAGCGGCCTATTTGCCCAACGTAACGGTGCGCCACGCGGTTGGCATAAGTACGCAAGGGATTAAGGGGTTGCGCTCTTTCTATCTAAGTCGTAGTCGCCAACTCTTTTTTCATAAATATCGACGGGGAATGCAATTTTTTCTCTATCTTTTGCACGAAATAGGAAATTGTATGCGGGTGGTTTTCGTTGAATTGAAACATGGTGAACACGCAAATGCCCTTAGTTATCTTGCGGGAGCCTTGGTCGGTTTGGTTTTAGCGGTATTGCAAATTGACGAAATAGCGAAAAAGGAGCAAAAAGCAAAGAATGTTATTGGAACAATCAGTAATTAAGCCAAAAGCCCTCGCTTTCTTCCAAAAAGTTTTTACGAAATTCCAAAGTCGACGTTGGCAATGGGCTATTGGTTTGCCCCTTTTCCTCTTGATCAATGGCTACATTCTCTATCGGCTCAAACGCGATTGGGCCCAAGTTCAAGCGTTAGATTGGCTTCATTTAGATTCTCGCTTTCTCATTCTTACGGCAATAGTACAATTTATCGGGGTCCTAATTGCAATTTTTAGTTGGATGTATGTCTTACAACAGTTTGGTTATCAAATTTCTTTTTGGCGACACTTCAAAATCTACACTATTTCCAATCTCACGCGCAAAATGCCTGGTTTGGGCTGGGATATTTTGAGTCGCGTCTGTATGTATGACCAAGATGGCGGAAATAAAATTCAAGTATCAGTAGCAAGCCTCTCTGAAACTGTGATTTTTGGGGTTTCTGGGGCTATAATTGCCCTTATAACAACAATTTTAGTGCGAAACCCACTTGAAAAGAATTATCTTCTCTTTTTAATAGGAATTATAGTAGTTTTCTTAATGCTTCTCCCAACTCCATTATTTAGCCGTTTTCTTGCTTGGGTCAACCAAAATCAACAAAATCAACAAGATCAGCAACCAAAACTTCAATTACGTTGGTATCACCTTCTAAATTGGGTTTGTCTTAACACTTGCACTACTACCTTAGGCGGTTTAGCACTTTTTCTCTTTTGCTGTGCCTTTGGAATCGTAGATCAGAATGCGCTTTTGCCCCTGATTAGAGGCTGGGCCCTTACGATAGCTTCAGGTTCACTGCTCTTTTGGTTGCCCGAAAGTATGGGGGTAACGAGTGGGATTGTTGTTTTAGTTCTTGGAACGCTAATGTCCACACCGCAAGCGATTCTTTTGTTGATTGCCTGGCGCATTTGGAATTCGCTTAACGAGTTGGTTTGGGGAGGAATTGGGTTTCTAATTCGTTAGTTTTTGTTTAGTTGCGAGAAAAGTATGATTGAAATCCGTCATTCTGGTGAAAAAGAGGCGCTTCTTTCGGCTGATTACGATAAACTCTATAGCGAAGCAGAGGTAAAGCAACATTGGGCATCTTTCTTTACGTGGATTCTTGACCTCATTCAACCACATCCAGGAAAAAGTCTCCTGGATGTGGCATGTGGCACAGGTTTGTTACTGAAACAGGCTCAAGCACGAAATATCGCCGCCATCGGGATTGATTTTTCGGCTACAGCAGTAATTCAAGCTCAAAAACATAGCCCAGCGTTAGTTTCAAATGGCGAAAAGCTACCTTTTGCGAATCGGTCATTTGATTATGTAGTAAATCTCGGCAGCCTAGAGCATTTTGAAGATATGGCGAAAGGCGTGCAAGAGATGGCGCGGGTTCTCAAACCCGATGGAAAATGTTGTATTTTAGTGCCAAACACATTTGGTTTGCTCTGGACAATTTGGCATGCAAAAAATACGGGTGAAATTTTTGATGACGGCCAACCGCTCCAGCGGTATGGCACTCACGCGCAATGGCGCAGATTGCTGGAGGAAAATGGGCTAAAAGTGCAACGTACTGTAGCTTATGAGCTACCACCGCCGCGCACGCTGGAACAATTTGGCTTTTTCCTGCGACATCCGAAGATTCATTTGACCAAATTGCTTCTGTGGCGCTTGATTCCCCTGAATCTTGCAAGTATGTTTGTCTTTTTGTGTGAACGGCAAGAAAATAAGGTCTAATGGCAACAAATATTCCTTTAGAAAATGTTGTTTGTCCCTTTTGTCAAAGCGATTTAGGCGTTCCAATTCTTAAAGGCCCAGATCGCGCCCATCAGCTTGCAGGCCCATTTACTTTTTGTCGCTGTGCTGCGTGTGGGCTAATTTATCAGAATCCGCGCCCTTGCCTTACTGCTTTTGAGGCACTTTATCCCCCAGAATATCTCCCTCATCAAGCAAATAATGCTCTTTCGCAAACCGTTCATTCTGATCTACGGCGTACAATTGCTTTTATCGCTAAAATTCAGCCGACAGAAGGGCGACTTTTGGATGTGGGTTGCGGCTCTGGAGCCTTTTTAAGGGCTTTACACCAGCTTAAACCACAATGGGAACTTACAGGAATTGAACCAAACCCTCATGCTGTTGAGCTTGCAAGACAATTCAATTTTCCTATTTACCAAACCATTCTGGAAAATACGCAATTAGAACCGCATTCTTGGGATGCAATCACGCTTTGGAATGTGCTGGAGCATCTGCCAAACCCGTATGAAACTCTATGCAAATTGCGGCAACTCTTGCGACCAAAGGGTGTTCTGTATCTTTCGCTGCCTTTATGTGATAGCTGGGATGCCCAGATTTTTGGGCCCGCTTGGGTTGGTTGGGAATTGCCCCGCCATTTCGTCATTTTCAATCGAATCTCACTCCAAAAAATGTTAGCCAAAGCAGGTTTTACTATTTTTGAAACGGTTTGTCTCGATGGAATTGAATTTAACTTTACTGAAAGCCTGCGCTGGCTTCTCGCCGAAAAAATTAAATCTTATGCTCTACGCCGTTTAGGATTTGCTGTAACTTACTCCAGACCGTTTCGTTTTATTCTTCAGCCCTATCTGAAAATCGCTGAAAAAGCCCAGCGTTGCACGGTTCTGACTGTTGCAGCAAGGCTTGCTTAAATAAAAGGGAGGTATTTAAGCAAAATGAATGACTTGATAGTTCATCAGATTAACATTACGCATTATCGCTTGATAGAACTTACAAAATTGGCAGATCAAGCCAAACCATTTTATGATTGGGTTGAAAAATATGCCAAACAGGTCACAGGTTCCCATAGATCTTTGAATGAAATACTTTTGACTTGCTCAAAAACCCAAATAGAAGAAATAATAAGGACTTGTTATAATGATAGCAATGACGAAAAACCTTTGTTATTTGACGGGATTGGTCGGGTCTATCCTCACACTAAAGCGTGTTTCTACTTCTTTGCATGGATAATAAGAGATGCTCCGCAACAAAGATTGTCACCTTTAGTTTCTCGGATGCAAAAAACAGATAAAGTAACAAAATTTCTTGCTGAAACTGATTCTTTAGTTGAGTTGCTATTTGAATATCGCTTAATTGTAAAGAGTTTTGAGTGGTTTTCTGTAAGAGAAGTTATAATTGATCGTTTAGAAGGGTCGAGACGCAGCATTAGTGGCCATCGGCTTGAGGCTAATGTAAGAACAAGTCTAGTCATCGCAATTCAGTATTATTATTCCATCTATGGAAACTACGGAAAATATAAGAGGATTGAAATTGCGGATAAGCAAATAAAGCTAGGAAAACATACGATTGATATTTCTGCTGATTTAATACCTAAAATTGGCAAAAATAAAGTGCGTTTATTGATTCCAGTGAAAACGCGAGAAACTGAGGGTGGTGGACATTCTCATCTGTTTACTCGTGATATAGTTGCTGCAATTAGTGATCTAAAGAAAGAAGGAACTGAATATCACATTGTTGTTGTGATAGTCGCCGAGAATTGGTCAACCACAGAAATAGAAACGATTGATAATCAGATAGATCTGATTTTTCACTATAATATGAATCCCAATAAATTTGTCGGGTTTGATGAAGAATCACAGATAAAATTCAACAGGTATCTTGCAGCTATTTTAGGAGGAAAAGATGCTAAGTCAAACTGAAAATAGAGTGATTCTTGGTGATGTTAGAGAGATTGTTGATACATTTCAAGATAATTTTTTTCAAGCGATAGTAACTAGTCCGCCATATTTTGGGCATAGAAACTATTCTAAGAGTGAAAACGGAAAGGAAATTGGGCAAGAGAGTGATCTTAAAAGTTACATCTCAAATTTAGTCGGGGTATTTAGAGAACTAAGGAAGAAACTAAAAACCAATGGTTTGTTGTGGTTGAACTTGGGTGATACTTATAGAAAAAGAACATTGCTGGGCATTCCCTGGCGTGTTGCCTTGGCTTTACAGGATGATGGTTGGACATTGCGAAGTGATATTATTTGGCATAAACCGAATGCTATGCCTTCATCTATAAAAGATCGCCCGACTATCGATCACGAATATGTCTTTATGTTTGCCAAAAGCCAAGAATACTATTATAACGCTGATGCAATTAGAGAACCCCATATAACTTTCACAGAGAAGTCAAGGATGAAGGGTGGTAGAAAGCATTTTGGGAGGATAAATGGCACGCCCGAAAGTGGCAAAAATTCAGGTAAGAGTAATTTACACGATGGAAGATGGGATCAAGCATTTCATCCAAGAGGCAGAAATAAAAGAACCGTATGGGAAATACCTCTTAGTAAATTCCGCGATGTTCATTTTGCAGTTTATCCTGAAAAACTCGTTGAGATTTGTCTTTTGGCTTCTACAAAAGAACAAGATTTTGTGCTTGATCCCTTCACGGGTTCAGGAACTACGGGAGTTGTGGCTTGTAAATTGTTGCGAAGATTCATTGGCATTGAGTTGGTGAGCGAATATCAAGCTATGGCTCAAAAAAGAATAGATAACTTTAATTTGCAGCATAACCTATTTGATCACGCTTAAATAAAAGTAGGAAAAACGATGATAATTCTTGGAATCAGTCATCCCATGTCGTGGAATAATGCAGCTTGTCTGCTTATAGATGGGCAACTTGTGGCTATGGTAGAGGAGGAGCGGCTTAATCGCCAAAAACACGCGCCCAGTTGCCCGCCAATTCTTGGTGTAGAATATTGCCTTGAAACAGCTAATTTGAAGCTAAAAGAGATAGATTGCATCGCTGTAGGTTTCGGGCGGCCTTGGGAAGCGGCTTTGGGCCATGTGAAACAAGTTGGTTTGCGGGCAGGCTGGCGGTTAGGATTCTATCTGCTGCGCGAGTTGTTGCATCACGAGCGAGCCATTCCTGGCCGAGGTCAAAAACCAATTCTCTTCTTTAATCATCATTTGGCTCATGCCGCGAGTACTTACTTCGTTTCAGGCTTTGAAGAGGCCATGATTATTTCGCTTGACGGCAGTGGGGGCGGTGAATCTGGTATTTTAGCTCACGGAAAAGGTGATCAAATCACAATTCTTGAGCGAATTTCAAACGATTCTAGCTGGGGCCTGTTGTATGAAGAAGTTACTGAATTGCTGGGCTTTCGCCGCCACAGTGCTGAAGGGAAAACAATGGGTTTAGCGGCCTATTGCCCAGATCGAGAAAGCGTTTTTTCCTTTATTGATTGGAATAAAGCTGTCCCCACGATAAATATTCAAGCGAAACAAGATTACTTAGCGAAGCTAAAGCCTCGTAAAAATGAAGAGGCTCTGAACGATGAGCATAAATACCTAGCAGCCTTAGTTCAAAACTCACTGGAACGCGCAGCTACCCAGATGGTGCAAGAATTACAGCGGCGGACAGGCTCTCGAAAACTCTGTTTAGCGGGTGGAACAGCGCTCAATTGCTCAATGAACGGGGTTTTAGGCCAATTGCCGATTGTTGACGATATTTTCATTCAACCAGCGGCCCACGATGCTGGCTCGGCTCTGGGTGCGGCCTTGCTGGCGCATCAGAAGCTGACGGGCCAGCGCTCAACTTTTGTAATGAAACACCCTTATTGGGGCCCAGAGTATCCTAATGCTGAGATTTTAGCTGCTTTGCAGGACTCTACACTTTCTCACTATCATTTGAGTACCAACATCGTTCAAGAAACAGCTAAACTGCTGGCGGCGGGCAAGATCGTCGGTTGGTTTCAAGGGCGGGCCGAAATCGGTCCTAGGGCGTTGGGAAGCCGTAGCATTCTCGCTCATCCTGGTGACCCGACGATGAAAGATCGCGTCAATCTCAAAGTCAAAAAGCGGGAACCCTGGCGACCCTTTGCCCCTTCGATTTTAGAAGAATTTGTTGGTGATTATCTGCTCAATGCACGCCTGTCACCTTTTATGCTCCAAGCCTTCACCACCCGCCCCGAACGCTGCGCCGACTTATGCAGCGCGATTCACGTTGATGCTTCTTGTCGCCCCCAAACCGTCTCTAAGAAAACTAATTTGCGTTATTGGCAGTTAATTGATACTTTTAGGCAGCTAACAGGAATTGCCGCCGTCTTGAATACCAGTTTTAATATTGATTCCCAGCCGATTGTCTGCCGGCCTGCCGAAGCAATCTGGACGTTTTTGCACAGTGACCTTGAGGCCATGGCTATTGGCGATTATGTTGTGTTGAAAAAAGAAGAAAGCCTTTCAGATGCGGAATAATCACCTTACTAATCCTTTTGGGGGGTTAATTTACAACCACGATTAGCCTCAAAAAGCAGGCCAAATTGCTCCTTTGCTCTATAGCTGAAACGCAGGCTGGTAGCTATACTAAGCGTTGTCAAGTAACAACGGAGTCAAAGTGATTCCCCTTGACATGGCAGATTTTTAGGAAGGATTTTTAGAACGCTATGCGAAATCGAAATTTCATTCGCACCCTGTTGGTCGCTCTGTTTGCGCTGGTTCCCTTCGCGGTTTTTGCCCAGGACCCTTCAAGTTCTACGGTGAAGGCAAGTGCTTTCCAGATTCAGAACCTCAGCACTAGCCCCGCAACAGTTACAATTTACTATGTCGCAGCCGATGGCACAAAAACAACCCAAAAACTGGCGAATACTATCCCCGCCGGTGGGTCAACCACCATTTCAACGTTTGTTGAGAAAACAGCTGATAACTACATGAATGCGCCCGAAGGCTTTTCTGGCTCAGTCATTGTTGAATCTGATGTTGCGGTGGCAGCAATTGCCAACCTTCAAGGTCTTCCTTCCGTAACTTATGGCACAAGCACTTTCTATACTTCAGGCGCAAGCTACACGGGCTTCAGCGCTGGCGCTTCAACCATCAATTTCCCTTTGATAACGCGCAAGAATATGGTCGGAGCTAATCCTGTTAGCACCTCTTACAGCATTCAAAATGTAGATACCTCTTCAACCACTGTAGATATTACTTACAGCAGCGGAGCTAAAGAAAGCTTGACCATCCCGGCGGGGGCTTCGAAGCAAGTTTCGCAAGAATCGGTTCAGAATCTTACAGATGGCTTTGTTGGGTCGGCCACAGCTATTTCTACAGATGGCAAAAAGATCGTAGGCGCGGTGCAACAAGAGGGCAATTCCCAGCTTTTGAGCTATGATGCTTTCGTACCTGATGCCGCCAGCACAACGATTGCCGTACCTCTCCTCATGGCAAACAATGGAGGCAGCCTCACAGGGTTGCAAATTCAGAATGCAAGCTCGACAGCTTCAGCTAAAGTTACCGTAACTTATTCGGCTAATACTGCTACGAAGAGCAGCGCTACCGACGTTCTTTGCAACACCCCAACCGCCGATTCCGTTACGCTGGAAGCCTCGAAGTCAGAGACTTACCTTCAGATGGACGGGAAAAATGCTGGCTTTACGGGTGGCTGTAAGTATGTTGGCAGTGCCACGATTACATCCGATCAGCCTGTTGTAGCAATTGTCAACCAGGTCTCCCTTAGCTCCAAGATAGCTTCAGCTTATGAAGGATTTGTGCCCTCCAAAGCTACGAACATTGTCAAAGTTCCGCTGGCCGTGGCCAACAACTATGGCATCGGCACAGCAATCCAAGTCCAAAATGTTGGTGATGCAGATACAACGGTAACCTTGTCCTACAGCGTCAACACCCAAACCACAGCTGTAAACGGTGTTGAGGCCCTCAGTGGAACACCAAACTCGACCAGTGGGATAACGATCAAAAAGGGCGAGTCCTACACCTTCTTCCAGATGGCCTTTAGTGCAACTGATGCGGCTCCCTTTGATACCCAATTCCTCAACAAGGTCTACGTCGGGTCAGCAACTGTCACAGCAGCCACGGGTGGCAAGATCATTGCGATTGTCAACCAAGTAAACTGGCTCGGTGGGACGGGCGATACGCTCAACACCTTCAATGCTTTCAATCAATAAAGCATCCCAGTTAAGCGGTTAAATTTGTGAAAAGAGAAAGACCCTTTGGGCTTTGAAAACCCAGAGGGTCTTTTTGCGTTTGTGAAAAAGGGACTGTTCATGAAAATTCCCCCTGAATCCTCGATCTTTCCAAATTATGGCCAAGAAGTTGCTCAAGCAAGTTGGCTTAAAAAGCTGCTCTATCAGATAGTTCCCCGCCATACCTTTTTTCCCTTTTGGAAAGAGCTTGAAACCGCGTGGATGCGCTTTCAAAGCCGCAACGTGCCCCAGCGCTATGCTCAATCCCACGATCTTTGGGTCAATATTGGGGCGGGCGATAGAGGGCTGGCTAATTGGGTAAATGTTGACTTACGGGCGCTGCCCAGTATAAACTGCGTTTATGATTGCCGTAAACATTTACCTTTTCCTAATCAAAGCGTGCAAGGCATTTTTTGCGAACATTTCTTGGAACATTTAGATTACACGGAAGAAGCCCCTTTTTTTCTTGCTGAATGCCATCGAGTCTTACAACCTGGAGGCATTCTTCGCTTGATTGTCCCCGATTTAGAGAAATATATTCGGGCTTATTGTACTGAAGACTGGGAAAGCCTAAGCCAAATTCGTCCGCTTGATGCTGAAAAACGTGATTTTTGGCTACCATGTCGCTATCAAACTAAAATGGAACTCTTAAACGTTGTTTTTCGTCAGGGACATGAGCATAAATTCGCTTATGATTACGAAACCCTCGCTCTGCTGCTTGCGAAGCATGGCTTTACAACCCTCAAAAGGCAAGAATTTGGCCAATCGCTTTTGCCAGAGCTTTGCCTGGATTGTCCAGAACGTGCTACAGAGAGCCTTTACGTTGAAGCCGTAAAATAGATTTTGCTCTTGCTTGGCAAATTGCTTTGCATGATTTGTCATTTTTGGTACAATGAACTAAGCGATAACAATTTGTGCCTCTCAAGCAAAAAATCTATGATCAAAATACGGTTCTCCTGCTGGCTCGCGCTGCTCCTTCTCCTCTTTCTCCTTCCCCCAACCGTTCGCGCCCAAACGCCGCCGCTCACCTTCACGGCTACACCTGCGTTTGGGGGCAATTACGTCGTCGGTGCATGGCTTCCCATTGCGGTAACGCTTCGCAACGAAGGCCCTGCGTTCACGGCGGTGATTGCGGCCACGCTCCCTGACAACCCGAACCGCTTTTCTTTGGAACTTGAATTGCCCCAGGGAGCGCAAAAACAGACCACGCTTTACGTGCCGATGAGCCAGGAAATTCGCAATTTGGAAGTTGGGCTTGAGAAAAAGGGCGGCGAAAGCATTAGCCGCCAGCAAATTACAGTTATGCCACGGGCTGGCGAACGTTTGTTAGGCATTTTGGCGAGCCAAACTTTGAATTTAGCTTTGCCAAAGCGCCAAGACCTTCAGACCATGCCTTTTACGACTTTTGAGCTTCAAATAGCAACTTTTCCTGAACAAGCACTAGGTTTAGAGAGCGTAACACTTTTGTTGCTGGCAGATCTGCCGCGTGAAGCCTTGAATCCCGCCCAGCAGCAAGCTTTGTTTGGCTGGGTAAAGAGTGGCGGACATTTGATCATTGGTGGCGGTGCGGCGGCGCAAAATACCCTCGCTGGGCTGCCTTTGCCCTTGCGCCCCGCTGCGCCTGGCGAGCCGCGCAACCTCGATGCTTCAGCGCTTGGCTTGGGTGTAGCTCTTTTGGGCGTGCAATTGCAGCCGCTCACCGCGACCACCACTTTTGGCCCCTCAGATGCACCACTTTGGGTGCAAAAGCAGGTCGGGTTGGGGCGCGTTACCCAATTAGCTTTTGCGCCCGATCAAGAGGCCCTTTCAACTTGGTCAAATGCGCCGACCTTCTGGAATTGGCTTTTGCAGCCAGCTCTTCTGATTTCCAATGGTTCTGACTTCACAACTAATGTAAAAGGCTTTCAAGAAAACACATTGACTCGTGCAATTGGTTATCTTCCCGCCCTTAATCTGCCACCAATTGATCTTTTTTTAGGCTTTCTAATCATTTATGCCCTTTTAATTGGCCCAGGAATAACTTTAGTCTTACGGCGCATAGACCGCCAAGCCTGGGGTTGGGTCGTTTTGCCCGCGTTAGCGCTGGTCTTTGGGGGCATTGGATTCGGGCTGGCCAACTTTTTGCGCCCTGACGAGCGAATCATCTCAAAAGTCAGTTTAATTGAGCAATTAGGCGCTGACCAAGCGCAAGCGCGAACAGTCATCGGCATTTTGTCGCCTCGGAATGAACAGTTTACGCTTCATCTCGCTCAAACCGCTTTCTCTCGACCTCTCCACAATTTTGGGGGGCCTTTTGGCTCGATTGATGGCGCTCAAGGTGATTTTCGCCAACAAACCGATTCATTTAACATTCTTGTCAAGCGTTGGAATTTGCAAGGTCTTATTGCCGAGCAACAAATCTCTTTTCCAGACCTCGCTGCTGAAATCGTTTTCAGCAATACAGAAATGTATGCTCAAGTGCAAAATACGACTTCGCAAGTGTTACGCGACGTTACCGTTGTTTATGGCAACCAATTCACGCGCCTGGGCGATCTGGCTGTCGGCGAGCAGAAAAAGGCAGCTTGGCCGCCTGCTCCGCCCCTTGATGCGCGAGTTGCCGCCACTGATCTATCGTTAAGTCAACTTCTCTTGGGAGCCAAAATGGCCGAAGGTCAGGCCACAGGCAATTTGCCAGACCGCCGCGTGGCTGTCCGCGAAGCGCTCCTGAGTGCCGCCGCAACGCGGGGCCCAAAACCGCCCGACCAAGAACCGCTGGTCTTAGCCTGGCTTGACCAGTCGCCGCTCGCCATCGAAGTCGCTGCGCCTGGAGCCGCAACCCAACAAGTGACTTTGCTGGTCGCGCATCCGCGCATTCGAGGCAGCGGGCAAATCACCATTCCAATGGGCTGGCTGCGCCCCGACCCCGATTCAGACCGAGTAAAATCCTGTTCAAGTAGTGAGCAGCGTGGACTTTCGCTCCAGAATCCGCCCCTAACTTTCACGTTGCGCTTGCCTGCTGATTTAGCTGCCATCCAGCCGCTGACGGTTACGGTTGCTTTGGATAGTGAGCGCAAATGGCCGAATTCAGGTGTTAGAACAAAGATTTTTGATTGGCAAACGGGGCAATGGCAAACCACCGATTTTGCGGGGCCGGGGGAATTCACGCTGCCAGAGCCAGCGCGCTTTTTGCAAAAAGGCGCACTGCGCTTGCAGCTTGAGGGGCAAATTGATGCTGGTTTGTGTTTATTTGTGGGAACTAAATTGACAGGAAAAATGCCATGACCCTGAATTTAGCGCTTTCGCCACTGCTGTTCAAAGAGTTTCGGACGCAATTTCGCGGTAATCGCCCCGCGATTTTGATCTCTGTCTCGATTGGCTTACTTATTATTGCTTTATTGTTGCTTTATCGCTCGATCACTGAACGAACTAATTTGGGCGCACCTTTGGTCAGCGTGCAAATTGGCCAAGCCTTATTCACGGGTTTGGCTTTAGCCACCCAGACTTTGCTCGTTTTCCTCGCCCCCGCAACAGCAGTCAACGCGATTAGTAGCGAACACGAGCATCATACCTTTGATCTACTCCTCAAGACCCCTGTTTCAGCTTCGCAAATTCTGCTCGGCAAACTCTTAACGTCGTTAGCTTTCCTCATGCTCCTTTTGCTTGCTATTTTTCCTCTTTTCAGCATCATCGCGCTCTTTGGGGGAATAAATTTCACTGATTTCGCTAATCCGCTGATCACGATAATGCTTTCAACTCTAACTTGGTGTCTATTTGGCTTATTTTGCTCTGTAATAACTAAGCAAACCTATACTGGCACGCTTTTGTGCTATGCAATTTTGATTAGCGTGATTGGTGGAAGCCAATTTGCAGCGAACTTATGGAGTGTTATGCACAATCAAACCTCCGTACCCACAGGTTATGTAGTTATCAATCCGCTCTCAGCGATGGCCTCAGCTTTGGCAAGCACAACACCTCCCGCATTTGTTACCCCCAACACGTTAAGTCCTCTTGCGATTTTGGGTTTGCTGACTCAAGGGACAATTCAGTGGCAGGGTGGCCAAACCATAGTTTTCCCGATCTATCGGGCAACTTGGCTGCTCTATGGACTACTTTCGCTGATTCTATTTTGGCTTTCAATTCACTTCGTGCAGCCAAAACGCTCTTTACACTTTAGCTCTGCTGATGGTATCTTGTTAGTAAGCATCCTGAGCTATAGCGCTTGGGCTTGGCTAATCCGCGCTTGGTGGCTTATTGGTCTAGGAAAGTAAGAATTATAACCTAGAAGATCAGGGGGATTTGATTATTATGCTCAACTCATCCATGCAAGATTGCCAAAACGAACTTCCACCTGCAATGAATTATCTCTCTCCGCAAAGTCTTATTATTCTAATCAGGCAAAATGCTTGGCGAATCGTTACTTTTACCCTTAGCATCGTCATAACCAACGAATTACTTGCCCTTCTGCGCCTGAATTCCCCTGAAATAAATTACAATTGGACTTTCATTCCCTGGATAAGCGCTATTCTGCTTTTTATGGGGGCCGTTATTCCGCTAAAGCCGCTTAAACAGTGGCACTGGCGCGAGAAATGCTGGATTTGGTGGCAAAATCATCAACAAAGTAGTCTTATGCTGGCGCTCCTCTTCTTTGTAGCTTTTAGTTTACGTGTTTGGCGCGTGGGAGATATTCCCCAAACCTTAGGTGGTGATGAAGGTTCACAAGGTTTAGAAGCTATTCGGATTCTCAAAGGCCTTCTTCGCAACCCTTTTACAACAGGTTGGCTTGGCGTGCCAACGATGAGCTTCTATTTCAATGCCCCTTCCATTAAATTTTGGGGAAATACGATCTTTGCGCTTCGTTTTCCCTGGACTTTGGTTGGAGCCTTAACCGTTTTAGTGACTTTTTTCCTCGTAAAACAATTAAAAGGAACGTTAATTGCAGCGGTCACTGCAACTTTGCTGGCGACCTATCACTATCACATTCATTTTTCGCGTTTGGGGTCAAATCAGGTCGCTGATGCACTTTTTGTCGCTCTGGCGCTGCTCTTTCTCTATCGCGGTTTTGACGATCACAGTCCTTTGGATTGGGCTTTAAGTGGGATAACGCTTGGGGTGGCCCAATTTTTCTATGCTGGCGCACGGTTTACAATTATCATTACCCTCTTTATGCTGGGGTATTTCATTCTTAGGGGCAGATTGCAATTTTTACGCCAGCAATATAAACATATTCTGATTTTTTTTGGTGCTGGAATTATCACTTCAGCCCCCATGATTCAGTATGCGCTTCTGTTTCCTAATGATTATAATGCCAGAATCAATCAAGTCGGCATTATCCAAAATGGTTGGCTCAAGCAAGAGCAAGAACTTAGACACCAAGGCCCGCTGCCAATTCTCTTTGAACAGGCCCAAAAAGCCGCTTTAGCCTTCAATTTCTATCCTGATCGCACCCCTTGGTACGGTTCACCTAAGCCACTTCTTGATTTTACCGCAGGGGCCCTCTTTCTCCTTGGTTTACTCTACGCAATGTTGCGGCTTGATGATAGTCGGCTAACACCAATGGTCGCTTGGTGGTGGGGTGCAACCTTGATGGGTGGTGCATTGACCGAAAGTCCACCTTCCAGCCAACGCTTGATTACATTAGCCATCCCCACAATCTTTTTTGTCGCTTTAGCCTTGGTGAAAATTGGAGAAATCTTCTTCAAGGCTTTAGGCCCAAAGCAACTGCAACATTTTCTCTTACCCTATTTAGCGATAGCCGTTGTTTCGCTGAGCTTTATAAGCCTTAAATGGTATTTTGTTGAGTTTACCCCGATGCAGCTTTACGGAAGTTACAATGGCTTAGTAGCTACCACTTTGGGCAAATATGCCCGTGATTCGCTTGGGAATCAGTGGAAGATCTACTTTTTTGGCGCTCCTCGAATGTATGCAAATTTTGGCTCAATTCCCTATCTTGCTCCAGCGGTGGAACGGGAGGACATTGCCGAGCCTTTGACAAGCCCCCTCGCTCGTAATTTGATAAAAACTGCTAAAAATGCAGCTTTCGTCTTTTTACCTGAGCGGAGAAATGAATTAGCCTTTGTACAAAAGGCTTTTCCAGGGGGCACTGTGGAAGATATTACCTCCCCAATCAAAGATGAGCCGCTTTTTATTCTCTATCGTGTGCCGCAAGCCAAGTTGACAGGAGGAAATTGAAATGCACTTTCCACCTAAAATTCGCCTTTGGGCGATCTTCCTTTTGTTCTCTGCTTTGATTCTAGCCTTTATAGGGCAATCTCAATTTAGTTCCAGTAAGCAAGTTAGCCTAATTCCCATTATTCTCTTCATTTTAGCAGCTCTTTCCTTGGTCGGGGCCGAAAAGTCGGTTCAAACCAAGGATTCTAATTCTTCCCAGCCAAACGAAAATGGCTCATTTTCAACAGATTCGGCGCTAAAATTTACTTTCCCGCCAGCGTTAAGCCGCTTTTGGGATTGGTTAGTTGCCCTTTTTGTGCCTGAATCTGCACCTGAAGACTCCCCGCTTTTACCTGGTTGGCAAACGACTCCAAAAGACTTTTCGCCCCCACAAAGTAGAAATCGCTGGCTTTTAACCGTCGTTGCGATAGCTTTAGGCCTTCGCGTCATGTGGATCTATGCCGAAAGAATACCTTTTCGCAACGAAACAGGGCCTTTTTTTCCTTGGTTATTCGCATGGCTCCTCTTTTTTGTTGCTTGGCTTGAGCTTCCAAAATGGCCCCAAATCGTTGTTTGGCAGCGAAAATATCGTCAAGAAATCTTTGGCCTGCTGATTCTGACGCTTTTGGCGTTTGGGCTAAGAACCTGGAATCTTGCTAATGCACCTTTTACGGTGAGCGGTGATGAAGGCAGTATTGGGCAAGAACTGCGCGAAATTTTGCGAGGCAAACTGTGCAGTCCCCTTATTTTGGGGTGGGGAGGATTGCCAACCCTGACTTACTTTGTAGAGGCTTTTCTACCTTCGCTTTTTGGGCTAAATGCTTTGACCTTACGTTTAACCACGGCAATTGCAGGAACACTTGCGCTTCCAGCGCTTTATCTCTTGGCTCGCTTGCTTTTTGGGCGCTTAACAGCTACTGTTGCCGCGCTTTTACTTCTTGGTTATCAATTTCATTTGCATTATAGTCGCGTAGTTATCAATAATACTTTTGAAAGTTTCACTTATCCCGCAGCTTTTGCCGCCTTGGTTTATGGTTTGCGGTATCAAACCCGAAGTTGGCCTTTTGTCCTAACTGGTCTCTTTGCGGGCATAAGTCAATATACCTATGCTGGGGGGCGTTTACTTCCTCTGCTGATTCTGGCTTTTCTGGGCTATCTTTTCCTCACTAAACGGATAAGTCTTCAGGGAAAAGCGCTAAAACTACTCCTTCTGCTCTTGTTTTTTGGGGTTTTTACAGGCCCAATGCTTGTTCTTGCCCTTAAAAAACCTGCTAATTACAATGACCGCCTCAACCAAATTGGGGTAATTCAGAGTGGCTGGTTAGCAAAAGAGCAACAAATTCAGCACCAAGGCCCGCTTCCTATCCTTGCAAATCAATTCCAACACGCTTTGTTTGGCTTTGGGTTTTATAATGATCGCACGGTTTCCTACAATCCTCGTGGAACGCTTGCCAACCCGGTTATGGCTTTCTTTCTCTTTTTGGGCTTAGGTTTGAGTCTCTGGCGCTGGCAAGAGCCAGCTTTTGCCTTGCTTGCGCTCTGGTTTTGGGCGGGGCTAATTACGGCGGGAATGTTGACGGTTCAACCACCAACCAGTAATCGGTTGTTTATTCTTACACCAGTCGTTACCCTTTTAGCAGCCCGCAGTCTCGTTGAAACAACATCTTTTCTGGCGCATAAGCTAAAAAAGCGGTTTCTTTTTCCTTCAACAACGAAAACAGCGCTGCTTATCGCGCTGCTTATTGCTTTTCTCGATATAACCTACTATTTTGGAACTTATATTCCTTCGCATCAGTTTGGGGGCGAACATGCCCTTATTGCAACAACCTTGGGTTATGAGTTAGAAAAGCAAACTACCCCAACCCAAGTTTACTTTTTTGGCGCACCCTATATGTGGAGTGGTTTTTCAACCATCGGCTTTTTGGCTCCTAATGTTAAATTGAGTGATGTTGAACAAACGCTCAAAGCTCCCGCAGAACTTACAAAAACCTTGCAATTAGATCAAGCTGCAGTTTTTGTCTTTTTACCTCATCGGTATGAAGAGCTTGTGGTTGTTCAAACGCGTTTTCCGCAAGGCAAATTCAAGGAATACTTGCATCCAGTGAGAAATACGCCGTTTTTCACCACCTATTACGTACCAAAGGCCATGCTCAATGAATCTCATTGATTTTCTTTGTAGCATAAAAGCTCCACATCTTCTACTTTTGTTTGCAGCATCGCTCAATCTTGCCTGGCTAATGGTCGAGCGGCGAGCAAGGCTCAAGCAAAGATCGCCCTCCTCTCTTGTAAATGATGTTAAAGCGCTTGGAGAAACACAAAAATTAACTTCTTCTTCTCAAAAACCGCATTTTGAATGGCGAAAGTTTAGCTTTCAAGCGCTTTCTTGGCTTCGGATTCACCGTGAAGCAGCAATAGCTGGGAGTCTTATCCTAGGAATTGCGCTTTACTTTTGGGTTTTTTCACCTCCCAGGCCCGCGCTCATGCTGCCTGGGCAAGAAAAGCCTCCATTTCAACAAATTCACCCCATTCGAGTTTTTATTGAACTTAATCGCAATTTATGGGCTTTCCTGCTCACTTTTCTAGCTTTTCCGCTAAGTTTTAGTTTGCTGCTTGCAGCCATAATGCGGCGTAATCTTGCGCTCGAACGCAGTTTTGCAGCCAGCGGCTTATTGGTGGCGGCGTTAGGTTTAGCAGGTTTAGGGCAACTGGCTTTAATTGGTTATTATAATTCTATGCCAGGACTTATGCTCTATCTTGAAGCGACTTTTCTCTTTCTGCTTTGGGCCTTTAACTCGCGTTCGCAATTAGAATTTGACCTTTTTACAACGACCTGGCCGCGCGGGCTTGAACTTTCTCTTCTCGCGCTTACAATGCTCCTTACAATCTTTGCCCGTTTTTATCTCATTGAATGGCTACCTTATGGCATCGAGGGCGATGAATCAAAATGGACAATTCAAACTGTTAGCGCCATGATTGACGGCCAATATCCAATAATGGCAAATCACTATTTACGCTTCACACCGCTAAGTTTCTATATGCAAGCCCCCTTTCACCACCTTTTTGGGGCCGGCTTGCTGAGTGCCCGTTTGACGGTGGCGACTTATAGCGTTTTGGGGAGTTTGCTCTTTTATTGGTTGGCGCGCCAGATTACCAACGCCCAGACTGCTTGGTTGGCAACGACGTTGCTGGCTGTCTCGCTGCTTGATGTGAATGCCAGTCGAATGGCCAATGTTGAAAGCCATGTCAAGTTTTGGCCCTTGCTGACTTTGGGGCTTTTATTAAAAAGTACGCAAAATGGTCGTCTTTTGACTTATGCGCTGGCGGGCGGGGCGGTTGTCGCGGGAATGCTAACTTACGATACCGTTGATCCTCTTGCAGTGATTGGTTTGCTAATTATCCTTTATGAGCTTCTGCGCTCTAAAATAGATTTCTTTGTTAGTCTTAGGCGTTTAACGGCCTACCTTGCCCCGATTCTGGTCGCAACACCTATCATTTTAGCCTATCTACAAGATCGTTTCAGGCAATACACGGTCCATGCGGCAGGGAGTGAAGGGGCCGAAAAAGCCCTTTGGGAACGCTGGGGCATGAACTTCCAAGAGGTTTTCTATTGCCTTTTTGTTCAAAATAATGGTGATTTCTTGCTCAATCGCAAAGGGCCAATGTTTAATAGCCTTCTTTTGCCCTGGTTAGTTTTGGGCACAGTTTTCGCGCTTGTAAATTGGCGCAAAAGTAAGTTTCTTTGGATTATCCTTTTCGGTTTGCTTTACTTCTTTCCCGCCCCCGTTTTGACGCATACACCCTTCGCACGAGTTTTCTACCCTGGGCTACCTGCGGCTTATCTCCTGATGGCTTTGGGCATGGTCGCGGCTTTTGGCGCATTAAGTCGCGCAGTGGGGCCACAACTGCAACCAATTTGGAAAACTTTAGCTTTTATCGGGCTTTTTTTTATCATCATCTTTAATCAATACCTTTCGTTTAATGAGATCATTGATAATCCAGACCGCCGTGACCGCCGTGAGCTTTATGAACTTGCCCAAGCTGCCGCAGGCCCGACCACAATGGTCTATTTTCCCTATATTCCTGAAGCAGGTGATCTGCTAGAAAGTGAAAAACCACATGTTATTTGGTTTGGAATGCGGAAAAAAGCGACAAAAAGTGGCGAACGTTATCCTTACGAGGTGATTAAGTTACAAGATTTGCTGCCTAGTCTCTCTTCGCTCGCAGGTTTGTATGATAAAGTCGAGCTAATTTGGCCCCACAATACTGATGCGCTTCACCCAGCGCGGGGGCAGGTTTTGGCCGCGTTGCAGCGTTGTTATCCGTTGTTCCACAAGATCGAGGGGCAATCTTTTGACCGTTATGTCTTGCCAGGCGCAGCTTTGGCCGCGCCGCGTTGCACGAGTGGGAATCTGGTGTTGGAGCCAAAGACCGTGGAGGTCAATCTAGAGCAGCCTGTGAAGTTGCAGTGGAAATTTTCGGGCACGGCGCTCACAAGTTTGACTTTTACCTGCGCGACGCTGGTAAGCAATACCCTTGCTTTAGCTGCTGAGGATTTCAAAGGGGAAGGCTGGAGTGATATTGCACGGTTTGTGACCGCTTTTGAGGGGCGAGGCTTTCTAACAGACTCTTACGGGAGCCAAAACACTTCTTTAGCTGTTGACCTGCCTGAAAAAGGCCCGTGGTACATCTGGCTGCGCTCTTATCGTCGCGTGCAAGATCCTTTTCCGGGCTTTGTGACCCTTGAAGAGAGACCTTTACCCTTTTCGCAAGGCAAAACTGTGCCGCTTAATATGTGGGTTTGGCAGCGCGTGGGGCCTTTTAAGGTTACAAAAAAGCAAACCAACATTACTTTAGCTCGACCTTATGCAGGTGATCAAGCTGCTTTTCGAGCTTTGTTTGTTGATTCACTGATTTTAACTGTTTCACCAACGTTTAATCCAAATATCAATGCAGCTTGGGAAGAAAAAGTGCAACAAAACTTGGAAAACAATGAACCTGAAGGCTCTTTGAGTTATAATTTAGCGCCAGGTGATTATCGTTGCTGGGTAAGGGGAACTGAAAAGCAGAAATTGGTTGATGGATTAGGCAATGAAGGACTAAAATCAAACGAAGTTCAGGTTCTCGTGAAAGCTAAACCTTAGGCTGTTTGCTTAAAACCCAATTCAGCCAAAATTGCCCGTGCCTCTTCAGCTTCGTTCCAGGGGATTTTGGTGGTGGCATATTCAATGCTTCCTTCGTGACCTTTGCCCAAAAGAAGCACCAGATCCCCAGCTTGGGCTTGGGCAAAAGCGGAACAAAGCGCTTCTCTGCGGTCTGGGATAATGAGATAACCTTTACCCAGCTTTTTGCCTGCCTGCTCTGCACCCGCCGCAATTTCCTGCAAAATCTTCAGGCTGTCCTCGCCTCGTGGGTCTTCATCGGTTAAAATCAGCAAATCACAAAACTTAGCGGCGATTTGGCCTTGAATGGGACGCTTTGCTCGATCTCGCTCGCCTGCGCTGCCGAAAACAGCGATCATGCGGCCTTTGGTCAACGGGCGCAACATTTGCATTACTTGGGTAAACGAATCGGGGTTGTGGGCGTAATCTACCAGCACGCCAAAAGGTTGACCTTGCTCAATATATTCCATCCGCCCTTGTACCCCTTTTACCTTTTCTAAGGCTGCAATTGCTTGGTCTAAAGGGACATTTTGGGTCAAGGCAACTGAAAGCGCAGCTAAAGCATTCAAGACATTGAACGGGCCTGGCAATTGCAAATTCAAAGAACTTGTGCCCCAAGGCGTTGTAACGCGCAATTTGGTTTTATTAGGCGCTAATTCTAAGTCAAAAGCTCGCAGATCAGCAGGTGCATGGATTGCGTAAGTTAGACGCTGGGCATTCGCAGGAGCAGTTGCCAAAAACAGTTGATGAAAAGGATCATCAGCATTGACAATTGCAAATTTCTTCTTTTTGAAAGCTAAAGAAGATGAAGATTCTTCGCCCAGCATAGCGAAAAGGCGGGTTTTCGCTTGCCGATATGCTTCCAATGTGCCATGATAATCTAAATGCTCATGCGTAACATTGGTGAAAACCGCAACATCAAAGGCGCATTTAGCTAGGCGATCCCAATCTGCCGCCAGCGCGTGGGAAGAAGCCTCAAGCACGGCATAAGTGCAATTGGCCGTGACCATTTTGCTTAATAAGGACTGAACTTCGAGGGCTTCGGGGGTGCTTTGGCGCAGCTGATTGGGCAAAAACTGGTCGCCGATTTTGAGATTGACCGTGCTAATCAAGCCTGTCGAATGGCCGCCACCTTCCAAAGCCGCACTTACGAGCGTCGTTGTGGTCGTTTTGCCCTTCGTACCCGTCACGCCGACCATGCCCAGCGCTTGTGCTGGATAGTGGTAAAATGCAGCCGCAAGCGGAGCCAGCGCGACGCGGCTATCGGGGACAACAAGCTGCGTTAAGTTTTCCGCTGCAAAGGGCGGTTTGGCTAACTGGTTCCAGAATCGGGCATCCACCACGATAGCAGAGGCTCCCGCCGCAACCGCTTGGGCAAGATAGTTGTGCCCGTCAGTATGCGAACCTTTAATCGCCACAAAAAGACTGCCAGGCTGCACGCGCCGCGAGTCGTAGGCAATTGAGGTTATAATTTGGTTTGTTGGCCCGCAGACTTGGGCCTTAGGTAGCGCAAAAAGCAAATCATGACAGAGCAACGGCTATTCCCCCAAATCCAAACTTAGCGAAACTGGTGCTAGAATAGCAGGTCAGGCGGGGAGTGTCAATGCTCAAACAGTTTGGAATTCTTTTGGAAAAGTGTTATCATAGCCCACAATCTACAAAAAGGGGATTTTACACATGCTTATGCCAGAAAGTATCCTTCGAGATCGCTACGTAATCGAGACCTTACTGAGGCAAGAGGAACGGCAGGCTATCTGCCAGGCCCACGATAAGCAACTTAACACAAGGGTAATGCTGCGCGAGGTGAGCAGCCTTGAGGCCCATCAACTGCGGCAGTTTGAGCAAAAAGCCTTGCTTTTGGCCAAACTTGACCATCCTGCGCTCCAGGCGGTAACTGATTTTTTCAGTGAGGGGCAAAATTGTTATGTGGCAAGCGCCGCTAAACCAGGCCAAGACCTCGCAACCTATCTCACCCAGCAGCCCCAAGGCTTCGTGACGGAGGTGGAGGCTGTGCGAATTATTCTGCCTATTCTTGACGCTTTGGAATATTTGCACCGCCAAGAACCGCCGTTGATTCACCGAGATCTCAAGCCGAGCAATATTTGGCTGACCGAAGATGGCCAGATTTGTTTGCTAAATTGTAGTTTGGCCCCAGCTTATGACCCTGTTTCGCCTATGCCCGTGGCCGCACGGGGCATTAATCCAGGTTTTTCGCCGCTGGAGCAATATGGGGCCGGGCGCATTGACTCACGAGCCGATTTGTATGCGCTGGGCGCGACTTTCTACGTGTTGCTGGGCGGGCGCGGGCGGCTGCTTGAGGCTCCAGATCGGGTGAATAGTGAGGCTTTAACATCCCTTCAGCGCTTTAATCCTTCCGTATCGCCGCAACTGGAGCGCATTATCGGGCGATTGCTGGCGCTGCGGCCCCAAGATCGCTATCAAAATGTCAAGACGCTGCGCCGCGATTTGCAGCAGCCGCGCCAGCCAGCACAGCCAATTCAGCCTAAACTGCCACCTGTTGTGTCCACGCCCGTGACCGTTCCGCTTCCTAAGGCTGCTTCTGATTCTCCTTCGGCGCTTGAGCCAGCCAAGATACCTACTCTACTTTTGTCAGAAACTGAAACCGAGGGTTCAGTAAGCTCAGGCGCTGCTGCGCCAGAGAAAGGAACCGACGAGGCTACAGTTTCGGCTGCTGGCGAGGCTACGGATTCGGCTACTGAGCTTTCGTTGCCTTCGGCAAGCGCAGAAGCCACTTCAGAGGCCGCTGCGGCAGAAGAGAAAGATTCGGCAAGCGCAGAATCCGCTGCGGACCTTGCCCCGCCGTCTAAGCCAGGGAAATTGACCACGTTTATGTTGGTTATTGTGGCCCTGCTTGTGGTTGGCTTGGCCGTCTATGGGATGTATATGGCTTGGACAGAGGCCAAAATCCCTGTTGAGCCTAAGAGTTTTATTGATCCCATGGTTTTGCTCGTCTATCTCTAGGCTTTTCACTGGTTTGCGCTCCCTCATCCTTCAGAAATGCAGGGTGGGGGAGCAGCCAAATCGTATTTTTGCTTTTGTGCTAAGAGTACTTTGCCTGACCTCCGTTAGCCGCGAAATCCTCGGTGAGGTTGGCCTTTTCAGCAAGGTTCCCACCGATCTCAAAAGAGCTTTAGCAGCTTTGGCAAAGTGGTAAAACCTATTTCAGCCAGCGAACAACAGTTGCAATCTACCCAAAAACTGTTATACTATGCTCTATCGTTTTTAGAGATAACGATAGGAGGCAGATATGGCAGCACGACGGCAAATGCGGCTGGGGGTTTTGGTTTTTGTCCTTTGCACTTTGGCTTTGCCAGGTGTGAAGGGGAAGGCACAGGTGGCAATATCACCTATCATCATCAATGAGTTTCGTCGTGATGGACAATTTACGAATTCTGAGTACATAGAGTTTTTACTCACATCCGACCAGACGGCCACCCAACTGGAGACCTTTTATTGGGGTGATTCTACTGATCCTCCAGATGCAAAATACGGAAAGTACCAATTCAAAGGACTATCAAATATTGCCACTAATTTCAAAGCGGGAACAATTATAGTGGTTGGGGGCACAACTGCTATTTCTAATCAAGATACAAGCTATAATCCAATACCAAGTGGCACAGATGATGATTGGAATATCATGTTAAAGATCGGTAGTTCTTTTATTAGTTCATCTGGGAATAGCGGAGACTTTGCTGTTTCTGATCTGGTTTGGGTTGATACAAGCAATTCTGAGACTACTTCCCTCGATTCAATTGCCTGGCCAACCACCGTTTCGGGAGCATTTGGAACGGCAGCTAAAGTAAAGATTGATGCGCCAAGCAATGGGGGAAACGTCGAGTTTACGGGCAATGGTTCTGAACTCAACCAGGTTGCAGCCTATTCCTTCAATAGTACGGGGTCAATTGGTAGCCCAAATGGGGGTAATAACACTACTTATATCATGAGCCTACGCAACCCTGCCCCCACCGTCTCCAGCACTTCTCCCGTCAACAACACCGCCGATATATCTGCTAACGCCAACCTTGAAATCACATTTAGCGAGGATGTTACTGTTTCAGATGGTTGGTTTAACATTACTTGCGATAATACAACCTACGCAGCAACCGTTTCTAACACAAACCCTAGTCATTATACTCTTACGCCAGCTACAAAACTTCCTTACGGCAAGAGTTGTACGGTCACGATAGATAAGGATAATATTGCAGACCGTGATGGTACAGCGGAAAATATGCCTGCTGACTATAGCTTTAGCTTCAATGTGATTGCGAACAAAGTGCCGACCATATCTGATAGAAGCAAAAGTGGTACAGAGGATTCAACGATTACTTTTGCTGAAACTGATTTTAGTGGAGGATTCAGTGATGGCGATAATGATAGCCTCACGAAAGTGAAAATTACTGCACTACCAACAAGTGGAAAATTGCAATTGAACGGAACGGATCTTGCTAAAGACGTTGAAATCCTGGCTGTTAATCTCGGAAAGCTAACTTATATCCCGCAGGCCGATTTCAATGGCCCAGATAGCTTTAGTTGGAATGGGAGCGATGGGACAGACTTTGCGGCAAATGCGGGTTTGATGAATATCACAATTGCTTCCATCAATGATGCGCCTTCCTTTTCGAAGGGAAGTGATCAAGAAGTTGATGAGAATGCAGAAACCCAGGAGATTGAGAAATGGGCCACAGCTATTTCGCCTGGCCCTCCCGACGAAGCAAACCAGACCTTGACCTTTGAGGTTACAAATGATAAGAGTGAGTTGTTTGCTGACCAGCCTGCGCTTGATGCTGCGGGGAAGCTAACGTACACTCCCAAAGCGAACGTAAGCGGAACGGCCAAGGTAACGGTAGTGTTGAATGATGATGGCGGGATAGCAGATGGGGGAAAGAATACTTCAGCCGCGCAGGTTTTTGAAATTACGATTATCCCTGCGCCTACTGCTACCCCGACCCCCACTAACACTGCAACTGCTACCCCTTCTGATACCCCGACCTCTACTTCTACCCCAACCTTTACTCCTTCTGCGACTAATACTTCAGATCCTTTGCCTAAAATTACGCAACCTTCTGCACCTTTTACTCCTTCACCACTATCCTTAGATACCCCAACCGCGATTCTTGCCAATAAGCTTACCACAACTGTGCAAATTTCACCGACTAAGACTTATCTTCCTCCTGAAGAAACGATTTTGCCAGAACCTTCTGATCTTCCCTTAGCAACCTTGACAGATGATCTTCCTCTTCCTCCTGAAGAAACCGTTTCTCCAGAACCTTCTGACCTTCCCTTGGCAACCTTGACAGATGATTTTCCTCTTCCTCCTGAAGAAACGGTTTTGCCAGAACCTTCTGACCTTCCCTTGGCAACCTTGACAGCTACTTCTCTTCCTACAGCAGAAACGATTTTGCCAAGTCCAATTAACAAACCTAAAGTAACTCATTCCCCAACCTCTTCTCCTTCGTCTTCCCCTTCTTCTACCGCAAGCCCCTTTCCAACGCTTTCCCCTACCTTTCAGCCTAAACCGCAAGTTGAAACTGAAACCTTATCTGCTCAATACTTACCCTTTGTTTTCAAAGGGGCAAATGAAAGTGGCGCAACGGAGGAAAGGGGTCAACCTGATCTGATTGGAAGCTTTACCATTGAGCCAAAGAAGCAGCTTTATCAGGCCAGGGAGCCAATTACGTTTACAGTTGTGATTACAAATCTTGGAACTGTAGCTACTACCAATGGTTTTTGGGCCGACCTTTATCTCGACCCTTCTGAAATCCCAAGCGTGAACAAGCGTTGGGATAAGGTTTGTGGGCCAAAAACATGCTTTGGCATCGCTTGGCAAATCACAACTTCTCTTGCTCCAGGCGCAAGTCTTACCCTTACTTCACAAAGCGCAAACTATGACCTGACGCAATCCTTTTGGCCTGGTTGGTTTGCTGAAGGGACAAGGGACCTTTACCTTTTGGTAGATAGTTGGAATCTTGCTACCGCGACGGGCGGGATCGCTGAGGGAGCGGGCGAAGGAAATAACCTCTTTCATTTTGAAGAATTAAAAGTAGAGGAAGTAGACCCTTAACATGAAAATCCCACGCATTGCCTATTGTTCACCCATCAACCCTGCACCCACGGGTATCTCAGATTATAGCGAAGAACTACTCCCCTACTTAGGGCAGTATGCCGACCTTACCCTTTACCTTGAGGAAGGTCTAAAGCCAAGCAACCCTTTCCTCTCCCAAAGCCTTGAGCTTCGCTCCCTTAACCGTTTGCCCAGCGACCAGAAGCAGCGGCCCTTTGATGCCATCCTTTATCACATGGGCAATAGCCCCGCTCATGCGGGGATCTGGCGCACGGCCCAACAAGTACCAGGCGTGGTCGTTCTCCACGATTTTGTCCTGCATCATTTTATACTTTGGTACGCAGCAAATGTGCATCATAATGTACAAAGTTATGTCCAAGAGATGAAAGAACGCTATGGCGAGGCAGGGAATCATACTGCCCAGCTAATGATCCGAGGACGCTTCACAAATAGCGCTTTTGATTTCCCTTGCTGCGAAACCGTAGTCGCGGCGGCCAAGGCCCTTATCGTTCATAGTCAGTATGTACAGCGCCAAATCAGCAGCATGCGGCCAGATATTCCTAATGCAGTTATTCCAATGGGTGTACCATTATCCCCCCTTTTGGATCGCCATTTAGCCCGCGAAATTTTAGATTTACCGCAAGATGCTCTCGTTTTAGCAAGTTTTGGTCACATCAATGCCTACAAAAGGTTAGATCCAACATTGCGAGCAATTGCTCAATTGCAGGCGAACTGGCCCAACTTACGCTATATTTTAGTGGGAAGCGTCTCGCCAAACTACGATGCAAAGGGTTTGATAGCGCGGATGGGGCTAGAAAAGGTTGTGCAAATGACGGGCTATGTAACCCGGCCCGTCTTTGAAAGCTATATAGCCGCCGCCGATATTTGCCTAAATTTGCGCCACCCCACGGCGGGGGAGACCAGTGCCAGCCTTCTGCGCCTCCTTGGGGCTGGCTGCCCGACCTTAGTCAGTGCAACGGGGGCCTTTACGGAGCTTCCCCCCAACGTTGCTGCTCAAGTTGACCTTGACGCAACTGAAAGTGAGCTTATTGCTACTTATTGCGATGTTCTGACCAAGTATCCTTCGCTTGCCAAGGAGCTTGGGAAGCAAGCCCGAAACTATGTTGCTCAAAACCATAACCTTGACCAAGCTGCTTTAGGTTACATCCGTTTCCTAGCGCAAGTTTATCGCTGGGATAAGATCACGCGCTTTCGCCCAGAACCCCTTTGGTCTTTGGAAGAAACTTTTTTACCCCTTCCCTTCAAACAAAAAGAAGTGCATGGTAAAGAACTTTGCTTCTCCCCCTTCATTCCCTCAATTGCCCAAGCTCTTGTTGACCTTGGGGTTACAGAAAAAGACGAGCTTATTTTGCAGACCATTGCCCAGCGGTTAGCGGATTTTCAATGAAGGTTCTCCCGCTCACTTTTTTTGCCCGTGATACTTCTACCGTAGCCCATGAACTTTTGGGGAAGGTTTTAGTCCGCGAATTGGAAGGGTTCCAGTTACGGGGCATGATTGTTGAAGCTGAAGCTTATATCGGCCAAAACGATACTGCTTGTCATGCCAGGCGGGGGCGCACGAAGCGTAATGCCCCTATGTTTGGCCCTCCAGGGCAGACCTACCTTTACTACATCTACGGGATGCACTGGATGCTGAACCTTGTCACGGAGCGGGAAGGGTTTCCCGCTGCCGTCTTACTTAGGGCCCTTGAGCCATTGGAAGGGCAAGACAAGATGCGAACTTTGCGGACTTCAAAGCGCGGGAAGGTTTTGCAAGATCGAGAACTTACGAATGGGCCAGCGCGTTTAACGCAAGCTTTGGCTCTTGACAAGACTTTCAATGCTTTTGATCTAACTCGTGGGGAAGGTTTGTGGCTAGAAGAAGGTTTTCCCTTTCCCGCTGAAGCGATTCAAACGGGCCCTCGTATAGGTATTGGCTATGCGGACCTCGCAGACCAAATTACACCATGGCGTTTTTGGCTGCGCGCTAACCCCTTTGTTTCGCGGTAAAATCCTAATTTGCAACTTTTCGTATTTGTGGTAGAATATGGCTAGGATTCCGCTGTGCTTTTTGAAGGTTCTTTACCTTTTAGCTAGAAAGTAACAAGACACAATGGCCCGTAATTACGCTGAGCATTTCAATTACATTCGCGGCATGATGGGGAAAATGGGGAAAGAAATCCCTGGAACGATGGGCGGCATTGGGCAATTGCATAAAGGAGCCTTGGAAAAAGGGGCCCTTGAAGCGAAAATGAAGGAATTGATCGCCGTCGGGATTGCCATTGCTGTTCGGTGTGAAGGTTGTATGACCTTCCACATTATGGGGGCGGTGCAAGCGGGTGCAACCCGTGAGGAAGTTGTAGAAGCGATTGGGGTCGGAATTATGATGGCTGGGGGGCCAGGAGTAGTTGCGGCTGCTGAAGCTTTTGAGATTTTAGAGCAGACCTTGGCTGCGAAACCAGCCTAAAAGGTAACGCTTCTTACTCCTTGGGGAGCGACTTTAGACTCCTTTGAATTAGTCGCTCCCCTTTAGCTTAACTTCTTTGCTCAAGCATAAGCATGCAGAAAACAGAAGGTCATTGAAGGTCAAGGATGCTAAAGAACTTCTCTCTTCTTAAACTGCTTCTCTTCTTTCTCTTGCTTCTCCTTCTCTTAGGCTGCGGCCAAACTAAAGAAACCTCATCTTCGCCAGAAACCTCATCTTCGCCTACTTCTAATTCTTTGCTTCCTAATTCGCTCCCCAGCATAACGCCCCCTTCTCCTGCCAAGTCAATCAATTCGTCGAGTGAGGGAATTGAAATCCCTGCGGAGGGAGAAGTTACAACGCTCCCCCTTCATATTTTGGCGCGGGTGGAAAAGGCAGGGCAAAAGGTCACGGCTCAGTTGCGGTTGAAGGATGGGGCAATGCTTGCCCGAACCTTTACCCTTCTGCCAGGAGAAGATGGGCGGGGACTTCTGGCAGCGAACCTTGCTTGGGAGAAAGATCATCCTTCCCAGACTAAAATGGAAGCGGGAACGCTTGAGCTTCAGAATGAAGTAGGTAGTGTTTTAGCCAAACGGTCAGTCTTACTTCTAGGGTCAAGCGATGAAGTAACCAAAATTAAGGTCTATTGGGTGGTGGGCGAGACCGTGCAACCTGAAGAGCAGCTTATCCCTAAAACCCAGCGGGTCGGTGCAGCGGCGCTGAATGCTCTCCTTTGGGGGCCCACGCCTCCCTTGCCTGGTGCTACCGCAAAGGTGAAGACGGCCCTTCCTACGCCCGCCGAGGTTCTCAGTTTTCCCAACCGCAAGCCCGCTTGGGGAGCGCGGGTGCAACTGTTAAACCTTAAAATTGTCAATGGCGTAGCTACCGCCGATTTTTCCAAAGAAATGCAAGCTTATGGGGGGGGTTCAACTCGCGTAAAATTGATTCGGGAGCAGATTACCAAGACGCTTCAACAGTTTCCAACGGTGAAAGAGGTCGTTATCGCTGTAGAGGGAAAGACAGAAGGGGTTTTACAACCGTGAGCTTGTGCTTCAAGAGCAAAAGCATTGAAGGATAAAATTCTATGTCGCTAGATTCTGTGCATTCGCATACTTTGCCGAATGGTTTATTGGTGCTTACAAAAGAGGCCCATAGTGCGCCAATAGCGACTTGCTGGGTTTGGTATCGCGTCGGCTCCCGCAACGAGCGCAGTGGTTTGACGGGCATTAGCCATTGGGTAGAACACATGCTTTTCAATGGCACGCCGACCTTTCCCAAAGGCTATCTTGACCGCGTAATTGCTCGCAATGGGGGCACTTTTAATGGGTTTACGTGGCTTGATTATACCGCTTACTTTGAAACTTTGCCCGCCGAACGCCTTGAATTGGGGCTGCAAATCGAGTCAGATCGCATGGTCAATGCGCTTTTTCTGCCCGAAGAGGTCGAGCGCGAGCGAACAGTGGTGATTTCTGAATTGGAAGGCTATGAAAATCAACCTGAAAATTGGCTTAGTGAAGCTGTAGTGGCGACAGCATTTGTTGCCCATCCCTATCATAACCCTGTGATTGGCTATAAAAGCGATCTTTTAGCCATTACTCGTGATGATCTTTATCTTCATTATCAAACCTATTATAAGCCAAACAACGCAGTCTTAGTCTTGGTAGGGGATTTCGAGACGGATGCTGTGTTACAAAAGGTTGAACACTATTTTGCTGATTTGCCGCCAGGTCTCCCTTTGCCGCCGTTTTATGCGGTTGAGCCTGAGCCGCAGGGCGAAAAACGAGTAACGATTCGGCGGCCTGGCGCAGCCGAACACGTGCAAATCGCCTATCTTGCGCCCGATTGCCGCCATGCCGATTTTGCGCCCCTCGTGATTTTGGATGCTGTTTTGAGTGGCGCAAGACCGCTGACCTTCTCTGGCGGCGGGACTCAAACTAATCGCAGTGCGCGACTTTATCAGGCGCTGGTCGAGACCCAATTAGCGAATTATGCTGTTAGTAGCTATCGTCCTTCGCGGGACCCCTTTATTTTTGAGCTAGATGCGCTTGTTCGCACGGAGCATAAGGCTTCAGAAATTGAAACTGCTCTTTTGCACGAGATTGAAAAAATCCAAAACGATGGCATTAAGGTCGAAGAATTAGCGAAAGTGGATAAACAGCTTAGGGCCCAAATCGCTTATAGCTATGAGCGCGTTACCAATCAGGCTCTTTTGTTGGGTACGTGGGAAGTTTTAGCAAGTTTCAAGCGAGTAGATACTCTTTTTGACGAATTAGCGGCGGTTAAGCCTGAAGATGTCCAGCGCGTGGCTCAAACCTACCTTACGGAGATGCGGCGGGTGGTTGGGCATTTTATTCCAACGAAAAGCAGCCTTGGATAGGCTTTGAATAGCGATTGATAAGAGGTTTTTATGCTCATTTCAGCGCAAACAACGATCTGTTCGGGGCACGGGATTGCTTCAGCCAGAAGACATGTCTTATCCAATGGAATGATAGCCCTTATTTTGCCGAATCCCAATAGCCCAACCATAGCGATTCAGGGTGAAATAGCGATTGGGGCAGTGAATGAACCAGCAGAAAAAGCAGGTTTAGGGGTTTTAACAGCCGCAATGTTGATTCGCGGGACTGCAAAACACACTTTTATGGAGCTTGTCAGCCAAACTGAAGAGCGCGGATGTAGTGTAAGTGCTAGTGGGGGGCTGCATGGCACAGGTTTTGGCGCAAAAGCTCTCAAAGAAGACTTCAATTTGGTCTTAGAAATCCTCGCAGAAATGCTTATGCAGCCAATATTTCCAGAGAAAGAATTGGAAAAGCTGCGCGGCCAGTTCCTTATGAGTTTGCGCGAAAGTGAGCAGGAAACACGAGTGCGCGTGGTGCGGGCTGTACGGCAAGTCCTTTATCCTGCTGAACATCCTTATAGTCGCCCAGCCTACGGCACAATTGAAACTATCCAAAAGCTAGAGCGGGCTGATTTAGTTGCTTTTCACCAAACTTATAATCCTGCTTTAACCACAATTGCGCTGGTTGGCGATCTTGATCCCGAAGCCACACTTGCGACCTTAGAGCAAATTTTTGGCTCTTGGCAAGCGACGACGCAGTATGTAACGCAAGAATTACCACCTGTACCGCCTCTCACGACGATTAGCCGTCAGGATATTCCAATGGAAGGGAAAGTTCAAGCCGATCTTCTTTGGGCAGTCCACGGTTTGGCCCGTAATTCCCCCGATTATTACCCTGCGTTGGTGGGCAATATGATTTTAGGGCGCATTGGAATGGGCGGAAGACTAAGTGAAAACGTGCGGCAAAAGCAAGGAATGGCTTATTACGTCTTTAGCGGGCTGGAAGCAGATAAAGGGGCTGGCCCCTGGACGGCTATGGCGGGCGTAAATCCGCAAAATATTGAGCGAGCTATTCAAGCTATTCTGCATGAAATTGAGCTTTTCAAACGCGAAGGCCCGACTGACGAGGAAATCTCTGATACTAAATCTTATTTGACAGGGATTTCAGTTCTGGGATTAGAGACAAATGGTGGTCTTGCAAGCTCCCTACTGGCAATTGAAAGTTTTGGACTTGGTTTAGACTATATTGTGCGCTATCCTGAGATTATCAATGCCATTACAAAGGAAGAGATTAAAGCGATTGCGTGCAAATATCTTTCTACTGAAAACTATGTCCTGGCCGTGGCGGGGCCACCGAATCCTTAGTCCGATTTTGGGGTCGCGGAAGGCTCAACCTCCCTCCCTCTCCGCTTAACCAGTGCATCGTTGACTGAGCTTGTCGAAGTCAACACTTAGGATAAAAATCCTCAAATCGTTGACTGAGCTTGCCTAAGTCAACACTTAGGGTAAAAATCCTCGAATCGTTGACTGAGCTTGTCGAAGTCAACACTTAGGGTAAAAATCCTCGAATCGTTGACTGAGCTTGTCGAAGTCAACACTTAGGATAAAAATCTTCATTCATAATTTGCTCAAAAGAGTAGGGGCAAGTAGGGGGAAAAGTATCTTTTCGCAACCCAGTCTCTTTTTCTGCGCTAGAAAGAGCAAGATTGTAGGCTTTAATCAGTTTCTCATCAAATGAATGAGTAAAACTTGGGCTATCTTCGAGGATTAAGCGGATTCGCAAACGCTGTTCAGCAAGCGTGTTTTTCCAACTACGAGACTGCTTTTCGGCCTGAAATTGCCATTTGAGCAAATGGGCCAATAGCACTGCTAAACGACTTATCAATTCGCGTTTTTCGCCGCGCCCCATGCTTTCTAGCTCCTCTGCAACGTTTTCAGTATCAAGTTCGGTAAACTTCTTCTCGCGGATAAGTTCTGCCGTGTGCATTAGCCAGCGATAAAAATCTTTTTCGTAAGTTAGATTATCGCTCATTAGGTTTTCTTTCTAGGGATTAAAGGCACAAGCTGCTACGGGCGCATTTAAAACCACAACTTGCTTGAATTCAAGCAAACTCAAAAACTGTTCCATCGTGCGTCGCCCATCCTCAGTTGCCCGCGCCATAACCCCTTTTTCGCAAGCCACCTCTAAAATTTTGCGCTCCGCCGCCTGGCGAGCTTGTGTTTCCAAGTCTTTATCCCCCGCTGCCAAAATTCCCTTTTTGCGATCATAAACTCGCGTTTGGCTATTATCTAAGCTTACACTCAATATCTTCACAGGAGGCAAGCGAAATGTTAGTGTTTCATGCTCTACGGTTACATTTTCTGGCCCTAAATTACTCAAATCAAGGCCAGCGACCACCGTTCCGTGAGCAATAAGGAGCAAACGATCTCCGAATAAGAGGCTTTCAAAGTTATTATCTTGCGAACCCGCTTCGATAATCTTCTCAATCTCATAAGAAGTCGTTTCTAAACGCTGAAGCCGCCGAACTCGCTCTAAAATAGCCACAGCATCAGCGCGAATTGGGATTTGGGTTGGCAAAGGTGGATTCGGTGCGATTTTTGCGGGAAGCTGCGAGATAAAACCTCCTAAAGCATTGTTCAGGAAATTAGAATCGTTCCTAGAGACCAGCGTTAGAATAAAAAGCGCAATTATACCACTTAGCGCAAGGAGAAAGAGTTTTTGAAAGCAACCCATCCCCTTTCTCAAATCAGGAGGATCGGCAGCCAAAGCCTCAAGCGCATAATTATCGGCAGGGTAGGGCGCAATAAATTCTTCTTCACTGTAGTATTCTATCGAATCGTCTACTTCATCGCCACGGGCTTTCCGCAAACGCCGTTCCATAAGCGTTTCCCGTTCACGGGCGGAGGAATTATTCTTGCGATGATGAAGGGGCATAAAGTTTTCTTTCCTTTTCAAACAAGTTTTGTGCCTATATGCGCGGCTACAGCCCCGAAACCAAGCAATTTATAATGAACATGTTGCCAACCAGCTTCTTGCATAAGCGTTGCAAGCAGATCGGGATGAGGAAAAGCTCGCGCAGATTGGGGCAAATAGGTATAGGCACGGTGATCCTTGCTCAAAAAACCCCCAATAAAAGGGACAATTTGTTCAAAATAGATTTGATGCCCCAAGCGGAAAAGCGGATTGCGCGGGCGAGCAACTTCCAAACAGCCGATTACGCCCCCAGGCTTCGCCACGCGCCACATTTCTCGAAAAGCCGCTTTTATATCGGTAACGTTTCGCATCACGAAGGCCGTCGTGATTACATCAAAAGATTCGGCGGGAAAAGGGAGAAAAAGCGCGTCCCCCCCCACAAACGTCGTTTGTTTTTGGGTCTCAGCGAGTTTGGTTAGGCCTTGTTGCATCATGGGGAGACAGAAATCTAGCCCAAGCGCTTGACCTTCGGGCAGCCAGGGAGCTAAAAGGGGTAAAAAGTCGCCCGTTCCCGTGCCAACATCGAGCGCAAAACCCTTGCACGGCGGAGCTACCGTCTCTACAATATATTTCCGCCAGCCTTGATCCATCCCAAACGTCATTGTGCGGTTGACCAGATCGTAGGTTTGAGCGATATTCGCAAACATCTGCTGCACATAAGCCGCTTTTTCGGCGGGCGCAGGTAAAACACTCATTCGTTACCTCTAAAAATGATTGAGATCATGGTAAGCAATTCTATTTTGGGAGTAATTCTTCCTCATTTAGCCAGATTCAGAATCTCCATTTCCTGGTAAAAACCTTAGCTTAGAACTTCGACTTGCCTTACTTGGCGGGCCATTGGGCGGTCAAAAACCGTAGGGCGACGAAAGTTTGTTCCAGGAAGGGTTACAACCGCGACAGTGTTGCCGAGCAGATCAAAGAACTCAACGCTGTAACCAATTTCCTTTCCTGGAACAACGTGCAATTCAACAACTGTGCCAACATCGCCCGCTTTGAGACCTTCAGCAGGCAAATCACAAGCTAAAATCACGGTTTCAAAAAGTGAATCGGTCATTTTAGGCTCTTTGAGGCTGCAAAGATCTGATCTTTCGCAAACATCTGCACCGCGACCTTTGCGGTTTCAAAGAACGCAAAGGTCGCAGCAAGTTCAATTATTCCCGCACCTGATAGATTTGGCGAATTTCAGCGAGGGAGGTGGCCGTTTTGAGGGCTTTCTGAAGGGCCTTCAGCGTATCTACCTGCGTAATTTGGGCGATTTCGGGCCAAAGGGCCAACCCTGCGGCCCCAAATTTGAGTTCTAAACCCAACTCAATTGCGCTGTGTAACCCTTGCACTAGCCCCTCTTCCAATCCATGTTCCCGCCCTTCTTCCCGCCCTTCTTCCCGACCCTTTATCAAAAATTCCTCTTGTAGGTGCTGGATAAGAGGTGTGTTCCCCATTACCGCCATCAATTCTTCCACTGTGAGCAAGGGCAAGATCATGCGCGGTAACGCTTCCCCATACTTCAAAATATCTTCTTTCGTTAGGGCTCGCATTATTTTTTCTCCTACGACTATATCCCACAACCGCAGCAGACCAAGAATTAACCACTGAACCTCTCTTTTCATTTTCGCCTGATGATTGCGGGCGAAAACTTCTAGCGCTGCTTTCTTAGCCTGCTGTTGGTGGGCAAAAAGTTTGAAAAAAGCATTGTGGGCGGCATCATCCAACTCGCTTAACACTATCAGATGGGTTCGAGCTAAGAAGATGTTTGTGCTACCATAGACCCCTGGGTGCAGGGGCTTGGTGTAGCCAAGCATTTCCCGTGTTTTCCGCTGCGGTTGATGGGCACTGACTAAAAAACTCTGGATATCTCGCTCTTCCAGGTGTTGAGAACGCCGAAAGAACTCTTCATAGCCGATTAAAGCTTTTGCGGCACGGATTGAAATCGATTCAGTGTATTTGAACTCAAGAAGAATGTAAGGAGAATTACTTTGCCGAATTCCATCAGGCAGATAGACTAATTGTTCCGTTGTCCAAGGAGTATTTGGCTTCAAATTCTGGATCAGCAGAATATCAATCTCAGGCGGGGTACTACTGACATCGACATTAGCTTGCACCAAAATCCCTGTCGGGCCAATGACCCACTCCAGCAAGAGGGCGAATAGCTCATGCCAGCGGGTGAGTTTTGTTAGATTCTGCATAGATCTATTGTAGCATAAATTCTTCCAGCACCTGCACCTGGAATCTTCATTCATTGAAACCCAAAAAACGATTGAGATCAGGGGGATAAAGGAAAGCCTCTACTAAGTTACCCTTTCATAGCCTTGAGAGCTTTTTCTAGGTTCTGTTGATAACTTTTAACGTGAGGTTTAAGCCTAACAGCTTCCTTAAAAGCCTCAATCGCTTCTGCATACATCTTTTGCTGATAGAAAACATCCCCCAATAGGTTGCGGTACTTTGCATTACTAGGTTTAAGCCTAACAGCTTCCTTATAAGCCGCAGCTGCTTCTGCATATTTCTTTTGCCTAGATAAAGCATCTCCTAAGTTGTTGTGGTACTCTGCGTGGTACTCTGCATTGTTAGGGTTAAGCCTAACAGCTTCCTTATAAGCCGCAACTGCTTCTGCATATTTCTTTTGCCCATAGAAAGCCATTCCTAAGCCGTTGTGGGAAAATTCATTGTTAGGTTCAAGCCTAATAGCTTCCTTATAAGCCGCAGCCGCTTCTGCATATTTCCTTTGCTTAGAGAAAGCCCTTCCTAAGCGGTTGTGGTAAAATGTATTGCTAGGGTCGAGCCTAACAGCTTCCTTAAAAGCCGCAGTTGCTTCTGGATATTTCTTTTGCCTAGATAAAGCCAATCCTAAGTTAAAGTGGTACTCTGCATTGTGAGGTTCAAGCCTAACAGCTTCCTTATAAGCCGCAGCTGCTTCTGCATACATATTGTGCAAAAATAAAGCTACATCTCCTTTGTATGCATAGAAACCCGCTTTGTGTGCATAGAAACCCGCGCTGTTAGGGTCGATCACAACCCTTTTGCTCTGCCCAGGGAATGTGGCAGGGACTCCTTGTACCACTGAAATCTCTGTTGGATTGGGCGGATTCTTCTCCATTCCTTTGATTTGCCTAAGAATCTCCCGCATTACAGTAGCACTGGCAAAGCGATCTTTGGCTTCCAGCGCTAAAGCTCTCATCACAAAGGTATCTATTTCAGGATGCACTCCTGGAGCTTTAAGTGGGTCAGGACGACCTCTGGCGACTTGGCTGTCGCGCACATTTGCATCTGGGCTTGGCGGAGACCCCGTTAAGAGCTGATAAAGGGTTGCACCAGCGGCGAAGAGATCACTACGGGCATCAGTTCCAGTCGCCATAATCTGCTCTAAAGGAGCGTAAGAGTGCGTGTAGGCGGGCAAACTCTTCCCGCTTGACATTTGGCTATAGGCAGGTGTACCTTTGGCCAAGCCAAAGTCAAGGAGGTTGATTTGACCGTCGACTAACTTCAAGTTTAGCGGCTTAATGTCGCGGTGGATAATGGGGGAAGCGCGGCTGTGGAGGAACTCTAAGGTAGCCAATAACTGATCCAACAGTTCGATGGCCTCGTCGGGGGGAAAAGGTTTATTCCTTTGCACGAGTAGCTCGTCTAAATTTGGGCCAGAGACGAAATCCATGATCAAAAATTGCCCATCTTCTTCCGTGAAGTAGTCAGTCACTCTGGGAATAGAGGGATGCTTTAAGATAGCAAGTAACCGCGCCTCGCGTTCAAAGGTCGCTCGCAGTTGGGAATTGTGAAAGGAAAGGGCTTGTTTAATAGCAACTTCACTTTTAAACCGTTGGTCGGTAGCTTCATAGACCCGTCCCATCCCACCTTGAGCAATAACCCGCTTAATGAGGTAACGGTCTTTGAAAAGCGTGTTTGGTATAAGCGTCACAGTGATCTCCTTTATAGTTATCGTGAGGCCTAAGCTGCTGACGTATCCAAATCTGTTTGCTTGGGGAGCGGTGCTTTAGATGAAAACTCTAGCGAGCAGACCTTTTCACTCGCTTCTTCGCCACTAATGGTAATAAGGTCGCCCTCCTTTAACAGGGTTGCTTGGGTGATTCGGTTCCCATTGACGAAAGTACC
>Ga0316611_1000080_pt1 | contig 41244 bp, 35 predicted proteins | sample MIS2016202_MG_FD_207675 | JGI IMG/M metagenome (GOLD analysis project Ga0316611, IMG submission 207675) | Microbial mat bacterial communities from Middle Island sinkhole, Lake Huron, Michigan, United States - MIS.2016.202 | ecosystem: Environmental > Aquatic > Freshwater > Lake > Sediment... | reverse complement strand
TCTTTGATATAATTGCCTGTGTTAATCCTGACATGGCTAATAATGGATTAATAGATTCATTGTCAGTTCTGGCAAAGTACTATCATCTAAATAAAAGGCTTGATGAAATTTTAAATAATTAACCAATGCCAGGTTAACAGCCTGGCTTTATTTTTTATTACTATGAAAAAAATAAAGTTGAACAAAATAGTTCCTCCTGATCGTCAATCCCATTACATTAAAAGGAGACAATATCAAATCGCTTTAGGTAATGAGTTTATAGCGTATTTTAACTATTCCACTGATTTAGCTTTTGATTTTAATATTCTAATCCAAGAAGTTTAGTAACCTGGGGAGAACCCACCAAACCAGGTTAAAATCTGAATAGTCCAAAATGTGAAAAAGAAACCTTTACACCCCCTCAACCTAGCATGGATAAAGTTTTAACAGCAAAGAATACGGATATCAAGCATATAATTGAAAGTGAGACAAATTTAAAATTTGACTCACAAAATAAATTAGCTGAATGCCCTTTTTGTGGATCAGGATCGGGTAAAAATAGCACGCCCGCTTTTAGTATTCATCCCAAGAAAAATATCTTTTCTTGCTTTTCCTGTAATGAAAAAGGAAACTCAATTGAATTCATTATCAAGAAACACCCTGGATTTAATAACAAACAAGCGATCGATTATATTATAAAGGATTATTCGGGTAAAATGATTGATGAAATATTGTCACCTGGTGACAGCATCAAAAATGATGATACTTTCCGGAAAACTCTATATGCTTTAAAATCCAATGATATAAAACCAGCATCTGATTATTTAATCAGTCGTTCAATAAACGTTACAGCATTACCTTCTGATTGTTATTGTTATGACAAATTACTAAATGCCATTGGTTTTATTGATAGTGAAAATAAGCTGATCAACAAACGTTATATTGAACCAAAGGAAGGCAGTTCAAAAGCTTCATTTGTAAAAGGATCGGAAATAAAAAACTCAGTATATGATAAACTTTATAAACCAGATCAGGAAGCCATTTACCTAACTGAAGGCGTTATAAATGCTATGTCATTGCCTGAGCTTTCTTCACTGGCAATTTTCACTACTGAAAATAAGTTTACCAATAAAGAAAAGCTTTCCAGGTATATCACTGACAAAAAAGTAATACTCGCTTTTGACAATGATACAGCCGGCAACAAATGCACAGATTATTACAATGCCTTTATCCTGGATTCAGGGATTGAAATAAAATCTTTATCAAGGTTAGTATTACCCCCGGATCAGGATTTAAATAATCTTTTGAAATCCGGAAAACTTACTGATCACTTGGCCAGTACCTCCAGCTTTGATGTTATTTGGGAAAATCAAAATCACATTGATATTTTATTAAAAGTGATTGAGCCGGATTCAGAGGACCCATATTTTGAATTTGATAATTATCAATTCTTTAAAAAAGAAGGCCGTTACTATACCAGGATTCAAGCCGGAAAAGCATTAAAGGATATCTCTATATCTAATTTCCTCATGGAAATATTATACCACTTTGTAGATGGTTCAAACAATACAAAGCGATTAATTAAAATACAGCGATACACAGGCGAAATAATTACAGTCGAGGTTCTAAGCTCCGAAACAAAACCGGAAACCTTTGAAACAATTCTTAAAAGTCACAATTGTACTTTCCTGGGTTCGTCTTATTTATTGAAATCAATATTTATGGTTTTAATGGATAATCAACGAGAAGCATTTTCAATAGAAATGCTAGGATACATTCCTGAATTTGATTTGTATGCTTTTTCTGATTGCTTAATTACTAATGATTTAAATCTAATAAAAACCAATCAAATAGGAATAGCTACCCACGGAAAGAAAAGCTTTTATTTACCCTCTTTTGCTCAATCCAATATCAATAATAAAGCCTTTACAAATTCCCGTAAATTTAGGTATAAAGAAGGCTCCTTAAACTTTCATGAATGGTCAAAACTGATTTACCAGGCGTACAATGTTAATGGCAGTATTTCTGTTTGTTACTTAATCCTTTCGATGTTTCGTGACTTAGTTTTTCAGGAATCCGGTTTTTTCCCATTTCTCTATTTATTTGGTCAGCCAGGAGTGGGTAAAAGTTCATTCATAGACTTTTTTTTAAGGCTATTTGGAGAAAAGGAAATAGGCACAAGTATTAAGAATTCAACTGTAAAAGGTATAGCCCGAACTTGCGGCCAAAAAAGAAATGCTTTGGTATTTCTAAAAGAATTCGAAAATACCATTGACCGGGAAATGATAGCCTTTTTCAAAAACGCATATGATGGAGCAACATACACCATTGCACAAAAAAGCATGGATAATAAAACAGATGCCTTTCTGGTTGAATCAGCCATTATAATTGATGGTAACGTACTTCCTACGGCTGAAAGTGCTCTATATGATAGAATGATAGTCCTTCATTTCGAAAGTCATAATTTTAGCCAAGATGAAACCGAAGCTTTTAAGCGTTTAGGTATAGAATCAGAAAAAGGATTAGGTCAAATAATAAAAGAGATCCTTTCACACCGGGAATATTTTAAAGCCAATTTCAAAACCGGATTTAAAGAGATTTACAACGAATTGAAATATGATTCTTTGAGCTTTGAAGGCTTTGATTTAAAGATATTACCTGAAAGAACAATCCGGCATATATCCCTTTTATTAAGCCCGTTTAAAGTCCTTTTTCAAAAACTCAAATTCCCTTTTGAATTCAATGAGCTTTCCAAAAAGATTATACAGGATGCAATTGAAAAATATCACTTGCTTAATGATATTAAGGATGTTGCAGTATTTTGGGATGCAATTAATTGGGAACGAAATAAAGACTATTCCGCAATCCAGGATACAAAACATTTTATAAAGGAACATCAAAGCAGTATTCTCTATTTGAAAATACCAGAGTTATACCCGTTTTACATGCAGTATTGCAAATTGAATAACCTCAATTATGTTGACAAAGCTTCTTTGCTTTCCTTGTTGACTTCATCCAGTTATCCACCTTTTATTCCTGGTATTCAAAAAGGCGAACATAAAAGCGTAAATAAACGCCCATTGGGTAGATGCTATATGTTTAAATTCGATACTTCAATTGAAAGCAATTCAATAATAATCAATGATAAACAAATTTACTTATAAATGAAAATGTTTCTAAATCTGATATGATACTTTTTTTGTGTAACAATGGTAACATTGGTAACATTTATATTTAATATACTGATATTGAATTTTATAACAATAGTCTAAAATGTTACCAGTTGTTACAATTGTTACCAGTCAACTATAACCTTCTAATTAAATGAAGAATAGAATTATTTCCTAAATGTTACCAGTAAAATCACATTTTGTAACACAACTGGTAACATGTATTTAATTATATATCATTTATTTACAAAGCTTGTTACCATTGTTACCATTGTTACCATGAAAATTAAGGGAAGCCCTGAAAGAAATAGCTTTTATTACTTATATGTCACATTATTAATATTTTAATTATGGAAGAAAAAATTGAAACACAAAAAAAAACTGGTTTAAAAAGGAAAAAAACTAAACCTATCAATTACAAAGCTGAAAGTCTCCGGTATAAATCAGAACTTGAAAAATTACAGAAAACAGTAAAGATTGATCTTGATGGTAAGATTTCAATTGATTTCAGCTTAACTGACTTGTTTTGGATGAAATCTTTAATTGGAAAGGAATTAACTGAATTGGAAGGTGATTTGGTAACCTACGATAATGATGATAAGCTACCAGCTACAAAACAGGGCCACAAATTCATTTTAAATAAAATTAAGGTTCTTGAGAATATCTACAGAAAAATTGATTGTCTAACCATTTAATTATTAAATGAAAATGAAAAACGGAAAATGCATAGTATGTGGTAAGGAATTCGAGCCACGAGTTGGAAAAAAGTATTGCAGCGAAAATTGCAAATCTTCACACTACTACGAAACTAAAAAAAATATTTCCACTATCACCCAGGATGAAAACGAAGTACAGACTGCTGATTTTAAAACAAGAATTTTATACCGGTTTGACTATTCAGAGTTTCTAAAAGTTAGTCAGAGAATAAAAGGATTAGATTTTATGGAGTATTGTTATATAAGGTCAGGTTTGACAGGAAAATGGGACTTTGAACAACTAATTGAGTTTATTGAAAGTTGGGATTCGGATTTTAGTTTGAATTCTAATTTACATAATCAACCTTACTTGGAATTTGTAAAATCATTTCAAAAAAATGCACTAGTATATACAACAGAAAATAAAAAAAAATCTGAAAATATTACGGAAATTACTAGCGAAAACACTAAAGATTCCGATTATGATTCAACCGAAATGCCATAAATTTTATCACTGAATTATTACTGTTTTATTACTGAACCTGGTTAACGCCAGGTTCTTTTATTACTGATTCAACTAAATTATACCGAATACACGATTTATTTTCATCCAATATTCTATTGTTTTCAACTTATCTTACTAATTACTTTGACATTACAATTAATATTATTATTAACAGTAAAATTCATTATTATGGAAACACAAGAAAAGAAGGCTAAAGCTCCAAAGGCTGAAATGAAAAGGTTTGTTGTTAAAACAAAGGGTTATAGTGAAACGTTTGACAGCATTGATAAGGCAAGAGGTCAATACGATGTTTTAAAAAAACGTTCGATCAAGGCTCAGGAAGCAACAAAAATTCAAATCTTTGAAAAAGAAAAGAATGAGTTAAAAGAAGTTGACTCAATCAATATTACAGAAGATTTCTTTAGGGATTAGTCCTGAAAATATTTATAGAAAAGCCTTTCATTAACTTGGAAGGCTTTTTTTATTTTTGCTTTACTAATATTACTACCATGAACAGTACAATACTAAAAGCAAATGATATTAAAATCCTAAACGGATGTTCTGTTCAAACTGCCTATACACTAATAAAAAATATAAAAGCATCTGTTGGAAAAACAAAGGAACAGTCGATAACAATCCAAGATTACTGCAATTATGAAAATGTCCATATTAATGAAGTCATTGAATTTTTAAAACTTGATTAAGGTGATATCGCATCTTATTTTATAATGGTGCTCGAGCAACATCATTTTTCTTGTTATCTCCGGATCTCACATCTTTAGAAATTAAGTTGCTGAAGTAACCGTAATTTTAATGATGCCAGCTGTAGTTAAGAAACTATTTTCATCAATCCCTTACTATTCCATTGCTCCATATACATAACCTTAACCTCATTCATAATTTTAGCATAAATCTGAGTTGTTTGTATGTCTGTATGTCCTAGAAGTTTGCTTATTACTTCAATGGGTATTCCTGAAGAAATTCCAATAGTGGCAAAAGTATGTCGGGCGCAATGAAAGCTAATATTCTTATTAATGGTTGCATCTTTTGCAATTTCCTTAAGCGTTCGGTTCATATATTGATTTACATAGGTTTTAAAAACTTTCTGCTTGGGGAATCCGGAGCCAATTAATTTTTTCGCCTGGGGAATAATAGGGACGGTTACTTGTTCTCTAGTTTTATGCATTACTATTTTTATTAATCCGTCAGATAAGTTGCAAAATTTAAGGTTTTTTATATCCTGGTATCTTAACCCAGTATAACAGGAAAAAAGAAAACATTGTAGAGCATTCCGGTAGGCACGGTCTTTTGTTTCTTCGTAAAATTTCTCCAATATCGCTAATTCTATTGATGTTAAAAATTCCCTGGTTCCTTCCTTCCTGGCAATCGGGAATAATTTGAATACATTTTCTTTTATTAGTCCTTCTTTTAATGCCTTATTTAGTATGCTTTTAATTACTGCCATAGCCTTTGCCCTGGTATTTTCTTTGTTTTTCAGGTCAGTTATCATGTAATTATCGTAAGCTTTTAGGAATGAAAGAGTAATATCTGAAAAGCTTAATTGAGGTGAATACTTCTTTAGCTTTGAAATATGACCGTTTAAGGTTTTAATGGTGTAAAAAGAATACTTGGGTTTAAGGTTATCAATTTCCCTTGCAGCGAATTCATAAAAAGAATTTCCCCTAAACTCAGGTTTATTAAATATTCTTTCAAATTCACCCAGGGTAATCTGTTTATTTTGTATTGTATAATCTAAAAGAATTCTTTTCGCCCTACCAATGGCGTTTTCAATAGTAAGGTTAATATTATAAGAATCAGGGTAGTTTTTTTTAACCAATCTGTTTTTTTCATCCCAGGAACCAGGCAAGACCGAAATGTTTAGGGAAATGTTTTTCACCTTGCCAATGGTTACTCTTAGGCAAATTGGATTTGTACCGTCTCTTTTTGTAAAGTCAGTACGGACAATAATTTTAACGTGTGCGTTCATGGCTATTTTTATTTATCAATTGGTAAAAAATTGGTAAAGAAATAGCCCAAAACATGAAAACTCGGTTTAAAATTTTAACCTCTAAACCTTCTGAAACCCTTATTAAAAGGCAGGATTGAAAACCCACTTTTCAATCCTTACCCCCTCAAAGTAGCCCCACCGGGAATCGAACCCGAATTTACAGTTTAGGAAACTGTCGTTCTATCCATTGAACTATGGAACCGAATTTTCAGAGTGCAAATATAGCAGATTGAAAAAATATACCTTCCATTTTTCAAAAAAACTTCCTTAAGATAGCCTTTTGCAAGAATTTGAAAGTAAAGCAACCATACGGGGTTACTTTATGCTTAACCTGTTGAGCTTTCTACTAAAGGTTTTTATATTTGTATATTAACAGGTATAACTCAATTCAAGCGCTTCACTAACTCTTATAATATGTGTAACAAACCCATTTTTAAATCGCTGATAATTTTAGTTTGTTTGTTTAATTGGGCATTTCCACTATTTTCGCAACAAGAAAATAATCAGAATATTAAAAATGAAATAGAGGAGGTTTTGGTAAAAAATATTCTTCACGTTTGGTACCCACGAACTATCGATACCATTACCGGCGGGTATTTCACCAATTACAACACCAATTGGGAAAAAATGCCCCGCCAGGAGAAAATGATTGTTACCCAAACACGGGGAGTTTGGACCGCATGCAAGGCAGCCGAACATTTTCCGAATGAACCTATCTATCGAAAAGCAGCCGATCATGGTTTTCTGTTTCTAAAAAACAACATGTGGGATCCCAAATACGGTGGGTTCTTCACGATCTTCCCGAATAACGACCCAAAGCTGGAATCGATTAATAAAATGGCGTATGGAAATTCGTTTGCCATATATGCACTGGCTGCTTACGCTAAACTTACCCATAATAAAGAAGCTTTGGAACTCGCACAAAAAACCTTTTGGTGGTTAGAAAAACATTGTCGCGACAGCATATTTGGCGGATATTTTGACGTAGTAACCCGCGAGGGTATTTCGGCAACTTCCCCCAATTTTACGATTGATAAAACCGATTATCGAAACAATGTTGCTCGTTACAAAGACTTTAATTCGACCATCCATCTTTTGGAAGCATTTGCGGAGTTGTACCAGGTTTGGCCCGACCCGCTGGTTCGCAAACGGCTCGAAGAAATGCTGGTATTGGTACGCGATACTTTTACCACAAAGCACGGATACTTGCGCCTTTATTTTAAAAACAACTGGCAGCATGTATCATATCGCGATTCGTCCGATGCAAGCCGTAAAACGCACCTCGAAACAGACCATGTAACCTTTGGGCACGATATCGAAACGGCATACCTGCTATTGGAAGCAGCGGCAAGACTGGGGCTAAAGAATGATCCAAAAACTCTGGAAGTAGCTAAAAAACTGAATGACCATACCTTAAAATTTGGAATTGACCCGCAAAACGGAGGAGTTTTTGATGGGGGAATTGACACCACAGGCAACGACGACATTCGCATTGTTATGCCTACCAAAAGCTGGTGGGGACAAGCAGAAGCGCTAAATGCGATGCTTTTATTCTCGAAATTATATCCTAACGAAACGCACTATAGGAAAGCCTTTGAGCAACAATGGCGGTATATGCAAAAATATGTGATTGATTATACCCATGGCGACTGGTATATCAACGGAACTGATACCGATCCGCGCGCACTGAAAAGTGTCAAAGCTTCTGCCTGGGAATGCAATTACCACACCAGTCGTGCGCTGTTAAATTGTTTGGAAATGCTGGAGGGGAAGGAGATATTTTAGCTTACGATAAAAAGGCTTTGATATCTTGAATGGATTAATTATTATTTATCTCCCTTACTGGTTCCTTTTGTTAACCATTTATAAAGCTCAGCCAATAAAATACCCGATTTAACCGGTTTTGTCAGGTAATCTTCAAATTTATTCTCCATGAACCGAAGCCGGTCCGATGGACTGGCATAAGCAGTTAATGCCACTATGGGTTTCAAAAATCCTGATTCCTTCAGTAATCTGTTTGCTTCCGCTCCATCCATTATAGGCATCTTAATATCCATCAATATCAAATCGATTTGAGGATTTCGTTTTGCCTCATCTACACATTCTTTCCCATTTTTTACCCAGATTATGCCACAGCCGGTTCTTTCAAGGACTTCGTTCAGAAAAAGGTAATTATTTACCTCATCTTCAGCAATTAAAATAGTCTTTCCGGTTAAATCAATTTGATCTAAAATCTGGGGTTGATCTTCTTGCTTTCTATTGACAGAATCTCTTTTCCCGGCAGGAATTTTAATAAAGAAAGTTGAGCCAACTCCCTGCTCCGATTCCACCCATAAACTATAGCCCATTTGAGTGGCCAGGTGATTGCTTATAGCCAGGCCTAAACCTGCTCCGCGATATAATTGTTCCGTGCTATCTTCAATTTTATTAAATGCCCTAAAAATGTATTCGTACTTATCGGGCGAAATACCTATACCGGTATCTTTCACATAGGCATGAATATTATTACTTTCATCGCACTTACAGCCGATAGTGATTGTTCCCTGCCCGGTGAATTTTAAAGCATTGGTAATTAAATTTGAGAATATTTGATTTGTACGAACTTTATCGGAGAATATTATTCCCTTATCATGACAATCGCTATCGAGTATTACTTCAATATTTGGATTTTTATTTTCAATTGAAAAATGCATGTGTATTTCGGAAAGTAAAGCACCAAAATCAAATTCGGTTGGATAAAACTCCAGTATACCGGCTTCAATTTTTGAGAAGTCAATAATATCGTCAATTAATACCATAAGGGTTTGGCCACTTGATTGAATTATTTCGATATATTCCTTCACTTTTTTGGGAGAATCACAATTATCGCCCAACAATCCGGAGAAGCCAAGTATTGCATTCATAGGAGTGCGAATTTCGTGCGACATGTTCGCCAAAAAAGACGATTTTAATTTTTCTGACTCTAAAGCCTTTGTAAGCGCTTGTTGCAATTCCCGTGTGCGCAGTTCAACGGTAGTTTCCAATTGTTGCCTGTGATCTAATAATTCCATGTTTTGCTCCTGAATTGCCTCCTTTTGTTCTTCAAGTGCCTGGTTCAAGGTAAAAAGCTCTTCATTTTGGTGAACAACTTCTTCCTGACGTTCTTCCAATAACGAATTCACATCGGCAAGTTCTTTTGTCCTTAATTTAACAATAGCTTCCAGAGCTTTCTTCCGTTTATTTAGCTGGTATGTCCGCAAATAAATCACCAATACCACAAGGCCTATAGCAAGAGTAATAATTATGATGTAAAATATTATAGTTTCCCAAAAAGGAGGAGAAATCGTAATAGTTAAAATTTTGGGCTCACACCAAACCCCATCTCCGTTTTCGGCTTTAATAATAAATTGATAGGTACCTGATGGAAGATAGGTATACGTAATTTTTCGGGTATTAATATCGGCCTGGCGCCAATCGTTATTATAGCCGTTGAGTTTATAAAGTACTTTTGCTTTGCGTTGGTTTACAAATTGCAATATCGAAAAACCAATTGTCCATTCATGTTCTTTATGGCTTAGAAGTATATGATTGGTTTCGTAAATTGGTTTATTGAGAATTATCCTCCCATTTACTTTTTCTTCGGGTAAGACGGTTTTATTATCTATTTTTAAATCGGAGATAAGTAAAATTGGAGGATACGGATAGTTTTTGATTTCTTTTGGTTCGAAAATAAAGAATCCTTCGTTGCAGCCAAAAACCAGTTTACCCGAAGCTAATTTTGTCCCCGATGATTGTGATATCATAGAACTGGGCAAGCCATCCTTCTCCGTGAAAAATTTTATTGCTTTCGTCTTTTTATTAAAACGTGCCAAACCATTGGAGGTTCCAACCCAAATTTGGTTTAAGTCGTCTTCCAAAATTGTCATTACAGAATTATTGAGCTGACCATTGCTAAAATCGTGAAAAGTAACCTGCATATTTTGGGGATCAATTTTAAAAACCCCACCCCATGAGCATCCTACCCAAATCATTCCATCCTTATCGGTAAAAATACAATGCAGTTCAATAAAATCTGTATTTGTACCTGGTTTTACCAAAGGAAGTCGACGAAAAGAATTCTCCCTCGGATTAAATATTGATAGTCCGTTATTTGTTGAAAGCCAAATATTACCAAATCTATCATTGGTTATACTATTAATAATATCGCTCGAAACAGAATTAGGGTCTCCTTTCTTATGGCGATAATTCTTAAATTTTTGGGTAACCGGGTTAAATATACTGAGTCCTCCTCCAAGGGTTGCTATGTATACATTTCCTTTTTTATCCTTTAAAATATCCCAAACATTTTCGTTTGTTAATGAGTTAGAATCATTTTCAACAGGCATGTATACGAAGCTTTTCCCAGTTTCCCTATTGAAATAATTAAGGCCGGTGGCAAAGTTACCTACCCATAAATTAATAGGTCCATCTTCCAGCAAGGCACAGTTTACGTTTCCACTAATGGAAGCAGAATTAGATTCGACATGAGGATAAGCTTTGAACTCATTTTTTAAGGGATCGTAGCTATTTAACCCACCCCCGTCCGTACCAATCCATAAAACGCCGTTTCGATCTTCAAGAATTTCAAGTACAACATTGTTGGTAAGTTTTATAGGCATATCCGACATCCAGCGATATTGTTCAAACACATTTAAATAATCGCTGTAAACATATAATCCTCCGGTTACTGTTCCAATCCATAGATTGTTTTGCCTGTCTTTTAAAAATACCTGCGTGGCATTACTTCTGAGTCCGTTACTAATAGTCCAGTCTGCCTTTAAATAACGAAATTCATCGTTTTTTTTATTTAGAATATTTATTCCTCCGCCATCGCTGCCAATCCATAATTCATCGTCCGGCATTTCGATAAAATCATAGATAATATTGTTATTCAACCCCTTTTCGCCCGAAGTATTAAAATACCATTTTACAGTCCCTTCAGACGGAAGGTATTTAAAAACTCCACTACCCCGGGTAGCTAGCCAAAAAGTATTCTCAGAATCAATAAAAATAAGTTTACTGTTTGGGTCAATGCTTTTTTTGAAATGGGCACCCTCAATTGTTTGATGGATAAAAATTCCTTTTTCGGGAATCAGTTTATAGATACCTTCGGTTTGTGGAGTTACCCAAATATTTCCATGACGATCTTCCCGCACAGAGCTAATTTGGTTTGCTAATTCAAACGATTCTGAATCGGTATTGTTAACATACCTTGTAAAATTATCTTTGCCCGGGTTATATAAACACACCCCCTGTTCTGTACTGATCCATAACCTTTTTTTACTGTCTTCGAAAATATCATATACTACATTATCTATAATGGAATGATTATCCTTTGGATCGTTTTTATATCTTCTGAAACTTTGCGTACTCTTTAAAAATTTATCAAGGCCGTGATTAGAAGCAATCCAGATGTTACCAATATTATCTTCAATAACTCTGTATATCCTATTTCCCGAAAGAGAGTTTTCGTTAGCCGGATCGTAGAAAAAATTAACAAATTCAGAACCATCGAAACGGCTAAGTCCATTATTGGTACCAACCCAGATAAACCCGGTTTTGTCTTGACAGAGGTCAGTAATAAACGAAGTTGGCAGCCCGTTCTTGGTATTATAGTTTAAAAAATGCTGCGTTTTTTCCTGCGCTGTAGAAGATAGGAGAGAGGCAAATAAGAGAAAAAAATAAAACTGAATTTTCACTGCCTTAATTTTACCTTCAAATTACTACTTTTTTTTCAATCGCTCAAGTATTTAAAGGCAAAACTAATAGTGTCGGAGTTATTATATCGTATGGGTAATCCATACGTTTGGCTCCAAATACCTGCCTGTTTCCATTTCGGTATCGACCACCACCGGAACTAGGGCTTTATCAATAATATAGTTCCCCGAACCATGGAAAATCAAACCGGACCATTTTCCCCAATCGCTAACAGCCGCCGAAATATCCATAGAGCAATTGCATATTCCAGCGAATTTCCCCCCAGCCTTCATATGGACCCTAATCCATGGATCAAATGGAAGTCCGTCTTTGTTTTTCCAATTTATATATTCATCCATGGGAATTAATGGATAATTACACTTTAAAGTTGGCCGGACCGGCAATGCAACCGTATCAATTCCGTTTGATTTTGCTATTCCTTTCATAATCTCCAGCATTTCGTAGCTAACCCCTTGTCCCTGGTACTTTTTATTTACTAAGATTTGTAAACCAACCAAAAGGTTTGGTTTTATACTTTCCTGAAAATCCAAATTTGCTTTTTCCATAGCCCAATCCATTCCTGCATCTGGCAACTCTGTAAACGACTTTTGCCAATTCAAAGGCAAAGCGTTTCCAATGCCTGCAATTTCATCATTTTCAAATAATGCAAACTGAAAGTTTAAAAAGCGGGTATATAAAAAAGGCCAGTATTTATTGACTATAGCGTCGTGTTGCATAAACACAGGCCAGGTTTTTGCGCCTAAATCCTTTTGGAATCCTTCAATTTCGGGTTCTCCAATTATTATTTTGAAATCCATAATTTCTGAAATAGGGAGTAATGAAAAAGGCATTTATCTTATACTATTCAGAAAACGCTGGAGTATAAGCTAAATGCCTGTAAAAGTAAATATTTTCGGGAATTCCCTAGAGCCTATTAATAAAGCCCTTCAATAGAGAGATAACGTTCGCCTGTATCGTAATTAAACGTTAGTACCCTCGATCCTTTTGGGATTTCAGCAAGTTTTTTTGCAACAGCAGCCAAGGAGGCCCCGGAGCTGATACCCACAAAAATTCCCTCTTCGGTTGCAGCTCGCTGCGCGTATTTAAATGCGTCATCTTTTGATACCTGAATTACGCCGTCTAAAACTTCTTTTCGTAAATTTTTGGGAATAAAACCGGCACCAATTCCCTGAATAGGATGGGGGCCAGGAGCACCGCCACTAATTACCGGAGATAGTTCAGGTTCTACAGCAAATACTTTCAGATTAGGAAATTTGGCTTTTAAAACTTCGGCTACACCAGTTATATGACCTCCGGTTCCAACACCCGTTATCAGGTAATCGATTCCTTCCGGGAAGTCTTTTACTATTTCGGTGGCAGTGGTAGTTTTATGAATTTCGATATTTGCTTCGTTATCGAACTGCGATGGCATCCACGAATTTGGTATTTCCTCCAGCAATTCTTTTGCTCGGGCTATTGCGCCCGACATCCCCTTTTCACGGGGTGTAAGTTCAAAACTTGCGCCATACGCTGCCATGAGGCGACGACGCTCAATACTCATCGATTCGGGCATTACCAAAACAAGTTTATACCCTTTCACTGCTGCAACTATGGCCAATCCAATACCCGTATTCCCCGAGGTAGGTTCAACTATAACACTGTCTTTTTTTAGCAGACCTTTCTTTTCGGCATCTTCGACCATCGATAAAGCGATACGGTCTTTAATACTTCCCCCCGGGTTCGATCGTTCCAGTTTTACCCAAACATTTGATCCTTCTGGAAATAAACGGTTTATCTTAACATGCGGGGTGTTGCCAATTGTTTCGAGAACTGAATTTGCTTTCATAAATATTTAAATTTTAATTGATTACTAAAGAAATTATTGTGTAAAGTATTAAATCACAAAATTGATAGGTTCCACAAACTTTTTCGAATCGCGGATGACCACACTTGGTTTATGAAAAGCGACCGAATACGGCGCAATGCTCTCGGTTATCCAGGTATTTCCACCAACTACACTATCGTGGCCAATGATGGTATCTCCGCCCAGAATGGTACTATTCGAATAGATTATCACGTTATCCTCAATCGTTGGGTGGCGTTTACTATCGGCCAGGTGTTTCCCCACATATAAAGCGCCAAGCGTTACACCCTGGTATAACTTTACATTTTTACCGATTATTGCCGTTTCACCAATCACTATCCCTGTTCCGTGATCGATAAATACCTTATCGCCAATGGTGGCTCCGGGATGAATATCGATACCGGTTTTACCATGGGCATACTCGGATATAACCCTGGGGAGTACCGGAATGTTTAAATGATATAGCACATTTGAGAGGCGGTACACCGAAATAGCATAATAACCCGGGTAGCATAAAACAACTTCTTCGGGACTTTTTGCTGCCGGGTCAAATTTCAAATATGCATCGGCATCTTTGGTTAAGCGGGCATGAATTGTAGGAATTTCGGCAAAGAACTTATTGTTCAATGTATCGGCATCCTCTTTCAGCAGTGGCTTAAGAGGCGTCAGCAATTCGTGAAAAATAACCTGCAACTCTTCCCATTTCGCTTCTAAGTTTTTTAAACTTATATTTTTATCGGTTCGGATGGGAAAAAGAAAATTTAATAACTCGTTTATAAAATGATGCGACTTTACCAACGATGGGACTTCCTGACAAAACGTTTGCGTTGTTTTGAATAAATGTGTAGGAAATTTTTGAAATGTGGTCATATATTAAATTAGATATATAACAAAATTGAAAAATTAAAGGCAATAAAATTAAAAAGGGGGTAAAGAAAATAGAATATACTACCGGAGGATTAACATCGGCTACAACAACAGGGAGAAAGGTTTGAAAAGAGGTTATTTTTCATTTTTTATTTTCTTCGAAAGCAAAAGTAGAAATTCGAATGTAAATATCCAAATTATATTTAAAATAATTCTAAATAAAGATTTTTGAGATTAGCTTAAGAGACTGTTTAAAAATGGGACAAAATGTTTTTAACACAGAGAAACATGTTTTGATCTAAACACAAATTCTATTCATTGAAAATTAATGCTATTTAATAATTTAAGGTATAGAGAAAGCACAGAGGGCACAGAGTTTTAAAAATCGCCAGCGATTTTCCCTCCGTGATCTCTGTGTCTTCTCAAAAACAAAATTATTAGTAACCCTTTGTTATATGTCTTCACCACCATTTCTTAATATTCATAATTAATTCTCTGTGTTAAATTTAAACAGTTTCTAAGTTTAAGAACGATTCTTTTTTAATTATAAGGTTTTATAGTAGCCATCTATACATGCATTAAATCTTGTATATATGTTTCTGTCGGAAATTATTCAATTTAAAAATCATGATTAAAAAAACAAAATTACAAACCTACCATAGCAATTTGAAGATTTGCCGGATATACTTTTCTTGCTAATAATATTAAAGAAAAAAGCCAACCTGTTACGGCTGGCTTTTTACTATATACTTACGACTAGTTACTTACGACAAACTACCCTCTAACTGCTTTAATACCGGGTAATTCTTTGCCTTCCATGTATTCGAGCATAGCGCCACCACCGGTAGATACATAGCTCACTTTATCGGCCAGTTTGTTTTTGTTGATAGCAGCAACCGAATCGCCTCCTCCAATTAAACTGAAAGCGCCTTTAGCTGTCGCTTTTGCAATAGCATGGGCAACGGAAGAGGTTCCTTTGGCAAATTTTTCCATCTCGAAAACGCCCATCGGACCGTTCCAAAGTATGGTTTTCGATTTTTCAATTACATCGCTGATCAGTTTGATTGATTCGTCGGCAATGTCTAATCCCATCCAGCCATCAGGAGTTTCATTAATTTTAGAAATCTGGGTATTGGCATTGGCGTCAAATGCATCGGCATTGATAGCATCTACCGGAAGCACAACATTTACACCTTTTTCTTTTGCTTTTTTCAGAATTTCCAGTGCTAAGTCAAGTTTATCTTCTTCGCAAAGCGATTTACCAATTTTTCCACCCTGAGCTTTGATAAAGGTATAGGTCATACCCCCACCAATAATGAGGTTATCAACACGGTCGAGGAGATTTTCGATGATTAAAATTTTATCCGAAACTTTTGCTCCACCCATAATAGCAGTGAAAGGTTTTTCTGGAGCCAAAAGTATTTTGTCCATTGCTTTCAGTTCGCTTTCGATGAGGAAACCAAACATACTGTCGTTAGGGAAAAAAGCAGCAATTAAAGCAGTAGATGCATGCGCACGGTGAGCTGTTCCAAATGCATCGTTTACATAGCAATCGGCATAGCTGGCAAGCGTTTTAACAAATGCTTTCTGGCTTTCTTTTACTTTCGCTTTTCCGGCTTTCTTTTCTTCATCCGTAGGATTTTCGCCTAAGTGGTAAGGTTTTCCTTCTTCTTCTTCATAAAACCGAAGGTTTTCAAGTAAAACAACATCACCCGGTTTCATGGCAGCAGTAATCTTTTTAGCTTCGTCGCCCATGCAGTCACCGGCAAAAATTAGTTTCTTGCCAATATTTTTCTCAATGGCAGGAATAGCATGTTTTAAAGAGAATTTGTCCTGTGGTTTTCCATCCGGACGACCTAAATGCGACATCAGGATAACTGAGCCTCCGTCGCCTAATATTTTGGTAATGGAAGGTAAGGCACCACGAATACGGGTATCATCTGTAACTTCAAAGGTTTGTTTGTTAAGCGGTACATTAAAATCTACACGAATAATGGCACGTTTTCCTTTAAAATTGTATTTGTCAATGGTTTGCATATGTTTTTGTTTTATTGTTAAAGAAATAACAAAATTAAGAAAAGAATTTTATTTAACGCCGAACCAAATTGGATTATTCTTTTGCGCCTTTTTTATGACCGAGTCAATTAATTCAATTCAGTATTGTGAAGTATTGAAAGAATTCCGGTATTTTTATTTTAAATTATTAAAAAAAGACCCCCATGGATATAGACAAATATAAAGTAGACTCCGATTCAGGAGTAAAACTCTCCAAGATTGACACTTCCGATACCGGAAAATATAATTCTAAAGATGAGGCTGTTGAAAAACTTGCCGGGAATATAGAACGCATGGCAGAGTTGCAGGACAAGCTGTATGCCCAGGATAAATATGCCTTGCTAATCGTTATTCAGGCCATGGACACTGCCGGTAAGGATGGCGCCATAAAACATGTAATGAGTGGACTTAACCCGCAAGCCACCCATGTGGAAAGCTTTAAACAACCTTCGGCCGAAGAATTGGATCACGATTACCTTTGGCGTGCGACCAAAAGTCTTCCCGAACGTGGTCAAATTGGTATTTTTAACCGTTCGTATTACGAAGAAGTTTTAGTAGTGCGGGTTCATAACCTGGTAAAAAACCAGCAACTCCCTCCCGAATGCATTACCAAGGATATCTGGAAAGATCGCTACCGTCAAATCCGGGACTATGAGCGCTATTTAACCGAAAATGGTACGGTTATCCTGAAGTTCTTTCTCCATATTTCAAAGGATGAGCAAAAAGAACGCTTATTAGCTCGCATTGACGATAAAACAAAAAATTGGAAATTCTCGGCAGCCGATTTGAAAGAACGTGGTTTTTGGGACGATTACCAACAATGCTACGAAGAGGCTATTAGCGAAACAAGTACGAAACAAGCCCCATGGTTTGTAATTCCGGCCGATAAAAAATGGTTTGCTCGCCTTACTATTTCGGAAGTAATTGTAAATACCCTCGAGAAGCTTAATCTGGCTTATCCCGAAGTTAGCGCCGAGCAGTTAAAGGTTCTCGAAGAGTGTAAAAAACAATTGCTTGAGGAATAGCATAAGGGTATAGTGTGATAAAACTAAAATTCAAGCCATTTGATCTGATTTTGAGGCATCCATTTACGGTTGCAACTGCATCAAGAACCTCCACGCCGATTATACTCACAGAGTTGGAGTACCAAGGCATTACAGGCTTTGGTGAGGCAGCTATGCCTCCCTATCTGGGAGAGTCGCATGCAACAGTTGAAAAGTTTCTTTCGAAAATAGATTTATCGAAATTTGCTGATCCTTTTTCGATAGAAGAAATTGTTGCATACATTGATTCTATTGAAGCAGGAAATAACGCTGCCAAGGCATCCGTAGATATTGCCCTGCACGATTTGGTCGGAAAACTTCAGGGAAAAGCGTGGCATCAAATCTGGGGATATAATTCCTCGCAGGTTCCTGAAACATCCTTAACAATTGGGATAGATACTCCCGAAATGATAAAAACCAAAGTAGGGGAAGCCTCTCTTTTTAATATTCTTAAAATAAAATTGGGAGGAGGGAACGATAAGGAAATTATGAAAGCGGTTCGCTCTGTTACCAATAAACCGCTCTATATTGATGCAAACCAGGGTTGGACTGACCGACATTATGCCCTCGATATGGCCTGCTGGCTAAAAGAGCTTGGAGCTGTTATACTGGAACAACCCATGCCCAAAGAACAAATTGAAGATATTGCCTGGCTTACCCAGCATAGTCCTATCCCAATTATTGCCGATGAAGGGATTAGGCGTTTAAGTGACCTGAAAACCTTTGGTAAAGCTTACTCCGGAGTAAACATAAAACTAATGAAAAGCACCGGTATGCACGAAGCCCATAAAATGGTTGAATATGCCCGAAGTGTTGGACTAAAAGTAATGATTGGCTGCATGACCGAAACATCGTGTGCCATATCGGCAGCAGCCCAGCTTTCGCCCGCATGCGATTATACCGACCTCGATGGCCCTTTTTTGATAACGAATAACCCGTTTGCCGAAATAGTTTTAAAAGATGGCAAGTTGGTTATACCAGAATTACCCGGGATTGGGGTGAGGATAAAAGTATAAAACGATATTAATACTCAAAATCCCACTCCTTTGGATAAACCCACACCTCAAAGGGCTGCATGGATGTTTTCAAAATAATGCCTTTACTATCCAATGTTTGAGGATAGAGCTTATACAACCCAATATTTTTGGAGCGAAGCACATACGACTGCGATTGGTTGTTCAGCACTATTTCGGATTGCCCCATTTGCATTTCTCCATTGGGAATAAGATCTCCTTCAGCGAATTTATGCGGCAAAAATTCATATTTTAACTGAACATAGCTATCGTTCCCCGATGATTTATCCTTTAAGGAATAGGTTATTCGCTGGTTTTCGGTATGCTGGTTACGCACGCTTTTTAGTTCATAATCAGTAGCAGTTTGAGTGACGGAATATTTATAAATACGCAATTTATTGACTGCACCATTCAGGTTATGCAGTCCCGGTTCAATACCGGCAAAGCCTTTGCCTACCATTAATACTTTTTGAAGGGAATCTCCCTTGTTGGCATTGGTATACCCGGTAACATCTTTAAAAAACATCTGCGCCGAATCCGGGAAAAAAGCATGTGTAAATACATTTACGATTTTTCCCTCCTTTTTCATCTGCAAAACCATTCCTTCCGGCCGTTTATCGATAATTACCGTATAATCAATCCCTGGAATTATAGGAAAATCAGTGTCTCTGCAATATTGAGGATAGTTATTGGTACAAATAGTATAAAACAAATATTCTACCGGCAAAGGAATAACGTTGTAATGCCCAATTTCAACAGCCAGATGAAATTTAGGCATCTCCACGGTATTGTCGTTATCATTTTTATTTATGGAGCCGTAATAGAACAGCGGAGAGAAATAATTCAGGGCATTGCCATCGTACCGGAAATCAATTTCAATTCTTCCAAACTCAAGGGTGCTGATGTCTGCAGGAATATCTTTTTCGTAATAAATTCCGGGAGTAAATTCCTTAATAAGACTTTCGGTAAAGGATATATTTTGGTAAGAACCGCTATAACTGCTTTCTTTCCAATTTAAGTCAGTGGAATCCTTGGAACATTGAATAAAAAGAAAGGTAGAACAAATAAATCCAACCAAAAAACACATATTCAATTTCATGGTAAGGCGTTTTTTAGTTTCCGTAGATATAATTCATGTTATTCACTTTATTTGGAAAACCAGCGGCATTATACTCGTATGTGTAATTCGTAACATATTCATTCACCTCAGCGTTGTGGTAATATTTTACGGTATCGGAAAGGATATTATTATCGTTGGTAAATATTCCGGGTTGGCCTTCCGAAACAAGCACTTTGTATGGATTTAACCGATCATCGTATTCATAGGAATGACTGCTAAGGAGTTTCTCTGTTGTTCCGTTTTCTACCGAATAATACTTTTCTTGCGAAACATTGCCATTTTCGTAGGTATAAACGTATTTCTGCATCAGTTTATCCTGTGTATTAAAGATACGAATTGCAGAAATTAAATTGTTCTGGAATTCATATGTTTGATACGATGTAAGCTGCATGGTGCCATCTCTGAGGAAGAAAACTGATTTTTTGATAAGATTACCTGACGCGTTATATTCAAAGGTATAGTTTTGGCCGGGTTTTGCTTTGCGAGGATCGGTAAATACTTCTCCTGTAGCTCCAGGTTGCATAAAACAACTGGCAGGGTTTGTTGAAACAACTATTTCGACCTTTTTTAATTGATTCTGGTCGTTATAGCTGTATTTCTTATACATAAATTCCTGAATGTATTCATTCACCTGGCAATTGGCATTGTAAGTAAGTTGCTGATTGTCTATTTCACCTGATTTAACCGATCGTATCAACGAATTATCGGTACAAGGGTCTTGATAAGAAGCATCCTTTGCACACGAATTTATAATCAATGTGCAAACTACCAGAAAGGGAATAATTAAGTTCTGTTGGTTCATAGCAGCTATAATTTAGTTTTGTTTAACTTATAGATGCTGCTCTATAAAAAAGGTTGCTTCGATTTTTAATCTTTCACAAAAACTGTAGATTAAAAAAGTTGAGTAATTAACTAAAATTATACTGAAGAACTAAGGCGAAAGGCCCAATTAAGATTTACATCCTTAAATTCCGGTAGTCCTTGGGAATTTCAAAAATCCGTCCCGATACTTTGCGTTCGTTTATAGACGTGACTTTCATGGATTGTTTCTGCTCCCTTACAAGATTTCGTTCAACTGCCAAAACAGGAACAAATCCTTCGCTTTCGGGAATTTGAAAATAAAAAGATGGGATACTTGAATAGTTTTCGGCAGCATCGAGAATGCTATAGAGTTTAACCATAAATTGCATCTCCGACTCCATTACCCAATAGGTAATTTCGCTGTCAAGAAGACGGTTACGCACACGCCATTGATAACATTTTTTCCCTTCTATCAGTTTGAAATTATTTGTTTTTAATACATCAAACTGCTTATCTGTTTTTGTTGGGGAATTGTTGTAACGGGCAACATTAGTGAATAATTTTAAGGAAGGACTTAGGGCAACAATATTTTCGGTAATTAAATCAATTAGCAATGTTTTGGTAAGCTGTCCGCTTTCGTCGAATTCATCTACGCGGGCTTTTGAATCTTTTACATAAAAAATTAGATAAGTAGTATCGTATTGCGATTGTTTGGTAAGCTGAATGTTTCCCTCAAAAGCCAGTAAACAGCCCGAAAAAATAGAAAGTACAAAAAAAGTGGCTAAAAATTTGCGCATTAGCAGGTTCAGGTTTAACAGTTTATTACTTTTGGGTTATGCCATTAATCGTATTTTAGTAATAAAGGTTACAAAATCTGAAAAGAAATTTTATGCCCACAACGCGCGAAATAGGGATTGAAGCTGAAAATCTAGCAGTAACGCATCTTTCGGAACATGGATTTGATATACTGGAGCGAAACTGGCGCTTTCAGCATATGGAATTAGATATTATTGCTAAAAAAACCGGAATTTTAGTTATTGTAGAAGTAAAAAGCCGATCGGGTAATTATATTGTCGAACCACAAGCGGCTGTTAACCGCGAAAAACAACGACTAATTATCGCAGCAACCAATGCCTACATTAAACAAAAAAACCTGGATCTGGAAGTGCGCTTTGATATCATCAGTATTGTTTTTTTTAAGTCAGGTAACAAACTTGACCATATTGAAAATGCTTTTTATCCAAGGGTTCGTTAAATTTGAAGGTTCGTACTAAAAAAACAGGAAGTATTATGAATATTGAAATTATACGCGAATATTGCCTTTCGAAAAAGGGAGTAACAGAAGATTTTCCTTTTGATGAGGTAACGCTGGTTTTTAAAGTGGGAGGCAAAATGTTCGCCCTAACCAGTCTGGATGGCGATTTCAGTATAAACTTAAAATGCGATCCCGAAAAAGCCATCGAACTAAGGGAGACCTACTCCGCGGTTTTGCCCGGGTATCATATGAGTAAAATTCACTGGAATACCATACTAATTGATGGGACTTTGCCCCCTTCGCTTATCTTTGAATGGATTGACCATTCGTACAATTTAGTATTTCAAAAATTACCTGCATCTTTGCGAAATCAATTAACCTAACTTATGAAAGAACGTAGTAATTTCCGCAAGTGGCTGGATATCATTTTGAGAAGACAGTTTAACTATTTTCTGCAAGGCCTGCTCTTTGCTGCTCCTATTGGTCTTACCGGATTTATTGTTTATAAATTATTCGTTTTCAGCGATAGCATTTTAAGAACTATTATAGAAGATATCCTAAATAAACTGTTTAATAATTCTTCTTCTCAATCTCCAATTCACATCCCCGGGCTAGGCCTGGTAATTATGGTTATCCTGATAACATTTGTTGGATACGCTGGTAAATCGGTTTTAGGGCAACCAATAAAGGTAATGATGGAGCGGCTTCTAAAGCGAATACCCATTCTTCAGATGGTTTATTCGTCGATTCGCGATTTTATGGAAGCCTTTGTTGGAAAGGAAAAGAAGTTTAACCAACCTGTTTTGGTAAAGATTAACAAGGAAAATAACCTCGAAAAATTAGGTTTTATAACTGAAACCGACCTTTCGGATTTAGGGTTAACAAACAAGGTAGCCGTGTATTTCCCACATTCGTACAACTTTTCGGGGGAGTTGTATATTGTTCCCAGCGATCATGTAACGCTACTCAATGTCAATTCGGGTGAAATGATGAAATTTATTGTTTCGGGGGGGGTAACAAAAATGTAAACCAATTTTCAACGAATCGATTTACTACGATTTTACCAACCTTTTATTATACTATCTATTTCAGTGCATCCTGAGGAAGAAATGATTCATCCTTTAAACTAATAGTTTACTTAACAACTTTGAGAGATGGCAAAACATCGTCACAAACAAATTGTATGTCCAAACTGCGATTATGCCTTTAAGGGGATTGATAATTTCTGCCCCAATTGCGGGCAGGAAAACCGCACTCACAGGCTTCCTTTAAAACATTATCTTTTAGAGCTGGTCGAAAGCTATTTCCATTTCGATACGAAAATGCTGAATACCGTTCGCGATTTGGTGATAAAACCCGGACTTATTACTAAAAACTATAACGAAAATAAACGTGCCCGATACGTTCCCCCCATCCGGTTTTATGTTTTTATAAGTTTTGTATTCTTTTTGCTTTACGCGATCCAGAAACCCGATGAAAAAACAGAAACATCCAAAAACAATCTGAATATAACTTTTGAAGCACTTGATAATAAAGCAGATTCTGCCGATTTCGAGAAGCTTACCCAAAAACCTGAGTTAAGTAATGCTGAAATGGCACATTTTTTAGATTCCATTGGAGTTAAAACTCATTGGTATAGCAAAGGATTTTACTATAATGCATTAAAAATAAGAACGGGGCATTATTCCTCCGAACTTTTCTACCATAAATTAGGCAAATCGTTTTCGGCGTTGATGTTTTTGTTAATGCCGCTCTTCGCATTTTATTTAGGGTTATTCCATATTAAACAAAAACGGTTTTACTCAGAGAACCTGGTGTTTTCCATTCACCTGCATTCGGTAGCATTCCTCTTTCTAATCACTGGGTTAATAATGAGTTATTTTCTGCCCAATACTATTTTTGTTATCCTTTTTCTGCCCGGACTTTATATCTATATGTTACTTGCCACAAAAAAGGTTTATGGCCAATCGTATAAAATGGCTGGTCTAAAAACCTTCTTTTTAGGTGTTCTCCATTTCTTAACGTTGTTGATTATAGGTTTGTTGGCTATTGTGATTAGTTTGGTTTAAGGGAGTGGAAATCGCAAGGTAAGGCAGATAAGTTGGAAACGTAACTAAACTGAAGGATGAAATTGGATCTCCTTTGGGTGCAGAATATAAATCTATTCGAGATTAATAAATTGGGGTGCTATGAATAATTTTCTAATTCTTGTTTTTTAAATATGATTGTGGGGATTTACTTCTTCATCCCTAAAATCAAAGGATAATAAAGATAAATTAAGTGATTCATTAGAATTTAAGCTTTTTATTGACTTCATTAGAAGAATTGAGTTAAAAAAGGTTAATTCTCCAAGATAAGCTCAGCCAAATTTGAAGTGGCGCAAGATATCATCTATTACTGCCTATGCCCTTTCAATTGGCTCAAAAAGAATTCAATTAGAGATATTTTACCGTTACCTTTTTCAGGTATTTCTCCTCTAGCAGGTTCGATATACGTTTTATGACATTCCGCCGGATTTCGAGTTCTACAGGTAAACTTGGATCCTGATGAGCCTGGTTAATCCGGGTCCCCACTAGAATATCAATCATATCCGATTCGGCAATGATCTTAATAATATTCCCTGCCGGACTTACTGGTATGTCTTCCAATCCGTTTTGCCTTTCGAGAATACTGGTAACATTGCCTAAGGTAAGTATTCCTTCGGTTACTAAATCTATCCCCTCCATAAAGGCTGACGGCGGAGCGTCCTTAAAACTGGTTTCGATGTCAACATCTATTGCAACACCTAATTCCCTGGAAATGATTTTTGATGTTGTGCCCCCACAAATTATTTTTTTCCCGGGATAATCCTGGACGGTTTTTGCAAGTAAACCATCGCGATCGGAATTAAAAGGTGGTCCGGAACAGATTAATAACCTGCGGGGTTCGCGAACATAAATAACAGCGCAGGTAATATCGTCGAGAGCTTTTAACTGGTCGTTTGCAATAGCACGCTTTACAATTCGTTTGGACATTTCTCGTGCCGACAAGCCCGGGTTCTTTTTTTGCAGCTCGTTTACAAAATTACAAACTCCATCGCGTTCCCAACCAAATGGGAACTGCATCTGTCCCATGCCCGATTGTTGAACACCGTCACTGAAAAGAATAATTTTATCTTCGCGGAATAATTTAAATCGGGAATAGAATATTTTTCGGGAATTCTGATCTTCCGGTAACTCAATAATTTCTTTAGAGATATCAGAAATGCTACCATTTCTAAGAAGTATGTACGAAGGATTATCAAATTCGGCAACTGTTGTCTCACCATCTGCCGATACATCTACAATGGTAAAGGTTGCATAGCTGATATTACGAACACTGTCTACCGGTAGCGTATTCATGATATTTTGAGCCGATTGTATCAGCGGTTCGTTTAGCATTATAAAATTCATTGCCATGGAGGCTGTCATGGTGCTTAGCACATTGGCTTTAATGCCGCTGCCCAAACCATCGCTGAGAACACAAACATAGCGGTTCTCCCCTTTCATCAAGCGCATCATAAATGTATCGCCACAAACCAGATTACCTGCTTTATGCTCCTGGCAAAATCCAATTTCTACAAACAACTTTCCGGTGCGTTCGTGACTAAACATATCCTTTTATTTTGAACTCCCCTCATTCGTCGGGGAGCTTTCGACAATGGTGTTGAGCATGCTTTCGGTAAACGATGCATTTTCACCTAAAAGATAAGCAATCCGCTGCACCGATTCCATGTTTTGTTTCAATACCTCCCTGATTCGCTGCACCATAATTTCTTTGTGAATTTCGGGTTCACGCAGATTTTGAATGATTCCGTATGCCAGCTTGTATTTTTGGATACTTATAACTGAAACATGCAGATAATTCCCCTGATCGCGAATATCCTGTTCAACAATTTCTTCGCCCGATTGAAGTAAATTGGTAAATAACTTATGGTAAGGAACCAGCTTTTTTAGATCGGCTCCTGCCATTCCCGGATTACTTTCGAAAATCAGACTAATGTCAGGTCCAAGCATTTCGGCAAATTTTTGGTTGCAATCCAGCAACTTTAGGTGCTCGTCGACCATTACCACGCCATACGGAATTTTGCGTAACAATACAGAAGCCTTATCTTGTGCCACATGACGCATATAAGAAATACACATAGTACGCTCAGCTTTGCCATCGAGCAATGCTCGTGTAAATTCGCGGCAATTATCGTAACCGCACCCCGAACAATTCAACTCCTCTTTTTCCGATAATTTGCCCATGGAGTTTAAAAGCGCCTGAACTTCTTCTTCGGAATGAACACAGGAAATTGCTTGTTGAAAATTTTCAAACTGCCGGTTATAATTAGTAGCTCCGGTTGTTAAAACTGAAGATTCCAGTTTCAAATCTTTTAATGTCTGATAACCCGATACCAGCTTTGAACGTTTGGAAACAATTCCTCTTTTGCTTACCGAACCTGGTCCTTTAATGCAACCACCTTCGCAAGCCATCAACTCCAAAAAAAGTTTTCCATTATTTTCCCAGCCAGGAATATCATTGACAATTTCGCGGATATTATTCATCCCTGAAAATGTCATAAACGAAACTTCGGTTATACTCACATCATTTTTCATGTTCGATATCATTCCTCCATCCACCGGAAATAAGTTTCCTTTTCCAGCCAAACCAAACAGAAAATTGTCTTTCAAGTTCCCAGTTAGGCTTGAGGGGTTAATCTGCTCATCGTCCATCCATTCCTGCAACTCATGAAAAGTAAGGACAGCATCAACAGCGTCGGTCATTTGATCGCTTTCTTGCTTTTTGGCAATACAAGGGCCAATAAATACTACTTTTACCTCTTTGCCAAAAGTATCTTTAATTTGCCGGGCATGAGCAACCATTGGTGAAACAACAGGTACCATTCCGGGTAGTAAATCGGGAGCATAAATGCCTATATAATTCACAACAGCTGGGCAGCATGTGGAGAAGTATACTCCATTGGGTTGTTCCTGTAACCATTTTAACGATTCTTGTGCAACGATTTCTGCGGCCGATCCGGTTTCAGAAACGGCATGAAATCCAAGCTTTTCGAGTGCAAGCATAAATTGTTGCGGGGTAATGTTCCCAAAATCGGCCAGGTACGATGGAGCGACAGATGCGATAACCCTTTCGCCCGAATCGACCATCCATTGAACTTTTTGAATTTCCTTCCGATATTTCTTTGCTTTTACAGGACAACTTAATATACACCTGCCACAATAAAGACAAAGCTTATTAATAACGGAAGCACTGTTATCTTCAATTTTAATACATTTTACAGGACATTGCTTTACGCATTTATAGCAGTCCTGACAATTATTTTTTTCAGTATAAATTACCTGATTTTGCATAACAATGTTATAAGTTATTACTGAAATGCGTGTTTAAGATATCGATTACACTATAAATATTTACCTCCTTGTATACAATACCATTTACAGTTATAACCGGTCCTTTGCAACAATTGTCGGCACACAAATGCCCTTTAAAACCTACCTCCCCATTCAAATGATTTTCGGTTAAGTAATCTTTAACTATTTGAAGGATTTGATTATTCCCACGGGAAAAGCAACTACTTCCCAGGCAAATTGTTATTTCGGGACTTTGAGTCATTTCACATTCAGGATTCGTAATGCTTTTCCAGGTTATTTACCATAATAGGGAGAGGAACAGTCAACAGAACACCCGAAAAATTCCAAATAACTTCGATTCCGGCATCTACTAATACATCGGCATAATTTTGAGCATCTGCAGCATCTGAGGTAATGATAGCGTTTATAATGTGCAGCCTCTTAGCCAAACCAGCTAAATCAATAAGCTCATATACTTTTTCACCTTCAATCAGCTTAGAAACGGCTACCGGGTTACTGTCAAACAGGGCAATTACTTTTACGAAACCGTCGCTGAAAATCTTATCATTTAACACATTTATTGCTGTACTGTTGATGCCTAATAAAAAAGCTTCCTTGTAATTTTCCTCCCCATTTATCACTTCCAACTCTTTAATCAGGTTGTTGGTTTCATGGATGGTATCATCTCCCGTCGGAATTTGTAAGGCAATAAAATCATTTCGTACAAGATCCGCGTCCAGACCCAGTTTACCAGCTATATTATTGCTCGATATAAAAGATCTATTCTGTTGACGAATCGATTTCAATAATTTAAGATATAATGGAACCCTCATTATTGTGGAATGAGGAATTCCAGCAGGATTATAATTAGACATGGTCATGGAAAAATAAAAACATTTTACAACTAAAAGCAATCACCCTCTACTCTAGCAAATATATTATTGAAATTTTTGACTTAATTATTTTGAGCAAAGCAGATCAATATTATCCCGGACAAAATTGCAGTATTTTTATTACTTAATAAAGAACAATTTTCATATTGTTGTATTAATTATAATTACAAGTTCTATGACTTTTAGATTATAACATACAATAAGTCAATGTTCATTCCTCCCGGAAATTATTTTTTAGGGTTAGCCGATGGAAATTTTATTTCTTTCATTTTCTGCTCCAAATTCAAAAATTTCAGATATGGAAATATAGCCGGAGCAATGCTGGCTATAGGTTGGTAAAGCAATGATTCTTTAGTTTGTGTTTCGGGGATAACCTTTACCCTATCTCTTATCCGATGCTGAATCGCAAAAAGTACGCTAACAATTAAGGCCATTTTAAGCACGCCAAATGCAATACCTCCCAAGCGGTTCAACCAGCCCATGGCAACCATTTCAAAAAAACGTGTAAGAAGCAATCCTATTAAATGCGCCGCAACAACTACCATTATAAAAACCAGTACAAAGGCGAGGACCGGAAGGTATTTTCCGGTAATATCGAGCTTATCGCTTAAAAAACCGGCCATAACCCCCGAGAATTTAATACTGGCTAAAATGCCAATAACCAATGCAATAAATGTCACAATCTGTAATACAAAACCTTTGGTATACCCGCGAAAAGCTCCCCAGGCCAATATTATTAATATAACGATATCGAGAATATTCATATATGCCTATATTTTAACAATTTATCTTTACTTCACTTTTATTACCTCCATGTTTTCAACTTACCTGTTGAAAACATGCAAATATGGGCAAAGGAAATAATTTATGGTAGCACTTCCCGAAAATAATAATTTATTGCACATGAAATGTATGCAGTGCAATAAATAGAGCGTTTCCATCCTTTCATGCTGTTTTTTTCATACTTTTGAAACATTAACCAAAAAAAGTATTAACATGAACCGTATTATTATTTTATTGTGCTGCATTACCGTAGCATTTTCTTCGTGTACAAGTAAAAAACAGGAAGAAGTAAAACAGACCGACAGCCTAACCATTTCGAAAACGAATTGGGGAAAAGTAGACCAAAAAGATGTTTTTCTTTATACCCTTGCTAATGCTAATGGCATGAAAGTCTCCATTACCAATTATGGAGGAATTGTAACTTCTATTCTTACAAAAGATAAAAACGACAGTTTAGCGAATGTGGTATTAGGATTTGACAGTCTTTCCCTATATCAGAAACCAAACCCTTATTTTGGTGCCTTGGTGGGTCGATATGCAAACCGCATTGGTAAAGGAAAATTTAAACTCGAAGGTAAAGAATATAAATTAGCTATAAACAATGGTGAAAATGCCTTACATGGCGGCTTAGCCGGGTTCGACAAAAGAGTTTGGGATGCATCCGAATTGTATACCAAAGATAGTGTAGCGCTTCAGTTAACTTACACCAGTGTTGACATGGAAGAAGGCTACCCCGGAACATTAAAATCCACGGTAACCTATGTTTTGAACGATGCAAACGAACTGAAAATTTATTATAATGCCGAAACCGATAAGCCAACTGTTATAAACCTGACTAACCATAGTTATTTCAATTTGACAGGCGGAAAAGAAAGTAATTTAAACCACCAGGTGACTATTTTTGCTGATTCTATTACTCCTGTTGATGCTGGCCTTATTACTACCGGCAAGATTGAAACGGTAAAAGGTACTGCTTTCGATTTTACTACTCCACATACTATTGGCGAAAGAATTGGAAATGTTGAAGGAGGTTACGACCATAACTTTATTCTTTCAAAGGCTAAAGGCACTTATGGTCCGGTTGCTGAAGTGTTGGATACCACCAGTGGACGCTTCTTACAAATGTTCTCAACGGAGCCGGGTGTTCAGTTTTATTCGGGAAATTTCCTCGATGGAACAATTACCGGCCATAATGGCATTGTTTACCAAAAACATTGGGGTATGTGCCTCGAAGCACAACATTATCCCGATTCCCCAAACAAACCTAACTTTCCGACTGTAGTATTAAACCCAGGCGAAAAGTATTACCAGTTAACTGTTTATAAGTTTGGTGTGAAACAATAAAATATCCATTCGTGATTTAAATATAAACCCCTGACAGGATGAAATTCTATCAGGGGTTTATTATTTTACCGATTCGGTATTTTGTTATATTTGTCCGAATCAAATTACAATAAACAACTGCATAACTGCTACACATGAAATTTCTGATCCGGTTTTTGTTCCCTATTTACGTTTATCTCTTTTTCTATCCATTAGCAATCGCATGGATGGTATTGAGTTCAATTTCTGCCATTATTTTTGCTTTAGCTTTTGGACAAAAAGCAGGTAGTTTTGTGGGAAGAATCTGGGCACAGGGTACTTGCTTATTGTCGTTTGTATGGGTTACCGTTTCGGGAAAAGAGCATCTCAGCAAAACCCAATCATATGTATTTGTAGCCAATCATGCCAGTGCATACGATATCTATTCCATGTATGGTTTTTTGGGACGCGATATCCGCTGGATGATGAAAAAAGAATTGATGCGCACTCCCTTTTTAGGCTATGCTTGTAAAAAAGTTGGGCACATTTCGGTCGACAGGTCCAATGCCGTAAAAGCTGCCGAAACAATTGAAACTGCCGGAAAACTTCTTCACGAGGGAGCATCAGTGATATTTTTTCCGGAGGGAAGCCGTACACGAACCGGTAAAATTGGGACTTTTAAAAGAGGTGCTTTTGTAACCGCTCAGGAAATCGGACTTCCTGTTGTTCCCGTCACCATCAATGGTTCTTTTGACATTATGAAACCGGGTAACACCACCTTTTATCCAGGATGCATTTCCTTAACCATTCATCCACCATTAGTGCTGAAATCTCAAAACCGCGAAGAATTGCTGGAAGAGATGAACAAGGTTCGGGATATTATTGATAAGGGTCTGAAATAAGCAGCTTATGAAAGTCGGAAATAAAATCTATCATACCATCTGGCTTCATCCCGAAAATCCTAAAATTGTTCAGATTATTGATCAACGGTTCCTTCCTTTTCGATTTGAAATAGAAAACATTTCAACAGTGGAATCGATGTATATTGCTATTCGCGACATGCACCTTCGCGGAGCTCCGCTTATAGGCGCTGCCGGCGCCCTGGGAATGTATCTTGCTTCAGTAGAGGATACCAAGACTATAAAAGATTTAAAGTATTATGAAGAAATTGCCTCTTATTTAAAGGCATCCCGTCCAACTGCTGTTAATCTTTCTTATTCTGTCAACAGGGTTTTGAATGTGATACTTTGCACCTCGGATACTAAGAATGTTTCCCAAAATTCCTTAAAGGAAGCATTGGCAATTGTGCAGGAAGAGCTGAACAACTGTAAACGTATTGGCGAATTTGGTGTTCCGTTAATTGAAAAACTAAGCAAAGCTAAAAAAGGGGAAACTGTAAATATTCTCACCCATTGCAATGCCGGATGGCTGGCGTGTATCGATTATGGAACCGCCACAGCTCCTATTTATTTTGCCCACGATAAGGGAATAAAACTACACGTTTGGGTAGACGAAACCCGACCCCGAAACCAGGGCTCCCGACTTACAGCCTGGGAACTCGGACAGCATGGTGTACCACATACTGTAATTGCCGATAATACCGGTGGCCATTTAATGCAGAATAACATGGTCGATATTGTAATTGTGGGAAGTGACCGCACTACCGTAACGGGTGATGTTGCCAATAAAATTGGCACCTACCTTAAGGCACTGGCAGCTTTCGATAATAATGTACCTTTTTATGTAGCATTACCCTCTTCAACCATCGATTGGGATATAACGGATGGAATTAAGCAAATCCCTATTGAGCTGCGCGATCCATCAGAAGTGAGATTTGTAGAAGGAATGAACAATAATATAATCACCGCAATAGATACGTTGCCCTGTAACTGCAATGCAATTAATTATGGTTTTGACGTTACTCCTTACCGACTAATAACAGCCCTTATTACCGAACGTGGTATTTGTAAGGCTACAAGAGAAAGTATACTCCGACTCTTTCCTGAAAAAGTTCAGAGATGAGCACTTCCGAAGGATATATTAAGTTTCAGTGCGACTGGAAAAAGGAAGAAATCCATATTTCCCCACCAGATTTTGAAGCCCTTCAGCATTGGAGAAAAACCCTTTTCGACTTACATTTAATTGGTGCGCTTCCAAATGGTATTGGTTATGGAAATATTAGCATCCGCGCTACCCAAACAAACCAATTTTTTATTACCGGCTCTGCTACCGGACACATTGACGAATTATCTGAAAATGATTACTCCCGGGTAATTTCTTACGACATTGAAAAAAATAGCTTGCAGTGCATTGGCCAAACAAAAGCTTCTTCCGAATCACTCAGTCATGGAGCCATATACCAATCGTGCCCTGCTGTTAATGCCATTATTCATATTCACAGCGAAAGCCTTTGGAAAAGATACCTCCACGATTATCCCACTACCCTTCAGGAAACAGCATATGGAACTCCTGAAATGGCCTATGAAATAATACGGATAATTCAACTTTCCGAAAACCAACACCAAGGCATCATTATTATGGGAGGGCATACCGATGGTATTATTGCTTATGGACAAACAATGAATGAGGCAGGAACTATTTTATTAGAAATAATTAACCAGAGATGAATTTTTTAATCCTTTAATTATTTTTGTAGTGAATTACTTAATGCCTATTGATATTAAACTGCTTATAACAATTCAACCATGAAACTAACTGACTTACGCGAAGAACTGAAAGATGAGCTGGAACATAACATCTTACCTTTCTGGACAAAATATACCTTCGACAATGTTAACGGAGGGTTTTACGGACGCATCAGCAACGACCTGGTTGTAGATATTACTGCCCATAAAGGAAGTATATTAAATGCCCGAATATTATGGACTTTTTCAGCTGCTTTTAACAGTTTAAAAGATCCCGACTTTTTACATACTGCTACCCGTGCTTACGAATATTTTCAAAAATACTTTGTCGACCATGAATTTGGGGGTGTTTATTGGATGGTGGATTATTCCGGGAAACCGATAGAAACCCGTAAGCAAATTTATGCACTAGCCTTTGCCATCTATGGTTTAAGCGAATATTATAAAGCATCGGGTAATGAGGAAAGTTTAAATACTGCCCTGGAAATATATAAGATCATTGAAAAGAATGCTTTTGATCAGGAGAATAACGGATACTTTGAAGCGTATCAGCGCGACTGGAGTCCGGTTGAGGACCAGCGGCTGAGCGACAAGGATATGAATGTCGAAAAAAGTATGAACACCCATCTTCATGTACTCGAAGCATATTCGACCCTTTATGAAGTATGGAAAACAGAGGAATTGCGCCTGAAAATCGAAAACCTGATTGGCATATTCCTCAAGTACATTGTAAATAACGAAACCGGTCATTTCAACATGTTTATGGAAAAGGACTGGAAAGTTGTCTCGGGCAAGCTCTCTTATGGACACGATGTAGAAGGTGGCTGGCTGTTGCTGGAAGCTGCCGAAAAAATTAACAATCCTGCCCTTTTGGAAAAGGTAAAAGCAGTGGCCATAAAAATGACCGATGCGTCGCTGTTGGGGATTGATCCATTGGGAGGATATTATGCCGACTATATTCCGGAGACCGGAAATGAAACCGACCGTGAGTGGTGGACTATGGCCGAAGGAATTGTTGGTTGTTTAAATGCTTACGAAATAAGTAATGAACAGAAATACCTCGATGCTGCATTTGGCTTTTGGGATTTTTTGAAGACATATCAAATCGATTGGCATTTTGGAGAATGGTATTATCGGGTAGATGAGCACGCCAAACCAATCCTTTCGTACGACAAAGTTGGCCCCTGGAAATGCCCGTACCACAACGCGCGTATGTGCCTGGAGGTGATGCATCGGGTGAAAGAGTATGCTATTTCAACTCCATGATCTTTTTATGCCTAATGCCAGGTGATGTAGGAATTTTTTCAAATGGAATCATAAATCCCGCTCAGCTAATATTAGTATTATTCATTGCTGAAATTGTGTAATGGAGCATAATACAGCGGTTTAATGCTATCCTCTTAATTACAATCATTTACTAAAATCCGTAGCAAATGATTTCAGATTTTCCTATTTTTGATTTCTGTCTTTATAGATTACCAAATTAAAACCCAATACCATGAATTTGACTAAAAAAAACTACCTGCCCATTTTACTTTCAATGCTGCTTATAACCATTTTAATTTTCTCCTCTTGTGCTAAAAAAGAAGTGGTAGACGAATGCCTGAAAGGATATACCTATGGCTTTTTTGGCGGTTTATGGCATGGATTTATTGCCCCATTCGACTTTATTGCTATGTTTATCTGGAACGATGTTACCATGTATGCCCAAAATAATAACGGTATTGGTTATGCACTTGGGTTTTTATTAGGAAGCGGTGGCTGGGGATTTCTGGGTGGTAAAACTTTGTTTGGAAAAAAGAAATAGCGCTTCATTCTATTTCTCAAAATATAACTTGCATTCAATGAAATACCTGATACTACTTTTAGGTTCTATTATTCCCTTTTCAATTAGTCAGGTAAATGCTCAAACACAAAACCAATTTCAATACAATTTTGAATTAGGGTCAACAGTCTCCTCCAGTAAATTGCCTCCTTTCTGGTTGCTATCTAACCAATATGGAATGTTAGCTCCTCATCAATTTAATTCCTGGCTAAGAACTGGTTTTAAGGCTAAATTCAGAGAAGCTAAACCTGTAAATTTTTCGCTGGGAATGGAAGGAATAAATAGCTATAGCCAAAGAAATAATCTATACCTCCAACAAGTTTTTGCAAAAGTAAATATTGGTTTTGTACGATTGCAAGGAGGATTGATTGAGGAAAAATTTGGAAACCAGGATAGTGTTCTTTCCAGTGGTGGCTTATTATGGTCGGGGAATGCCCGGCCTATGCCAAAAATAACCTTTCTGGTGCCAAAATATACTTCAATTCCTTTTACCAAAGGGTATTTCGAATTCAAAGGAGGTATTTCGCATGGTTGGTTTGGTAAGTCTTCATTTATTGATAAGGCCTGGTTGCACCACAAATACTTCTATTTTCAGTTTGGTGGAAAGCTCCCCTTTCATATGCATTATGGATTTCATCATTTTGCTCAATGGGGCGGCGTGTCGCGCGATTCCACATTTGGCAAATTGCCTTCCTCGTGGGATGACTATAAAAAAGTGTTTGTAGCAGACCATGGATCGAATGATGCCCCTTCTATGGAATCGCATAACCGGCTTGGAAATCACCTGGGTACCCGGAATTTTGGAATGGACTATGCTTTTAAAAAGTGGACGATTCAACTCTATTGGCAAAATATTTTTGAAGATGGCAGCGGACTGGCTTACAGGAATATCCGCGATGGTTTATGGGGAATAAGTCTGAAATTTACGAAAGAAAATCCCCTGGTGAAGCGATTAGTGCTGGAGTATATTCTCACCACCGATCAAAGCGGAGAGGTTGATTATACCACTATAAACGGGGTACAATACATTTTAGGCGGCAATGACAATTACTTTAACCATACGATCTATGCCTATGGATGGTCCTATCGCAACATGACTATTGGAACACCACTTATTACTTCTCCGGCAATTCTGAAAGGGGAGAAAAGGGATTATATCCGAAACAATAAAATTAAAGCTATACATGCCGGTATAAATGGAAACTTTCAAACTATTAATTATACTATCCTTTATACCTACTCTGTTAATTACGGCACCAATTTTTATCCTTTCAGCAAACAACTGGAACAGCATGCTACTCTCTTAAACATAAGAGTCCCCGATTTACTCCCATACAAATTCTTGCTGAGCCTGGCGTTAGGCTTAGATTTAGGAAACTTATACGGGAACTCCTTTGGTGGAGAAATAAGAATTGGGAAATCGTTTTAAAAATTTAAGGAAATAGTCCTACTCCATATTAGTTGAATTATTCCACAGCAGGTGAGTTAGAACCTATTCTGCTTCCAAACTTCCGTATGGCATAATGGTAAGAAAGACATGCCAAACCAAAATAAATTACTGCCTGAATCAATAATAGCCCCCATTCAAATTTTACCTCGCTAAGTGATGCTCCACACGTTCTAACCTGAAGGTAGGCAGGTACCATGGATGTACTTGGAAAAATATGTGCTATGGAATACAATACGGGAGGGATTGCTGCCGAAGGCCATGATATACCGCTGAGGAATACTACCATGGGCGACAGAAACACCATAAAAAGCATTGAGTGTACCCTCTCTTTAAATAACATACTAATAGCCAATCCCAAAAATGAAACAGATAAAATATACGGAATAAAAAGGGCCACTGACTCAATAAAACTACTATTATCGGGGTAACCAAACCATTTATAGAGAATTCCTAAAGCAAACACAGCATTGAACAGATATACAAACGTATAAGCCGAGGCTTTTCCAAAAACCAGGCGGGCACTACCAATATGATGTTTCGCACGACCCGTCATTTTCAGGAAAATCTTTTTCTCGCGGATCGTTCCTCCCAGCATTCCAATGCCAATTAGCAATGTTTGCTGCATAATTATTAGGATCATACCGGGCATTACAAAGCTGCCATAGCCCCCAACAGAGTTATATAAGTTATAAGTACAAACTTTTATAGGTTCCTGCAAATCGATGGCTTGCGGAATGCTTTTCCCCTCGGCCAGCATTCGTTTTACTTCTATTCCTGCATTAAAAGTTCCGTTTGTAAAACTGGTACCTGTGAAAACCTGCTTGTAAAGTAAAAAGTAGCTGGCATCGCAATATGCTGTCACACTGGTTTGCTTTCCGGTGAGGATATCCTTCTCAAAGTTGTCAGGAAGCAGGATAATTCCTTTCACCTTTCCTTCATAAAAAAGGGCTTCAGCTTCTTTTACGCTTGAGGGTTTATACTTTACCTGCAATTGCTCGGTAGCATCGGCCATACGGCTATACTGCCGGCTGGCCGAAGAATGGTCCATATCCACTATTGCAACAGGCAAATCGCGGATAATCTCTTTTTCGTAACCAATTGCATACAGCAATGGGTAGATAAACATGGCAATCACAAAAAGCAAAACGGCGCCGGCATCGCTGAAGATCAACTTTAGTTCATCCACAAAATATTCGGCCGACTCTTTTGCTCCTTCAATTATTCGTTTCCACATGGTATTGTTTTGTTTTGCTTCAAATCGGTTTCTTAATTATACTACTTAAAAAGTTTTTTTACGACGGAGTTACAAACTCCACCAAGCGTATCGAGCTGTTAATTAACCTCAAATGCTGAAATTGTATGAAATTGAGGTAGGGGTTTGACTTCATTCAGCCTGATCGTTGAAAATAAGTTGATTGTCACATTGAGCGGAGTCGAAATGTGATAATTAACTGACTTTTTACACAGCCCCAACTTCCTTACTATTTTTTGCCCCACCGTTTTTTATTTAAAATCATATATTTTAATCGGGGGATAAACAAAATTCCCAAAACAATAAAAAGCAGCATAGAATACATGGGAATTATTGCAAACGAAGGTGACTCTCCCCGCAACGATTGACCAATAAGTATTTTATTCCAATACGTAAACGGAAAGATAGCAGAAAATGCTTGCCCAAATGCCGGCATACCCATTGCAGGAAATGTTAGTCCGGAGAATGTAAGTGCCAACATACAATAGGCACTTCCCAGAGATAAGCTTAACCGCATATTCGACGTTAAGGATACTAAAAAGATGGCTATAAACTGATAACTAATAATCAGAATTAGTTCCCCCATCACAATATTCACAAAGTTCCCCCGTAATGGAAGCCCCAGGTAATTAAACAAAATAATGTTCATGATTAAGGCCACGCAAAAGTAAATTAGGGTATAGGGTAATAACTTACCTGCCAGCGCTACCGGGAAATTTTTCCCGGCTAACCGGAGCCATTTTGGCCCGGTACCTAAATATAGCTCATCACCCAGCGTATAAATGCTCCCCAATAATGTGAATACAATTAGGATGGTAGGCATAAGGCCTATAATGAGGTAATACGAATAGCTTGTGTAAGGATTAAACAACAAAACTGTGTTTTGCTGTACAGGCATAATTCGGGCGATAGCCTGCGCCTGGCTTTTTCCCGTTTTCAAATGTACCTGAAGTTTTATCCCGGCAGATAATGTCCCAATTGCTTTTCGAATACCACTGTTCAGCAATCCGCTTTTTACCACATTAACATTATTCAGGTAGAGGGAAATCCGGGTACTGGCCCCTTTATAAATATCCTTTTCAGCTCCTAATGGAATATACACTACGGCATCCACTTCCCCTTCCTCGATGGCATTTTTTGCTTCTACCAAACTTGTATAGCTCCTGTTTATAGAAGCTATGGATGTGGCATCTACCATTCGGGCCATTTGCCGCGAAAGGGCAGTATGATCCATATCGACTATTGCTACTGGTAATTCCCGGGGTACGTTGGCCGAGAATATCCAGGTAATCAGAAAAAACGAAAAGAGCGGTCCAATAAAAGTAGCAAACAGTAATGACCATCGTCGTGTTATCCGGCGCCATTCCCTTGAAACTACCTTACGAAAAGGACTTTTAATATTTTCATCCATTTTAAAAATTATGCTTTATATTTTTTTCTCCTTGAACTGCTTGCTGATACATTGTATAAAAATTTATTTGAAATCGGGAAAGGTCATCTAAAGGAAGATTCAAATTCAATGTCGTTTAGTTTAGGTATTGAATAATTATTATACACTTCGACTCCGCTCAGTGTGACATTAGCACCAGTTCGCAAGGCTGAGTGAGTCGAAGCATATGTCTTAACTAAGCGCCATTGGATTGAAATTACTTATTTTATAAAACCTTATTTTTTTGAAGCCTTTACTTTTTTCCAATCAACCAAGGCACTCATACCTGGTCGGAGTCCTTCCGTTTTTTCAACCGGGATAGCATGTACTTCAAAGGTTTTCATATCAAAATCGCCGGAGGTTTTTGTGGCATTCCAGGTGGCAAAATTTCCCAGAACGTTTATATATGTTACTTTTAGTGCGATTTCTTTATTTCCTAAGGCTGGAAATTTGGCATTAAACGTACTTCCTTTTTCTATGGAGGCCAGTAAATCTTCCCGTAGGTTAAACGTTATCCAGTTATCGTTCAATTTTACCAGTGTAACAACCGGGTAGCCTGCGGCGATCAATTCTCCCTGCTCGGCAATAATATTGGATACTTCCCCATCTATGGGAGAATACACCCTGGTTTCGGTTAAATACGATTCTACTTCCTGAATAGCTCCCTGTGCCCGGTCGACCATAGAACTGGCAGCCGTTTTATCTTCGATACGGGTCCCTTTTTTAGCTTTTTCCCAAATTGATTTTGCTGCATTGGCAGTTTCCTTAGCAGCTTTTAACTGCATTTCGGCCTCATCGTGTTTTTGGGCTGGCAATACTCCTTCTTTATACAAATTCGATACCCGCTTAAATGTTTTTTCGGCCAGTTCAAAGGCGGCCTGGGCTTTCATATAATTATCATGTGCTGCCTGAATATCTTCCAAATCTGCCCCTGCAATAGCTTTGGAATTTTGCGCCCTGGCTCCCTTTAATGCGGCATTTGCCTGAGCCAGTTTAGCCTCAATCTCAGGGCTCGATAAGGTAAACAACAATTGTCCTTTCTTCACAAAATCGCCTTTGTGCACTGCGAGACTATCAATACGCCCAACCAGTTTCGATGCGACCTTTATTTGTGATGCTTCCACTTCGCCTTGTACTTCGAGGGGTTTTGGCCGACTAATTGTCCAGGTGGAGTAAATCAGGAAAATTATTAGCGCTGCAATCCCTATTGCTGCAAGTACATTCCCATTTTTGTTCATAACGATTCTTATTATTTAATTATATTATGTTGTCTATTCAATTATTTAACGATTGGCTGATAGCATTCCATCACAGCATTTGGGCGTTGGCGGTACGATTGAAATTCCTCAGGAATACCTGCATATTGAAGTAAGCGAGCCAGGGTAAGATCATATCCATACATGGCCTGTAATCGTTCAATTCTCACCTGTGCCAATGCCATACGGGCATCCACAACTTCGGTAGCATTCGACATTTCTTCGTGAAATGCTTTTTCGCGTATCCGGAGATATTCGTTCGCGAAAGTCAGCGCGGAATTTAAAGCTTCCAATTGCTCCACATAAATATTTAATTCATGATGAAGCTTGAAAAGTTGGGTTTCGATATCGGTTTGAGCTTTCTCCTGAATTTCGTTCACCTGGTCTTCCTTGAACGATGCTGCTTTTACTTTTCGGGAGCGCGATGCCCCGTCAAAAAGCGTCCATTTCATGCCAACTCCCACCATCCATTCCGGTGCATAAGGGGAAAGGTCTTTATTGGCAATATCGTACATCCCTTGCACGGCAACCGTTGGAAAATAATCAGCCTGTTGAACTTTGTAGTTTTGCGCTGCCAGCTTTTTTTTGCCTTCGACCTGCAAAAGCTGAGGATTTTTTTGTAATGCTAATGCTAAAAAATATTCCGGAGCTTCAATACTATCCAGGAAAAAAAGTGACGTAACAGGCTCAATAACGGTATCGCTTTCAAGCGCCAGAGTATTCAATAGCGCTTCATTTAAAATTTCGGCTGTTCGGCGGGCTTTTTTAAGTTCCCTGTCCGCTTGTGCATGGTATAGTTTGGCTTGAAGTACTTCGGCATTTGCAATAAAACCATCCTTTTGCATTTTTTCGGCATCCGAAAGGTGGCGCTGCATGCCGTTATAAACATCCTGACGAACATTTAAGGCCTGGTTAGCCAAACAAAGTCCAAAATACCGTTCCAC